>OJRB01000777.1_pt1 | contig 17968 bp, 19 predicted proteins | sample 1599061 | NCBI WGS metagenome assembly OJRB01 (sample SAMN03922522, study PRJEB24848) | human gut metagenome | isolation source: stool sample | host: Homo sapiens | place: Germany | collected 2010-02 | reverse complement strand
GGCATGGGCTGGTGGATGAGCCAGCTGCGTTATTTCGGCTCGGCCTTCCGCTTCTATCCCCGCGCGGTGAAGACCTTCGTCCGCTGGGAGATCGGTTCGCGGGTGCTCTTTTTCTCCACGGTGGTCTGCGCCCTTGCGGTCATGCCTCCCGAGTACAAGCTCGCCGCGCTGCTGCTCGCCGTCATCCGTTATGTCGTCGTGGCGCTCGAAGTGCGCCGCATCGCGCGGCGGCTGGGCGAGGGCGGCATTGCAGGGCGTTACTTCATCTATGACCTGCTCGGCCCGCTGTGGGCCGCGGCGCTGGGGGCGATGCTGCTCCGCCGTGACAACCGCGTATGGAGATAGCCGACTATATCGTAGCCGAAGACCGTGAGCTGGTCGACCGGGTGCTCAAGGGGGACAACGACGCCTTCGAGTACCTTTTCAACCGCTACCGCGACGCCATCCACCGGTTGTTCGTGCAGCGGCTCGGCGGTGTGAACGATGCCGACGACCTGTTGCAGGAGACCTTTATCAAAGTCTACATCAACCTCCACCGGTACAGTGCGGACTACACCTTCGGGCAGTGGGTCTACACCATTGCGCGCAACACGTTCATCGACTTCGTGCGCCGCCGCCAGGACGACCTGCCGATCGACGAGCGTTTCGCCGCCCCGGCGTCGAACGCCCCGACTCCCGAGGAGAGCGTCATCAACCTCCAGCAGCGGTCGCAGATCGAGCACTATCTCGAACGCCTCGCGCCCCGTTACCGGCAGCTGATCCTGATGCGCTTTTTCGAGGAGTACTCCTACGAGGAGATCGCGGCGAAGCTCTCGCTGCCGCTCGGGACCGTGAAAACCCAGATACACCGCGCCCGCGAACAGATGTGCCGGCTCATCGCCCAGGGCGACGAGCGATGAACGATTCACGATTCACAATTCATAATTCACAATTGGAGCTGATAATTAAATATTTCCCGGATTTGACCGGGCGTCAGAAGGAGCAGTTCGCGGCGTTGTACGACCTCTATGCCGACTGGAACGCGAAGATCAACGTCGTTTCGCGCAAGGATTTCGACCAGCTCTACCTGCGTCACGTGCTGCATTCGCTGGCCATCGCCAAGGTCTGCACGTTCGGCGACGGAGCGCGGATTCTCGACGTGGGGTGCGGCGGCGGATTCCCTTCGGTGCCGCTGGCGATCCTCTTTCCGGAGGCGCGGTTCACCGCTGCGGACTCCATCCGCAAGAAGATAACCGTGGTCGAAGGGGTTGCGGCGGGCCTCGGGCTTACGAACCTCACGCCCCGCTGCGTGCGGGTCGAGACCCTGACGGAGCGATTCGACTACGTCGTTTCACGCGCCGTGACGGCCATGCCCGAATTTGTCGGCTGGATCTGGAGCCGGCTCGAAAAGGGACAGAAAGGGTCGCTGCCCAACGGCATTCTCTACCTCAAGGGCGGCGACCTGGCCGAAGAACTGGCCCTGACCGGCAAACGGTGGCATGTCTACGACATTCCGCGCTTCTTCGGCGAGGAGTTCTTCGAAACCAAGAAGGTGGTCTATACCCCGAGGTAGGGCTTGATTCGCAGCCGGTGTTCCGGATCTCTTTCGTGCGGGGCGGAAGCTGCTGCCGGCGGCCGTGACTGTGCGGACAAGCGTCGGGAGGGCCTTCGTCCCGAAGCCTTTAAGGCTGCTGCTTGTGCGGTTTCTGCCGGGCGATGATCGTGCGGAGGTTGTCCATGAAGGTCTCGGCGTCGGCCGCGCCCTGGATGCGTCCCAGCAGTTCGCCCCGGGTGTCGAACACGAGGTAGAGCGGAATGGCGTCGCGTCCGTATCTCTTTATCAGTTCGCGGCCCGTGGCCTTGTCCGTGTCGTATTTGGCCGCCACGAACCGCTGGTCCATGAACTCCCCGACGTCCTTGCGCGAAAAGACCTGCCTCTCCATCATCCGGCACGGGGGACACCAGCTGGCATAGAGGTCGATGAAGACCAGCTTGCCCTGCTTGATCGCCATTTCGCGCACGGCGTCCGTCGATTTGGTCTCGAACTTCACCTGCGCCTGCGCCGCGCCCGTTCCGAGTGCGAACATCAGCAAAAAAAGTAGCTTTTTCATACGAATCGAATTTTCCGGTGATGGGTGCAAAAACCGAACCGGCTGTTTGAAAAACGGCTTTTAGGGGTAGCGGCGCAGAATTGGCCCGACAGCGCGATAAGCCCCCCCCTAAATCCCGCCTTTTAGGCGGGTGCTCAATAACCCGCATGCGGCCTGGATGTCCTCGCCCCGCGAGGCGCGGATCGTGGTCTGAATGCCGCGGGCGGTCAGCGCGTCGCGGAAGCGGACCATCGCCTCGTCGCCGGGCGAGAAGTAGGGCGAGTCGGGAATCCGGTGGAAGCGGATCAGGTTGATGCGGCATTTGATGCCGTTCAGCAGGCGCGTCAGTTCGCGGATGTGGCGCGGGGAGTCGTTCAGCCCGCTCATCACGATGTATTCGAACGACACCCGCCGCTGGTGGGTGAAGTCGTATTCGCGCAGGATCGCGGCGACTTCGGCGATCGGCCACGCCCGTTCGACGGGCATGATCTCCATACGCTCTTCGTGGAAGGGGTTGTGGAGGCTGACGGCCAGGTGAACCTTCGTCGCGTCGAGAAAACGCCGCAATTCGGGCACGACGCCCGCCGTGGAGAGCGTGATGCGTGTCGGCGACCAGCCGAAACCCCACTCGGCGGTGATTATCTCGAGCGCCCGCAGCACCTCGTCCGTGTTGTCGAGCGGTTCGCCCATGCCCATGAACACGAGGTTCGTGAGTTTGTCGCGCTCGGGCAGCGAAACCGCTTGGTTGAGGATTTCGGCCGCCGTGAGCGACTGCTGAAGCCCCTGCCGCCCCGTGGCGCAGAAGCGGCAGCCCATGCGGCATCCGGCCTGCGACGAGACGCAGAGCGTGGCCCGCTCCCCGTCGGGGATGTAGGCCGACTCGACGTAATGCCCTTCGAGCGTGCGGAACAGGTATTTCTTCGTGCCGTCGGCCGACTCGGTGACGCGCTCCGGGGCGCTCAACGCCGGCGAGAACCGTTCGGCGAGCCGCTGGCGGTGCGCGGCGGCGATGTCGGTCATCCGCAGCGGGTCTTCCGTGTGGCGGACGTAGAGCCAGCGGGCGATCTGCCGCGCGGCGAAGCGCGGCATTCCCAGCTCGCTGCAAAGGGCTGCGAGCTGGTCGGGCGTTTTGCCGTATAACGATTCCTGATGTGTCATTCCTGCGATTCCGGGGGCTGTTTCCTGCTACAAAAGTAGGTAAAAAATGAAGATTTTTGCGTCCGTATGTTCATTTTTGAATTTTTATCCATATATTTGTGGTGCATAGCGCCCCTATGCCCGTTTTTTGCCCGAACATTAAAATTATTTGAGATAAATGGAAATTAAGAAATCACCCAAAGCGGACCTCCGGAACAAGCGGGGTCTTTTGCTCGAAATCGGTCTGGTCATTTCGCTTTGCCTCGTGATCGGGGCTTTCGCCTACACCCCGAAGGAGCGCAAGATTGAAAAGATGGATTTGCAGACTGCTGTTGTCGAGGAGGAGATCGTCGAGATCACCCGCCAAGACCAGAAGCCTCCCGAGCCTCCCAAGCGTGTAGAGGTGAAGGTTATCGCCGACCTGCTGCAGGTCGTTACCAACGACACGAAGATCACCACCGAAGTGGACTTCGCCGAGTTCGACGAGAATACCGAGGTGATCCAGCAGGTCGAGGTGGCCGAAGAGACCATCGAGGACGACCAGCCGTTCCTGATCGCCGAGACCATGCCTTCGTTCCAGGGCGGAGACCTCAATACCTTCCGCAACTGGGTGCAGCAGAACGTGAAGTTCCCGCAGATCGCCCTCGAAAACGGTATCCAGGGTCGTGTGGTTCTCTCGTTCGTGATCGAGAAGGACGGCCGTCTGACCAATATCCAGGTGCTTCAGACGCCCGACCGTTCGCTCTCCGAGGAGGCCATCCGCGTACTGAACAAGTCTCCGAAGTGGAGCCCCGGCAAACAGCGTAACCAGGTGGTTCGTGTGAAGTATACCCTGCCGGTAGACTTCCGCGTACAGAACTAAAGTCCGGGACGGGAATATCCGCCCGGCCGTTCGCCGGCGGATGAAAGGGCCGTGTGTCGAACGAATCGCCGAATGGAGCCCCGGGAAACGGCGGAATCAGACGATGCATGTCAGATACGCCCTGCCGGTCGAGTTCCGTATGCAAAATTAAGGCGTTACGGCCGAACTTTTTGAGGGTATCCTGCTTTCGGGCGGATACCCTTATTTGTAGCATCGTGTTTGCAGCACGTTGTCCGACCCGGCGGAAGCCGGAGTTGAAACCGGAAATAAAATAGAATTGTTTTGGAAGAAAATAAATTGAATCCCCAGCCTGTCGCCGCGGCCGATTGTCGCGAACGCGCCGTGCTGGTCGCCGTCGTCCGCGACAACCAGGACCCGCGCCAGACCGAGGAGTTTCTCGATGAACTGGAGTTTCTGGCCGAGACGGCCGACATCTGTTCGGTGAAACGTTTTACCCAGCGGCTGCCGCAGCCTTCGTCGCGCATCTACGTCGGTCCCGGCAAACTGGAGGAGATCGCCGCGTATTGCCGGGAGCATGAAATCGACGTGGTGATCTTCGACGACGAACTGACTCCCTCGCAGACGCGCAACATCGAAAAGGAGATGCCCTGCCGTCTGCTGGACCGCACGCGTCTGATCCTCGACATCTTCATGTCGCGTGCCCGGACGGCTTACGCCAAGACGCAGGTGCAGCTGGCCAATTACGAATACATGCTGCCCCGGCTGTCGGGCCTATGGACCCACCTCGAACGCCAGAGGGGCGGCACGGGAACCCGCGGCGGCGCCGGAGAGCGCGAAATCGAGACCGACCGCCGCATCATCCGCAACCGCATCGCCAAACTGAAGGAGGACCTCAAGAAGATCGACCGCCAGATGGCCGTGCAGCGTTCGAACCGCGGCGCAATGGTCCGCGTGGCGTTGGTCGGCTATACCAACGTGGGCAAATCGACGCTGATGAACCTGATTTCGAAAAGCGAGGTTTTCGCCGAGAACAAGCTCTTCGCCACGCTCGACACCACGGTCCGCAAGGTGGTTTTCGACAATCTGCCCTTCCTGCTTTCGGACACGGTGGGCTTTATCCGCAAACTGCCTACGGAACTGATCGAGTCGTTCAAATCGACGCTGGACGAGGTTCGCGAAGCCGACCTGCTGGTTCATGTGGTGGACATTTCGCACCCGCAGTTCGAGGAGCAGATCGCCGTGGTGAAGCAGACCCTGCAGGAGATCGGCGCGGGCGACAAACCCGTCTATCTGGTTTTCAACAAGGTCGACGCCTATACTTATATCGAGAAGGAGGAGGACGACCTGACGCCTGCCACGCGCGAGAACCTCTCGCTGGAGGAGCTTAAAAAGAGTTGGATCGCACGGGCCAACACGCCCTGCATCTTCCTCTCGGCGCTGGCGAAGACCAATCTGGAAAAATTCCGCTCGGATCTGTACGGCATGGTGCGCGAGATTCACGCCGGGCGTTATCCGTTCAACAATTTCCTCTACTGACAACCAACCAAACCCACTCAACCATGACGTTGCATATCCTCTCCCAGCAGAACACCGTTCTCAACAAATTCATCGCAGAAATCCGCGACAAGCGGATTCAGCGGGATTCGATGCGTTTCCGCCGCAACATGGAGCGCATCGGCGAGATCACGGCCTACGAAATATCGAAAGCGTTCAGCTACAAACCGTGCGTTGTCGAGACGCCGCTGGGTGAAGCCACCGTCGAGATGATCGACGAGCAGATCGTGGTGGCGACGATTCTCCGTGCGGGACTTCCCTATCATCAGGGGTTTCTCAACTACTTCGACGACGCCCAGAACGCCTTCGTCTCGGCCTATCGCAAGAGCACCAAGGACGGCAAGTTCACCGTGAAGGTCGAGTACATCTCGTGCGGAAGCCTCGAAGGCAAGACATTGCTGCTGGTCGATCCGATGCTGGCCACCGGATCGTCGCTCGTGCTGACCTACAACGCCTTGTGCGAGAAGGGCGGTACGCCGGCCCATACCCATGTCGCCGCGGTCGTCGCCAGTGAGCAGGGGCTTGACTATGCCATGAAGAACATGCCGCGGCAGACCACCACGATCTGGACGGCCGTCGTCGACGAGGAGCTGACTTCGCGCTCCTACATTGTTCCCGGCATCGGAGATGCGGGAGACCTGGCCTACGGCGAAAAAATATAGTTTTTCGGTTTTATGCGGCTATTTCCGCACATCCCTTGCGCGTGACGATTGAGGCGTACTTTGGCGCTGCCCATCCGTCCCGTGCGGCGCGATGCCCGAAACCACCCTGTCTGAAATCAAAAAATAGGAATAAGTAATGCGCCGAAAATTCGCTTTCCTCGTTGCCGTGTTCTGTGCGACCGTCCTCGCGATGGCCGTGCAGAAACCCGTCTTTATGGCGTGGTATGCCGCAGAGGCGGCCGGGGCGGGTTTCGGGGGCTGGATGGAGGTGCTGTGGCACGGGCTGACGCTCGACATGACCGTCGCGGGTTATGTCACCGCGCTGCCTCTCCTGGCCGTGCTTCTCTCGCTGTGGGTGCGTATCCCGGAACGGGTGTGGCGGGGCGTGCTGACAGCCTATTTTGCGCTGATCGCCGTGGTGACGGCCGTGATCTTCGCCGTCGACGTCGCGCTGTACGAGCATTGGGGGTTCCGCATTGATGCGACGGTGCTGATCTACCTCTCCGATCCCGAGGAGGCGATGGCGAGCGTCGATTTCTGGCTCGGCGTGCGGCAGACGCTGCTGGCCGCCGCGTATGCCGCGCTGATGCTCTGGGCCTACTGTCGCATCCTGCGCATTTTCGACGGACGTCCCGTCGGCTGGCGGCTGGCCCTGCCCGGAAGTCTCGTCGTCGTCGTGCTCGCGGGATTCGACTTCCTGGCGATCCGCGGCGGGCTGGGGGCCTCGGTGGCCAATGTTTCGAAGGTCTATTTCAGCCCCGTGCCGTTTCTGAACCATGCGGCCACGAACCCCGTTTTCTCGTTCCTGTCCAGTCTCGGCGACCGTGCCGACTATGCCGGCGAATACCCCTTCTTCGACGAAGAGACGCGGGCCGCGAAGTTCGACGCCCTGCGGGGCAACGGTCCGGCTGCGGGACCCACGGAGCGGGTGCTCGACACGCTGCGGCCCAATGTGGTGATCGTCATTCTGGAGAGCTTCGCCCAGACGGTGATGGACGCCGAGGTCGACGGAGAACCCGTCATGCCCAACATGCAACGGCTGAAACGCGAGGGCGTCTGGTTCGAGAATTTCTTCGCCAATTCGTTCCGCACCGACCGCGGCGAGGTGGCGATTTTGAGCGGATTCCCGGCGCAGACGCGCATGTCGATTATGAAACTCCCGGCCAAGAGCCGCAACCTGCCCTCGGTGGCGCGTTCGCTCGCGGGAGAGGGGTATAAGACGAGTTTCGCCTACGGCGGCGACCTCAATTTCACCAACCAGGCCTCCTACATGTACGCCACGGGATGGCAGGAGCTGATCTGGCAGAAGGACCTGCGCTTCGACGCCCCGGCTTCGGACTGGGGCTACGACGATCGGCTGATGTGCGACTGGTTCGCCGACCGCGTGATCGCGTTGAGCGAATCCCGCGAGCCGTTTCTCGCGGGACTGCTGACGTTGAGCAGCCATACGCCCTTCGACGTCCCCTATGCGAAGTTCGATGACCGGGTGCTGAACGCAATGGCCTTTTCGGACGACTGCGTGGGGAAGATGATCGACCGTCTGAAGGCTTCGCCCGCGTGGGAAAACCTGCTCGTCGTGCTGGTCGCCGACCACGGCTATCCCTACCCGCGGACGCTGGCCTACAACGAACCGCTGCGCCACCGCATTCCGATGATCTGGACGGGCGGGGCCGTCGCCCGGCCGCGTGTGGTGGAGGACTACGCCTCGCAGATCGACATTGCCGCGACGCTGCTCGCCCAACTGGGCGTTCCGCACGACGATTTCGATTACAGCAAGGACATTTTCGCACCGACCCCCCCCCGTAAGTTCGCCTACTACGCCTTCAACGACGGTTTCGGCGTGGTCGACGCCTCGGGCGAGGCGGTGTGGGACGCGACGGGCGGCCGTGCCGTGACGGAGACGAATCCCGAACTGCTCGACGTGGGGCGCACGATGTTGCAGACGACCTACGTGGATATCGGACGCCGCTGAAAATACCCTTTTTTAGGTATTGCGGCACGGCGCTTGTCCGCATATCTTTGTGGCGTCGAAATGAATACCTAATGGCAGGTATAAGTCCCCCTTGGCAAAGGGGAATTGGGGAGGATTGTCAATATGGAACCGGCGCGGTAGGCGCCGTAACGGGAATCCGGTGCATTCCATGTTTGAAATCCGGGCGAAAAAAATCAATCCGAAGCACCGGATTCACGTTGTCTATGTATAAAAATGGTGGATATGCGGGCGACGACCGGATGTGCGATCTGGTCTGCGACCGCTATGCCGTGTTGCAGGTGATGAGCCGTTTCGGCATTGCGCTGGGATTCGGCGACAAGACCATCGCCGAGGTGTGCGCCGAGAGCAGGGTGGACGCCGCGACGTTCCTCGCCGTGGTGAACATGCTGATGAACTTCGGCAACGGCGCGGAGCTGGCCGGCGAGGTCTCGGTCCGTTCGCTGACCGACTATCTGCACAACTCCCACGGCTATTTCCTGGACTTCCGGCTTCCGGCCATCCGGCGGAAACTGATCGAGGCGGTCGACTGCGCCCAAAGCGACGTTTCGTTCGCCATCATGCGCTTTTTCGACGAGTATGCCGCCGAAGTGCAACGCCATATGTCCTACGAGGAGCAGACCGTTTTTCCGTATGTCGAGTCGCTGCTCTCGGGCGAGAAGAACACGGCCTATTCGATCGACATCTTCCGCCGCCAGCACGACCAGATTGATATCAAGCTGCGCGAGCTGAAGAATATCATCATCAAATACTACCCTTCGGGCAGCTCGAACGAACTCAACGGCGTGCTGTTCGACATCTTCAACTGCGAGCACGAACTCGCCTCGCACAACGCCGTGGAGGACGAACTCTTCATCCCGGCCGTCGAGCGGCTGGCGGCGGCGGGTCCCTGCACGGTGAAACCCGAGCCGTTGAGCGCCCGTGAAAAGGAGATCATCGTCTGCGTGGTGAAGGGCATGACCAACAAACAGATCGCCGATGCGCTCTGCATCTCGGCCCATACCGTGATCACCCACCGCCGCAACATCGCCGCGAAACTGCAAATTCACTCCGCGGCGGGACTTACGATCTACGCCATCGTCAACAAACTGGTCGAACTCTCCGAAATCAAGGACACCATAACCGATCCGCAGCCATGACGCACGAACACCATCACCACGAGCACACGGTCACGTCGCTCAACAAGGCCTTCATTCTGGGCATTGCGCTCAACGTGGCTTTCGTCGTCGTCGAATTCGCCGTCGGCCTCTCCTACGGCTCGATGGGCCTGCTGTCCGATGCCGGGCACAACCTTTCCGACGTCGCCAGCCTGCTGCTGGCCATGCTGGCCTTCCGGCTGGCGCAGGCGCAGGCTACGCCCCGCTACACCTACGGCTACAAGAAAAGCACGGTGCTGATCTCACTGTTGAACTCGGTGATCCTGCTGATCGCCGTGGGGGTTATCGTCGCCGAGAGCATCGGCCGCATGCTGCATCCCGCGCCGGTCGAAGGCGGCGCCATCGCCTGGACGGCGGGCGTCGGGGTGGCGATCAACGGCTTCACGGCGTGGCTGTTTCTGAAGGACAAGGACCGTGATCTGAATGTCAAGGGTGCATATCTGCACATGGCCGCCGATGCGCTGGTGTCGGTCGGGGTGCTCGTTTCGGGACTCGTGATCTCGTGGACGGGCTGGACGATCGTCGACCCTGTCGTGGGACTGGTCGTCGCCGCGGTAATCGTGGCGTCGGTCTGGTCGCTGACGCGCGACAGCCTGCGTCTGTCGCTCGACGGCGTTCCCGGGGAGATCGACGTGGCCGCAATCGGGCGGAAGATGACGGACGTTCCGGGCGTGAAGGCCGTTCACCACATCCATGTCTGGGCTATCAGTACGACGGAAAACGCCTTGACGGCCCATGTCGTGCTCGAAAGTCTGTCCCGTATGGAGGAGGTGAAACACGATCTGAAAGACCTCCTGAACCATGCCGGAATCTCCCATGCGACGCTCGAATTCGAGTCCGCGGCCGAGCGGTGCGACGACCTGCACGATTGATCTGTCCGTCCGGGCCGAATCGTTCTGTTTAAAGGCGGAATCCCGACCCTGATCGTCAGGGTCGGGATTGTTTTTCTCCGAAAAGGACCTGATCTTTATTGCCGGAAGGAAAATGGGTTCAAAAACAAATGGTGACGCGACTCTTCGGAAGGAGGGGGACGGTCGGCCGGTCGGCCGGCCGTTTTTGCGCTACGGCACGGGGTCGTAGCCGCTGCCGCCCCACGGATGGCACTTCGACAGACGCCGCAGGGCGAGCCACAGTCCTTTCAAGGGGCCGTATTTGCGCAACGCCTCGAGCGCATACTGCGAGCAGGTGGGGGTGAACCGGCACGACGGGGGCGTGAAGGGCGAGATGCAGAGCTGGTAGAACTTCACCAGTCCGATCAGCGGCAGGGCGCAGGCCTGTTTAAAGATGCTCCACGACCGATTCCAGAATCCTGCGGACTGCATTTGCGACGGTTTTATAAGGTAGCGTCTCCTTCGACGAGTAGATCAGCGCCAGGTCCAGGTTGACCGGCCGTCCGTCGTGCAGAATCTGCTTTTGCAGGCGGTAGGCCTCCTTCGTGCGGCGGCGCACGAGGTTGCGTTTGTTGGCCCGTTTGTGGAACTTTTTGGGGACGGAAAAGAGCACCTCGACCGATTGCTCGGTGTCGGGCTCCGCGAACCACACGTAGCGGAACGGGAAGATGAAGCCGCTTTCGCCGCTCTCGAACAGACGGCGCACGGCCCCGAGCGAACGGAGCCTTTCGGTGCGGGGTAGCGAGTGTGCGGACATGGCGGCAGGGGGCTTGCGGCCCTTATTTGCGGGATTCCGTGGTCGGACGGCGCGTGCGGCCCTTCTTGGCCAGCTTGTGCTGCTGGCTGCGGATGAACTCTTCCTTGCGGGCGTCGGTCACCAGTTCCACCGGCTCGATCTCCTCGCCTTTCTGCACCTTTTGCAGGTAGATGTCGATGGCCTTGACCATCGAGGGGGCTTCGGGCGTCGGGGCGTTGGCCAGCACGGTGATTCCGGCCCCGAGGGCGGCGCGCAGCGTGCCTTCGCCGAATACCGCCACGGCGGGCAGGCCGTCGGTTCCGAACTTCTCGATGAGGGTTTTCACGTCCGAGGGCGAATAGAGCGCCAGCAGGTCGTAGTCGGCCATTTTAACGTCGTCCAGATCCCCGGCGACCGTGCGGGCCAGGATGACGGGATCGAACGAGAGTTTGAGCTTGGCGAGCGTTTCCGGCAGTTCGGGTTTGTGGGGTTCGCTCAACGCCAGCAGGAATTTCTCCTCCTTGTGTTTGATGATCAGTTCGATGAGCGACGTGAACGAGCCGTCGGCAAACGAGATCTTGCGTTTGCGGTAGACGATGTATTTCTGCAGGTAGAGCGCTACGGCCTCCGTCTGGCAGATGTATTTCATGGTTTCGGGCACGGTGATGCGCGCCTCTTCGCAGATATGGAAAAAACTGTCGACTGTCGTACGCGATGTGAATATGACGGCCGTGTGCGTGAGTATTTCGACCCTTTGGGCGCGGAACTCCTTCAGGGAGACGCCTTCTACGCGGATGAAGGGCCGGTAGGCGATTTCCACGTGGTGTTTCTGGGACAATTCGTAGAACGGGGACTTTTCGATGACAGCGGGCCTCGGCTGCGAAACTAATACACTCTTTACTTTCAATGTTGCGAATTGATTTAGGTTTGTCTTTGCCGTTTCATCTTACTGCAAGCAGCCATAATAGGCTGACAGGGAAGACTTCCACGGTGCAAAGGTACAAAAACCAATGCAAAATCGAAACTTTTTTGGAAAGAAACAGGTTTAATGTCTCCTTGAGGTATAAGGCGGCCGCTGCGGCCAATTCGACGGCGATGATGCAGAACCAGACGCCGCCCGTGCCCTGCGGGCAGAGTGCGAAGAGCAGCAGCGGGGGTGAAATGAGGATCATCCCGAGGGCGAAACAGGTGCGTTTGAGCAGCATGAGCTGTGCGATGAAGGGCTGCGAGAGGGTCAGCGCTCCGGCCAGCCGCACGGCGATTGTCTGATAGGCGGCTATGCCCAGCGAGGCGAGCGAAACCAGCAGGCTGAAAATCAGGGCTGCGCCCTGCGGGATGGACGCTGCCAGGCGGCCGGGCATCAGCGTGTCGCCGTATTTGACCGCCGCGACGCCCAGAAAGAGCAGGCCGATGGCGGTGGCGATGTTCAGGAAACGCGAGTAGCCGCTTCCGCCCGGGTCCTCGGAGAAGCGTTTGCCCGTGGCCGCGTCGCGCGAGATGCGGCCCAGCAGCGTGCGCACGTCGCCCAGGTTGCGGTAGAGCAGCATGGCGTAGGTGGCGGCGAGCAGCAGCACGAAACTCTGGAAAAGGGCGTTTTCCGCGAGCGGCGGAGGCGGTGCGAGCGGAATGCGCGCGGGTTCCGCGAGGGTCGACTGCGCTCCGAAAATTGCGGCGGAGGTCGTGTCGCGCCATTCGGAAGGGGCTGCAACGGAGAACGGCGCGGAACTGCCGTCCGCAAAGGCCGGGTTTGCAAAGTTCGTTCCCGCAAAGGCCGTTCCCGCCCGGAGCGTATCCGGACCGGGGACATATCCCGTCCGGGCCGGTGCGTCCGGAGTTCCGGACACCGAATCCGCCGCAGGCACTGCGGGTTGCGTATGTGCCGGCGAGGAGTTCATCAGGCGAAGTGGCGTTTGAGTGTGATGCGAATGGTGGTTCCCTTGCCGATTTCGGAGTCGATGACGGCGATCTTACCCTGGTGGTACTCCTCGACGATGCGGCGCGAGAGCGACAGCCCGAGGCCCCAGCCGCGGGTCTTGGTCGTGAATCCCGGTTCGAAGATGCGTTTCCAGTTGCTCTTGGGAATGCCCTTGCCTGTGTCCTTCACGTCGATCATAACGCTCCTGTCGTCCGACGAAATCCGCACGTCGATGGCTCCGTGGCCTTGCAGGGCGTCGAGCGAGTTTTTCATCAGGTTCTCCACGACCCATTCGAACAGTGCGGCGTTGATGTTGGCCTGCACGGGGGCGATGGCCAGTCCGTTGTAGTCGAGCGTCACGTTGCGGGGAATGCGCTTGCGGAAATACATGACCGATTCGCCCACCACTTCGTTGATGTTCGCCGGGGTGAGGGGCGTCTCGGAGCCGATTTTCGAAAAACGGTCCACGATCTTCATCAGGTGCGTGAGGTCCTTGTTCATCTCCTCGACGGCCGTCTGGTCCACATCCTGCGAACGCAGGTATTCGATCCATCCCAGCAGCGACGAGGTCGGGGTTCCCAGCTGGTGGGCGGTCTCCTTGGCCAGTCCGATCCAGACGCGGTTCTGCTCGTCGTGCTTCGACGAGCGGAAGGCGATGAATCCCAGCGCGATGAAGGCTGTGATGACGAGGAGCTGCACGTAGGGGAAGTAGTAGAGCGACTTGAGCAGCGCCGACTTGCCGTAGAAGATGATGTGGTAATGCTGCGACGACCAGACGAACTTCACCGGGATCGGCGGGTTGTCGACCGAAAATTTGTCGATCTGTTTCCGGAGCCGTCCGGGATGGTTGATGATCTTCTCGGGGATGAGGTGCGAGTTGATGACTTCGAGGTTCTCGTTGGTGATGATGAACGGGATGTTGTTGCCGTTGGACATGATGTCGGCCACGAACGGGTCCTGGATCGAGCCGCCCAGCACGTCGCGCGTCACGCGCTCCATGGCGTGGGCCCACAGCGCTACGTCGTGCTGCTCCTTCTCCTTGAGCCGCCGGGCCATGTCGTTGGTGTAGAGCAGCGACAGGGCGCCGAGCGTCACCCCGACGACGATCACCACCACCCGGTTGCGGAACGAGAAGAATTCAGTCCTGATTTTCATGTCTTTACTTGCGCTTAGTGTCCTGCTCGCGGGTGATTCGGGCGTACTCTGCGGGATCGCCGAGCACCTCGACGGCCTTTTTCACCTCCTTGTCGCCCGACAGCGAGTGCTCGATCACGCCGGCCTGGTAGCCGTGGCGCATGACGATGTCGTTGTTGATCGTCTCGACGACCTGCGTGCGGTAGGTTTCGAGGTTGGTCTGCGTGTCGTCCTTCAACTCGGCCTCCACCTGCTCGAACTTGTTCTTCAAGTCGGCGAAACGGTCGTCCTCGGCGGCTTTTTTCAGCGCCTTGAGCGCCCGGCGGGTGTCCGATTCGTAGGGGACCTTCTTGTCTTGCATGAACTCCGCGAAGTCGGCGTAGTCCTTGTCCGTGATCGAGAAGGTGCGGATGTCGATCTGCCGGCCGGGGTTGCGGCGCGTGTATTCGTCGCCGAAATCCTCGATGAATCCCAGCGCATAGAGCGTCAGGGCGAAGCGTGAAATGTACTCCGGGTCGGTCGCGATGTCGGGCATCACGCCGCCGCCGTCGTAGACCTTGCGGCCCGCGCGGGTCGTGAACTCCGAGATCAGCGAGTCGGGCACCGCGCGCACCGAACCTTCCTGCGAATGGGAGTAGTCGATGGCCTGGATGCAGCGGCCCGAGGGGATGTAGTATTTGGCCGTGGTGAGTTTGAGCATGGCGTTGTAGCCCAGCGGGCGGGGCGACTGCACGAGTCCCTTGCCGAAACTGCGCTGGCCGATCAGCACCGCGCGGTCGAGGTCCTGCAACGCCCCGGCGACGATCTCCGCCGCCGACGCCGAATTGCCGTTGATCAGCACCGTCAGCGGCAGGTCTGCAAGGATCGGCTCCGTGTCGGTGCGGAACACCTGCTTCGAATCTTCCGAACGCCCCTTGGTGCTGACCACCTCGGTCCCTTTGGGGACGAACATTCCCAGGATTTTGACCGCCTCCTGCATGATGCCGCCGCCGTTGGAGCGGTAGTCGAGCACAAGCCCTTTCAGCGGCCTTTCGGTGCGCAGCCGTTCGATGGCTGCGCGCATCTCCTCGTAGCATCCTTCGGTGAAGTCGCTGTGGCGGATGTAGCCGATGCCGTCGGCGACCCATCCGGCGTAGGGCACGCCCGGGATCGCGATCCGTTCGCGGCGGATCGCCGCCGTCTGCTGCGTGCCGTCGAGGTGCTCGACGGTCACTTTGACCTTGCTGCCCGGCTCGCCCTTGAGACGCGAGGAGACCTGCTCGGTCGTGAAGCCTTTGGCGTCCTTGCCGTCGATCGAGAGGATTTTGTCGCCGATCTTCAGCCCGGCCTTGTCGGCGGGCGATCCCTGGTAGGGCTGCGCGATGCGGACGTAGTCGTCCTTCTGGCGGATGAGCGCCCCGATGCCGCCGTACTTGCCCGTGGTGAGCAGTTCGAAATCCTGCATCCCCTCCTCGGGGATATACTCCGTGTAGGGGTCCAGGTCGCTGACCATGCCGGCGGCGGCCCCCTCCATCAGGCGGTCGGGGTCCACGGGGTCGACGTAGTTGAGCGACAGTTCGCGCATCATGTTGACGGCGATCTCCATGTTGCGGCCCAGCCCGAAGTCGTTGCGGGCGGCGAATGTCAGAAGTCCCGCGGCGCCGACAGCGGCCGCCGCAGTGAGCAGGTAACGGTATTTTCTAATCATTGCGTGTCATGTGTATATACGAATCGAGCCGGTACTGCACCCGGGCGACGCCGCGGCGGATGCCGTCGAGCACGATCCATTGTCCGTACTGTGAAACCTTTATCTCGTCTTCGCCCAGCAGCATCAGCTTCTGGCCGAAATTGTCGGCGCGGAAGGTCATCACCCCGTCCTCGTCCGAGCGCAGCGAAAAGCCTGCCGAGCGGAACGCGTTCAGGATCTGTTCCCGGTTCTCCTCGATGTCGCCCTCCACCCGGCGCACCACGAACCCGAATCTGGGGTAGACTGCCGCCAGCGCCACGATCGCCGCAAAGAGCATCAGGTAGCGGTCGGTGTGCAGCAAGACGTAGAGCGTGTCGTCGAGCGACAGCGCCGAGGTCCCGGTCATCAGCATCAGCCCCATCAGGGCTATACAGAGAACGCACAGGGCGAAGAAATATTTTAACGAGCGGACGATATACTTTTTCATGGCGGGCGATAATTATGAATTTTGGATTTTGAATTCTGAATTGAGGTTGCCGATTGCGTCGGCAACATCCTGCATCAGCCATTTGGGCGTCGACGTGGCGCCGCAGATGCCCACCGTCGCGGCCCCTTCGAACCATGCGGGGTCGATTTCCGAAGCCTCCTCGACGACGTGCGTGCGCGGGTTGGCCCGGCGGCACACCTCGGAGAGGACCTTGCCGTTCGACGACTTGCGCCCGCAGACGAACACCACGGCGTCGAACCGTCCGGAAAACTCCGTGAGGTGCTGTTCGCGGTTCGATACCTGCCGGCAGATCGTGTCGTCGATGTACACCTGCCCTGCATCGGCGGCCCGGCGGCGCATTTCGGCGCCCAGCCGTTCGAACAGCCCGATGCTCTGCGTGGTCTGCGAAAGGAAATAGACCGGACGCGAGAAGTCGATCAGCTCCAGGTCCTCCACCCGTTCGATCACGATCGTCGGGTCCGCGACCTGCCCCGTGAGGCCCACCACTTCGGCGTGGCCCCGTTTGCCGAGGATCACCACCTGCCCGCCTGTGGGGCGCATCCGTTCGTGGGCCTCCTTCACGCGGCGTTGCAGCCGTGCGACCACCGGGCAGGTGGCGTCGATGATCCCGATGTTCATTTCCCGGGCGGCGGCGTAGGTCGTAGGAGGTTCTCCGTGGGCGCGGATGAAGAGGCGGCAGCCCGCCAGGTGCGGCATGTCGGCGTGGGTCACGGTCCGCAGCCCCAGTTGTTCGAGGCGCTGGACTTCGATGCGGTTGTGGACGATGTCGCCCAGCGAGTAGACCGTGCCGCCCTCCGCGAGGGCGCGTTCGGCCTCCGTGATTGCGCGGACAACGCCGAAGCAGAAGCCCGATTTATCGTCGATCTCAACACGCATAACTGCGTAGTTAAAAATTGAGAATGAAAAATTAAAAATTAGTTGTGAACCGATTCCGGCTTGCAGGCCGAGACCTGTGCCGTCGGATTTTTAATTCTTAATTTTTCATTTTTAATTGGAACTCGTTCATAAACCACGCCATCTGTTCGTCGACACTCATGTGGCTGTTGTCGAGCACGATGGCGTCGTCGGCCTGGCGCAGCGGCGATACGGCGCGGCTCATGTCGGCCTTGTCGCGCTCGCGGATGTTGCGTTCGACCTCCTCCATCGTCACCGACATGCCCTTGCCCGTCAGCTCCTTGTAGCGGCGGCAGGCGCGCACGGCGGTGTCGGCCGTCATAAACAGTTTCAGCTCGGCGTCGGGGAACACCACCGTGCCGATGTCCCGGCCGTCCATCACCACGCCCCGGCGGCGGCCCATCTCCTGCTGCATGGCCACCAGTTTGCGGCGCACCTCGGGGATGGCGCTCACGCGGCTCACGCAGTTCGAGACCTCGATGGTGCGGATTTTGCCCTCGACCAGATCGCCGTTGACGTAGATGTCGCTGGCCCCGCGCTCGGGGTTGAAGCGGAAGGTGATCGAAATGCGGTCCAGCAGCTTCACGACGGCCTCTTCGTCGACGATGCCCGAACGGATGGCCCCGTGTTCGAGGGCGTAGAGCGTCACGGCGCGGTACATGGCGCCCGTGTCGATGAAGATATAGCCCAGGCGGGCCGCGATGGCTTTGGCGAAGGTGCTTTTTCCGCACGACGAAAAGCCGTCGACGGCAATGATGATCCTGTGTTTAGTGTCCGACATTGGGGAATATATCAAAGAAGGTCTGTCTCTTATACACATCTGACGCTGCCGA
>OJRB01000767.1_pt1 | contig 18107 bp, 16 predicted proteins | sample 1599061 | NCBI WGS metagenome assembly OJRB01 (sample SAMN03922522, study PRJEB24848) | human gut metagenome | isolation source: stool sample | host: Homo sapiens | place: Germany | collected 2010-02 | reverse complement strand
GATCGTCAATGACGGAGAATCCGTGATGCCGGCTATGGAGACCTTTGCTCCGAATCTGATTCTGTTGGATCTGATGCTTCCCGGCATTGACGGTTATCAGGTGTGCAGAGAAGTCCGGGCACAATACTCCGTTCCCATCATCATGCTTTCCGCAAAAGGTGAAGTCTTCGACAAGGTATTGGGACTGGAGCTGGGTGCGGATGATTATATGGAAAAACCTTTTGATTCAAAGGAACTGGTGGCCCGCGCCAAAGCAGTCCTCAGACGTTATAAGCCCTCCAATGCCCCCACAGAGAATCCTAACGACAAGTGTGTGGAATATGCGGATCTGACCATTAATCTGACCAATTATTCCGTCATCTATATGGGACACACCGTGGAAATGCCGCCGAAAGAACTGGAGCTTCTCTACTTTTTAGCATCCTCACCGAATCATGTATTCACCAGAGAACAGCTCCTGGATCAGATCTGGGGCTATGAATATATCGGTGATACCCGTACCGTGGATGTGCATATCAAGCGTCTCCGCGAGAAGATCAAGGATCATGCCAACTGGAAGATCAGCACCATCTGGGGCATTGGCTATAAATTCGAAGTACGTAATTAAGTCATACCAAAAGCAGGATTTGTTATGAAAAAAACACTTTATCTAAAATTTATACTCGCATATTTTATTTTTGGTGTATTTGCAGCAATCATGCTTGGCTTTATGTTTACCAAGCAGCTTGGAAGTGATATTACCAATGTGATCCCGGCAGCAGGCCTTCTGGTTCTGATCGTGTTTAAGGTTCTGGAGATCCCGGAAGTAATGAAGACTCTTACCTGTGATATGGTATGGATGGTAGCAGGAATGAGTGTAGTATCTACAGCACTTTCCAAGACCGGTGTTGGTGAACTGATCGGACAGACGGTTTTAAATATCCTGGGTGGACATCCGAGCGGATTGTTTGTAAGTATTGTCTTCTGTGTTGCATGTGCACTGATGACCAACTTTATGTCCAACATGGGTACCATGGCGCTGATGAGCCCGATCGCAGCTTCTACTGCGCTGGCAGGCGGCATGAACGTGAAAGCAGTTGTTCTTTGCTGCTGCGTATCTGCATGGCTGGCATTCGTAATGCCGACCGGCTGCTCCGGCACGATGATGGCATTTGGTATCGGTAATCAGAATCCGCTGAAGACGCTTAAGTTTACCTTACCGCTTCTGATTCTTACTATGATCGCGCTGATCATCGGCATTAATATTTTCTTCCCGATCTACGGTTAAGAGAGGGAAATAAGGAGATAAAATCATGAAAACAATATTTAATCCGGGGACAAAGAAAAAAACACTGACCCTGATCGATAATGTAGTGTATTCCACGGTAAAAGATCTAAACGGTGATCCGCTGGAGCTGAAGCTTTCGGTTCTGCTTCAGAACGGAAACAGTGAGATGCGTGCTGCGATGGGAGAGGATGATCCGAAGGAGGATCACAGTCCGAAGCCGGCACTGGTCTGGGTACCGGGCGGCGGCTGGAAAGGCACAGACAAGAATATGATGCTGGGGGAAATGACAGAATTTGCAAATGCCGGATATGTGGTTGCTTCGATCTATTACCGCAGCAGTGCCCAGGGGCATTATCCGGATCAGCTGATCGATGTGAAAACGGCAATCCGTTTTCTGCGTGCTCATGCAGCACAGTTCGAGATCAATCCGGAGAAGATCGGTATCTTTGGCCGTTCCGCAGGTGCACATCTGTCAGCAGCTGCTGCCATGAATCAGGATGGTTTTGACAGTGAGGAATGGAGCGGCTATTCCTCTAAGGTTCAGGCATGCTGCGATATGTTCGGACCGGTTGATATCAAGGCGTTGATGGAAAATGAAGAAAAGCAGTTTTCAAATCCGTCTGCACGCTGGCACAGTGTTGAGGAAACCCATGGAGGATGTCTGTTGGGAGGAGATCCGGCAACGATGAAGGAACGCGGTGCGAAAGCAAGTCCGGTCAATATGGTAAATCCGGATATGTGCCCGATCCAGATCCTTCATGGCGATAATGACCCACTTGTTCCGGTAGAGATCAGCAGTGAGACGCTTTATCAGAAGATTGTGGCTGCCGGTATGGAAGATAAAGTGGATTACTATGTGATTCCGGGCGCAGGTCATGGAACGAGAGAGTTTTTCCAGGATGCCACGAAGGAATTGCAGATTGCATTCTTTGATAAGTATTTAAAGTAAGTTCGTTAATTAACAACCTCACACGTTATACCGGAAACTTATAAAATGGCTTGAATCCTACGGATTTAAGCCATTTTTTCGAGCATCCCCGGCATAGGAAATCTGCATATTGTACGAAATTTAAAAATACTTGTTGGCTTTTTAACTTAACTTGTATACAGCATACAACAGGTGTAAAATAAAGCCGTAGTTGAGAAAAAAGTGAAATGAAAACAAGAAAACCGGCCTGTCTGAGAGGCGGCCGGAACAAAAGGGAGAGTAAGCTATGGCAGTACATGTAATTAATGAAGCAAACCGTTGTCTGAATTGCAAAAAACCGATGTGTATGCAGGGTTGTCCGATCCATACCCCGATCCCTATGATGATCAAGGCATTTAAAGAAGGAAACTTAAATGAGGCGGGGGAGATGCTATTTGAGAACAATCCCATGTCCATGATCTGTTCCCTGGTCTGCAACCATGAGAACCAGTGTGAGGGTCACTGCGTGCTGGGCCGCAAGGGTGAGCCGGTGCATATCAGCAGCATTGAGAATTATGTTTCCGATACTTATTTTGATAAAATGCAGATTCCGTGCCAGCCGAAGAACGGCAAGAAGGTAGCTGTGATCGGTGCGGGTCCTGCAGGTATTACCATCGCCATCCTGCTGGCGAAGAAGGGCTATGGCGTGACCATCTTTGATTCCAGGGATAAGATCGGCGGTGTGCTGCAGTATGGTATTCCGGCGTTCCGTCTGCCGAAGTCCATTCTGGAACGGTATAAGAACAAACTGCGCGAGATCGGTATTAAGATCCGCCCGAACACTACCATCGGCGGCGCGCTGGAGATCAAGGATCTGTTCCGGGACGCTTACCAGAGCATTTTCATCGGAACCGGTGTATGGAGACCGAAGACCCTGGGGATCAAGGGTGAGTCTCTGGGAAATGTACACTTTGCGATTGATTATCTGGCAAATCCGGATTCCTATGATCTGGGTGATCATGTGGCGATCATCGGCATGGGCAATTCTGCCATGGATGTGGCAAGAACCGCTCTGCGCAAAGGCAGCCGCCATGTAACGCTGTATGCCCGCGGACTGACCAGCCAGGCAAGTGAGCATGAGACAGCCTACGCAAAGCTGGATGGTGCGGAGCTGGCATTTGGCTGGCAGCCGGTGGAAATCAACGATGATGGCCCGGTGTTTAAAAAAGTTCTGTTTGACGAAGCTGGAAATCAGACCGGAATGGATCCGACTCCGGTTCAGGTACAGGCGGACAGTGTGATCATCTCGATCAGCCAGGGACCGAAGAGTAAGCTGGTCAATACGACAGAAGGCCTGAAGGCTTCCGCAAACGGACTTCTTGTGACCAATAGCTTTGGAGAAACGACGCATCCTGGTATTTTCGCGGCCGGTGATGTGGTATTAGGCGCAAAGACCGTGGTGCAGGCAACTGCGTATGCGAAGCAGGTGGCAGAAGCCATGGACAAATACATGCGCGGGGAGCTGGAGGTACCGGAAGCAGAAATGTCTGCAGCAGAGGTACCGGCGGCTAAAGCACCGACAGCAGACGCACCGGAACAGGCATAGGCCAGATAAAAAGCAGTGATAGGATTGATCCTGGTTCTTTGCTGTGTCGGTGCGTATGCGACCAACAACCGGATCTTTGATGTACAGTCCATCCTGATCTTCGGTATCGTAGGCTATGTGTACCATAAATTCAGCCTGTCGACTACTCCGTTTGTTCTGTGCTTCCTGATCGGTGAGATGCTGGAAACTACTCCCCGGCAGATACCTCAGACGATGTGATTGCCTACTATGAAGATCTGGTACATAAGATCTTGGCTGATCCGACTGCTTCTGAGGCGGTTGTAAATGTAGATATGATGCCATACTACTTAAATGCAGAGGATTCCGCAAAGAACGATGAGCAGATCTACAATACCATCAAGGAAATTGCAGACAGCATCGACCAGTAACAGCTGATCCAGAAAAACAGAAGCAAAGGCCCCGTAAAAGCACGCCGGAGATGGCGGCTTTGGCGGGGCCTTTATGGTTAAAGGAGAATCAGGCTCAGATCTGATCCGGCTGGATCGTTTTCCACCACTCACTGGCTAGCCGGATGAATTCCCGGGCGCCGGTGCTTAAGTAGCCGGTGGTGGGATAGCTGACGGTAATGTCCCAGGAGGGATGTCCCGGCAGACGGAAACAGGCCAGCTCATCCGATGGGATCCTTGTATAGTACCAGGGAACAATGCCGCAGCAGATGGTGGATTTTACCAGGGATACAATACCGGCGGTGTTGTTGCTTTCAAACAGGACGTTTGGCTGAAAACCGCTGTGGGCAAAGATCTGATCACAGAGGCTGCGCAGCGTGGAATTGCGGTCCATCAGTACAAAGGGCTCGTAACGGATCTCGTTTAAATCCAGTGTGGCCAGGGGTTCTCCCGGCGGGGCAGCTTTTTGCGCCACCGGGTGGACGGCCGGGATGATGGCGATCAGTTCTTCGCTCCCAAGTACCTCATACTGGTTTTTCTGCCAGTCGGATCTGGAAAGGACCTGAAAGCCGACATCCAGATCTCCGGCGGCAATGGCAGCCTGCTGGGGGGCTACCGCATTTCCAGAGGCCGTATGGTGAGGTTTGGCATGGAGCGGTGAAGCTCCGGGTAGATGGCGGTGAACATGTCGAGCCCGCGTCCGGGGCAGAGACCAATGTTTAAAAGTCCCTTGCGCAGGCGCGAAACATCGTAGAGCTGATTATAAGTATCTTTTTTGATCTGCATCATTTTTCTGGCGCCCTCCACATAGATGCGCCCGGCATCGGTCAGGCACCACTTGTTTTTGGTGCGCTGAAACAGAGGCGTGCCAAGCTCCCGTTCCAGCTTTAACAGCTGCTGGTTTAAGGCAGACTGGGTAATGAACAGCTTTTCTGCTGCTTTGGTGATGTTGTTTTCTTCTGCGATCTGCAGAATATATTCGATTTGTCTGGTGTCCATGGACATCCTCCGTGTGTTATTCTTCTGATTTTTCCATTTCAGAAATAAATTTCCGATTCTATTGTAACAGTAAAATAAGAAAATGCGTCGGGAGAGTGAAAAGTCTTAACGGAACTCTAACAGAAGGCGTTAAAAAACTGTAAAGAAAGTATAAAATATTTCCGGAACACTTGACAATGTGACAGGCTGTCATTATAATATGACACATTGTCACACTAAAAAGTGACAGATTGTCATAAAATAAACAAAATGAAATATTTTTACAAAAGAGAAACGGGAAGGAGGTGCTTAACATGCCTACGGAACGATTTTATCGTCTTCCGGAAGCGAAAAAGCAGGTGATCCGGCAGGCCGCCATCAAGGAATTTGCGCGAGTTCCCTTTGAGAAGGCCTCTATCAACCAGATCATACAGAACGCGGATATTTCCCGCGGAAGCTTTTACACCTATTTTGAAGATAAGCAGGATGTGGTCCGCTATATTTTTGAGGACAATGCGAGACAGATGCAGGAATGCTGTGAAAGGGAGCTGGACAAAAATGACGGTAATCTCTTCGACATGCTAGAATGGCTGTTTGAGTTTACGATTCGCAAGCTGGAAGAGTCGAAGGAGATGGTACAGCTGGTGCGTAATGTCTGCTCCTACCAGGAAAATACCAGGGCCATGGGCTTTGAAATCGGATACAGACCGCCCATAGGAAGCCCGGGAAAAGAAAAAACGACCCAGTGGCTCGCAAAGCGGATCCGTATGGAGCGGTTTGCAAGACGTTCGGAGGAGGAACTGGATGTTGTGCTGCAGCTTGGTGTTACATCCCTGATTTTAGCGGTGCGCTTTTACTATGAGCAGCCGGATCAGCTGGATCAGATCCGGAAACGTTATCTGGATTCCCTGGAAGTGATTAAGCATGGAGCCCTGATTTCGTAATAAGTATGAAAGAATCACGATCATAAAAAGTGGAAAATAAGAGGAGACAGCTATGAAAAAGAAAGTGGTAATTGCAGGAGTGGTCGTAGCGGTGATTGCGGTTGCGGCCGGCATCAGCGCAATGCGCAAAAAGCCGGTGGAGGAGGAAGCCCTGATTCCGGTGGTGAATGTAGAGAACCCGCAGATGGGAAGTATTGAACTGTACCGCAGCCTGGTGGGCAAGGTAGAGCCGTCTGATGTGGTTTACATTTATCCGAAGGCAGCCGGTGAGATCACCGATGTGTTCGTAAAAGCAGGTGATATGGTACAGGAGGGACAGCCAATCTGCAAAATCGATACCAAGCAGGTAGAGGCAGCAAGACTCCAGATGGAATCCGCGCAGCAGGCCATGAATGATGCCAATACCAATCTGGGACGTCAGCAGGCGCTGTTCGCGGCAGGTGATATCGCAAGTGTGGCATTTGAGCAGGCTCAGACTCAGGCCAAGAATGCCCAGATCGCCTATGATTCCGCAAAGCTGAACTATGATTATCAGGTGGAGTTTGCAAACGTGACTGCACCGATTTCCGGCAAGGTGGAGACCTGCAACATTGAGGTGCACGATAACGTGGCTTCCCAGGTGCTTCTGGCCGTGATTTCCGGCGCTGGCAGTAAGTCCATCACCTTTTCTGTTCCGGAGAAGGTGGTAACCGAGCTGCATGTAGGCGATCCGATCAGCGTAGATAAGAATGGTACCGATTATCAGGGCACCATTAATGAGGTCAGCAGCATGATCGACGATTCCACCGGACTCTTTAAGGTAAAGGCCTCCGTGGAGAACGGCGATGCGCTCCCAACTGGTTCCACCACTAAGCTTTCCGTTATTTCCGACCGTGCGGACAACGTGCTGACCATTCCGGTTGACGCGGTTTACTATTCCGGCGGAGATGCTTATGTGTATACATACGATAACGGAACCGTTCATTACGTTCCGGTGGAGGTTGGCTTATACGATTCCCAGAAGGCACAGATCCTTTCCGGCATCAATGCATCCGATGAAGTGATCACCACCTGGAGCTCTGAGCTGTACGAGGGTTCCCAGGTACAGAAGGCAGATCCGAATGCGGCAGCAGATACCCAGGAAGCAGATGCATCGGCAGAGACCTCTGCTGATGCGCAGAGCGCAGACAATGCAGAAAGCACAGAGGCTTCCGGCGAAGAGACAAGCGGCAACTAGTGTGAGAGCAGAAGGAGGAAAACATCAATGGGATTAACAAAATCAGTCCTGAAGCGGCCGGTTACCGTTGTTATGGTAATCCTGTGCCTGATCGTGTTCGGTCTTCAGTCTGTTCTTGGCGCAAAGCTGGAGCTGATGCCGACCATGGAAATGCCGGTACTTATCGTGTATTCCGTATATCCGGGAGCCAGCCCGGAGGATGTAAATGATCTGGTAAGTACGAAGATCGAGAAAGAGATAGGCTCCTTGAGCGGTGTTGATACCATTCAGTCCCGCTCCATGGAAAACGTATCTCTGGTCATCATCCAGTATGATTATGGCAAAGACATCGATGAAGCATACGATGACTTAAAGAAGAAGATGGATGCCCTGGAGGGAGATCTCCCGGACGACTGCAATGCCCCGGTTATCATGGAGATGAATATTGACGAGATGGATACCATGTCCCTGTCGGTCAATAACAAGGCACAGTCCGACCTTTACAACTATGTAAACAACAAGATCGTTCCGGAGTTTGAGAAGATCACCACCGTTACCGATGTCAGCATCAGCGGCGGACAGAAGGAGTACATTCAGGTACAGCTGATTCCGGAGAAGCTGGAGCAGTATCATTTAAACCTTTCTTCTGTGGCTACTGCCATCGGCAGCGCAGACTTTACCTATCCGGCCGGTGACACCATTGTGGGAGGCCAGAAGCTTTCCGTCAGTGCCGGAACCCAGTATGACACAGAAGAATTATTAAAGAGCATTCCGTTAAATCTCGGAAATGGCAATGTGATCTATCTGTCTGATGTCGCAAACGTTCAGATGGCGAAAGAGGATGCCAGCAGTATTGCGCGTTATAACGGTGAGGATACCATTTCTATCGGTATCAAGAAGCAGCAGAGCGCTTCTGCGGTGGATGTTTCCAAGGCAGTCAAGAAGACCATCAAGAATCTGACCGATGCAGATGAGAATCTGGAGATCATCACCGTAAGTGATACCAGTGATGAGATCAACTCTTCCTTAAAGAGCGTTATGCAGACCATGGTGATGGCAGTTATGGTCTCCATGCTGATCATCTTCCTGTTCTTTGGTGAGATCAAGGCATCCCTGATCGTTGGTACCTCCATCCCGATCTCCATCCTGGCTGCCCTGATCCTGATCCAGGTTATGGGCTTCTCCTTAAACGTAGTTACCTTATCGAGCCTGGTACTTGGTGTAGGTATGATGGTAGATAACTCCATTGTAGTGCTGGAGAGCTGCTTCCGTTCCACCAAGGGAAAAGGCATTGTGGGATACCGGGAGGCTGCCCTGGAGGGAAGCGGCATTGTGCTGCAGTCAATTATCGGAAGTACCGTGACCACCTGTGTTGTATTCCTGCCGCTGGCTCTGCTTCAGGGCCTGACAGGCCAGATGTTCAAGCCGTTAGGCTTTACGATCATCTTCTGTATGGTGGCATCCCTCATCAGTGCAATGACCATCGTTCCGCTTTGTTACTGCTTCTACCGCCCGCAGGAGAAGGAGGAATCTCCGGTCGGTGCTTTGATCCGTGCCATGCAGAATGGCTATCGCAGCATCATGAAGGTGCTGCTGAAGAAAAAGAAAACCGTCCTCTTCACTTCTGTTGCATTGCTGGTGGCTGCCTTCTGGATGGCTTCTCAGCTGCGCATGGAGCTGATGGTTTCCGATGATACCGGTGAGATCTCTGTCAGCATTGAAACCCGTCCGGGTCTGACCCTGGAGGAAGAAGACAGGATTTACGAGCAGGTAGAGAAGATCGTTACCGCAGATGAAGACCTGGATTCCTATATGTTAACCTCCGGTGGAAGCGGTATGTCTGCCATGACCAGCTCCGGCGCAACGCTGACTGCTTACTTAAAGGATGACAGAAAGCGTGAGACCAATGAGGTCATCAAGGAGTGGAAGCCGCTGTTAAACCAGATCGCAGGCGCAAACATTTCCATGGACATCGCGTCCTCGTCTACGATGACTAGCAGCACCAGCGGTATTGAGTATATTTTACAGGGTACCCAGTACGATGAGCTCAAAAGCGCATCTGACCAGATTACCAAAGAGCTGCTTGCACGTCCGGAGGTTTCCAAGGTGCACAGTACCCTGGAGAATGCGGCGCCGGTTGTCAAGCTGAACATTGATGCTGTGAAGGCAAACGCGGAGAATATCACTCCGCTTCAGATCGCAGGCACCGTCAGCAGCATGCTGGGCGGCAAGGAAGCAACCACCTTAAACGTAGACGGCGATGATGTCAGTGTTATGGTCGAGTACCCGGAGGATGAGTACGACACCATCGACAAGCTGAAGGGCATTGTCCTGACCGGAAACGCAGGCGGCTCCGTGGCTCTGGCAGATGTGGCAGATATTGTTTTCCAGGACAGCCCGAACACCATTACCAGAAAGGATAAGCAGTATCAGGTAACCATCACCGGTGATGTTCCGACCGATGATGCCCGCCAGATCGATGCGATCGAGAATAAGTTATATAATGAAGTAGTAAGCAAGCATTTAACTTCGACCATCACCCGCGGATTAAACTCCCAGGATGAGAGCATGAAGGAGGAGTTCGGAAACCTGGGCACCGCGATCATCACGGCAATTTTCCTGATTTTCGTAGTCATGGCGGCACAGTTCGAGTCACCGAAGTTCTCTCTGATGGTCATGACCACCATTCCGTTCTCCCTGATCGGTTCCTTCGGACTTTTATACCTGGCGGACTGCCCGATCAGTATGGTATCCCTGCTGGGATTCCTGATGTTAGTCGGAACCGTAGTAAACAACGGTATCCTGTATGTCGATACCGTAAACCAGTACCGCAGTGAGATGGACCGCGACACCGCCTTGATCGAGGCCGGCGCGACCCGTCTGCGCCCGATCCTGATGACAACGTTAACGACCATTGTATCCATGATCCCGATGGCGCTGGCCTACGGTGACAGCGGTAAGAGCATGCAGGGCCTGGCCCTGGTAGATGTGGGAGGTCTCGTGGCTTCCACTGTGCTGGCACTCTTAATGCTGCCGATCTACTATGAGGTTATGAGCCTGAAAAAGAAACCGGAACCCCATTACGATTAATAAGCCAGACGGCTTCGGAGGATGTTAGATGAAACGATTAAAACAGGCATTATCTCTGGGAATGGCCGGAGTGATGATGACAGCAGCGCCGATCACGGCGTTTGCTGCCAGCCCGGAGTTTTCACGCAGTGCGGAGGAGTGGGCGAAGCTTCGCGACAATACCATTGAGTATGATGAACTGGAAGGCCTGATCCAGGAATACAACGCCACGGTCCAGACCAACAATCTGGATCTGGCAGAGTTCAAGCGCAAATACGGAGACACCAAGGATGATGTCTCCTCCAAATACCGCGATATGGCAGATGAGATCTATTCCAGCATCAACTATCCGGAAAGTGATGATGTAAGCTACGGTATGATGGTTGGTTCTGTCGTGATGGCAGAGGTTCAGGCAAAGAATATGGAGCAACAGGCAGACGATAACCTGCAGGACAGTGAAATTGTCTATCTGAACTACAAGTCCGCGGAGAAGACTCTGGTAATGGTGGCCCAGTCCAATATGATCAGTTATGAAAAAGACCAGCTGGCTTTAAAACAGGCGGAGCTGGCAAAGCGGCAGGCGGAGATTGCCCTGACCTCCACCCAGACCCATGCCTCTCTTGGCATGAGTACCGAGGTGGATGTGCTGAACGCGAAGGAAAGCATTCAGAACGCGGACAGAAACGTGGAATCTTCCAAAGCGGCCATTGAAAATGTGCGCCAGAAGCTGCAGGTCATGCTTGGCTGGAAGTACAACGATACCCCGGAGATTACCGAAGTTCCGGCATCGGATATGAGCCGGATCGCGGCAATGGACCCGGCTGCAGACAAAGATCAGGCACTGGAAAACAACTATACGCTGAAAGTAAATAAAAAGAAACTGGCCAACGCCACCAGCGATAACACCAAAGAAAGCCTGCAGAAAACCATTGAGGATAATGAGAGAAAGATTGGTTCCGCTCTGGTGACCAATTACCAGAATGTGCTGACCGCGAAGCTGGCCTATGACCAGGCGGAGGCAAATCTGGAACTGGCAAAGCGGAATCTGAACAGTCTGCAGCTGCAGTTTGCTCAGGGAAAGGCCAGCAGAAACCAGCTGGAGAACCAGCAGATTACCGTTGAGAATGCGGAACTTTCCTTAAAAACTGCGGACCTGACTCTGTTCCAGACCATGGAGACTTACGACTGGGCTGTGAATGGCCTTGCAAGTACCTCATAAGGAGCGTGTGAGATGAGAAGAAAAAATCAGATCCTGGCTCTGGGGCTTGCGGCGGTTCTTACGGCGGCATCCGCGGTCCCGGCTTTTGCCGGGTACGCGCCTACCGGACCGGGAGCGGAGCCGGAGCCTGAAAAATATGACGCGGCAACGCTGTCGAAACTGCAGGATAACGTATTGGAGTACGACGAGCTTGCCCTGCGGGTGCGGGAATATAATCCGAATATCTCAGAGGCCTGGAGAAAATATGGGGAGTCCAAGGAAGACTACCAGAATATGCTGACGGAGCTGGAAAGCACCTACGATGATTCCATGGACAATATTGACGCGGTGCTGAAACCGCTGAAGCAGGCAGAGAAGCTGATGCCGCAGTTAAAGGGAACGGTAAAACAGATGTCATCGTTAAAGAGCGGTTATCACAGCCTGGTTCAGGGAATCCGCGATACGGTGACGAACTGGGATACCAGCAAACGTAATACTTCCCAGATCCGGCAGTATGAAAAACAGGTGATCTCCGGTGCCCAGAGTGCCATGATCGGTTACAATACCATTGTGGACAACAAGGCTACACTGGAGACTATGGTAGACCTGTATCAGAAGCAGTGTGACATGTACCAGCGGATGGCCGCTCTGGGACTTGCGAACCAGACGGATGTAGTCAGCGCGCAGACCTCCCTCATCGGGGCAAAGTCCCAGCTGGCTTCCCTGCAGTCCCAGGAGGATAGTGTATACCGCACCATTTGCCTGCTTCTGGGCTATGATACGGACAGCGGCGTGGAGATCCGGAATCTTCCGGACTTTGACATGAGCTGCCTGGATGGCATGAATCTGGAGGCAGATACGAAGAAGGCCATCGGCAACAACTATACGCTCATTGGTCAGAGAACCTCTGCCAAGGGAGAGACCAATGCCCAGATCGCGGCGCGGTTAAATACCATTGAAGAGGGGGAACAGAAGCTGACCATTGAAATGCAGCGCCTGTATCAGGATGTGCTGGATAAAAAGGCAGCCTATGAGGCAGCCATGACTGGCTATGAAGCGGCGGAAAAGAGCAATGGAGCTGCCCAGAGACAGTATCAGAACGGTCTGCTTTCCGAGATGCAGTATGTGGGGACCCAGATCAGCTACAACCAGAAGAAGGCGGCAAAGGAGTCCGCGGAGCTGGATCTGTGGACTGCCATGAATGCCTATGACTGGGGCATTGAAGGGCTGGCGGCTGTAGAGTAAACATCCAAAACAAAATCAGCCGGTGCTGTGTGATGGCAGCACTGACCGGAATTCAGGAAAAAAGAAAAAACGGATATTCAGATCAGGGCGGTGATCCTCGAGCAGGGGATAATCGCCCTGATTCAGTTGATCCTGAAGCTCTTTCCGGCTCTCCTCCGGGATCTCTTTGCATGTCTCATCCAGAAAGCAGAAGCGTGGGTAGAGGACACACCACCAGTTGTGCCCTTTCCCTTTTCCGAGAATGACCCGGACTGCGTCATAGGTACCGCAGGGAATTACCAGGTTATCGTAGACCCGGGTGGGAAACCAGGCGCGCTCGAGGGAGAGGCTTGCGGAGTAGGGCATCTGCTTTTGGGCCAGAAACTGGCTGGAGACAGATTCCAGGCTGCTTTTGTGAGCGGAAAGCCAGCTGGTGACGGCCTCCTTGCTGTCTGCGCTTTCAGGCAGCCGGGCCTGGATGTAATCTAAGAGAAAGCTGCGCACCTCCAGTTTTACGTTCTGGTCTTTTCTGGAATCACTGTTGGCGAGAATATGGAAGCGCAGGATAGAGGGCGCAATACGCTCTGCCAGTGCCTCCCGGTTTTTCTGCAGGCTGCCCATGGAAAACAGCAGACAGAGCAGGAGAAGTGGCAGAAGCAGAATTGGAAACAGGGAACGGTAAATCTCAGGAATATGGTCCAGAGTGCGTGGCCATGTGGCGGCGCCGGATTTTGATTTCATGGAAAAAGCCTCCTTCTGCCAGGGAAATATTTCTTTTCTTGTGTACCCTGTCACTTCTTAAGTGTTGACAGATATGTTATAATTAATCAGATATTTTGGAAAAGAAAAGAGAGGGAATCTATTATGAGTAAAAAGAAAATCGCAGTCCTGTTTGGCGGACAGTCTTCAGAGCATGTAGTATCCTGTGTGTCTGCGGCAAATGTGATTGACCAGATAGATAAAGAAAAATACGATCTGCTTTTGATCGGTATCACGGAGGAGGGACACTGGGTCAAGGCAGACAGCGTGGAGGACATCCGCTCTGAGGCGTGGAGACAGAGCAGGGTGGACGTTGTCATTTCTCCGGACGCAACCAAAAAGTGCGCCCTGATCACTGAAAATGGCGTGACCAGAGAAGAGAAGATTGATGTGGCATTTCCGGTGCTTCACGGACTTTACGGCGAGGATGGCACGGTTCAGGGCCTGTTCGAGCTGGCAAAGATCCCGTATGTAGGCTGCGGCGTATTGGCTTCCGCAGTTTCCATGGATAAGCTGTACACCAAGATCATCGTAGATACCCTGGGCATCCGCCAGGCAAAATATGTTCCGGTAATGCGCTGGGAGATGGAAAAGGATATGGATATCGCGGTTGCGGCAGTAGAGACTCACTTCCAGTATCCGGTATTTGTGAAGCCGTCCAACGCAGGTTCTTCCCGCGGCGTGAACAAGGCAGAAACCAGAAAAGAACTGATCGGGGCCCTGAAAGAGGCTGCAAAGCATGACCGCAAGATCCTGGTAGAGGAGACCATTGTGGGCCATGAGGTAGAGTGCGCGGTTCTTGGCGGCGGCCAGAAGCCGGTAAAGGCGTCCGGTGTCGGTGAGATTCTGGCAGCAGCAGAGTTTTATGATTTCGACGCAAAGTACAACAATGCAGAGTCCCGCACGGTCATTGGACCGGAGCTTCCGGGTGATTCCGCAGAGCGTGTACGCGAGGCAGCAGCGAAGATCTTCAACGCAGTAGACGGCTATGGCCTGTCCCGCGTAGACTTCTTTGTCACCAGCGACGGTGAGGTGATCTTCAACGAGATCAATACCATGCCGGGCTTTACCGCCATCAGTATGTACCCGATGCTCTGGGAGGCAGCCGGTATTTCAAAGCCGGAGCTGGTAGACCGCCTCATTGACCTGGCGTTTGAAAGGTAGGAAGTCATGAGTGACAGAAACGCGCCGGTTGGCGTATTTGATTCCGGTGTGGGCGGTCTGACGGTGGCAAGAGAGATCATGCGGCAGTTGCCGGATGAACGGATCGTTTATTTTGGAGATACCGCCCGGGTACCCTACGGAAGTAAGTCAAGAGACACCATCCTGCGTTATTCCCGACAGATCATCCGCTTTCTGCGCACCAAAGAAGTCAAAGCCATTGTGATTGCCTGCAACACGGCAACGGCGCTGACCTTAGACACCGTGGCAGCAGAATCGGACATTCCGATCATCGGCGTGATCAATGCCGGTGCCCGGACCGCGGTAGAGTCTACCCGCAATGGCCGGATCGGTGTCATCGGAACGGAGGCTACCATTGGCAGCGGCATCTATACCGAGGTTATGAAAAAGATGAAACCGGGCATTCAGGTATTTGGGAAGTCCTGCCCGCTGTTCTGTCCGCTGGTGGAAGAGGGCTGGCTTCATGATCCGGTGACAGATGAGGTCGCGTCCCGCTATTTAAGCGTGCTGAAAGAAAAATACATTGACACGCTGGTGCTGGGCTGCACGCATTATCCGCTTCTGCGCTCCACCATGCGGCGTCTGATGGGAGAGGATGTAACGCTGGTAAATCCGGCTTACGAAACTGCCATTGAGCTTCGCGGACTTCTTGCGGAGAATGGGCTGAGCCGTGATCCCTTTGCGCCATTTGCCGGAGAAAAACACCAGTTTTTCGTCAGCGACCTGGCTGAGAAGTTTACGGATTTCGCAAGCTCCATCCTGCCGGAGGATGTAACGGAAACCAAGAAAATCAATATCGAAGAGTATTGATCCTGCGCCGGGACAGGACGAAAACAAGATATGCCATAAGAGAGTTGAGGATTATGACAAGAGATGTACTGATCCGCTTAAGCGGCCTCCAGGCCACGGAGGGCGACGAGGGCGTTGTGGAAGTGATCACCGCAGGGGATTACTTCTGGAAGAATAACAAACATTATCTGATCTATGATGAGGTGATGGAGGGACTGGACGGAGCCATCCGCAATACCATGAAACTGACTCCGGAGAAGCTGGAGATCAAAAAGAGCGGGCCGGTGTCTGCCAGCATGGTATTTGAGGTGGACAAAAAGACCCAGACCCACTATGCCACTCCCATGGGAGAACTGCTGGTGGAGATGACCACCAGCCGGATTGGCTTTGAGGAAGAAGATGACCACCTGAAGGTTGAGGTGGAGTATTCCCTCGATATCAACTATGACCATGTTTCTGACTGCCGCATTGTTCTGGATGTGACATCAAAGAGCTGCGCGAAGCTGGAACTTGGGGAAAACTAAAAAAGAAGAGACAGACGAATTTGCCCGTCTGTCTCTTCTTTTTGCCTAAGCTTAATTTTCTTTTTTAAATCTCGCAAAGAAACCTTTTTTCTTTGGTGCCTGCGGGATTGCTCCGCCACGGACACTCTTGATCTCGGTGATGTAAAGACCGCTTACAACCACTTTTGCCTCGGTCTTAACCGGGAGTGATGCAAATACACGCTCGTCGGCCATCAGGGTCATAACCTTCGGACCTACCTTCGCCTTTACAACCGGAACCTTTGCCCAGCGCATGTACTTTGGAGTCTGCTCGTAAACGATTTTTGGAAGACCGGAATCCTTGATCTTCATTTTCTTTTTGTCGATGACCAGCATGGAAACGGTCTGTTTGGACATCTCCAGAAGCTGCTGCTGCTCAACCTGACGTTTTTCGAGTCGTCTTCCCAGAAAGTACAGAACTGCAAGAGCAATCACTGCGATCACCAGAATTACCAGCAAAACGTTTAAAAAAGTCTGCATGGGGCATACCTCCATTAGGTTCTTTTGTGTAACAGGACAAACCTGTACAAAAAGTATAGCATTTTACGCAAAAAAAAGCAAGGAAAAACTTGACACCTTGACAGACGTATGATATTATGGAGTGTGCACTATTGTGGCGTCCTGGGCTTTTTGCGCCCAAAAATATGCCAGAAATTAGATTAGAAAACAGGGGTGAAACGTCAATGGAGAAAAGCAGAATGCGCCCGGTAACATCGGGAAAGAGCGTTAGAATGAGCTACTCAAGACAGAAAGAAGTTCTTGAGATGCCAAACCTGATTGAGATTCAGAAAGACTCCTATCAGTGGTTCCTCGATGAAGGATTAAAGGAAGTATTTGAAGATATCTCCCCAATCTCCGATTTCGCAGGTCATTTAAGCCTCGAATTCGTTGATTTTACATTATGTAAAGATGAAGTCAAATACAACATCGAAGAATGCAAAGAACGCGACGCAACTTACGCTGCACCTTTAAAGGTAAAGGTAAGACTTTACAATAAGGACAAAGAAGAGATCAACGAGCACGAAATCTTTATGGGAGATCTTCCGCTCATGACCGATACCGGCTCATTCGTAATCAACGGCGCTGAACGAGTTATCGTAAGCCAGCTGGTTCGTTCCCCGGGCATCTACTACGGAATTGGACACGATAAGATCGGTAAGGAGCTGTATACCTGTACCGTAATCCCGAACCGTGGCGCATGGCTGGAGTATGAGACCGACTCCAATGATATCTTCTACGTTCGTGTAGACCGTACCCGTAAGGTTCCGGTAACCGTACTGGTGCGTGCACTGGGCTATGGCACCAACGCGGAGATCATTGATCTGTTCGGCGAAGAGCCGAAACTGCTGGCAAGCTTCGGAAAAGATACTGCAGAGAGCTATCAGGATGGTCTGTTAGAGCTCTACCGCAAGATCCGTCCGGGCGAGCCGTTATCCGTTGATAGTGCAGAAAGCCTGTTAAACAGCATGTTCTTTGACCCGCGTCGTTATGACCTGGCCAAAGTCGGCAGATATAAATTTAATAAGAAGCTTCACTTCAAGAACCGCATCAAGGGCCAGATCCTGGCTGAGGATGTGGTAGATGAGACCACCGGAGAAATTCTGGCAGAGGCTGGCACCAAGATCGACAAAGACCTTGCGACCACCCTGCAGAACGCAGCTGTTCCGTATGTTATGATCCAGGCTGAGGAGCGCAACTACAAGGTTCTTTCCAACTTAATGGTTGACCTGGCTGCTTACGTGGACTTCGACCCGAAGGAAGCCGGTGTTACGGAATTAGTATATTATCCGGTATTAAAAACTATTCTGGAAGAAGCTGGTGATGACCAGGAAGAGTTAAAGAAGCTGGTTCATAAGAATATCACCGAGCTGATTCCGAAGCACATTACCAAGGAAGACATCATTGCTTCCATCAACTACAACATGCATCTGGAAGGCGGCATCGGTACCCCGGACGATATCGACCATCTGGGCAACCGTCGTATCCGTGCCGTTGGTGAACTCTTACAGAACCAGTACCGCATCGGTCTGTCCCGTATGG
>OJRB01000747.1_pt1 | contig 18407 bp, 11 predicted proteins | sample 1599061 | NCBI WGS metagenome assembly OJRB01 (sample SAMN03922522, study PRJEB24848) | human gut metagenome | isolation source: stool sample | host: Homo sapiens | place: Germany | collected 2010-02 | reverse complement strand
CCTCATCCCCGGCGAGCGCTATACCTGGATCACGACAAAGCAGGAATTCTATCATGCGGCGGGCAGCTTTGAGGCCGCTGCCGGTCTCACGGTGCAGGCGTCGGAGCCGGACACGACGGACCGTCTCAGCGCGCTTGCCTCCTACAGCGCGCGCAATCCGAAGAACGGTGTGAGCTATGAGAGCGACGTGCCGTTTTCGGCGGCGCAGCACCGCTATACGCTGACAGTTCCGGATGCGAACTCCACGTTCTATCTGCAGGCGACCCCGACGGGCGGCTATGCCGTGAAGGCGCGCTACCTCCGCCAGACGACGAACACCGGCACGAACGGCACGCAGGCGGAGATCAACGTCACGGCGACCGTCGATCCCGCGAAGACCGCCACGGCCTGCGGCCAGAGCCTTGCGGCGAGCGGCTATTCCAACACCGTGACGCTGCGCCTGAGCCGGACGGCGGGCAGTGTGGAATATTATCAGGACTACACGCTGCTGCTGCGCCGCCGCCTGACGCTGGGTGGGCTCAGCGCCGCCGTGGACGGCGTAACGCTGAACCTGCTGAATGCGAAGGGCGAGGCGCAGAGCTTTGACCGCGATGTGACGGAATACTGGACGCGCGTCGACGTCAGCGCCCGCACGCTGGACTTCACTGCCTCGTTCCGCAGCCTGCCGACGGAGACGAACCCGAACAGCGGCGGCTATCTTGCGGACATCAACGGTACGACGTATGCGGAAGCGCCGTCCGCCGCCCTGACGCTCGATCCGGAAAAGACCGCAGAGGATGTGACCGTGACCGTGCACCATGCAGACACGGCGGCGCTCCCGGCGACCTATACGCTGCATGTGCAGAAAACGGAGCCGACGATCGTGACGTTCGTGACGGAGCCGAAGGACGCGACCGTCTTCCTGACGAATGAGCAGTCCGGGCGGCGCGCGGAGCGGGCCACAGACGGCAGCTTCGCCCTGACGCCGGGCGACCGCTACACCTATACCGTGACGGCAAAGGGCTATGCCGGCACGACCATCCAGCATTACACGGCCCCGGAGCAGGCGGAAACGGTCCGCGTCACGCTGCAGAAGGCGGCGGAGAACACGGGCCTGCAGCAGCTTCCTGCCCAGTGGCCCTCGTTCCGCGCGGATGCCTATAACAACGGCGTCATCGATGCCAGAACGCCCGTTTCCTCGGAGAATACGGTCCTCTATTGGGCCACGCAGCTCGGCAGCGGCTATTCCTCCGATGCCTGCGGCTGCCCGATCATCGTGGACGACTGCCTGTATACCTACGGCGGCGAGACGATCTACAAGCTCGACAAGCGCACGGGCGAGGTGCTTGCGCAAGGCAAGATGGACCATAAGTCCAGCTTCGCCATCAACTCGCCGACCTATGCCGAGGGCATGATCTTCGTCGGCCTGGCAAACGGCTGCGTGCAGGCGTTCGATGCCGTGACGCTCGAGTCTCTGTGGCTGTACGAGGACCCGCTCGGCGGCCAGCCGAACTGCCCCATCACCTATGAGGACGGCTATCTCTACACCGGCTTCTGGAACCGCGAGGACGGCAACGCAAATTTCGTTTGCCTGACCGTGACGGATGAGGACCCGGCGAAGACGGATGAGAGCAAGCTGGCCTCGTGGACCTACACGTCCCGCGGCGGCTTCTACTGGGCGGGCGCTTACGCCTGCAAGGACTTCGTGCTCGTCGGTACGGACGACGGCGAGGCGGGCTACACGACGGGCCATGCCCGCGTGCTCTCGTTCGACCCGCGCAGCGGCCGTCTGCTCGGCGAGCTGACGCTGCCGCAGACGGGCGACCTGCGCAGCTCCGTGACCTTCGTCCCGGACAGCGAGGGCGGCCTTGCCGGTACGGCCTATTTTACGACGAAGGGCGGCTATTTCTACGGCCTGCATGTCGAGGCCGACGGCACGTTCACGGAGGGCTCGCTGCGCGCGCTCAAGCTGGCCAATTATGCCAACGATCCGAAGAACCCGGCCATGAGCACCTGCACGCCGACGATCTATAACGGCCGCGCCTACATCGGCGTGTCCGGCACGGCACAGTTCGGCGCGTATTCCGGCCACAACATCACGGTCATCGACCTTGCTTCGATGTCCGTTGCCTATTCCGTCCGCACCCAGGGCTACCCGCAGACGAGCGGCATCCTGACAACGGCCTATGAGGCGGAGAACGGTTATGTCTACGTCTACTTCTTCGATAACTATACGCCGGGCAAGCTCCGCATTCTGGCCGACAAGCCGGGCCAGACCGCGCCGGTCCTCATCACGCAGGAGACGGACGAGAGCAGCGGCAAGCATGTCACCTATGACACACCCTATGTCCTGTTCACGCCGAGCGGCGCGCAGGCGCAGTATGCCATCTGCAGCCCGGTCATCGATGAGGACGGCACGATCTACTTCAAGAACGACTCGGCCTATCTGATGGCTGTCGGCAGCACGATGGACCGGCTCGAGGTCACGGCGCAGCCGGAGAAGACGGTCTACCACGCCGGCCAGACGTTTGAGGCCGCCGGTATGCAGGTCACGGCCGTTTGGCACAATGGCATAAGGACGGATGTGACGAAGCTCGTGCAGTGGTCGACGGACCCGCTGACACTGGACGACAACGACTTCCAGATCACCTATTCCCATGTGCTCTATCAGGACCGTGACGGCGCGCCGGGCACGGCCTATGCGGCCCCGGTCGGCCTTGCTGCGCTCGATGTGCGCAAGCACATTTACGACCGTGTGGAGACCACGCCGGAGGGCCACCGCGGCACCTGCAGCTATTGCGGGCAGACGGGCGAGGCATTCCAGCCGCATGAATTCGTCTGGGTTATCGACCGTGAGCCGACGGAGGAGGAGACCGGCCTGAAGCATGAGGAGTGCTTCTGCGGCTACCGGCGCAGTGAAAACACCGAGATCCCGAAAAAGGAGCATGAGCACACCTATGTTGCCACGGTCGTCGCGCCGACTTGCACGGAGCAGGGCTACACGCTGCACACCTGCCCGTCCTGCGGCGATACCTACCGCGATGCCTGGACGGCCGCGCTGGGTCACAGCTGGGACGCCGGGCGCGTGACGGTGCCCGCAACGGAGGACACGGACGGCGAACGCACCTTCACCTGCACGCGCTGCGGAGCCGAGCGCACGGAGGTCATTCCGAAGACCGGCGAAACGCCCTGCGACGGCGGCGCGAATTGTCCGGGCAGACGCTTCACGGATATGCCGGCAGCCGGGAATTGGGCACACGCAGGCATCGACTTTGCCCTGAAGCAGGGCCTGTTCAACGGCATGTCCTCCACGACGTTCGAGCCGGACGGAAGCATGACGCGCGCCATGCTCGTCACAGTGCTGTGGCGTCTGGACGGCAGCCGGGCGCCCGCCGGGCGGAACACGTTTACTGACGTGCCGGGCGGCCAATGGTACACCGATGCGGTGACGTGGGCGGCGGAAAACGGCGTGGTCAACGGCGTGGGCAGCGGGAAGTTTGAGCCGGACGGCCGCGTGACGCGCGAGCAGATCGCAACGATCCTGTTCCGCTATGCCGCAAAGCGCTATGATACCTCCGCGCGTGCGGACCTGTCCGTCTTCCCGGATGCCGGACGGGTGAGTGCCTATGCACGCGAGGCACTGGCATGGGCCAACGCTGCAGGCCTTGTGAACGGCACGGACAACGGCTTCGGCCTGATCCTCGACCCGCAGGGCGACGCGACCCGTGCACAGGTCGCCGCCATTTTGATGCGGTATGTAAAAAATATCGTCCGCTGATACTAGAATCTGATAAAAAGCTTTAAAAGCTTTTTATAGCGCCGAAGGCGCGTCAGATTCTGCATGAGACGGCGCAGCGTGCGTCAGCACGATGCGAGTGTGCGTAGCACACGGGATTCCTGATTAAATGTTTTAATCAGGAATCAGTATCAGAACGTTTTCTGCAGGAATGCCTTGATCGAGCCGTCATACAGCTCCTGATTGTTGATGCGCAGGTGGGAATGCGAGCCTTCGTCCATCCAAACGAGCTCCTTCGGGGCATTGCAGGCCGCGTACAGCTCTTCTGCGCGCTTCGGCAGCGAGAAGGCGTCCTTGCGGCCGTGGAGAAACAGGATCGGCGTTTTCACCTTGCCGATAACGCGAATGGGCCGCGCTTCGCGGATCTTCATGCCGGATTCCAGCCGGGCGGCCCAGAAAATTTCGTACAGGACGGGGAAGATCGGCCGCTTTTCTGCCTTCATGTGCAGCTTGAAGGATTCCAGAAACGTTGCGAACAGGCCTTCAACCACGAGATGCGAGACATAGGCCGGAAACTCCGGCTTCGCCGCCGCCAGCACGACGGCCCCGCCGCCGACGCAGATGCCGTGCAGCACCACGTCGCTGCAGCCGAGCCGGTCGTGCGCGAAGCGCGACCATGCGATAACGTCCGACCACTCGCGTGTGCTGCAGTAGTTGTATTTGCCTTCGCTCAGGCCGTGGGCACGGCTGTCGACGACGAGGATGTTGCAGCCCGCCTCGGCGTAGGGCTGTGCGAAATAGTAGCTGTAGTACAGCGACTCGGTGCGGCCGGGGAAGATGATGGCGCAGCGCTTGTGGCCGAAGTCGAAATACTCGCCCGCGAGCTTCAGACCCTCGTTTTCGATGGAAACGGGCCGCTTGCGCGCCTCGTTTTCGTGAGCCCAGTCCATGCCGAGGTCAAACATCCGTGTGTGCTCCGGATTGGGTGGATAGCTGTTTGCACGGGTCCATTTTTCCGGCCCGGTCCGGACGAGAATGTTGTGATACACCTTTTTGGCGATGGGCCAGGTCGCTGCGAACATTCCCAGGAACGACAGCAGCACGAACCCCAAAATGAGCCATATCCAGAATGGCATGGGAAGATACCTCCGTTTTTTCTTTCATTATATCGAATTTTGTCGTCTTTGTAAACGCAGAATCATAAAAATACATTGTTCCCTCTTGAAAAATGAACGCATCCATACTATAATGAATGCCGGGAAAGGGGAGAACACTTATGACAAATTTTGCGATCCTGACGGATTCCTGCTCTGATCTGACGGCGCCGCTGCGCGAGCGCTTTGGCGTGGACGGCTATGTGCCCGGGGCGCTCGTCTACCCGGACGGCAGCAATCATTACGCGGATCTTGACTGGAAGAATATGACACCCGCGCAGTTTTTCGGCACGATGAAGGATAAAAAGGGCGGCCTGTTCACCTCGGCGCAGATCGGCCTGCAGGACGTTGCTGACCGGCTCGAGCCGCTGCTGCAGCAGGGCCGGGATATCCTGTTCGTCGCCGTGTCCTCGGGCCTGAGCGGTACATACAACAGCACCTGCCTCGTGGCGAATGAGCTGATGGAAAAGTACCCCGAGCGGCACATCCGCTGCGTCGACACGCTCCGCTACTGCGGTGCGGAGGGTATGCTCGTCATCGCGGCGACGCGCCTGCGCGCTGCCGGGAAGACGCTGGACGAAACGGCCGACTGGCTGGAGGAGAACCGCCTGCGCGTGCACCAGATGGGCGTGCTGGAGGACCTGTTCTTCTGCAAGCGCATGGGCCGCGTCTCGGGTGCGGCGGCCGTGATGGGCACGCTCGTCGGCATCCGCCCGCTTGCGGATATCAACGAGAAGGGCCTGAGCGACGTCATCGGCAAAACGCGCGGCCTTGCCCCGGCGCTGAAGGCGACCGTCGACTATATGGCCCGCACGGTCGAACGGCCGGAGGAGCAGATCATGCTGCTGTCGCATTCGGACCGTCCGGAGCGCGCGGAGGAGCTGCGCACCATGGTCGAAGAGCGCTTCCACCCGAAGGAGCTGCACGTTGTACCGGTGTGCCAGTCCTGCGGCGCGTCGATCGGGCCGGGCCTGTACGCCATCTTCTATTTTGGCCGCCCGATCTCGTCCGGCCTGACGGAGGAGCGCAGCCTGATCGCGGAGCTGACGGGAAAAACAAAATAATCGCGTGGGAGCCAGCGGCAGTCGAGCCGTTGGCTCCCGTTTTTTGCTGCAATTTACAAAATCTGGAAGTTATGTTTCGGAACATGCCAAATTCGGGCGTCTTACAACAGAAAATCTTGGAAAAACCTGTTGATTTTCCAAAAAACGCGTGGTAAAATATTTACAACTATAGGCTCCGGAGTATGCCGGGGCGTCTGGGAGGGAGTGCCCATGAAACACTTGCTGCGCGCAATGGGCGCAGCCATGTTAGCGGCTCTGCTGCTGTCGGCCTGTTCGACGCCGCAGGAGCAGACCGAGCCGTCCGCGCCGCAGACCACGCAGGCCACGCAGGCCGCAACCGGCGCGACGGAGGAGTCCGCAACGGAGGCAGAGGAACTGCTTGCGCTGCCGCGTGACCTTGGCAGCGGCCTGACGCTGCAGGCGGTCCTGCCGTTTTCCGGCCCGAATGTGGATGCAGACGGCGCGGAGAGCGACCAGCTTGCCACCATCATCGTGCAGAATGACGGCGGAATGGCCGTCGGCGCGGCGGATATCACCCTGACGTGTGAGGACGGCGCGGAGCTCCGCTTCCGCGTGACGGACCTGCCCGTTGGCGGCTCGTGCTACGCCTTCGAGCTGAATTCCGCGCAGTACACCGGCGAGAACCGCGTCTGCGCGGCCTCGGCGGAGGTCGAGCCGGACGGCTCGCTCTCCGTGGACTACCGCGTCAGCGTGATGGTGCAGGACGGCGGCCTCGTCCTCGTCAACATGACGGAGGACACGCTGCACAACGTCACCGTCCGCTACCGCACGGACACCGGCGGCACCTACTTCGGCGGCCTGAGCTACACGGCCACGGTCGAGGAGCTGGCCCCCGGCGCGTCGCAGACGGTCCTCGCGGCGGAATGCTACATGGGTCTGCCCTCCGTCATCGCGGTTTCGGCAGACGAATCGTAATCACCCTAGAAAAAGGTGGAAATATTGATGAGAAAACTGAGCAAAACGCTCCTCTCGCTGCTGCTGATCGCGGCGATGCTCGCATCGTTCGTCGTTCTGCCCGCAGCCGCAGAGGAACCGGCCGCAGAGCAGCCGACCGAGACTGCGCAGGCGGCTGAGACGCAGGCGGATGACGCTGTAAAGACGAATTATGAGCTTTCCATCGTCATGCTCGACTGCGGCAGAAAGTATTTTTCTGTGGACAGCATCAAGCAGATCATCGACAATGCTTCCGCGGCAGGCTTCGGCTATATCATGCTGGGCGTCGGCAACGACGGTATGCGCTTCCTGCTGGACGATATGAGCCTGGCCGTGAACGGTACGACCTATTCCAGCGAAAAGGTCGCTGCGGCGATCAAGGTAGGCAATAAGGCCTATGATGCATCGCAGACGAGCTATTCCTATGCTCCGACGACGGACGAGCTGACCCAGTCCGAGATGGACGCCGTCCTTGCCTATGCCAAGGAAAAGGGCATGGGCGTCATCCCGATGCTCAATACGCCGGGCCATATGGATGCGATCCTCGCGGCCGCTACGAGCCTGACGGGGACGAACTGCTCCTACAATGGTTCTGTTCGCACGATTGATGTTACGAACAACACGGCCGTTACCTTTACGCAGGAACTGCTGAAGAAGTATGTTGCGTACTTTGCAGGTAAGGGCTGCCAGTATTTCAACATGGGCGCGGACGAGTATGCGAACGACAAGTAAGACAGCGGTTCTATGGGCTTTGGCAAGCTGCAGAACACCGGCAAGTACAGCTATTATGTGGAGTATGTCAATGCGGTTGCCGCGCTGATCAAGAATGCCGGCATGACCCCGATGGCGTTCAATGATGGCATCTATTTTGCAAACAATACTTCCAGCGGCACGTTCGATACCGATATCGTGATCTGCTATTGGTCGAATGGCTGGAACGGCTATACTCCGATGCCTGCATCTGATCTTGCAAGCAAGGGCTTCAAGATGGTCAACACAAACGGCTCCTACTACTGGGTGCTCGGCAAGACTGATGCACAGTGCAGCGCATCGAAGGCAAAGGACTTCGATATCAAGTCCTTCCCGGGCAGCACGATCAACAATCCGTCTGGCGCGATGTTCTGCATCTGGGCGGACTACCCCGGCGCGGAGACGGAAGCTTCCGTGATCAGCAAGACGGCGGATACCATTGCGGCCTTCGGCGCGACGCTGCCGAAAATCGATGATAACAAGACGGTTTCTGACGAAGCGACCGGTGTTTCGGTCACGGCTCCCGGCCTGACGGGCATCACTGTGGCTGCGGTCGATAAGGGCACGGAACTGGATGGCAAGAAGGTCGCCGGTGCTTGGAACATCGAACTGACAACGGAAAACGGCAGCTATACCGGCTCTGCAGCGGTCAAGGTCCCGCTGGACGGCAACTGGACCGGCTGCACGATCACTGCCGGTGTCATGAATGAAAACGGCGGTATCGACTACGGCAAGGACTATGATATCAAGGACGGCTTCCTGACCTTCACGGCTCCGCATTTCTCCACGGTCGTGGTGCTGGCAGAACCGCAGCAGAAGAGCCTTGTTGTGCCGACGAATGGAACGAAGACGGTCGAAGAAAACGGCAATCTGACTGGCTATACCCCGGAATACAGCAAGAATGGCATCGTCAAGCTGGATATGAGCTATGCCAGCAATGTGACGACGATGACCTTCACGGGCCTTGCCAATGGCGACGTGAGCGTCACTGTCGGCAATCTCGTCTATCAGATCACGGTGACGAATGAGTCGTATTCCAGTAAGAAGACGATCACGGTTGCTGTTGGCGAGACGGAGACGGAAACAGTAAAAGGTGATGTCACGGACGGCAAGACTACGGTTCTGGATGACACACATGCCAAGGTCGATGTGAAGTATGTCGATCAGGAGACAACAGAAACACTTGAAAAGGCTAGCAGACTGACGAGCGGCTTGAAGGTTTATATTAGCGATAGCAGTAACAAGAATTTCCTTCAGCTTAGTGGAGAAACTCTCGGGAATACGCAGGAGTTTTCAGAAGCAACAGAATGGACAGTTGGTTATGACAGCAGCAATGGTTACTATCTGTCCAGCAATGGTTACTACTTAAAGTATCGCGCTTCTTGGAGAGGCACAACTAGGGAACTTGCAGTGACGACAACGTTGAAGCAGACCAGCAATTGGGATACATATGTGAACTATTGTCGGTATACAGAGACAAGCGAACTCTATTTTGAAGTCACGGGCTGGAATGGTAGTTATACCAACTATTATATTGCTCTCTCCGGGACTGACTGGACAGTGTCTAGCAGCAGTAGTAGCGCCAAGGGTTATGCCTACACGCTGAAAACGACACCAGCGACGGTTAATCAAACCACCATCTCCTTCACCGGCAAGCAGGTCGGCACGACGCAGGTTGTAATCGGCGATGTGCTGTATACGATCGTTGTCGAGGACAAGGCTCCGGACGGCGCGATGACAGCCTCTTCCCTGACGATTGAGTATTGGATTACCAATTCCGAAGTATACGAAGATACGGCACAGACCATCCGTTCCAAACAAATTGCTGCAAGCCAAGCAAATACTGACGATGGTGTAGAAGTTGAAGGAATTGTTGCAGGTACAGGCAACCCGGGCTTCGACAAAAAAGTAACAGTATATTATTGGCAAGCAATGCGTTTGGATGCGGATAACATTCAGACTAACGATGAGGGTGATGACGAAACAGCAGATGGTACCACGTTTACGCATGTGCGTTATTACAATGGGGCGTGGCAGTACAAGAATCTGAGCGGTGAATGGCATTATTTCCTGAGAACGGATCAGGCTGTTGCGTATTATCTGCAGAAAACTGCTGTTACAAAGGAAATCGATACCTTCATGAAAGACTGGGGTTATAACACGAGCACACAGACACCAGACTGGTCCGGAGGACTGGGCCAGGTGGCTTTAACAGTTGCGGTCGTGTACCCGGATGGCACGGTCTCGCCGACAGAAGCTGAGATGTATAGTCATTCTACGACGATATATCATTATGGTACTGATAGAGATATTGGCATCATTGCTCCTCGTAACAATGCGGATTACAATATCGCTAGAATAACTGTTACAGATGGAACGCGAGATACGAATAAAAGTGATAATGTTTGGTATCCCAATGATACAATCACTTGGAACAAGGTGACGGACGACGCCGGAGTGCAGTGGTATGACGAGCGCGAGGTTTGGAACAAGTCTTCCGGTACAACGCCGATGGTCAACGGCAAGGTAAGCCGCGAAACTTGGCCTGAAAAAAACACGGCAAAGCTTGTCCTGATCTATCTGGAAGCGGCTCCGAAGGAGAGCAACCTCAAGGTCGTCTATTATGATGATACCTATAAGCAGCAGATCACTTCCTCTGAGATTGTTATGTCCTACACGACGGAGCAGGACATGCCGACGTACTTCAACTCTCTGAAGAATACGGGCGAGGTGACCGCCGGTACGATTAGGCTGGAAGACGACGCATATGTTATCAACAGCTCCGGCGTTCATCAGACATTTAATAAGAATATCTCGACGGTTCCGGGTGTCGCTGCGCAGTACAGAAGCGGCTTGTATAAGTACGTCAGTGCAGATGTCTCCGCGGACGGCAAGACGCTGACGCTTCACTATCAAATCAATGCGCAGAACCTGACGAAGTATTATGTTCTCGACTTTGGCCTCCCGGTCCGCTTCAAACTGAGCGACTTGGTGCGAAATGAGAATTGCACGGCTACAGTCAAAACGGTCACGAACGGAACGCTGACGTATGATGAAAGCATGAAGGAATTTGTGTATACGCCGACGGATGTTCTGACGACGCTTGCTACGGCCAATATTGCAATCAGCTACTCGGGAAATTCGGAGCAGATGCTGCGTATCGGCTTTATCCCGGCTACTACGGTTTACTATGAAGAGGGCTTTGCCAATTATTCCGGGACTTGGAATACGGTTGGCATGAAGCTTGGCAACGAGCAGGCAAAGGAACCCTATGGCCAAGCGACCAACAGCTACGGTTTTGATCCTGCCTACCGTGAAAACAGCGCGAACAGCGAGGGAACGGTGGCAAGAACAACGACAGTCGGCAGCGATGCGACCTTCAAGTTCAATGGAACGGGCCTGGAGCTGTATCTCCGCACGAAGAATACGAGTGTTAATGCAGAGGATGTGACGAATCACTCCTACATGCTTGTTCAGGTCTATGAGGGCAGCGAGGCGACGACGGATCACCTAAAGCGCATGAGCTTTGTCGATGTGAACAACCTATTTGTTGCAAAGGACACGGGTTATGGCTACAACACCCCGTGCTGGACGGTCAATGACATGGCTCTCAATGACTATACGGTTGTTGTCCGTTTTGTTAAGGGCCAGGAACTGGCAATCGATGGCTTCCGTGTGACTGGCACGCAGGGCGAACGCTATGAGAAAGCATATGCTCGGGACGGCGAAGCCAACATGCAGACCGCCGAGATCCGCAATATGGTCATTGCTAATGCACAGACTAATTTGAACTTTGATGCCTATAGTAACGCAAATGAGATGTATCGGGTCACTGCAAACAAGGTCCTTGATGCGGTCTTTGATGAATCGGATGTTCTTACTGGAGCGGTCGTCCTGACCAACGATGACACAATGGGAGTCAATACCGTTACTGTGGATGCTGATCTTCTGAACATCGGCCCGAAGAATGAGATTTATCTCCAGCCGGGCCAGGCCGTTGTGATGCAGCTTACCGGGAACTACGCCTCCGTGCAGGTCGGTATGCGCAGCCTGACGGGCGCGGCAGTGACCTATCAGATCAACAGCGAGACGGCGAAAACAATGAACTCCACCGTTGACATGTATTACCCGGTTAAGCTTGTTGGGAATATGCTCGTCATTCGGAATACTTCCGAAAACGATGAAATTCTCGCCCTGACGAAGCTGAAGGTCACCTCTAAGTCGGCGGCAACCACGAATGACCCCGGCGTGGTCCCGCAGACCACCCCCGAGGCGATCCGCTACGCGATGGCGCTGATGCGCGGCATCGACGTCCCGCAGTTCACGGACGTCGCCGAGGATGCATGGTATCACGACTACGTCTACGACCTCGTCTACCGCGGCGTCGTCAACGGCATGACCGCCACGACCTACGAGCCGGAGGGCAAGCTCACCCGTGCCCAGTTCGTCAAGCTGCTGGCCTGCTCCCTCGCGGACGCCGAAACGCTCAAGACCTACGAGGGCAAGCATCCGTTTAAGGACAGCGAGGGCCACTGGGCCGAGGCCTACATCGCGTGGGCCAAGGACAAGGGCATCGTCGAGGGCGTCTCCGCCACGGAGTTCGACCCTGAGGCCCCGATCACCCGCGAGCAGATGGCCACGATCTTTGGCCGCTATGCTCTGAAGCAGGGCATCGAGCTGCCGAAGTCCGACAACGCGGCCGGGTCCTTCCCGGACGCCGACAAGATTTCCGAGTATGCCCGTGAGTTCGTCGAGCTCATGCGCATCGCGGGCATCCTGAACGGCTACGAGGACGGCACGTTCCGTCCGCAGGGCAACGCCACCCGCGCGGAGGCAGCCAAGCTGTTCTCCCTGTTCCTGTCCATCACGGACAAGCTCGCAAAATAAACGCAATGCCGCCGCCCTCCCGGGCGGCGGCATTTTTCAATGGGGCAAAGCCCCCACCACACTGTAGCGGCGCTCAATGAGCGCCTATGGCAAATGCAAGCTTGGAGGAACTGTCGAAAAACCGGCAGCCCGCTCGTTTCGATTAAAATTGGGCGTCAGCCCAACCATATTGTAGCGGCGCTCAGTGAGCGCCTATGGCAGCCGCAAGTTTGGGAGAACCATCGAAAAAACGACAGCGGTACTTGGCGCTCGCAATGGCATGCCGCGACAAAGGCGTGTGCGGTCGACGATACTGCCCGGAAATCTGCAAGTGCGCAAGGCGCTCACTGAGCGCCGCTACATTAGTGTGTGCGGCCGAAGAAGTGCACGGAAACCAGCAACTGCCAAAGGCGAAGCCTTGGGAGAGCTATCGAAAAAACCGGACGGGCTCATGGCTCGTCCGGTTCATAAAAGCGATCATTCAACCATTTTGCGGGGTTGTCTGCAATATATTGCCAAATCATATCATAATCCTTCTGCCCGCGGATAACGTGGTCATAATAGCTCCGCTGCCATATCGAAAATCCGGCCCGCTTCGACACATGTGCCTTCATCTGGCGGACGATCTGCGGAATTCCCGCCTGTCCCGGCGTTTCGTCAAGCCGCAGCAGCAAATGAATATGATTCGGCATGACGACGGATTGATCAACCGATGCGTGAGAGTAGAATTTCGGGATGTCCCGGATGGCCTCTGCGGCATACCGGCCATAGCGCGTGAGCGGCAGCCTGTTCAGGGGGCGCTCGCAACCCGCAAGGGGCACGCCGCATCCGTAAGGCGGCAAAGCCGCCAACGGCTGCGCAGTGAGCGCCGCTACAGACTCCCAGAAGTAATTGCGTTTTCCATTGGTGCAGACCGTAATGAAGTACGCGCCGGGCGTGCTGTAATCAAATTCCGGCAGGCGATGAAAGCGATATTGCGACTCACTCATACTTTATCACAGCATCGGTCGATCATTTCCTCCATCATGCCCTGCCGCAGGTGGCACAGCAGCCGGAACTGCTCCACGATGTCCGCCTGCATTCCCTGACTCATCCAGAGCACGATCTGGCCATAGCACTCGCACTGGTAAAACCGCACCAGCACCTCGCGGTCCGCCTCCGGCAGAGCCTTCCCGGCAAACGCCGTGTCAAAATAGCTGCCCACCACGCTGTGGCAGATATCCATCAGGCTGTGCTCATAGGCCTCGTGGCTGGCGGAATTGTAAAGATGCAGCACGGCCGTTCGGTTCTGCAGGGCAAATTCCACGGCGATCTCCAGACACTGCTCCAGCGAGTCGACCGTCGGGTACTCCTGCACGATGCGCGCGGCCTCGTCCTTGACGATCTCCTCGGCCAGCGCGGGAATATCCGTGTAGTGATAATAGAACGAATTGCGGTTGATGCCGCAGTCCTCCACGATGTCCTTCACCGTGATCTTGTTGAGCGGACGCTCGTTGAGCAGCTTCAAGAACGAAGCGCGGATCGCACGTTTGGTCAGCGATGTCACGGGCTGCACCTTCCTTTCCTGCCCATTATGCCACAGACCGGGATTTTTTGCAAGGAAAAAAACAGGGCCGCCGGAGCGGCCCCGCTTGTGGATCATTTTGCTGCGTTGCGCAGGATGCACTTGAGCGTCCGCACGGCGGCCTCCATGTCCTCGACCGGGACGTACTCGAACCGGCCGTGGTAATTCTCACCGCCCGTGAACAGGTTCGGGCAGGGGAGCCCCTCGTAGGATAGGCGCGCGCCGTCCGTGCCGCCGCGGATGGGCACGACGCGCGGCGTGACGCCCGCATCGCGCATGGCCTGCTGCGCCGCCTCGACGATGGCCATGTGCGGCTCGATCTTCTCACGCATGTTGTAGTAGCTGTCGCGCAGGGCGACTTCGACCGTTCCCGCGCCGTATTTCGCGTTCAGGAAGGCCGCCGCGGACTCGAACAGCGCCTTGCGCGCCTCGAACGACGCGCGGTCGTGGTCGCGGATGATGTATTCGAGCGTCGCCAGCTCCACCTCGCCCTGCATGGCGCACAGGTGGCTGAAGCCCTCGTAGCCCTCCGTGGCCTCCGGGCGGTCGTGCACCGGCAGCATACCGTGGAACTCCATGGCGATGAGCTGCGCGTTGACCATGCAGCGCTTGGCCGAGCCGGGGTGGACGTTGCGCCCGTGGACGGTCACAACGGCGGAGGCGGCGTTGAAATTCTCATATTCCAGCTCACCGAGCGTGCCGCCGTCGACGGTGTAGGCGTAGTCCGCGCCGAAATGCGCCAGATCGAAGCGGTCCGCGCCGCGGCCGATCTCCTCATCCGGCGTGAAGCCGATGCGCAGGGACGCGTGCGCGCCGCCCTCGGCCAGCAGCTCCTCCACGGCGGTGAGAATTTCCGCGATGCCCGCCTTGTCGTCCGCGCCGAGCAGCGTCGTGCCGTCCGTGACGATCAGGTGCTTGCCGACGCTGCGGTTCAGGATCGGGAAATCCGCAGGGCTGAGCGCCGTTGTGTCGTTCAGGGCGATATCGCCGCCGGTGTATTCCACGATGCGCGGCTTGATGTCCCTGCCGGAGCAGTCCGGCGAGGTGTCCATATGGGCAATGAGGCCGATGGCGGGCGCACCGGGCGTGCCGGGCACGGAGCCGTAGACATAGCCGTCCGTGTCGATGCGGGCGTCCGCAATACCGAGCGCGCGCATCTCCTCCACGAGCGCTTCGCCGAGCAGCTTCTGCTTCGCGGTCGAGGGGCAGGTCTCCGAGCTCTCATCCGACTGTGTGTCGAAGGAAACATAGTGCAGAAGGCGTTCCGTTACCGTCATATCCGTTCTCCTTTCCAATTGTCGAAAACTGCCCCGGCGTTTGGCCGGGGCAGAAATTTTTTCTTACTTGCCGCAGAGCGCTGCAGTGTCCTGCGCGATCATGAGCTCTTCGTTCGTGGGGATGACCCAGACCTTCACGCGGGAATCGTCCGCGGAGATGAGGGCTTCCTCGCCGCGCACCTTGTTGCGCTCCGGGTCGAGCTTGACGCCGAGGAATTCCAGACCCTCGCAGATGGCGGCGCGGTTCGTGCAGCCGTTCTCGCCGACGCCGGCCGTGAAGACCAGGCAGTCCAGACCGCCGAGCGCGGCGGCGTAGGCGCCGATATACTTGCGGACCTCGTAGCAGAACTTGTCCAGCGCGAGCTGGCAGGCCTCGTCGCCCTTGTTGGCGCCGGCCTCGAGATCACGGAAGTCGGAGGACACGCCGTTCGACAGAGCCAGCACGCCGGACTTCTTGTTCAGCATCGTCAGGCACTCGTCGGCCGTCATGTTGTACTTGTCCATGATGAACTGCGCAACGCAAGTGTCGATATCGCCCGCGCGGGTGCCCATGGGAACACCGGCCAGCGGGGACAGGCCCATGGACGTATCCTGGCACTTGCCGTCCGCAACGGCGGAGAGGGAGGAGCCGTTGCCGAGGTGGCAGACGACGATCTTCAGCTCGCTTGCGGGCTTGCCCATCAGCTCGATGGCGCGCTTGGAGACATAGCGGTGGGACGTGCCGTGGAAGCCGTAGCGGCGGAGATGATCTTCCTCATAATACTTCGTGGGAATGGCGTAGCGATAGGCCTTCGGGGGCATGGTCATATGGAACGCAGTGTCGAACACGGCGACCTGGGGCTTGCCCGGCATGACCTTCTCGCAGGCCTCGATGCCCATGAGGTTGGCAGGGTTGTGGAGCGGGCCGAGGGGGATGCAGTCGCGGATGGCCTGCTTGCAGGCTTCGTCGATGATGCAGGATTCGACGAACTTGTCGCCGCCGTGCAGCACGCGATGGCCGATGGCATCGATCTCGTCCGTGGACTTCAGAACGCCGTACTCCGGATCGACAAGGATGGACAGGACGGCCTCAATGGCTTCGGAATGCGTGGGCATGGGGATGTCGCGCTCGACCTTCAGACCGGTGGCGGGGACCTTGTGTGTCAGCTTGCCATCGATGTAGATGCGCTCGCACAGGCCCTTGGCGAAGACCTCACCGGAGGTCGGGTCCATCAGCTGGTACTTCAGCGAAGAGCTGCCTGCATTGATCACGAGAATTTTCATGGTTGTGTCAACTCCTGTAAAAACATTGTTTTCTTTTCTTCAATTTCGTGATAGTATTAACACATACGGCTTTATTCTATAATAAATTGGCGCATGATACAAGTGCTTTTTTGGGAAATGAGGAATTTTTTGTGAGGATCGCCGGAATCATCTGCGAATACAACCCCTTCCACAACGGCCATGCCCATCAGCTCGCCGTGCTGCGGGAGGCGGGCTATGCGCCGGTGTGCGTGATGAGCGGGGACTATGTCCAGCGGGGCGAGCCCGCTGTCATCCCGGCTGCGGCACGGGCCGAGGCCGCCGTTCGCTGCGGGGCGGCGCTGGTGCTCGAGCTGCCGCCGAGCTATGCGCTCCGCTCGGCAGAGGGCTTTGCGGACGGCGGCGTGGAGCTGCTCGACCGCCTCGGCTGCGCGGAGGCGCTGTGCTTCGGCAGCGAGATCGGCGATGCGGAGGCCCTGCTGGCTACGGCGCGAACGCTGCTGTCTCCGGAGCTTGTGCCGCTGCTGAAGCAGGAGCTTGCGGGCGGCGCCTCGTTCCCGGCGGCGCGGCAGCGAGCACTGGAACGGCTTGGCGCGCCCGGTGCGGCGCTGCTGGAGCGGCCCAATTCCATTCTTGCGGTGGAATACTGCAAGGCCCTGCTGCGGCGCGGGTCTGCCATGCGGCCGATCGTGCTGCACCGCGCGGGGGATTATCACGGCGGGAGCGCTGCGGATGCGCCTTCGGCCAGCTTTCTGCGCGGGCAGGCGGACTGGGCGGACTATATGCCGGAGGCTGCGCGGGCCGTGCAGGCCGCTGCACCGCGATATAGGCTGGCGGCGGGGGAACGGGCCGTGCTTGCGCGTTTGCGGGCCATGGGGGAGGACGAGTTCGCCGCGCTGCCGTACGGCTCCGAGGGCCTGTGGCAGAAGGTGATGCATGCCTGCCGCACGGAGGCGTCGCTGGAGGGCATCCTCGCGGCCGTAAAATCGAAGCGCTATCCGCGCACCCGGCTGATGCGGATGCTCCTGTGCGCCTTCCTGGGCCTGACGGAGCAGCAGCTGACCGAGCCTGCGCCCTATGTGCGCGTGCTGGCGCTCGATGCGGACGGCCGGGCCATCCTGCGGGCGGCGCAGGGCGGGCTCTCGCTCCTGCATGCGGGAGAGCGCGCACAGGACTGCGCGTTTGCGGAAACGGAGCGGCGCTGCCGCGCGCTTTACGGCCTGTTCCGGGAGAACGGGCCCGCGGAGCCTGTACCGAAATCGCGCGTCTATGTGCAAAGGGATTGACATTGGGCAGCATTTCCCATACAATCATTTCCAGATGCGCACGGCGCACGGAAAAGGAGAGAGAAAAATGGCAATTATGCTTCGGCTCAAATGCCCGTCCTGCGGCGAAGTCATGAACGCGGCAGGCTTCTGCAATTGCACCAAATGCGGCACACCGATCCGCTACAACGGCTGGGGAATGCTGCAGATCTACCGCATGGGCTCCCCGGTCAGCATCGCGGCAGGCTACGGCATTTATCTGGACGGCCAGCCCTACGGCCATCTGGCCAACAAGGAGAGCATCCGCATCCCGCTCCCGATGGGGACGCACACGCTGCACATGACCTGCGGCATGACGCGCCGCTGCGAGGACCTGACGTTCACACTGACGCCGGAGGCCCCTGCCGCCTATGTCAAGGCGTCCATCCGCATGGGCTTCTGGTCGAACACGATCCACCTGACTCCGGCCGATTCGTCCGAAATGCCGCAGGCGTAAACCTGTCTCTTATACACATCTGCGAGCCCACGAGGCCGAGGCTGATCTCGTATGCCGTCT
>OJRB01000744.1_pt1 | contig 18493 bp, 16 predicted proteins | sample 1599061 | NCBI WGS metagenome assembly OJRB01 (sample SAMN03922522, study PRJEB24848) | human gut metagenome | isolation source: stool sample | host: Homo sapiens | place: Germany | collected 2010-02 | reverse complement strand
GCCGCCCTCAAGAAGCAGGCCATGGATGAGCTGACCGCCATCGGCGTCACCTTCCCGGTCAAGGCTCCCTTCTTCTTCGTGGCCGGCAACACCGTGGCTCAGGACAACGCCACTGCTCTGAAGCAGTGCTTCACTGACAGCTTCGGCGACGACTTCATCCAGCTGGACCTCGGCACCTATGTTTCCAGCCTTGCAAAGGAAGTCCGCATCCCCAAGCTCCACGGCTTCGTCATCAACGGCTGGGGCGCAGACTTCGGCGACCCCGTCAACTTTGTGGGGCAGGAGATCCTGCACGACTCCAACGCCTACTACGCCGTCAACTACTCCAACATCCAGCTGGTGGCGGAGGACCCCGCCGATTACCAGAAGGAGCTGGTAGACGAGTTCGAACAGTTCACCGACCTGGTCAGCGCGGCCAACGCCATCGTGGACGACACCGACGCCCGCTATGAGGCTTTCGCAAAGGCCGAGGCCTACATGATCAACAACTCGCTGGCCGTTCCCTGCTACTACGATGTCCGCTGGTGCCTGACCCACGTCAACGAGTACAGCAAGATCAACGCAATGTATGGTCCCTGCAACTACAAGGCTGTGAATTGGGAGACCAGCGAGGAGGCCTACACCACCGAACAGTACGATGAGTTTGCCGCCGCATTCGACGCAGCCACGCAGGCCTGATCGCGTGAACCCATAGCAAAAAGCAGAACCGGACGTTTTTGAAGCGTCCGGTTCTTTTTTTGCTCCCTGACAGCACAAAACCCCGCCGCGTGGGAAAGCTCCCAGCGCGGCGGGGTCATTGTGTTAAAATACAGGAAAGCGGTTCAGCTTACAGCTGGCTTTCATACTCCTTGCGGTAGCCTTCCAGCTCACGCTGGTTGCCATACACAAAGTGGCCGTTTGCGATCTCTTCCCAGACCGGCTTATCCACACTGTAATCGTGGATCGAGGGGTCATAGACCAGCAGCTTCTTGTGCTTTTCCAGGCTGGGGTCAGGGATGGGGACCGCGCTCAGCAGGGCTTTGGTGTAGGGATGCAACGGATGGAGGAACAGCTCCTCTGCCTCAGCCAGCTCCACGATGCGGCCCTTGCTGATAACGGCGATACGATCCGAGATGAACCGGACCACCGACAGGTCATGTGCAATGAACAGGTAGGTCAGGCCGCGGCTCTTCTTCATCTCGTTCAGCAGGTTCAGCACCTGTGCACGGATGGAGACATCCAGTGCAGAGATGGGCTCATCGGCCACGATGAACTCCGGCTCCATGACCAGTGCACGGGCGATACCGATGCGCTGGCGCTGGCCGCCCGAGAACTCATGGGGGAAGCGGGAGGCAAACTCCGGCAGCAGGCCGACCTCATGCAGGGCGTTCATCACCTTTTCATGCAGGTCTTCCTGATCCTTGTAGAGATGATGGTTCAGCAGGCCCTCTGCAATGATATACTCCACCTTGGCGCGCTCGTTCAGCGAAGCCATGGGGTCCTGGAAGATCATCTGGATCTTACGGATGACCTCTCTGTCCAGTTCCTTGGAGATCTTGCCGTTGATCTTCTGGCCCTTGAAGAAGATGTCGCCGCCGGAGGTCGGGTTGATGCGGCAGATGGCACGGCCAATGGTGGTCTTGCCGGAGCCGGACTCGCCGACCAGCGAGAAGGTCTCGCCCTTATAGATGTCAAAGTTGACATGATCGACAGCAACAAATTTCTTCTTACCGGAGCCAAAGGTGATCTGAAGGTCTTTCAGCTCAATCAGCTTTTCGCGTTCAGCCATTTAAGTTGGCGCCTCCCATCTTTCCCATTTTCTCACGCAGGTTCTGGATGGAGTGCGGCCGCTCGATCTTGGGAGCGCGCGGGTCCAGATACCAGGTCTTTGCGGCGTGGGTCTCGGACACCTGGAAGAACGGAGGCTCTTGCACAAAGTCGATTGCCAGCGCATGCTTGTTGCGGGGCGCAAATGCGTCACCCTTGATCTCATTGAACAGGTTCGGGGGAGTACCATCCACGCTGGGCAGGGCCTCACCCTTGGTGCCCAGCTGCGGCAGAGCCTGCAGCAGAGCCCAGGTGTAGGGGTGCCATGCGTCGTAGAAGATCTCCTCCACGGTGCCGTATTCCACGATCTGGCCGGCGTACATCACGGCCACACGGTCTGCCACGTTTGCCACAACGCCCAGGTCATGGGTGATGTAGATAACGGACATGCCCAGCTCCTTCTGCAGGTCGCGGATCAGCTGCAGGATCTGTGCCTGAATGGTCACGTCCAGTGCAGTGGTGGGCTCGTCGCAGATCAGGATCTGCGGGCGGCAGGCCGCTGCAATGGCAATGACGACACGCTGACGCATACCGCCGGAGAACTCGTGGGGGTACTGCTCGTACCGACGCTCGGGGTCGGGGATACCCACCTTGCCCAGCATCTCGATGGCAGCCTTTTTGGCTTCCTCGCCCTTCAGACCCTGGTGATGCTCAATGCTCTCCTGGATCTGCTTGCCGATCTTCTTCAGCGGGTTCAGGCTGGTCATGGGGTCCTGCATGACCATGGCGATCTTTTTGCCGCGGACACCCAGCCAATCCTTCTCGGTGAACTTGGTCATATCGCGGCCTTCAAACATGATGGAGCCGCCGGTGATCTTACCGTTGGCATCCAGCATACCCACAAAGTTCTTGGTGAATACGGACTTGCCCGAGCCGGACTCGCCCACGATGGCAAGGGTCTCGCCTTCGTACAGGTCCAGCGAGCACTTGCGGATGGCGTTCAGCTTGCGGCCGCGCAGGCTGAAAGTGATCTCCACGTCTTTGGCAGAGATAATCGGTTGTCTATCCATTTACGTCTCTCTCTCCAATCTATCAAACGTGGTTGCGCGGATCAGCCGCATCCGACAAAGCGTTGCCCATGATATAGAAAGAAATGGAAATGATGGACACGATGGATGCAGGGAAAACCAGCAGGTACGGATAATCCAGGAAGAAGCCGCGCACCTTGCTCAGGATCAGGCCCAGAGAAGGCGTGTCGATGCCCAGGCCCAGGCCCAGGTAGGACAGCGTGGATTCCAGATTGATGGTGCCCGGGATGGACAGTGCCATACGCAGGATGATAACGGAGACCAGATACGGCAGGATGTTCTTGGTCAGCACGCGCCACAGCGGGGTGCCCAGGCAGCGGGACGCGAGGTTATACTCGCGATCACGGAACATGAACACCATGTTGCGGACACGGCGTGCCATAGAAAGCCAGTTGATGGCGATCATGGAGATGGCCATGATCCAGAAGCTCTGGCCCACCATCAGGGCGATCAGGGTCATATAGATGATATAGGGCACGTTGTCGATCAGGTTGTACAGCTCCGTGAAGAAGCGGTCCAGACTGCGCACATAGCCCCAGATCAGGCCGAAGATCACGCCCACGATGCTCTCGCCCACGGCGACCACCAGAGCCAGACGGATGGAAACCTGGGTGGCATACCACACCTGGCACCAGTAGTCACGGCCCAGGTTGTCGGTACCGAACCAGTACTCACTGTTGGGCCTGATGAAAGCCTTGCTGGAATCAGAGATCAGGCTGGTGTAGTGATACTTGCCGATGCTCAGCGCAACGAAGGAGAACACCGTCAGCGCCAGGAACAGGATCAGGCAGAAGACAGCGACCTTCTGCTTGAGGAAGTTCTGGATGACAGAACCCCAGTAGGAATAGTTGGAGTAGCCGATGCGCTCAGCTTCTTCCGGGGAATAATCCACAAAGTAGAACAGTTCTTCGGGCTTCTTGCCCTCAAAATCCGATGCCTTAGCCATCAGCGAGCCTCCTCCTTTCCGGTCAGAGTAATACGGGGGTCAACCACCATCATCAGCACATCGCCCAGGAACACACCCACGATGCCCAGCACAGCGTAGAGAATGACCAGCGTCTGCACAACGTTCAGGTCATAGCGCTGGATGGCATCCGTCAGCAGGGGGCCCATGCCGGGAACGGAGAAGAACCGTTCCATCAGCAGGGAGCCGCCCACCGTCAGCAGGATGGACTGGGGGATATACTGCACCATGGGAACCATGGCGTTGCGCAGAACATGCTTAAACATGATCTCGCGGGAGCTCAGGCCCTTGACACGGGCCAGCTTGATATAGTCGCGGGTCAGCTCATCCACCATGTAGCGGCGGGTCCACAGGGCATAGCCTGCAATGGATGCCAGCGAAAGGCAGGTGATGGGCAGCACGCTGGAAGCACTCACATTGCGGGTGGAATACAGCGTGGGGAATCCCAGGTACTTGGAACCAAAGACCAGCACCAGAGAATACGACACCAGCGACGGGACCGCGTTGACGAACACGGTGTAGGCCGTGCCGATCCAGTCGAATACCTTGTCCTTGAATGCCGCCTGCAGGATGCCCATCAGCACACCAACCACCAGAGAGATGGCGGATGCCGTGAGGCCCAGACGCATGGAGACACCAAACTTTTTACCAATGACCTTGACCACCGTGGCACCGTTCTGGATGCGGCGGGAAGTGCCGAAATCCAGATGCAGCAGGCTGTTGTAGAACTTGACCAGCTGGGTGGGGATGGGATCGGTCAGGCCAGCTGCTTCCAGAGCGGCGGTCTTCTGCTGATCGGTAAACTTCATGAGCTGTTCCTCAGTGAAGTAGTAGTCCGTCGGCAGGCAGCGCATCATCAGGAAAACTGCTGTTGCGATCAGAAAGATTGTGACAAGCGACTGGAGCAGCCGCTTAACCGTGTATTTTAACATGTTATCGAACCCTTAACTTTTATTTCTACCCTTTCGGGCGGGGAAACGGGGAACTTAAGCCTTGGTAGCTGCGTCGAATGCAGCGGCGAACTCCTCGTACTGCTCGGTGGTGTAAGCCTCTTCGCTGGTCTCCCAGTTCACAGCCTTGTAGTTGCAGGGACCATACATAGCGTTGATCTTGCTGTACTCGTTGACGTGAGTCAGGCACCAGGTGATATCGTAGACGGTGGGGAAGATCAGGTTCTCGTCCAGGAAGTAAGCCTCGGCCTTGGCAAATGCGGCGTAGCGCGCATCGGTGTCGTCAACGATGGCACGGCCCTCGTTCACCAGATCGGTGAACTTCTCGTAGGCTGCAACCAGCTCGGTCTGGTAGCTGGCGGGGCCATTGTTCACAATGCCTGCGATGTTGGTCATGTTGCAGCTGTAGTAAGCATTGTCGTCGTGAACGATGATCTGGGTCAGGAAGTTGATGGGATCGCCGAAGTCAGCGCCCCAGCCCATGTGGGTGAAGCTCTGCAGCTTGGGAGCCACGACTTCCTTCATGGTGGAGGATACGAAGGTGTTGACATCCAGCACGATGAAGTCATCACCGAAGCTGTCGGTGAAGCACTGCTTCAGCACGGTTGCGCTGTCCAGAGCGGAGGTGGAGCCAGCCAGAATATAGTAGGAGCAGTGAACAGGGAAGGTGACACCAATGGCGCTCAGCTCTTCCATGGCCTGCTTCTTCAGCTCGGTGATGTCGCCGTTGTTGGCGCGCAGGCGCTTCATGGTCTTGCCATCGTAAGCCTCGCCGTCCAGACCCATCTCCTTGGCCACTAGGTTGGTGTAGTCGGTGCCGTCAGAGGTGTAGCACAGGCCCTTCATGGTGAAGAAATCGTTCTCGCACTTCAGGGGATTGATGGGGTTGTAACGGGCGAAGAACTTGTTCAGCACCATGCCCTTGGAGAAGCACTGACGGAAGGCCTTGTTGGCAATGGCCTTGTTCCAGTTCTCATCGGGGGTGCCATCGGTGTTCTGCTTGTCGTAGTTGAAGATGAAGCAGTAGCTGAACTTCTTGGCACGCTTCTCGCACAGCTGCTGATTGTACTCGTTGGAAGGATCGGACTGAATGGTGGTGATGTTGCTCTCGCCCAGGTCCACCTCGTCCAGCTCGCGGCTCTGATACAGCTGCAGGCTGATGGAACCGTCGCTGATCATGGTGACGGTGAAGCGCTCAAAGCGGCTGACGTTGGCAGCATCGTAGTAGTTGGGGTTGGGGATGTAGCTCTTGGTGTTGCCCTGGATGTACTCCTCCACCACATAGGGTCCGTTGTACCACATGGTGGTGTTGTCGCAGCTCCGGAAGCCATCGACACCCAGCTCCTCGATCAGAGCAGGGGCCACGGGGTAGAAGCTGTTGTAGGCGGCAACGGTATCAAAGTAGGGGCAGGCGCTGGGGCAGGTGAACACCAGAGTGTAATCATCCGGAGCCTCAATGCCCACACCGGCAGCCAGCATGTCCTCGTAGGTCATGTCAGCAGCAGCGTCACCGGCTTCCTTGGTCAGCTTGTAGTACTCGTAAGCGCCCACAATGGTATCGTTGGGCATGGAGGTGTTGTTGGCTTCGTTCTTAATGGCGTTCATCACCCATTCAAAACCAACCAGGAAGTCCTTGCTGGTCAGGTGAGCTTTCACCTCACCGTTGCAATCCACCCAGTCCACGTCGTCCCGCAGGTGGAAGGTCCAGACGGTGGCATCCTCATTGTGCTCCCAGCTGGAAGCGATGGCGGGCACCACCTTGCCGTAGCAGTCAAAGCTCAGCAGGCCGTCCCACAGGTTGGTGACCACATTGGCATCTTCAGCCTTCTGGGTGTACAGCATGTTCCAGCTTTCCAGCTCACGGTTGCCGCTCTCAAAGGAGATGAACTCCTTCAGGGGGGTAGCGCCGGTGGAGTTGGGGGCAGCAGCGCCGCTGGCGGCAGCACCATTGCCGGTGTTGTTGGACTTTTCGCCGCAGGCTGCCAGCAGGCTGGCGGCACCCACAGCACCTGCACCCTTCAGGAAGGTGCGGCGATCAAAATTGAAGCTCATTGGATGATCCTCCCAGATCTTGCGCGGACAGAGCCGCGCGTTTTTCCTTTTCCTAAACGCAGTGAGGCTGTCTGCCTTTCCAAAAAGTGCACAGGAAAGACAAAAGTCGCACCACTGTATATTTTAGCACTTTACTGGAAAGAAGTCAATCCGCCACAGCATAGAATTGGAAACAAAACGGTGACAAACACTTTCATGGAAAAAGAATGTGGAAAAAATTACTATAAAATGGAAAGAACTGTATATCTATGAAGAACAGGCGAAAGAGAAAAACTGTTCACGCTGTGCGCACAAAACAGCTATCTTTTTTCACAAAAACATGATACAATAAAGTGTATCTGTATCAATAAGGAGCGCACCATGAAGAAACTGACCTCGATGTACAAACGCTACATGTTCCACCCCATTTTATATAAGACCGTGACCCGTACCTCCATTGTGGCCGTGCTGATGCTGCTGTGGCAGCGCTATGTCAGTGATGGCACGTTTACCATCTGGGAGGCCCCGGGCTTTCTGTGCGGCGTGGTGCTGCTCATCTGGGCCTGGGTGGACTACCTGCGGCTGGATGGCGTGACCATCCACCATCTGCTGGAGGAATTCAAGGGGATGGGCAAGCGGCAGAAAAAGATCCACTCCACCCGCTCCATCATCGACTATGCGGATGAGAAGATCGTCTCCTTTGAGGAGCTGGAACCCGAGGAGCGCACCTATTGCAGCCTGCTCTCCAATCTGGTGCTGGGCCTGCCGCTGGTCGCTGCTGCGCTGATCGCCAGCGCACTGTAAGGGGGCCGCGGCATGGAACAAGAGCACAAGCAGCTGGTCATCGGCATTCTGGCCCATGTGGACAGCGGCAAGACCACCCTTTCCGAAGCCCTGCTCTACGGCACCGGCACCATCCGCAAGCTGGGCCGGGTGGACCATAAGGATGCCTTTCTGGACACCGACGCGCTGGAAAAGGCGCGCGGCATTACCATTTTCTCCAAGCAGGCCCTCTTCACGGCGGGCAATACCGATTTTACCCTGCTGGACACCCCGGGCCATGTGGATTTTTCCACGGAGACCGAGCGGACACTGCAGGTGCTGGATTATGCGGTGCTGGTCATCAGCGGCACCGACGGCGTGCAGAGCCATACCGAGACGCTCTGGCGGCTGCTGCGGCGGTACCGCATCCCCACCTTTGTGTTCGTGAACAAGATGGACCTGCCCGGCCCGGGCAGGGAAGCGCTTCTGACCCAGCTGAACCGTCGGCTGGGGGATGGCTTTGTGGATTTTGGGGCAGAGCAGGCCGACCGGGACGAGGCGCTGGCTCTCTGCGATGAGCGGCTGATGGAGACGATGCTGGACCGGGGAATCCTGACCGATACCGACCTCATCCCCGCCATTGCTCGGCGACATGTGTTTCCCTGCTGGTTTGGCTCAGCCCTGAAGCTGCAGGGGGTGGATGCGCTGGTGGAGGGCCTGGACCGCTATACCCGCCCGGCCCCCGCGCTGGAAGCCTTCGGGGCCAAGGTGTTCAAGGTGAGTCAGGATGAGCAGGGGAACCGCCTGACCTGGCTGCGGGTGACCGGCGGCGCGCTCAAGGTGAAAGCCCAGCTTGCCGGAGAGGTCGATGGGGAGCCATGGGCCGAAAAGGCCAATCAGCTGCGGCTCTACTCCGGCGCAAAGTTTACGCTGGCGGAGTGCATCGGCCCCGGCCGGGTGTGCGCCGTTACCGGCCTGACCAAAGCCCGCCCGGGCGAGGGTCTGGGGGCGGAACGGGACAGCGACCTGCCGGTGCTGGAGCCGGTTCTGAGCTATCAGGTGCTGTTGCCCGAGGGCGCGGATGTGCACGCCGCGTTGGGAAAGCTCCATCGGCTGGAAGAGGAGGAGCCCCAGCTCCATGTGGTCTGGAACGAGACCCTGGGCGAGATCCATGTCCAGCTGATGGGCGAGATCCAGCTGGAGGTGCTGAAAAGCCTGCTGGCCGAGCGGTACGGGCTGGAGGTCAGCTTCGGCCCCGGCGGCATTCTGTATAAGGAGACCATCACCGAAGCCATGGAGGGTGTGGGCCACTACGAGCCCCTGCGCCACTATGCAGAAGTCCACCTCAAGCTGGAGCCGCTGCCCCGGGGCAGCGGAATGCAGTTTGCCACCGACTGCCGGGAAGAGGTGCTGGACAAGAACTGGCAGCGGCTGGTGCTGACGCATCTTGAGGAAAAGCAGCATCTGGGCGTGCTCATCGGGGCACCCCTGACCGATGTGAAGATCACCCTCATTGCGGGCCGCGCTCACCTCAAGCACACCGAGGGCGGCGACTTCCGGCAGGCGACCTACCGCGCCGTCCGGCAGGGCCTGATGATGGCAGACCAGATCCACAAGACCCAGCTGCTGGAGCCGTGGTATGCCTTCCGGCTGGAGCTGCCCTCTGACAACGTGGGCCGCGCCATGAACGATATCCAGAACATGGGCGGCAGCTTTGACCCGCCCGAGACCGGAGCCGACGGGGATACCACCCTGCTCACCGGCACGGCACCGGCCTCCACCATGCGCAGCTACCCCATGGAGGTGGTGGGCTACACCCGGGGCAGGGGACACCTGACCCTGACGCTGGACGGCTACCGTCCCTGCCACAATGCAGCAGAGGTCATCGAGGCCGCGGGCTATGAGCCGGAACACGACCTCGACAACCCGGCAGATTCGGTGTTCTGCGCCCACGGGGCCGGATTTGTGGTGCCCTGGGAGCAGGTGCGCAGCCACATGCATGTAGACAGCGGCTGGGGCAAGACTGCAAAGACCGAGGAAGCGGTGCAGGCCCGTCCCCGCCGGATGGCCGCCTACCGTGCTACTTTGGAAGAGGATGCTGAGCTGCTGAAGATCTTTGAACAGACCTATGGGCCCATCAAGCGGGACCCGCTGGCGGCGTTCCGCCCCACCCAGAAGCGGGAACGCCCTGATTTCAACGCCGAGCAGTGGGAGATCCAGCCCGAATACCTGCTGGTGGACGGCTACAACATCATCTTTGCATGGGACGAGCTGAACGCACTCTCCAAAGAGAGCTTGGAGGCGGCCCGCCACAGGCTGATGGACATCCTCTGCAACTATCAGGGCTTTAAGAAGTGCGTGCTCATCCTTGTGTTCGATGCCTACCGTGTGCCGGGCAGCCCCGGTAGCATAGAGCAGTACCACAATATCCATGTGGTCTACACCCGGGAAGCCGAGACCGCCGATATGTTCATCGAGCGTGTCACCCATGAGATCGGCAAGGGCCGCCGCGTCCGCGTGGCCACCTCCGATGGCATGGAACAGGTCATCATCCTGGGCCATGGTGCCCTCCGTGTCTCTGCCCGCATGTTCCATGAAGAGGTGCAGGAAGCGGAGAAGGAGATCCGGAGGTATTTGCAGGGAACGGATTAAACCTCTCCGTCATTGCTTGGCAAAGAGGGTGAGCTTTACGAAATGCCAAGGGCCCCCCTATTAGCGGGGGCTGTCACGCAAAGCGTGACTGGGGGGTTAAACCACAGTAGGAAAGGAGCCGCCTATGTTCGAAACAACTTCTGATTTTGTTTGGCAAAAGATCCAGCCCCGCCCCCGGGACGCACATAAGGGAACCTTTGGCTCCGTGCTGGTGGTGGCGGGCAGTGCGTCCTACCGGGGCGCGGCGGCGCTGGCCGTGGAAGGTGCCCTGCGCACCGGGGCCGGTATCGTTACGCTGGCAAGTGTGGAACCGGTGCTGGCGGCTGTGGCCGCCCGCCTGCCCGAGTGCTGTCTCTGCCCCTGCGAAGCGGGGGCAGAGGGCGGCATCTCGCCCCAGAATATCGACCGCATCCGGCGGCAGAAGGCCTCTGTCCTGCTGGTGGGCCCCGGGCTGGGCTATACGGCCCAGAGCGCGGCCCGTGCTGCCGAGACCCGGGCGCTGGTAAAAACGCTCCTGCCCGGCTTTTCCGGCAGTGCAGTGCTGGATGCGGATGGCCTGAATGCCGCCGCTGACCTGCTCCAAACGGAAAAAATGCCTCACCCTCAAGGAGAACTGATTTTAACGCCCCACCCCGGCGAGATGGCCCGGCTGACCGGGCGCTCTGCGGCAGAGATCAACGCGGACCGGGAAGGCACGGCGCTGCGCTATGCGAAAGCATGGAATGCTGTGGTGGTGCTGAAGGGGGCGCACACCGTCATTGCAGGGCCGGATGGCCGCTGTGCGGTCAATCCCACCGGCAACCCGGGGCTTTCCCGGGGCGGCAGCGGGGATGTGCTGGCGGGTATGATCAGCGCCCTGCTGGCCTGCGGTCTGCCTGCCTTTGAGGCTGCTGCCTGTGCCGTTTATCTCCATGGTGCAGCTGCCGACCGTGCCGCTGCCCTGCACGGGGAAACCGGGATGCTCCCGCATGATCTGCTGGATGCACTGGGGACCCTGTTTGCCGAAAACGGGCGCTGAGCAAGGGGACGATCCCATCAAAAAAAGAAACGCTTCCTTTCCTCTGGATTTGTGTTATACTGGAGCTATCCAAAACACAACGATCTGCCGGAAAGGAAGCGTTTCTTTTATGGTTCCTGCACTGGAAAAAATCATTGCCGAGAGCGACCGCATCGTCTTTTTTGGCGGCGCGGGGGTCTCCACCGAAAGCGGCATCCCCGATTTCCGCAGCGTGGACGGCCTGTACCACCAGAAGTACGATTACCCGCCCGAGACCATCCTGAGCCACACCTTTTGGGAGGAGAACCCCGAGGAGTTCTACCGGTTCTACCGGGATAAACTCATTGTGAAGGGGGCAAAGCCCAACGCTGCCCACCTGCGGCTGGCAAAGCTGGAGCGGGAGGGCAGGCTGAAAGCCATCGTCACCCAGAACATCGACGGCCTGCATCAGGCGGCTGGCTCCAAGACCGTTTACGAGCTCCACGGCAGCACCCTGCGCAACTACTGCGTGAAGTGCGGCGCGTTCTACAATGTGGACTTCATTGCCAACAGTACCGGCGTGCCCCGCTGCCCCAAGTGCGGCGGCATCGTCAAGCCGGATGTCGTCCTGTACGAGGAAGGGCTGGACGAGGAGGTGCTCTCCGGGGCCGTGTCTGCCATCCGTAAGGCGGATACTCTCATCATCGGCGGCACCAGTCTGGTGGTCTACCCGGCGGCGGGGCTCATCCGGTACTTCCGTGGCCGCCATCTGGTGGTCATCAACATGCAGCCCACCGGGGCCGATGCGCAGGCCGACCTGTGCATTGCCAAGCCCATCGGTCAGGTGCTGAGCGAGGACGTTTTGTTGGAGGACTGAGATGAAAGCTGTCATTCTGGAAAGCTATGTCATGGAGGAAGGCGACCTCGACTGGTCGGGGGTAAAGGCGCTGGTGCCCGATACCGTCAGTTATGTCCGCACGGCCTACGAGGAAATCGCCCCCCGCATTGGAGATGCGGACATCGTTCTGCTGAACAAGTGCCGCATGGATGAGGAGATCTTACAGCAGTGCCCGAACCTGAAATGGGTGGGCATCATCGCCACGGGCACCGACAACCTGGATCTGGAAGCCTGCCGCCGCCACGGCGTTGCGGTGGCCAATGTGCCGGGCTATTCTACCTACAGCGTGGCCCAGATGACCTTCAGCCTGCTGCTGGCCATCTGCCAGTGCGCGGAGCGCTACAACCGTGCCGTCAAGCAGGGATGCTGGCAGCTGGATATCCCGGAGAGCATCGGCCTGCTGCCCCAGATGGAGCTCTATGGCAAGACCTATGGCGTTTACGGCTATGGCAGCATCGGGCGGCAGTCGGCCCGCATTGCCAGAGCCTTTGGCATGGAGGTGCTGGTCTGCACCCGCACCGTCCGGCCCGAATACGCCGCCGACGGTGTGGAGTTTGTGGATTATGATACCCTGCTGAGGCGGTGCGATATCCTCAGCCTGCACTGCCCGGCCACGCCTCAGACCCGGGGCCTTGTCAACGCGGAGGCGCTGGCGAAGATGAAGCCCGGGGCCATTCTGCTCAACACGGCCCGGGGCGCGCTGGTGGATGAGGAGGCCGTGGCAGCGGCCCTCCACAGCGGTCAGCTGGGCTTTTACGGGGCCGATGCCTTTGTCACCGAGCCTCTGCCTCAGGAAAGCCCCCTGCGGGCAGAACCCCACGCTATCCTCACACCGCACATTGCGTGGACGACCCGGGAGGCATTGCAGAACCTGATGGACATTACCACCCGGAACCTGCGCACCTGGCTGGAAGGAAACGGCGAGCACATCGTCAACAGATAAAAAGGAGAGATGAATCATGCAGGCAACCATTCACAACGAATTCCTGACCCTGACCGTGGATACCCATGGTGCCGAAGCAGTCAGCCTGAAAAATGCCGCCGGGCAGGAGATGCTCTGGCAGGCCGACCCGGCTGTCTGGAAGCGCCATGCCCCCATCCTTTTCCCCTGGACGGGCAAGCTGACCGGCGGGGCCTTTACCCATAAGGGCAAGACCTACCCCGGAGGGCAGCACGGCTTTGCCCGGGACGTGGAGCACACCCTGCTCTGCGCCGAGGGCGACACCATCCGGCTGGAGCTGCGCTCGGATGAAAAGAGCAAGGCAGAGCGCTTCCCGTTTGATTTTGTTCTGACCAGCACCTTCCGGCTGGAGGGCAGGACGGTGCACCACACCCTGACCGTCACCAACCCCGCCGATGCCGCCGAGGAGCTGCAGTTCGGCATCGGCTACCACCCGGCGTTCCGCATCCCCTTTGATGACAAGCACACCACCACCGATTACGAGTTCCGCTTCGACCAGCCGGAAAGCCCGATGATCCTGGACGCTTACCCCAACGGTCTGCTGACCGGCAAGTGCGGCTACCGGTGGAAGAACGAGCAGAGCATCCCCCTGACAGACGATCTGTTTGAGAACGACAGCTTCTGCATGGCCGGTCTGCGCAGCCGCACGCTGGGCATCTACGAAAAGGACACCGGCAAGGGGATCGTCTGCAATGTGGAGGGCTACCCCTACACCCTCATCTGGTCGGCTCCGGCAAAGCCAGTGCGCTTTGTCTGCATTGAGCCGTGGCACTCCCTGCCCGGTGCCCAGACCGACACCCAGGAGTGGAGCCAGCGCGCCGCTGCCGCCTGCCTTGCCCCCGGCCAGACTTGGGAGACAACCCTCAGCACAACGTTTGAGCGCTGAAGCAAAGTTTGGCAAAGAAATGCAGGAACCCCTTGACAGAGGGGACTGCCTTCTGATTTAATTAAAATCGATAAAAGGGAGTAAAGGGCATCCCGCAGGGCCTGCGGGGTGCTGCATGGCAGCGTCATCACGGCAGAAATGCCCGATGTCATGTGTTGGCTTGAGACTTTTGTCACAGACAGAGTGCTGTGGCAGGGGTCTCTTTTTTCTTGCCCGGCACAGGAACATAAGGAGGAAAAATAAATATGGATCTTCTGAACACATTCGCCAGTCTCTTTTCCAATTTTGGGAATCTGACCTGGCAGATGGTGGTGATGTGGGGCATCGGTGCACTGCTCATCTACCTTGCCATCGCCAAAAAGATGGAGCCGAGCCTGCTGCTGCCCATGGGCTTTGGTGCCATTCTGGTCAACCTGCCCCTCTCGGGTGCCATCACGCAGGGGGATACGGTGGGCCCCATCTCTGCATTGTTTGAAGCAGGCATGTCCAACGAGCTGTTCCCGCTGCTGCTCTTCATCGGCATCGGTGCCATGATCGATTTTGGCCCGCTGCTGGAAAAGCCGTGGCTGATGCTCTTTGGCGCGGCGGCCCAGTTCGGCATCTTCTTTACCCTGTTTCTGGCGGGCTTCTTCTTTGACCTGAAGGATGCTGCCTCCATCGCTGTCATCGGTGCGGCAGACGGCCCTACCGCCATTTTCGTGGCCAATACGCTCAACTCCCAGTACCTCGGTGCCATCATGGTGGCAGCCTACAGCTACATGGCGCTGGTACCCATCGTGCAGCCGCCTGTGATCCGGCTGCTGACCACGCAGAAGGAGCGCCGCATCCGGATGTCCTATGAAAAGGGCAGTGTTTCCCAGCTGACCAAGATCCTGTTCCCCATCGTGGTTACGATCATTGCAGGCATGGTGGCTCCGGCCAGTGTGGCGCTGGTGGGCTTTTTGATGTTCGGCAACCTGCTGCGGGAGTGCGGGGTGCTGAATGTGCTGAGCGAGACCGCCCAGAATGTGCTGGCAAACCTTATCACCATCGTGCTGGGCCTGACCGTTGCCGGGCAGATGACCGCCGACAAGTTCGTGCGGCCCGACACCCTGCTCATCCTTGCACTGGGTCTGGTGGCCTTTGTCTTTGATACGGCAGGCGGCGTGCTGTTTGCAAAGCTGCTGAACCTTTTCCGGCCTGAGGGCAAAAAGCTGAATCCCATGATCGGCGCGGCCGGCATCTCGGCCTTCCCCATGAGCGGCCGTGTGGTCAACAAGATGGGCCTGGAAGAGGACAACCAGAATTTCCTGCTGATGTATTCCATCAGCGTCAACGTTTCGGGACAGATCGCGTCCGTCATTGCAGGCGGCCTGATCCTGACCCTGATGGCTTAACGGAGGTGATCGCATGCTTCATCTTACTTCGTGGATGACCACGCTGCCGATGATGCTGATCGGGATGGTCGGCATCATCCTTGTCATCGGCATCATTGTTCTGGCAGTGATGCTGCTCAACCGGCTGACGGGCCGGAAATAAAAGAAAAAGGCGATGCAGCTGTTCAAAACTGCATCGCCTTTTTGCTTGTGTAAGATTACAGAGTCTGGATGGCGGCCTTGATGCGCTGGGCAGCGACCTTGGTCTTTTCGGCATCGCCGAAGGCGGTCAGGCGGAAGTAACCCTCGCCGCACTCGCCGAAGCCGACACCCGGGGTGCCGACCACGCCGCAGTTCTCCAGCAGCCAGTCGAAGAACTCCCAGCTCTTCATGCCGCCGGGGCAGCGCAGCCAGATGTAGGGGCTGTTCTTGCCGCCGCAGTACCACACGCCGCACTCGTCCAGCGCGTCGGCAATGACCTTGGCGTTCTGGCGGTAGTAATCGAGGTTGGCCTGGATCTCAGCCATGCCGCTCTCGGTGAACACGGCGGCAGCAGCGCGCTGAACGACGTAGGGCACGCCGTTGAACTTGGTGGTCTGGCGGCGCAGCCACAGCTTGTTCAGGTTCATGCCCTCGCGCTCCAGCTCGTGGGGCACGATGGTGTAGCCGCAGCGGGTGCCGGTGAAGCCTGCGATCTTGGAGAAGGAGCAGATCTCAATGGCGCACTCGCGGGCACCCTCCACCTCAAAGATGCTGCGTGCCAGAGCGGGATCGGTGATGAAGCACTCGTAGGCGGCATCGTACAGGATAACGGCGTTGTTCTTTTTGGCGTAGTCCACCCAGGCCTTGAGCTGCTCGCGGGTGTAGGCGGCACCGGTGGGGTTGTTGGGGCTGCAGATGTAGATGATGTCAGCCTTCACGCTGTCATCGGGCATTCCCAGGAAGCCGTTCTCCTGGCTGGTGCGGCCGTAAATGATCTTGCGGCCGTCGGTCACATTGTCGTCCACATAGGTGGGGTACACGGGGTCCGGAACCAGAACGGTGTTGTCCACATCAAACAGGCCCAGCACGTTGGCCAGGTCACTCTTGGCACCGTCGGAGATAAAGATCTCGTCCTCAGCCAGCTGAGTGCCGCGGCCTGCGTAGTAGCCCTGAATGGCCTGCTTCAGGAACGGATAGCCCTGCTCGGGGCCGTAGCCGTGGAAGCCCTCCTTGGTGCCCATCTCAGCGGCGGCATCCTGCATGGCGGTGACCACGCACTTTGCCAGAGGCTGGGTCACATCGCCGATGCCCAGGCGGATGATCTCCTTTTCGGGGTGTGCTTCCTGATAGGCGGCCACCTTGTGGGCAATGTCCACGAACAGGTAGCTTGCCTTCAGCTCGCCGTAATGGTGATTCATTTTCATAAGTTGTTCCCTCACTTTATAAGATTGAACCTCTCCGTCATCGCTGACGCGATGCCACCTCTCCTAATAGGAGAGGCAAGCCAACGCCCGTGTGAACTTGGCTCCCCTGCCAGGGGAGCTGGCGCAAAGCGCCTGAGAGGTTATGTTAAACTTCCGCAACTCCCTCGTACACTGTGACAGCGCTGCCGGTCATCAGCAGCTGCCTGCCGGGCAGTACCCGGATGACCAGCTCACCGCCGCGCAGCTGCACATGGATATCCTGTCCGGCGGGGCAGCTGCCCAGTTCGGTCAGAGCCGCCACGGTGGCGCAGGTGCCAGTGCCGCAGGCCCAGGTCTCGCCGCTGCCGCGTTCCCACACCCGCATCTTCAGGTGGGCGGCATCCACCACCTGCACGAACTCGGTGTTGATGCGCTCCGGGAAGTTGGCGTGATGCTCGAACGCCGGGCCGATGGCTTCCAGCTTCAGGCTGTCCACATCCTCCACCACGGTCACGCAGTGAGGGTTGCCCACGCTGATGCAGGTCACCTTCCACACTTTTCCCTCTACGGTGAGCGGCTGATCCACCAGCGGGCCTTCGCCCATGTGGATGGCAGGCAGGTCGGCCGACAGGGTGCTGTAAGCGCCCATCTCCACCTGCCACAGCTGTGCGCCCTGCCGGGTGATGCGCTTGACACCGCTGTTGGTGTCGATGGTCAGGACAGGCTTTTCCATCCCGTGGGTGTAGAGCCACTCGGCCACACAGCGCACGCCGTTGCCGCACATCTGGGCCTCGCTGCCGTCTGCGTTGAAAATGCGCATCCGGCCATCGGCCCCGGGGGTCACAGGGGCGCAAATGCAGATGATGCCGTCCGCACCCACGGAAAAATGCCGGGCAGAGAGCCGCTGTGCAAGCGCGGCAATGTCTGCGGGCACACCGGATGCACGGCAGTCCAGATAGATATAATCATTGGCACAGCCCTGCATCTTGGTAAATGACAATTTCATGGAGCATTCTCCTTTACAGGCGGGACCTCTGCGGCCATGCTGATGCAGCATGGCCGCAGAGGTTTGGTTCGTCACATATAATCATAAGAATCAAACGGGCTTCTGTCAAGCAAAAAAGAGGGCTTTGTGCAATTTTCATCGGTTTTTTCTGCCCGTAAAAGGCCGGAATGCAAAACAGGGCTTGACAAGATACGGCCCATGGGATATAAAAAGAGAGAGTGCTTTTGCGCGCCGGAGAGGGCGTGCAGGCAGAGAAGAAAGAATCATTGACAAAAGGAGACCGCGACGATGGATACTTTTGAAAAGATCCGTGCACTGCTGGCAGAGCAGCTGGATATTGACCCTGCTAAGATCACGATGGAGAGCGACATTATGAGTGATTTCGAGGCCGACAGCCTGGATATCGTGGACATGGTGATGACGCTGGAGGATGAGTTTGGCATTGAGGTGCCGGACGATGCCATCGAGAATCTGCGCACCGTGGGCGACGTGGTGGAATTTGTGGACAGCCACAAGGGCTGATAACAGTTTTGCAAAAAGGCCCCGCACCCGCAGCGCTGCACACGGCGGCGCTGCAGCGGGGCTTTTAATATGAGCTCGTGCGGAACGGCTGGAACACAGGCGTTTGGCGCACGGCTTAGGAGGATATAACAAAATGGCAAAAGACAACAAGAAGCTTGTGCAGGCGATCACCAGCCAGGAAGAAAACTTTGCACAGTGGTACACCGACATCTGCGTCAAGGCAGAGCTGGTGGAGTACTCCAGTGTCAAGGGCTTCATCATCCTGCGCCCCTATGGTCAGGCCATCTGGGAGCTGATCCAGAAGGACATGG
>OJRB01000725.1_pt1 | contig 18764 bp, 17 predicted proteins | sample 1599061 | NCBI WGS metagenome assembly OJRB01 (sample SAMN03922522, study PRJEB24848) | human gut metagenome | isolation source: stool sample | host: Homo sapiens | place: Germany | collected 2010-02 | reverse complement strand
CGCCGCCAGTGGCGGAAACAGGGAGGAGTTGTTGGGGCAGCGGCCAGCAAGACGCGCGTGCCGTCCAAGGCACGATGCGGATGCTGGGTGCCGCAACCCGTAAGACGCGGAAGGCATTTTAAATCGTCCTTCTTACAATATAAATATACCGCTACTGGGCGGCGGCTCTGCTTACATCACCATGGTGATGATCAGCGCACACAGCGGCAGGGTGACGATGCTGAGCAGGGTAGTCAGCACCACGCTTCCGGCGGCAAAGTGCTCATCGTGGCCGAACTGCACCGCAAATACCGAGGTGATGGCGGCGGCCGGGCAGCATTCCAGCAGTGTGACCACCTGTGCAGCAGTGCCGTGGAAGCCCAGCACCCCGAATAGCGCCAGCGTAGCCGCCGGGATCAGCAGCATACGCACAGAGGCAAGCTTCCAGATGTGCTTGTCGGTCACGATGCTGCGCACGTTACCGGCGGCAATCAGCATACCGGTAATGAGCATGGACAGCGGGGTGTTTACCCCAGCCAGCAGTTCCAGTGGCTGAGTGATCAGGGTGGGAAGCGGGATCTGCAGCAGATAGATGCCCAGCCCCACCGCAATGGCATACAGTACCGGGGTGCGCACCAGACTGCGGGCAACCTCTTTTACACTGGAGCCGCCGCTGACAAGGCCATAACCCAGCGTCCACAGCAGAATGTTGAACACGGTAACGTAGGCACTGGCATACAAAAGACCTTCGGAGCCGAACAGCGCCGAAATAAGCGGGAAGCCCATGTATGCTGCGTTAGAAAAAATGCAGGCGAACCGGAAAATGGGCATCCTGCTGCCAGTCTTGCGTGCCGTGAGCAGCAGAGTGATCACAGTGCCCAGCAGCACGGACAGGACGCTCATGCCGAAAGCCGCCAGCAGATTGTGCAAAATCTGGGCGCTGAACTCCATGCGGTAAGAGTTTACCACCATGGCCGGTACGACGATGTACACCAGCAGATTGGAAAGCGCCTGCTTGTTTTCCAGCTTGAGCACGCCGGTCTTGACCGCCACCATGCCTGTGCCGATCAGCAGGAACAAGACCGCGACCTGCTGCGCGGTGATGAGAGCCAGTTCCATAAAATTCTCCTCCTCTAGGCCATAACGCGTATACCACGAAAGATACAACACAGGTATAGCACAAAACCCTGCGGATAGCAAGGCGGAACGCAGGGCTTTGCAAGATTTTGCAGCAAATGCTTACAAAATGACATTTTTGATCAGCAGGGAAATGCTGCCGTCATCGGCGTGCAGGAACTCTACCTCCGATTCGGCGTTCAATAGCTCGGTGGGGATCTTTACTTCAATGCCGTTGGCGGTGCGCAGACTGCGGCTCTCCATCCGGCGGATGCGGGCAGGGGTCACAGTCACCGGCTGGGCGGCGCTGTCAATGACATCGCTCTTTTCTACATAATCGTCAAAGGGCACGGCGGCGAGGGGATATTCCTCCTCCAATTGCTGGCGCACCTGCTGGATGGACACCTGATTGTCGTTGTCGGCAGCCTGATTGGCAATCATCATGGCCACCTGTGCCTCCACATGGGGCGTTTCGGCGTAGTTCTCCTGCACAGCCTGCACGGCGGCTTCCTGAATGGCCTGCAGCTTTTTCTTTTCCGGCTGAGCGGTGGTGTACTGGAACACCACGGTGGAAAGGTAAAACTCCTTGTGGCCGTCAATATCGTACTTCTTTTCCAGCAGCCGCATGGAGTAATCGGTCAGGTCTACCAGTGCGCCCTCCTCCACCTTGCCGCTCTGGGTAGGCAGGCAGGCGCGCTGCTGGATGATGGAGTTCACCGGTGCGCCCTCCACAGTCTCCGTATAGTGGGTGTAGCCGTTTTTATAGTTCAGCTTCAGGATGCCCAGCCACGGCGCACCGTCCCGGGTAAAATCCACCACGGCAAGGTCTGCCCCGGGGATGGTGGTGTGGGCGTGCATATAGTCGAACAGTACCCCGGCAATGCGGCAGGAAAGGTCCACAAAGTCCTGATTGTGCTCCAGCTCATTTTTAAAAGCCGAGTCCGGCAGCGGGCGGCACTGGCGGATGTCGTCGCTGGCCAGTAGCTTTTCAATGTGGTTTTGCAGGTAGGCGTTTTTTTCGGCGGTCAGTTCCATGGGCCCGCCGCTGAGCACCGGCGCATCCATGGTGGTATCCAGAACGTGCAGAATGGCCTGATGAATGATGATCTCCATTGTTGCTCCTCATTTCGTGACGTAGTGTTTGCGCCCAGTATAGCACAACCGCCGGAAAAAGGCGAGAGCCGCCCGGGGATTTTGCGGATTCTACAATTTACAAATCCCGCCAAAAGGGCTATACTTATAATATCTGTGCAAAAGGAGGTGGAGCTGGTGGACGAGCAGCAGCTGGAACAGATCGAAGGCGTCGTGGAGGATATCATCTACGAGAACGAGGATAACGGCTATGTGGTGTTCGAAATCTCCGGCGGCGGGGTGCTCACGGTGGTCTGCGGCATCGTAGGCGAGCTGCACGCAGGCGAAAGCGTCATCTGCCGCGGCAGGTACGAAAACCACGCCACCTATGGCCGCCAGTTCCACGCGCAGGAATGCGAGACCGATATGCCCAAGGATCTGGAAGCGGTGTATGCCTTTCTGGCCAGCCGTTCCCTGCCGTATATCGGCGCACGAACTGCGGATAAGATCATTGATATGTTCGGCGCTGAGGCGCTGGAAGTCATCGCCAACGACCCCGCCCGGCTGACCAGGATCCCCGGCATCTCGCCGGATAAAGCCGACCGCATCCAGCAGGAGTTCAAGCGGATGTTCGGTATGCGGGAGCTCATCGCCTATCTGGCGCAGTTCGAGATCAGCCCACGCAAGGCCATGGAGGTGTTCAAAGCCTTTGGCGTGGGGGCGATGCAGGCCATTGCGTCAAACCCCTATCTGCTGTGCGGGGAGCCGCTGCAGCTGGACTTCCGCCACGCGGACAGCATCGCCCAGTATTACCACATGGAAGGGGACTGCGCCCAGCGGCTGGAAGCTGCCCTGCTGCGCACTTTGCGCCACAATGCGGGCAACGGCCACACCTGTCTGCCCCGGGCACAGCTGCTGGCAACTGCCTCCAACTTTATCCACCAGCCGCCGGAAAAGCTGGCCCGTGCGCTGGATCATTGCATCGAAACGGAAGAACTGTGTGTAAAAATGTTCGATGCCGTGCCCTATATCTACCTGCCAGATCTGCTGGCTGCAGAGCAGGACATTGCCGACCGGCTGAATCTGCTGGCAAAGCGCGGCAAGAACACGGCCCGGGATCTGGATAAAAACATCCAGATCTTGGAGCTGACACAGGGCTTTGCCTACGCCCCCCTGCAAAGGGAAGCCATCCGCAAGGCTATGACTGAGAACTGCCTTGTGCTCACCGGCGGCCCCGGCACTGGCAAGACCACCACGGTCAACGCCATTTTGCAGCTGCTGGAAAATCAGGCCGAGCGGGTAGCCCTGTGCGCGCCCACCGGCCGCGCTGCCAAGCGGCTCAGCGAGCTGACCGGCCGCAAGGCCAGCACCATCCACCGCCTGCTGGAGGTGGACTACACCGGCGGCGTGGTCAGCTTTATCCATAACGACAAAAACCTGCTCAAGTGTGACGTGGTCATTCTGGACGAGATGAGCATGGTGGACGTCAAGCTGTTTCAGGCGCTCATTGCAGCGCTGCGCTACACCTGCCGTATTATTATGGTAGGCGATGCCGACCAGCTGCCCAGTGTAGGTGCGGGCAACATCCTCAGCGAGGTCATCCGCTCCGGCTGCGTGCCCACCGTCTGCCTGAACGAGATCTTCCGGCAGGCAAAGCGCAGCCTCATCGTGGAAAACGCCCACCACATCATCTCCGGCGAGCCGCTGCAAAAGGGCAGCAAGACCGATGACTTCTTCTTTTTGGAGTCCGACGGCGAGGCCGCCCAGCGTCTGGTGTGCGATCTTGTCACCACCCGGCTGCCCCGGAGCTACGGCTTTGACCCCATCCGGGATATTCAGGTGCTGTGCCCCACAAAGCTTGGCCCCACCGGCACACAGGCACTGAACGTGGAACTGCAAAACCTGCTCAACCCGCCCCAGAAGGGCAAGCCCCAGCTGCAAAGCGCCGCCCGGGTGTTCCGGGTAGGGGACAAGGTGATGCAGGTGCGCAACAACTACGAGATCGTCTGGAACCGCATCGGCGGTGAGCAGGGCGTGGGTGCCTACAACGGCGATATCGGCATTGTGGAAAGCATCAACCTGCGGGAGCGCTCCATGGTGGTGCGCATGGACGATCGGCGTCTGCTCTACCCGGCGGAAAACCTGAACGAGCTGGAGATCGCCTACGCCATTACGGTGCACAAAAGTCAGGGCAGCGAGTTCCCGGCGGTGATCCTGCCGGTGGCGCAGGTGCCGCCAAGGCTGTGCTACCGCAACCTGTTCTACACCGGCGTCACCCGCGCACGCAAATTGTGCGTTGTGGCGGGCCGCAGGGACGTGGTGAACAGCATGATGAGCAACATCCGGCAGAACCTGCGTTACAGCGGCCTGTGCGCCCTGCTGCAGGCTGGACAGCCGCCGGAGCAGCTCAGCACAGAAGGGAAGAGCTCCTGATAAAACCGCGCAGAACAGCGGCAAAGCTTGTATACTTTTTGCCGCAACTATGTTATACTAAAGCAGTCTTTGTTTTTTGCCCGCAGCTGCGGGCGTTACATACATGATAGAGGAACGCAGAGAAAGGATTCAGGCAATTATGGCACAGAATGATATCGGCATCGACCTTGGTACTACTACCATCATCATCGCGCAGGAGGGCAAGGGCGTGGTGCTCAACCAGCCCAGCGTTGTGGCAATGGATACCCGCAAGAACACCGTGCTGGAAGCCGGCGACAAGGCACTGGCTATGGTGGGGCGCACGCCCAACTATATCTCCGCCATCTTCCCGCTGAAGGACGGCGTCATCAGCGACCACACCATGACCCGGGAGCTGATCTGCCGCTTTGTCAAGCAGGTGTACAGCTCCCACATGGTCAAGCCCCGGGTGGCAGTGTGCGTGCCCGCCGCTATTACCGGCATTGAGAGCGATGCCGTGGTAGAGGCTGTGGTGGCAGCCGGTGCCCGTCAGGTGTACCTGATCGATGAGCCCATTGCCGCCGCCCTTGGCTCCGGCATCGACATCACCCTGCCGGACGGCCGCATGATCATTGATATCGGCGGCGGCACCACGGATATCGCGGTGCTGAGCCTTGGCGGCAAGGTCAAGGCCACCAGTGTGCGCGTGGCCGGCAACCACTACGATGAGGAGATCCTCAAGCACGTGCGCAACAAATACAGCATTGCCATTGGCCAGCGCACCGCCGAGGAACTGAAAAAGCACGTTGCCTGCTGCCCCCAAAAGACCGATTTCCACGAGAGCATGGAGATCAAGGGCCGCAGCCTGCTCACCGGTCTGCCGGTGCGCGTGACCGTTTCTACCGACGACCTGTACGAGCCGGTGATGATGCTTAGCGAGCAGATCGGCACCGCAGCCCATCAGGTGCTGGAAAAGACCCCGCCGGAGCTGGCAGGCGATATCTACCGCAACGGCGTCATGCTGACCGGCGGCGGTGCCCAGCTGCACGGCCTGACCGAATATCTGAGTCAGGAACTGAAGGTGGAAGTGACGGTCTCGCCGGACCCCGTGAACTGTGTTGCACTGGGTACGGCACAGAGCCTTTCCCTCGGTGATAAGCTGGAAACCGGCTTTACGGACGCTACCCCGCGCATCGGCCGCCGCTAAGCTTGGCTCGTTTTGTCCATGCCATATCACAAAGCGGCAAAAAGAAAAATTGTTAATTTTTGTTGAAATGAATGGCAAAATACGGTATACTATATCCAAATTGATTTTCTGCTGACGATGTTGTATCGCTTGCAGTATCCAACAAACAGGAGGAAAAACCATGGACTTAGGTTTCGATGTGGTCGTTACCATTACTGGTATCGTGCTGGTGTTCCTGATCCTCGTGCTGCTGATGGCTATCATCACGCTGGAGGGCAAGATCTTCGACTCGATGAATGCCAAGAAGAAGGCCGCTAAGACTGCTGCGCAGGCACCCGCCGCAAAGCCCGCTGCCGCTCCGGTACAGCAGGCTGCGCCCGCTCCTCAGGTGGAGGAAGGCATCCCCGGTGACGTGGTGGCCGCTATTATGGCTGCTATCCATGCAATGGGCAACGGCAAGTACACCCTCAAGGCAGTGCGTCGTGGCAAAAATGGCTGGGGCAAGGCCGGCGTGAACGACACCACGGCCCCGTTTTAACACAGGAGGAAGAGCATGACACAGTTTATTGATACTCTGGTCGGTATTTTCCAAAGTTCCGGCTTTGCACAGTTTGGCCAGCCCGGCGGCTGGCTGTACGCCGTGATGATCTGCGTGGGCTGCTTTCTGCTGTACCTCGCCATCGTCAAGGAGTTCGAACCCCTGATCCTGCTGCCCATGGCCTTTGGCATGATCCTTGCCAACCTCCCCGGCAGCGGCATCATCCACATGCAGTACTTCGTCGGTGACGGTCTGGAGCACCCCATGTGGGTCGAGATCCTGAACAACGGCGGTCTGGCCGATATGCTCTACATGGGCGTTAAGCTGGGCATCTACCCGCCGCTGATCTTCCTCGGCATCGGCACTATGACCGACTTTGCACCCCTGATCTCCAACCCCAAGAGCCTGCTGCTGGGCGCTGCCGCACAGTTCGGTATCTTTGGTACTTACATGGGCGCCCGTCTGCTGGCCGCTACCGGTCTGGTGGACTTCACCCAGAAGCAGTCCGCTGCCATCTCCATCATCGGCGGTGCCGACGGCCCCACTGCTATCTTCGTTACCTCCCGTCTGGCGCCTGAGCTGCTTGGCAGCATCGCCGTGGCAGCGTACAGCTACATGGCACTGGTGCCTGTCATTCAGCCGCCCATCATGAAGGCGTTGACCACCTCCAAGGAACGCTCTGTTGTCATGAAGCAGCTGCGCACCGTCTCCAAGACCGAGAGGGTCATCTTCCCCATCATGGTCGCTATCATTGTTTCCCTCATCGTGCCGGATGCCGCCGTTCTGGTCGGTATGCTGATGCTGGGCAACCTGATGAAGGAGTGCGGCGTTGTGGATCGTATCCAGAAGACCGCCGGTAATGAGCTGATGAACATCATCACCATCTTCCTTGCTCTGTCTGTTGGCTGCACCACCAGCGCAAACACCTTCCTGAACACCCGCACCCTGTTCATCATCGTGCTGGGTCTGATCGCCTTCTCCTTCGGCACCGCAGCCGGTGTGCTGTGCGGCAAGGTCATGTACAAGCTGACCGGCGGTCAGGTGAACCCCCTGATCGGTTCTGCCGGCGTTTCCGCCGTGCCTATGGCCGCTCGCGTTTCCCAGAAGGTCGGCCAGAGCGAGAACCCCTCCAACTTCCTGCTGATGCACGCCATGGGCCCCAACGTGGCCGGCGTTATCGGTTCTGCCGTTGCTGCTGGTATCCTGATCAACATCTTCGGCTAAGCAAAACCTGAAGCACTATCCCAAAGAGCCATCGCACAAGTCTGTGCGGTGGCTCTTTTTATGCAGGACGATTTTAAATGGCCGCCGCTGTGCTCTGGCCATATTCAGCGGAATTATGATTTATTATTTCGGGATAACGGAGCGTCTGCGGACGCTCCGTTATCCCATTTTCATGGGAGAGGACGTAAGAGGTAACAGCAGCCGTTTCCAGTTACGACCCTTTCTGTGAAAAAGAGGTTCTGAAACGCCCGCAGGCGTTTCAGAACCTCAAATATTAAAATATACTTTCCTTGAACAATGGCCAGAGCGGCAGCGGAGGCCATTCAAAATCGTTTTTGCAATAAGGATGATAGTAACTTTTTCCTGTTTGTGTTTGTCAGTTCTTTGTGCTATCATAGAGAAAACAGGGCGCAAAACGCCCCAAAACAGGAGGGAGCCGTTATGGAAAAAATCAAGCTTGAGGTCGCAGGCATCCCGGCTGTCCTGTACGGCAAGCGCAGCCGCAGGGTCTATCTCTATGTCCACGGCAAAAACGGCAGCGCGGCCGAGGCAGCCCGCTTTGCCCGCACGGCTTGCCCGGCGGGCTGGCAGGTGCTGGCTGTTGACCTGCCGGAGCACGGCACCCGGAAAGACAGCCCGGAAAAGCTGGTGCCGTGGGTGGTCACCCGAGAGCTGCAGGCAGTCTACGCCCGGATGCAGCCGGTGTGGAAGCATATCCGGGTGTATGGGGTCAGCATCGGGGCATGGTTTGCCATGCAAGCCTTGCAAACGCAGCAGCCGGAAAAGGCACTGCTTGTCTCCCCGGTGGTGGATATGGAAAAGCTGATCCTTGACCTGATGCAGCAGGCAGGGGTAACGGAGGAGCAGCTGCGCAAGGCAGGGGAGATCCCCACCGCCATGGGCGAGACCCTCTCGTGGCCGTATCTGTGCTGGGTAAGGGAACACCCCTTGCACTGGAAAGTACCCACACAGGTGCTCTATGCCGATACAGACCCCCTTACCGGGCACACCGCCATGGAGCAGTTCCGACAGCAGACCGGGGCGCACCTGACCATTCTGGAGGGCGGGGAGCATTGGTTCCATACCGAGACCCAGCTTGCCGCCCTGCAAGGCTGGGAAAGCTGTCACATATAATAAGCAGCTTCTCTTTTCTCTAGCCTGTGAAAACGTAAGCCCGGAAGATCCGCAGATTTTCCGGGCTTACAATATGAAATACGCTTCCACAACAAAACGCCGCTGACGGCTATGTGTATCGTCAGCGGCGTTTTGTTTATTGAAAACAGGATTGTGAATGGTGGGATTAAATCAGACCTTTGCTTCGCTGTTGTGCTCAGCCTTCTTATAAGCGGAGAAGGAGTGGAACACAATATTCAGACCCAGCACGATCAGCAGCACGGCAAGGATCAGCTGCAGGCCGTTTGCGATGAACACAGCGCCCCAAGTGGTCTCACCGGCAGGGATAGTAACAGAAGCGGCGGTGCTGATGGCCTTGACCATAGCGATCAGGCGCTGCACCAGTGCGGTAAAGGTGACGCACAGCATGATGATCAGCGGGGGGAACAGCATCTTGTTGCTGCGGTCGGTCACCTTCAGGAATACGCACAGGGTAGCCAGCACCAGTGCGCTCAGCAGCTGGTTGGCAGAACCGAACAGCGGCCAGATGTTGGCGTAGCCGATCTTGGTCAGGATGAAGCCGAACACCAGCGTGATGAAGGTGGAGAAGTACACATTGCAGAACAGCTTGCGCCAGCCCTCAGCGTGCTCCATGTCGTCCACGCTGAACAGCTCCTGGAAGCTCATGCGGCCAATGCGGGCCACGGCATCCAGACTGGTCAGAGCCAGTGCGGAAACGCACATGGTCATGAACACGGTAGCAGCGTAGGCGGGCACGCCGAACATCTCAAAGAAACCGGCAACGCCGCGGCTGAAGATCTGGAACGGGGTACCGGCGGCAGGGGTGCCGTCGGCAGCTGCGGCAGCACCGGCCACGCACAGAGCCAGAACAGCCAGCAGGCTTTCAAGGATCATGGCACCGTAGCCGACCTTCAGCATATCCTTCTCGTTCTCAACGGTCTTGGAAGAAGTACCGGAGGAAACAAGGCTGTGGAAGCCGGAAACTGCACCGCAGGCCACGGTGACGAACAGGATGGGGAACATGGTGCCCAGCTTTTCGTTGGTAAAGCCGGTGAATACAGGCAGGTTCATGGTGGGGTGTGCAACCAGCAGGCCAACCACAGCGCCCACGATCATGGCCACGAACATAAAGGTGGTCATGTGGTCACGGGGCTGCTTGAGCAGCCACATGGGCAGCACGGCAGCAAAAAAGATGTACACAAAGGTGATGTAGCTCCAAGCGGCCTTGCCCAGGATCAGGGGCAGGTTTGCGCCGATGACAAAGGACAGCACGATGAACACGATGCTGATAACGCTTTCCTTCCAGCCGGAGAAGTTGAACTTCTTCTGCAGCAGGCCAAAGACAACGGCGAACACCATGAACATGATGGAAACCATACCGGCAGCGCCGTTGGTCTTGGCAGTCTCGACCATTGCGCCGTCTGCGCCAAAGGCGTTGAAGGTGCCGGCGACCATGTCCGCAAAGGCAGCGATGACGATGCCGCAGAACAGCCAGCAGAACAGCAGGAACAGCTTGCGGCCGGTCTTGCCGATGTACTTTTCGATCAGCATACCCATGCTCTTGCCGTCGTTCTTAACGGAAGCATACAGGGCACCAAAGTCGGTGACAGCGCCGAAGAAGATACCGCCCAGCAGCACCCACAGCAGCACCGGCAGCCAGCCGAAGGCTGCAGCCTGAATGGCACCGGTAACAGGGCCTGCACCGGCAATGGAGCTGAACTGGTGAGCAAACACCGTCCAGCCGTTGGTGGGCACATAGTCCCGGCCATCCTCGTGGACGACTGCCGGGGTCTTGGCTGCGGGGTCGATGCCCCATTTGTTAGCCAGCCAGCGGCCGTAAAGCACATAAGCGCCAAACAGGCACACCGCTGCGATCAATACGATGACCAGCGTATTCATAGTTTTCTACCTCTTTCCTTTTTTCACTCCGCAACAGGTTCGGAACGTTAAGGTGTATCTGAAAACAAAGAAAATGACGAATATTTCGCAAGCACAAGCGGGATTTAAGGCAAACAGCCGCAGGAATCCTTTGTGGATTTCAAGGCTGTTTAACGCAAAAGCCAGCTGTGCTTGTAGAAATAGGCTAAATTTTCGACTTTTCAGATACACCTAGGGCTGCCGTCCGGCAAAGCGTTGCCCCGGAGCGTAAAAAACCTTCGTCCTCAGCACATGACCGATGTTCCGGTCACACTCCGAAGACGAAGGCTTTTGCACCCGCCTGCCAGGGCAGGGGCATTACTCCGCGGTACCACTTCGCTTGCTGTGTAAAACAGCCACTCTCCCACGCATGGTACGCTGACCATGCTGCCCGATAACGTGGGCTGGACGGCACCGTGCTACTAAGGGGCACAAAACCCGGTTCACACAGGCTGCTCGCAGGCGAGGGTCCTCTGCTCCTGACTGCCGCTTTTTCACCCGAGAAGCGGCTCGCTGAAAGAGGGTGATGCAGAAGATCATGTCCTGTTCCTTGCATTTGCTGAATGATTGTGTCTTACTTTATTCCCGTTTTCATCAATTGTCAATATTTTTGTAACAAGTTCAGAGGATGCGCCAATTCAAGCCATTTTCTGGGAATAATTTTTAGATGATTTTCTTTCATGTGTGAAGAGAATAAAACTGAATAGCATATTAATTGAAAACCATTCACCCACAGGTCTTGACTTTCACACTTTGAAGTGCTAAAGTAATAGCGTGCAGAATATTCCGCGCGGCAGCACTGTCTGCTTTGCCCGCTGCCGCCGCTGTTATAATAAGGAGAAAAACAATGGCTGAGAAAAATTCCAGAAGAAATGAGACAACGGACGCACTGTTTGATGCTATCCTCAGTCTGGAGAGCCGGGAGGAGTGCTACGCCTTTTTTGAGGATCTGTGCACTGTAAAGGAGATCTCGGATATGGCACAGCGCCTGCAGGCGGCAAAGCTGCTGCTGGACGGTGCCACCTATGAGCAGATCGTTAAGGCAGTGGAAATCAGCACTGCCACCATCAGCCGTATCAACCGTTGTATCCAGTACGGCTCCGGCGGCTACCGTGATACCATCGAGAAGGTGCGCGCACAGGCGGAAAAGCAGTAACAGCCGCACCTGCCGCAGCATAGGATAGGGCACACGACCGGAAAGGAAGGTTTTGCCCTATGATGATCGATACACCCTGCGCCCGTTCTCAGTGCCCGGAAATGCCCAAGGTCAGCCTGGATCAGGCTGTTGTGGACCTGATGGAAAGCATTGCCCTGCAGGAAACGGCGCTCAGCCACATTCTGTGCGCCGAAAGCCGGAAGATGCAGAAGGCCATGGATCTGGATGGTCTGGATCTTTGCAAGCTGCTGGAGGTGAACGACTCCGCCACCAATATGGTGCACGCCGTCGCAAACCTTGAACTGGTGCTCAAGGATAAGCTGGAGTTCGTCTCCAACAACCTTTATGTCCCGGGGGACAGCAGCTGCCCATCACCTGCGCAGTAATGTTTTTTTGGGCGGGGCGCTCTCCGCTGCAATTTGACCCGTGAAAATGCAATGCCGGGCAGCCCGCAGGCTGCCCGGCATTGTTCTAATAAAATGTTTTTTCCTCTAAATAATGCCCAGAGCGCACGCGGAGGGCATTCTAAATCGTTCTATTGCAAGGGAGACTGCTGCGCAAAATACGGTGCGGCGGCCTCCCTTTTCAGGAAAAATCTGCATAAGAGACAGAAAAATCTTTTGTTGGAATTGCTGATGTATCAAATCTGTGCTATACTATTGGATGTATCACCATGAAAGCGAGGAATAAAACATTGCTGCATTATGATGCGATCCTATTTGATGTGGACGGGACGCTGATCGATTCGGCTCCCGGTATCATTCATACATTGCAAGAGGTTTTCTGTACCATGGGTGTGGATGTATCCGGCATAAACCTGCGCCGGTATCTGGGCCCGCCGCTGCGCAAAAGCTTCGGCGAGCACTTCACCGACCCGGCGCTGATCGAAAAAGCAACCGACCTTTACCGTACGAGCTACGCGGTGAAGGGCAGCCACGAGTGTGCCGTGTTCCCGGGCGTTCCGCAGATGCTGCAAACCTTGAAGGACGCGGGTTTTCTCCTGTGCACTGCCACCTCCAAGCCCACCAAGGTGGTCACGCCCATTCTGGAAGAGCAGGGGCTGGCACCGTATTTTGATTTTATCGGTGGTGCCTCCATGGACGAGAGCCGGGATACCAAGACCGAGGTCGTGCGTTATGTGCTCAGCCAGCCCGCCTTGCAGGGCAAGCGGGTGCTGATGGTGGGCGACCGCAACGATGATATGCGGGGCGCTGCCGACTGTGGTCTGGATGCTGCCGGTGTGCTGTACGGCTACGGCAGCCGGGAAGAGCTGGAAGCCTTCCATCCAGTGCTGCTGGCTGAAAGCTGCGCCGACCTTACCGACCGGCTGCTGGCAGCCCGGGTATGACAGGAAGTTTCATTCCTTCGGAAGGAGAATGGATAGAATATGAGAAGCAATAACCAGAAGGAGAATCAGGCGCTGACCCCGATGCAGAAGCAGGCGGTGCTGGTGTGCATCGTGTGCGCACTGGCGGCGCTGCTGACCATCGGCATCACCCTTACCATGCTCAAGCGGGGCAAGAACCCGACGGAGCAGCCGGGGGATTCTTCCATTATTACCCCCGCGCCCGCCCCGGAAGGGGAGGAGGATATCTCTGACCACTACCAGATCAACGAGACCTCCAGCGCACTGCTCACCGGGACCGCTGATGCAGGCAATGCCTATCAGGAGCAGACCCTTTTTATCGGCGATTCCAACACGGTGCGTCTGTATGCCAATGGCCTGATCTCGCTGCAGCAGTTCTGTGCCAAGGAGGGCATTGGCACCGGTGCCGCCCTGAACGAAGGCATCGTCACCTTCAAGCGGGACGATAACCGCTACACCATCGCGCAGGCAGTGGCAAAAATGAAGCCCCGCCGTGTGGTCATCATGCTGGGCACCAACGATAACGGCATGAATACCGAGGATTTCATCAGCAACTACACCGCACTGGTGCAGGCCATTCAGGCCAGCTATCCTTATACCGACATCATCGTCAACACGGTGCCGCCGGTCCCGTCCAACCACTCTAATTACCCCAATATGGACCAGACCCGCATTGATGATTTCAATATGGCGCTGCTGACCATGTGCGAGCAGCTGGGCGTCAAGTTCCTCAACTCTGCCGAGGCGCTCAAGGACGCCAACGGCTACGGCAATGTCGATTACTACCAGAGCGGCGATATCCACCTCAAGCCCGCAGGTCTGAAGGTGCTGCTGAAGTATCTGCGCACCCACGCCTATGAGACTGAGGACCGCCGCCCGGATACCAATAACATCCCCACCCGTGCCGAGTATACCGCAAACCCCAGCTCTGCGGTGGAAGCACCCAGCAGCTCGGAGGAAGTCTCTTCCTCGGCCGTTGAGGAGAAAATGGAGTATCAGGCCGGTTACCGTGTAGATAAAACCGGCGGCGGCTCCCTGACCTGCGGCAATGAGAGCGGCAAGTCCCTTACCGTCAAGGTGACCAGCGCCACCCAGAGCGTTACCGTTACCGCTGTGCCGGAGGACGGCTATGTGTTCGTCAAGTGGAGCGATGGTGTGACCAAGCGCACCCGCACCGATACCAATTTTGACCAGAATGTGGATGTGACCGCTGTGTTTGCAGCCGCTTCCATCCAGATCAGCAGCAGCGGCAAGGCTATGCTGGGGGACTCCTACACCTTCAAAGCTGCCCTCAAGGGCAAGTATCTGGATGCTTCCAGCATCCGCTGGTATGTCAATGGCACCGAGGTGACACAGGCTGCCGGCAAGACTTCCGTAAAGGGTGAGGTGGATCCCTCCATGCTGGGCAGCACCTTCCGGGTGTACGCCACTGCCAGCTATAACGACTGCACAGTGACCAGCAATAAGCTGGAGTTTACGGTCAGCGGTGCACCGTCCAGCTCGTCCACCAGCTCCAGCAGCTCTGATGCTTCCTCTAAGGAGGATAAGCCTGCTTCCTCCAAGGAAGAAACGTCCGCCTCCTCCAAGGAGGAAAAACCGGCTTCTTCTAAAGAAGAAAAACCCGCTTCTTCCTCCTCGAACGGCACCTCTGAAAGCACCGGCAGCTCCTCTAAGGCGGAAAAGCCGGCTTCGTCTTCTGCTTCCTCCAAGGAAGAAAAGCCCGTCTCTTCTTCACAGAGCAGCACTTCCTCCAAGGAAGAAACAACTGCTTCCTCTAAGCAGGAACACACAGCTTCCTCCAAGGAAGAACAACCGGCTTCTTCTAAAGAAGAAAAGCCTGCTTCCTCCAAAACGGAGGCAAGCGCCAGCAAGGAAGCCGCCAACTGAGCGCACACTCCGCTCCCGCGCCGCATAGGCTGGCGTGAGAGGAAGGTGGAGCCCTATGTACTGGCAAGCGATGCGCACGCCCGCCCTGCCCGGGGAAAATGACGTGACCGACGGCAGCGTGGACTACTACGACACCGACTGGGAAAACGTGGATAACAGCGCACTGGAGGAAGAAATGCAGAAATGCGGTCTGACGCCCTGCGAAGGAAAGGCAACGTGCCCGGACAATACCCCGGCACAAACAGACCTGTCTGCGTATGAAATCGTTTCTGAATAACGAGAAGCCAGCTCTGCCGGGGGGTGGGGCTGGCTTCTCCCTGTTGATACACCAAAGTGGGAAATGCTGAAAAGAAAGTGAGATACTATGGCAAAATACTATTGCATCCTGTTCGATGCGGACAATACGCTGCTCAACTTTGACGCAGCCGAAAACAAGGCGCTGGCCGAAACGCTGGTGAACTACGGCATCGAGCCGGACGCCGAGACCGTGCAGACCTACCGCACCATCAACGAGGAACTGTGGCGGCAGCTGGAAAAAGGCCAGATCCGCCGCGAAAAGCTGTTCGGCGAGCGGTTCAGCCGCTTTTTAAAGGCCATCAATGCCGCCGGCGACGGCGTGGAGATGAACCGCTGCTATCTGGAGCAGCTGTCCACCCACCCGGACCTGATGAGCCCGGAGGTGCTGGACGTGCTACGCGAGCTTTCCGAGGTGGCAACGCTGGCCATCGTCAGCAACGGTGCCCAGAAGGTGCAGACCCGCCGTCTGGCGGAAAGTGGCGTGATGAACTTTATGGAAGATGTGTTCATCTCTGAAAAAATGGGCTGCGAAAAGCCCAATGCCCGCATCTTTGATGCAGCCCTGCGCGCGCTGGGTGTGGAGAACCGGGAGCACGTTCTGATGGTGGGCGACAGCCTGTCCAGCGATATTCAGGGCGGCAGCAACGCCGGGCTGGATACCTGCTGGTACAACCCCAACCACGCCGAGAACCCCGGCAAGGTGATCCCTACCTACGAGATCGCCAGTCTGGAAGAGCTGTATCCGCTGGTGATGGAGCAGGAGGAGCTGGCCAATGTTGGCCTGAAGAACCGCCGCCATCAGTGCTGAAATATGAAAAAGAACGGATAACGGATCAAAACTATGCTGATACATTTGGAAAAACTGGGTAAGACCTTTGGCGAAAAGGTGGTGCTGCACGATGTGACCGCCAGTGTCGAGCGGGAGGACCGCATCGGCATCGTGGGACAAAACGGCGCAGGCAAGACTACTCTGCTCAAGATCCTTACCGGCGAATATCAGGACTACGAGGGTGAGTTCAGCGTGACCCACGGGGTAACGCTGGGCTATCTGGAGCAAAACGCAAAGCTGGACGCCACGCTGGATATCTACGGCGAGATGCGCGCCACCTTTGCCCCGGTGCTGGACGCCATGGCGCAGATGCAGATCTTGGAGCGCCGCATGGCAGCCCAGCCCGATAACGCCGACCTGCTGGCGCAGCACGATGCTTTGCAAAACATCGTAGATGCTGCCGACGGCTACAACATGGATGTGAACATCAAAAAGGTGCTGTCCGGCATGGGCTTTGCGCAGGATACATGGCAAAAGAACATTGCGGTGCTCTCCGGCGGCGAGCTGACGCGGCTGCGTCTGGCGAAGCTGCTGCTGGAAAAGCCGGATGTGCTCATTCTGGACGAGCCCACCAACCACTTGGACTTTGCCACCATGGAATGGCTGGAAAATTACCTCAAGGGCTACTCCGGCGCGGTGCTGGTGGTCAGCCACGACCGCTATTTCCTCGATAATGTCTGTACAAAGATCTGGGAGGTATCCTTCCAGACCATGACCACCTACAAGGGTAACTTCTCGGCCTATCTGCCCCAGAAGGAAGCCGCCGATGCCCTGCGCCAGAAGCAGCACGATGCCGATGTGGCACTGGCTGAAAAACTGCAGGACTATGTGGACCGCAACCTTGTGCGCGCTTCCACCACCAAAATGGCGCAGAGCCGCCGCAAGCAGCTGGAAAAGCTGGAGATCACCGAGGCACCCAAGGACGAGACCAACCAGCTGAAATTCCGCTTTGAATATGACGTAGAGCCGTGGAACGAGCTGGTGCTGATGAAAAACCTCAGCATCAAGATCGGGGAGCGTACCCTGCTGGAACCCTTTACCTATACGGTCTGCCGCGGGCAGCGGCTCATTATTGCCGGCCCCAACGGCGCAGGCAAATCCACCCTGATGCAGGTGCTGGACGGCAAGCGCCGCCCCTCCGGCGGCATGGTGCGGCTGGGCACCGGGGCGCGTCCCAGTATTTTTGCCCAGCAGCAGAACCGTCTGGGACAGGGCAGGGTCATTGATGTCATCTGGAACAAGTACCCCCGCATGACCGAGCTGGAGGTGCGCAGCCACCTTGCAAAGCTGGGGTTCCGGGGCGATACCGTGTTCAAGCCCTGCGAAGCATTGTCCGGCGGCGAGCTGGCGCGTCTGCGCTTTGCGGAGATCGTGCTGGAACGGCCGAACCTGCTGTTTCTGGACGAGCCCACCAACCACTTGGACATCTACACCCGCGAAAACCTGACCGAAGCACTGATGGCGTACACCGGCACGCTGCTGCTGGTCACTCACGACCGTCACCTGATGAACAGTCTGGCCTGTCCCATCCTCTATCTTGAGGACGGCAAGGCGGTGCTTTACCCCAGCTACGATGCCCTGATGGGACGTGCCGCCCCGGTGCAGACTGCGCAGAAGGCTGCCGAGCCCGTCAAGACTGGCTACGGCAAGGAGCAGCGCCGCCGCCGCGCCGAGCTGCGCGCCAAGATCAAGGCCTGCGAGGATGAGATGGAAGCCTGCGGCGCACGCGAGGTGGAGCTGGACAACGAGATCAACTCCCCGGAGGTGTACAACGACCCCGACCTGCTGCGCCAGAAAAGCGATGAGCTGAGCGACCTGCGCTTCCATCAGGAGGAGCTTTTTGCCGCATGGGAAGCCGCCATGGAAGAGCAGGAAGCCTACGAGCAGACGCAGCAGCCCGAAGAATAAAGGAGCGTATCCTCTATGCCTAAAAATCACCGCAACTATCAAAAAACACGGCACATCGCCTTGTCTGGTTTGCTGTTTGCGCTGGCTATGGCGCTTTCCTTCATCGAGGGTACGCTGGTCATCCCGGGGCTTTTGCCGGGCATGAAGCTGGGCCTTGCCAACATCGTGGTCATGTACGCCCTGTTCTTCATGGGCGCTCGGCAGGCACTGGTGCTGGATGTGCTCAAGGCGCTGTTCGTCTTTCTGGTTTCCGGCTTTACGGCGGGCTTCCTCTCGCTGTGCGGCGGGCTTTTGTCCCTTGCGGTGATGTGGGTGCTGTACTATCTTCTCCCGGTGCGGCCTACATGGTTCATCCTGTCGGTCTGCGGCGCACTGGCGCATAACGTGGGGCAGCTGCTGGGCGCAGGAGTCATCATCTCCTCGTCCTTGTCGCTGTACTACGCGCCGGTCATGCTGGTGCTGGGGCTTGTCATGGGTGCGCTCACCTCGGTCACCCTGCGGGCGCTGCTGCCCGCGCTGGGCAAAATGGGCTTCAACACCCACGAAAACCGCCCCGAATGACCGACCATTCCGGCAGGGCAGTTGCATTTTGGCCGGAAATCTGTATAATAAGGAAACAACTGTATTTTTATCTAGGGTGTATCTGAAAAGTCGAAAATTTAGTCTATTTCTACAAACACAGCTGGCTTTTGCGTGAATCAGCCTTGAATTCCACAAAGGATTCCTGCGGCTATTTGCCTTAAATCCCGCTTGTGCTTGCGAAAT
>OJRB01000695.1_pt1 | contig 19394 bp, 20 predicted proteins | sample 1599061 | NCBI WGS metagenome assembly OJRB01 (sample SAMN03922522, study PRJEB24848) | human gut metagenome | isolation source: stool sample | host: Homo sapiens | place: Germany | collected 2010-02 | reverse complement strand
TTGCCGACCTTGCTCTCAGCCTCGATCGCACCGTCCATCAGGTCGACGATCTTTTTCACAATGGTAAGGCCGAGGCCGCTGCCGCGCACCTTGTTGACGCGCGTGTCGACCGCGCGGGAAAAGGCCGAATACATCTGCTCCATGAACTCCGGTGTCATGCCGATGCCCGTGTCGCTCACGACCGAGACAAGGCGGACCTTGCCGCTCTCGGCAAGCTTTTCCTCATAGGCCTCGAACTTCACATCGCCGTTTTCCGGCGTATACTTGACGGCGTTTGAGAGCAGGTTCATAGATCTGCCCGAGGCGGATCTGGTCGGAGAGCAGCACATTGTGGGAAATGTCGTGCAGCTTCCCCGAAAAGCGGATGTTTTTCGCCTCCGCCATGCCCGCGATGGCCTGGCAGTAGAAGTCAAACAGCTCCGGCAGCTTCACCGGCTGCGAGACGATTTTGAACTTCCCTCTCTCAATGCGCGAGATGTCCAGCACATCGTCGATGAGCTCCTGCAAGTTGCTGCCGCTGACACGGATCTTTTCCAGGCACTCTTTCATCTTATCCGAATCGTCCGCGTGCTGTAGGGCGATATTCGTAAAGCCCATGATGACGTTCATCGGCGTGCGGATGTCGTGCGACATGCGCGAGAGGAACTCGGACTTTGCCTCGTTCGCGCGGCGCGCCGCAGTCTCTCCGCGAGCGTCGAAAGGTCAAAAAACGGTTCAACATAGGGCAGATACTCCGGCAACGATGCTCTGCTTGCTCATTTCACTCATGTGGACGCTCGCTCTGCCGCTGTGCCCGGTCAGACGGTGCATCTGCCGCTCGTTTGCGACCTCCTCATAATGGCCCGTACGCAGGTCGATGCGGTAGATCGTATAATAGATCTTGCTGATAGCAGAGATGACCTCGTAGCTCGTACGGCTCTCCTGAAGAGCTCTTTCCAGCGCGTGCTGGTGCTCGCGCTCCTCCCTCACGATCTCATCCACGCTGCGGAAGTCCAGCAGAATTTGAAAGCTCGTTTCCGTCTGCTGCACCCTATTGGCGCGCGCCTCGAAATAGATGTTCCCGATGGCGTTCGGCACACTCTGGTAGCGGCGGCTGACGCGGTCCTTGGTCCTGAGCTCGCGCATCAGATTTTCTGCGTCCAAAAATTGCAGGAAATCCGGTGCGCTCTCCTTAAGGACGCACTTGTGGTAGTAATGCTCGACCGCCTCGGCATAGGAAAACAGCTCTTGCCCGTGCGGGAGCAGGTCGCCCGCGGAGTTGGAGTGCTCCTCGATCTTGACGATCTCGGCCCGGTCGTTCATCAGATCCACGCGGTAGACGGACGTGCTGTCCTTGCAGAGCACCTTGAGCATCTGCTGCTCAAGCTTCACGGCCTGCAAATTTTGCTCGAGCGACTTTTGCTTCTCTTCCAGCAGCGTCAGCATGCGCAGATTTTCCCGCGCGCTGCCGAGGTGCCCGCCGACAAAGGCAAGCAGACGGAGCTTATTGTCCGTCATCGCCCGCTGCGGGTTGTCGAGGCCGAAAAAGCCGCTCAGGCTGCCGCGATAGAAGACCGGCACCGCGATCTCGGAGTGGATGCTCTGCGTCTTCAGGATCTCGTACTCGCTCGGCATCTGCGTTTTCACGTCTTCAATATTCGGAATGACGATCGTCTCGCCGCGGCCTAAGACCTCCAGCCAGTACGGCATATCCGCGGGAACGATCTCCGTCAGGTTGTCGATCTGCGGCGCGACGCCGTTCGCGCACCACTCAAAGGTGTTGCAATAGGCCTCCGCCGTCCCCTCCAGCCGCTCGAAGAGAAACACGCGGTCAGACTGCATGGCCTCGCCGATCAAACTCAGCAGGCGGTAGACCAATTCGTCCATCTTCTCTTTGCTGCACGTGCGGTCGATACGCGCGAGCTGATCGATGAGCGCAAGGCTGTATTCTGCCGCAATGCTCGCCCCTGCGGTCACGGGCGGATGTCCTGCTTGCTTCATGCGCTTGTCTCCTTTGCGGCAGCTTTCGATACCTGTCATAAATATACAAAATTGGTCATAGTTTGTCTATTATAGCATGGGGTAATTTGAAAGCAAAATACGAAGTTGCCCCCTCCCGACCATCGTTCGGCATCACCGCACAAAAAGTGCGCCGGCTCGTTGAGCCGGCGCACTTTTATTTGTTTTCACACTCTGCCGCTTTACTTCTTCTTGCCGCCGAGGAATTCCGGCAGGGGCTTGCCCTGCTTGAGCCACTGGTGATACTCGGCCGTCGCGGCGAACTCGACGTCGCCCGCAGAGTTGAGCGCGGTCTCGACAGAGTCCTGAATGACGCCGATGATGAAGCCGACGCCGACGACCTGCATCGCGATGTCGTTCGAGATGCCGAACAGCGAGCACGCCATCGGGATGAGCAGCAGCGAGCCGCCCGCCACGCCGGAAGCGCCGCACGCGCCGAGGGCCGACATGATCGAGAGCAAAATCGCCGCGGGCAGCGAGACCTGCATACCCAGCGTATTGGCCGCGGCCAGCGTCATGATGGTGATGGTGATGGCCGCGCCGTCCATGTTGATCGTCGCGCCGAGGGGGATAGAGACGGAGTAGAAGTCCTTGTCCATGCCGAGCTTTTCGCACATCGCCATGTTCACGGGGATATTCGCCGCGGAAGAGCGGGTGAAGAACGCCGTCAGGCCGCTTTCACGCAGGCAGCGGAACACCAGCGGATAGGGATTGCAGCGCAGATAGATGAAGATGATGATGGGGTTGATGACAAGCGCCATGAAGAGCATCGTGCCGACCAAAAGCAGCAGGAGCTTGCCGTACTGGGTGAAGATCGCAAGGCCGTTGCTCACAACGTTCGTGAACACAAGGCCCATGATGCCGAACGGTGCCAAATTGATGATCCAGCGCACGATGGTGGACACCGCGTCCGCCGTGTTGCTGAGGAAAACCTTCGTCGAGTCCGCACCGAGCTTCTTCATCGCCACGCCGAAGAGACAGCCCCACATCAGAATGCCGATGTAGTTGCCGTTCATAATGGCGGAGATGGGGTTCGAGACGATGTTGGACAGCAGCGTGTGCATGACCTCGCCAAGGCCCTGCGGGATGACCTCGGCCTCAGCGGCCTCGGCCAGCAGGAGCGTCTGCGGGAAGAGCATGCTGGTCACAACGCTCAGCGCCGCGGCGACGAACGTCGTAAGCATGTAGAGCCACACGACCGTGCCGAAGCGGCGGTCGAGCTTGGACGAGCCCTGCGCCAGCGCGCTCGCCACGATGACGAACACCAGCACGGGAGCAATGCCCTTGAGCGCGCCGACAAACAGGTTGCCAAGCTCCTTTAACCACGTCGCACCGGGACAGACCAGCGCCAGGATCACGCCGACGACAAGGCCGATCGCGATGCGCAAAATCAGGCTGACGCCGTTATACGCGGCGGCAATTTTTTTAAGGGTCTTCATAAAGGGATTCATAGGGGCATCTTCTTTCTTTTCAAAATCTAACGCTCTTACGATCCTCTTCTCTCTGCTCAGGCCGCAAAGGCGCTTTCACTAACGGCCTTTATTATATCTTTATGTGCAGAAAATTGCAAGGAGCGGACAGATGTATTTCTACGAAAAACACTCCAATGACAGAAATTCGTCATTATCGCCATGAGATCTGCCGTCTGTCGCCGTCTTGCAGCACGAAAAAGTCTTTTCTGTCCGCACGCCATAAAATTCTTGCGCAGGCGAACGGATTCTATTGACATCTTTGGGCATTTTTGCAAGAATCCGATTCGTCTGTCAAAAAACACAGCACAAATAATAACACCCATCGGATCATACCGACGGGTGTTATTTACATAACCGCATTTTACATCGGCTCAGCGTGTTCGCCGCAAAGTGCAACAATGGTCAGCGCAAACAGCTCCGCGCTTCGCACGATCTCATCTACCACAAGGTACTCATTTGCACCGTGCATGTGATAATCTACACCTAATCGGGAAGCGCCAAACGCCACGCCATTTTTCAGAAAGTGCGCATATGCCCCACCGCCAATAGCAAGGCAATTGCCCGGTTCGCCCATGACCTGCTCATAGCAGCCTAAAAGCGTCTGGATAAACGGACTATTTTCCGGAACGTAATGGGGGACCATTTTGCAGCTCTCCGGAAGATACAAGCCATAAGCCGCCAGTTTTTCACGCAGCACCTCAAACACAGTCTCTTCGCTGGCACACATCGGCGCGCGGCAGTCTATGCGGCCGGACATACCGCCTTCCGCATAATGAAGCACGTTGGAGCTCAGCACCAACCGGCCGGACAATTCATCCGCCTGCGCCACGCCAGCCGCCTCACCGTAAAATGCGCCGTGCGGAAACAGCTCTGTCAATCCGCGCAGGCGGCGCTGTCCCTCACAGTCGGCAAAGGGAAACTGCATCAGCAGCGCCAGCAAGCCAGTAAGTGCACTGTTTCCTTCCCAAGGCGTGGAGGCATGAGCACTCTTGCCTTCCGCACGGATCACAACGCACCCATTTTTTCTTCCCATCTGAAAGCGATCCCAGTCTGCTCTTCTATAGCGGAGGCAGCCCTTGCGATCTCATCTGTTGAAATCCCTTCTACAACGGCTTCCGCCTTACCGTGGACCGCATTGCCAACCGTACCGCTGTCAATTCTGCGGATGCAGGGAAGCACAGTGTTCTCTTCCCATGTGCCTGAATAGCTCGTATATAGGCCGCCCTTTTCCAGGTTGATGACGGGATACTCTCCGTCCGGCGAATAAGAACAGGGTGCTTCTTCCTTCCGCGTGTTGAAAGATCCGGGATGGGAATTGCTGACAGCAACGCCTTTGTATACGGGTGCAGCGGATTCTGGAACAGCTCTTTACTGGGCACTCTTTCCACACACTGCCCCAAATACATCACTGCAATCTCATCTGAAATGTGCTTAACGACCGACAGGTCATGCATGATAAAGACATATGTCAGTCCCAGTTCGTCCTGCAGGTCCATCATCAGATTCAAGATCTGCGCCTGAATGGAAACATCCAGTGCTGAGACCGGCTCATCACAGACGATAAACTCCGGGTTGACTGCAAGAGCACGCGCCACGCCGATTATCTGGCGGCGGCCGCCATCCAACTCGTGCGGATATGCATTGATAAAGCGCTGTGCCAAGCCGACTGTATTGACCTCATCCGGCAGCTTGTTATCTCGAAGGGAGATTGCATTCTTTGGATTATATCCCGTTACGCCGGGATATCCCTCTGTCTCGTTATTATAGCTACTATTAAAATAATAGCTGTAATCATGGATAAGGTTCCCGTACTGAGGTGCAAAGTTCCACTGCGGCCCTTCCGCCGTGGGTTCAGCACCTTCGCCGTCCTCACCTTCGTCCGTAAGGTCTGTATTTTCAGACCCCGTATAGAGGACGACGCCGTCATCGCTGCCGGTCTCGTCCTCCCCGTCTACTGCCTACGCTGCCGCAGGCAGTAAACTCAGTAGCATGACAAATGACAGTATGCTTGCCAATAATTGCCGTTTCATTCCATTACCTCCTAAAGTTTTCTTTATCTTTTGCCCGCCTCCGCAGGCTGGGTTTACTGATTTTTGTCTTCCCGGCGCAGACGGGGCAGCCGCTTTGCTGCGCGCCGGTGCGGGCGTAGATGACCGCTTGCCACATGTGGCCGTAGGGACATTGTCACCACACTTTTTTGTGGCTTCCGGCAGTCACCATCTCCGGCGTCAGCGCGCCGTTGAGTGATTCGTGCCACTCCTTGGCAACGAGCGGCTGGACGGTCGCGAGGTCGTTGAAGCCTACCAGCACCTTGCGGTTCGCGCAGTAGGGACAGCCGTTGCCCTGCTGCACGCGCTGTGCGATGATGACGCGGTAGGAGTGACCTTTTTCGCATCGCCACCATACGGGGCGGTTTGAGCCCGCAGTCACATCGCTTGGATAAAGAATCGCATCAGCGTTTTCAAATCTCTCGCATATGTTCCCATAGAAACCTCATTCAAATTAGGGTCATCCCTCAGTGAAATATAGAAGTTTGCCATGGTTTGCTGACACATCGAAGAGATCAGCGTATCTGGTGTGATTCGCTTGTAAATCTGCTTGATGGATTCCTGATAATGGTTGATTGTTCCATCCCGCAGATTGCGGGCCTTACAGTCCAAAATATACTCTTCGAACCCTTCCCTGAACGTCTTCTCATTCGGGAAGCACATCCTGATTTTCTTCACGGTTTTTCCCTCCAAAAACGCAAAAACAGGAAGCACATCTTCCGCATTTTCGTGCGGAAGATGTGCTTCCTGCCTATGTTTGATGAAAAATCAGGTTTTGGAACCTTGGAAGGACAAACCCTGCGGTTTTCCCTCTTACTTCAGGCTCTCCGCAACAGCGACGGCCACGGCGACAGTCGCGCCGACCATCGGGTTGTTGCCCATGCCCAGGAAGCCCATCATTTCCACGTGCGCGGGCACGGAGGAGGAGCCGGCGAACTGTGCGTCGGAATGCATGCGGCCCATGGTATCGGTCATGCCGTAGGAGGCGGGACCGGCAGCCATGTTGTCCGGGTGCAGGGTACGGCCCGTGCCGCCGCCGGAGGCGACGGAGAAATACTTCTTGCCCTGCTCAATGCACTCTTTCTTGTAGGTGCCGGCAACGGGGTGCTGGAAGCGGGTCGGGTTGGTGGAGTTACCGGTGATGGAGACGTCCACACCCTCGGAATGCATGATGGCAACGCCCTCGCGGACGTCGTCAGCGCCGTAGCAGCGAACGTCGGCGCGCTCGGTCTCGCTGTAGCGGATCTCGCGCACGATGTTCAGCTTGCCGGTGAAGTAGTCGAACTGGGTCTGAACATAGGTGAAGCCGTTGATGCGGGAGATGATCTGAGCGGCGTCCTTGCCGAGACCGTTCAGGATGACGCGCAGGGGCTCCTTGCGGGCCTTGTTGGCGTTGCGGACGATGCCGATCGCACCCTCAGCGGCGGCGAAGGACTCGTGACCGGCGAGGAAGGCAAAGCACTTCGACTCGTCGGACAGCAGCATCGCACCGAGGTTGCCGTGGCCCAGACCGACCTTGCGGTCCTCGGCGACGGAGCCGTCGATGCAGAAGGACTGCAGGCCGACACCGATCATCTTGGCGGCTTCGGCCGCGGACTTCACGCCGGACTTGATGGCGATGGCCGCGCCGACGGTGTACGCCCAGCAGGCGTTTTCAAAGCAGATGGGCTGGATGCCCTTGACGATCTCATACGGGTCAAAGCCCTTGGCCTTGCAGATCTCGCGGCACTCTTCGACGGAAGAGATACCGTACTGAGCGAGGACGCCGTTGATCTTGTCGATTCTTCTCTCATAGTTTTCAAATAAAGCCATTGTTTCGTCCTCCCTTCCTTATTCCTGACGCGGGTCGATGTACTTCGCCGCGTTATCCCACTGGCCATAGTGACCCTTGGCCTTTTCGAGCGCTTCGTTCGCATCGATACCCTTTTTGATGAAGTCCATCATCTTGCCGAGGTTGATGAACTCGTAGCCGACGATCTCGTTTTCCTTGTTGAGCGCGACGCGGGAGCAGTAGCCCTCGGCCATCTCGAGGTAACGGGGGCCCTTTTCGGCGGTGGCGAACATCGTGCCGACCTGGGAGCGAAGGCCCTTGCCGAGGTCCTCGAGGGACGCGCCGACAGCAAGGCCGTCCTCAGAGAAGGCGGACTGGGTGCGGCCGTAGACGATCTGCAGGAACAGCTCGCGCATGGCGGTGTTGATGGCGTCGCAAACAAGGTCAGTGTTGAGCGCTTCAAGAATGGTCTTGCCGATCAGGATCTCGGAAGCCATGGCGGCAGAATGGGTCATGCCCGAGCAGCCGATGGTCTCGATCAGAGCCTCCTGAATGACGCCCTCCTTGACGTTGAGCGTCAGCTTGCAGGCACCCTGCTGGGGAGCGCACCAGCCGATGCCGTGGGTGAAGCCGGAAATATCGGCGATCTGCTTGGCCTGGACCCACTTGCCCTCTTCGGGGATCGGGGCCGGACCGTGATATGCGCCCTTCGCAACGGGGCACATATGCTGCACTTCGGTCGTGTAAATCATAACGATCTTCCTTTCTTATCCTCTGTCTCCACAAAAAGCGGAACGTATCCATACGTATTTTTTATCATAGCAAACCCGAACGTCTTTTGCAAGGTGAAAAAACGGAAATACGGGCAAAATCCGTATTCCTTTCCCTCATTTTCCGCTATGCCGCACTTTTCGTTACAGCAGATGGCGGATCGGGCGCTGGACAACGCTCAGAATCGTATACAGCGCGCGCTTTGCCCAAGGCAGCGTCATTTCTTCAAACCGCGCGCCGTGTTCCGTGCCGCCGCCGTGCAGGGCGAGGCGGCTCTGGTCGATGTACTGTACGCTCTCCTGCCGCAGCGCGGCATTGACCTCCTCGCTCTCGATGACGAGCATCAGCTCCGTGTCGAGATATGCGCTGCGCATGTCGGCGTTGAATGAACCGACGACGCTCAAATCGTTTCCGATCAAAATTGTCTTCGTGTGCAGCGACTGGCCGCAGACGACCTCGTACACGTCGACGCCGCGCGATAAAATATTTTGCTTTTCGCGTAAGTAGTCCGAGCAGCCGCTCGGGTTCGCACCGTTTTCGACGGCATTCGTCAGCATGCGCAGCTGCCGCGTCTCGGCAAGTGCTTCCAAATCGTTATACATTTTGTCGTTGCAGATGATGTACGGCGTTTGCAGCAGGACGTCATCGCCCTGCGCCATCAGGCGGACAAGCGCGTCCCACAGCTCAGGCGCTTTCGCCTCCGCGCGCGGCGAGCCGCTGAGAAGGCTCACATGCGTGACCGCCGCGGTCTCCACCTCCCAGTCGACGGCGGCAAGCTCTTTTCCATGCACCGCGCATAGCGCCGCGTAGCGCTCCTGCAGCGCGTCGGTCTGCGAGGACGTCTTGCCTGTGATGGTTTTATTCTCCGGCTGCGACCAGACGCTTTCAAAATACGTCAAAAGCTGGGAGACCGAGCTGCCCTCTCCCCCGTCCGACACGACGAGCACGTCGCGGTCGATGTTCTGGTTCTCCTGATATGAGCCGAGGAACAAATCGTTCGAATTTCTTCCGCCGAGGATGTATTTGCTCCCGTCGGCGATCAGATACTTGTCGTGCAGACGGTAGTTGAGCTTCCACGGGCGCAGCAGGTCGATGGGATTATAAAAGCGCACCTCCACATTCTCCTCCGCCGCGAGGGCGCGGAGAACGCCGCTGTTTTGCAGATGCAGAAAACCGTTCAGCCCGTCGACGATGACGCGCACCCGCACGCCGCGCTGCGCCGCGCCATAGAGCGCGGCCATCAAATCCTGTCCGCTGCCGTCCGCGCGCAGGTCAAAGGTCGAGAAGATGACCTCCCTTTCCGCACTCTCGATGAGCTGCAAGCGCCAGAGCAGCGCACTGTCCGTATCCTCGATGCTCCTCACGCGCTCCTGCGATGCGTCCTCGCTCAATCGGGCTTCATACTGGCTCCACAACTCCCCTGTCGCCTCTTTTTGCGGCAGCGGGACGAGAATGGCTGTCAGCACCCCATATAAAAGGTACACGCCCAGCGCGATGCCAAGCCATTTCAAGATATGTTTTTGCTTCATTTTTCACCTGCTTATCATAAAACTCATGCCGTCAGTTTATCATAAGGGATGCAAGCTGTCCAGCGGCGCGGCGGCGGTAAGTTTTCCCGACCGAAACGCCGCAACTTTCGCCCAAACGGAAATTTCTCGAAAAGAGGTCTTGACAATCCGCCAATTTCCGACCTATACTGTCGGTAAATGAAAAATACCCTACACGGGTATTGTATTTGCCCCGAAGGAGGAATCAAATTGAAAAAGGAAACCTATGACGTGACCGGCATGAGCTGCGCCGCCTGCTCCAGCCGCGTGGAAAAGGCCGTCGCCAAGCAGCCCGGCGCGCAGCAGGTCGCGGTCAACCTGCTGAAAAACAGCATGGTCGTCGAATACGACGAATCCCAGCTTTCGTCCGCGCAGATCATCGCCGCGGTCGAAAAGGCGGGCTACGGCGCATCCCTGCATGCAAAGCCCGGCAGCGCGCCCGCCGCGAAGGCCGCTGAAACGGGCGGCGTCAGCGCCGCGCAGAAGGCGTACAGCGACATGAAAAAGCGCCTCGTCCTCTCGCTCCTCTTCACCATCCCGCTGTTCTATCTCTCGATGGGCCACATGATGGGCTGGCCGCTGCCCGCGTGCTTCCTCGGCATGGAAAATGCGATGACGTTCGCATTCACGCAGTTTTTGCTGCTGCTGCCCATCGTCTATATCAACCGCCAGTACTATATTGTCGGCTTCAAGACGCTGTGGCAGCGCTCGCCGAACATGGATTCGCTGATCGCACTGGGCTCCAGCGCCGCCATCGTGTACGGCATCTACGCCATCTATAAGATCGGCATCGGCTTTGGCCAGATGGACATGGACACGGTGCACACCTATATGATGGAGCTGTACTTCGAGTCCGCAGGCACGATCCTGACGCTCATCACCATGGGCAAGACGATGGAGGCCCGCGCCAAAGGCAAGACCTCTGACGCCATCACAAAGCTCATGAACCTCGCCCCCAAGACCGCGACGGTCGAGCGCAACGGCGTCGAGAGCGTCATCCCCGTCGAGGAGGTCCAACTCGGCGACGTGCTGATCGTCAAGGCGGGCGAGAGCGTCCCCGTCGACGGCGTCGTGCTCGAGGGAACGTCCTCGGTCGACGAATCCGCGCTGACGGGCGAGAGCATCCCCGTCGAAAAGCAGGCGGGAGACAGCGTCATCGGCGCGACCATCAACAAATCCGGCTATTTCAAGATGCGCGCGACCAAAGTCGGCGACGATACTGCCCTTTCCCAGATCGTACGCCTTGTGGACGAGGCCACGAGCTCCAAAGCGCCCATCGCCAAGCTCGCCGATAAGGTGAGCGGCGTGTTCGTCCCCGTGGTCATCGCCATCGCCGTTATTGCAGCGCTCACGTGGCTCCTGACGGGGCACAGCGTGGAGTTTTCGCTCTCCATCGGCATTTCCGTTCTCGTCATCAGCTGCCCCTGCGCGCTGGGCCTCGCTACCCCGACGGCCATCATGGTCGGCACGGGGCGCGGCGCGGTGAACGGCATCCTCATCAAGTCTGCCGAAGCGCTTGAGACGACGCACAGCGTCAACACCGTCGTGCTCGACAAGACTGGCACCATCACGCAGGGCAAGCCCGTCGTCACCGACGTCGTCGACGGCGGCATCGGCAGGGACAAACTTCTCTCCGTCGCCGCGTCGCTCGAAAAGCTCTCCGAGCATCCGCTTTCCGAGGCCATCGTGGCCGAGGCGGAGAAGGAATCGCTCACGTTCCTGTCCGTCGACAAATTTGAGCAGATCCCCGGTCAGGGCATCCGCGGCGAGGTCGAGGGCCAGCTCTGCCTTGCCGGCAACCGCCGCATGATGGAAGCAAACCGCATCGAAAAGAGCGACCTGCTCGCACAAGGCGAAGCGCTGGCTGAGGACGGCAAGACGCCGCTCTACTTTGCGCTGGACGGCAAGCTCATTGGCCTCATCGCCGTAGCCGATGTCGTCAAGCCCACGAGCGCGCAGGCCATCGCCGAGCTCTCGAGCATGGGCATTGAAGTCGTCATGCTCACGGGCGACAACGCCAAGACCGCCGAGGCCATCCGCCGTCAGGTCGGCGTGGACCGCGTCGTGGCCGAGGTGCTGCCGCAGGATAAGGAACGCGAGATCCGCCGCTTACAGGAGGGCGGCAAGAAGGTCGCCATGGTCGGTGACGGCATCAACGACGCGCCCGCCCTTGCGCGCGCAGACGTCGGCATCGCCATCGGCGCCGGTACGGACGTCGCCATCGAGTCGGCGGATATCGTGCTGATGCGCAGTGACCTTCTCGACGTCTCGACCGCCGTGCAGTTGAGCCGCGCGGTCATCCGCAACATCAAGGAAAACCTCTTCTGGGCGTTCTTCTACAACGCCATCGGCATCCCCATCGCGGCGGGCGTGTTCTACCCCGCCTTCCAGCTCAAGATGAACCCGATGCTCGGCGCGCTCGCGATGAGCTTCAGCTCGGTGTTCGTGGTAAGCAATGCGCTGCGCCTGCGCTGGTTCAAGGCCAAGCACACGGCGGCAGCGGCACCCAAAACGGTTTCTTCTCCGTCGGATCGCGGAGTGGAGATAGCAAGCAAGGAAATTATGGCAAGTAATGAAAAAGGAGAAACAAACATGGAAAAAGTCATCAGCATTGAGGGCATGGCCTGCATGCATTGCGTGAATCACGTTCAGCAGGCGCTTTCCGCCGTCCCCGGCGTGAAGGAGGCAAAGGTCGATCTTGAGAGCAAGTCCGCCACCGTCAGCGTGGACGGCAGCGTAACCGACGCGGCGCTCAAGGCCGCCGTGGATGAGGCTGGCTATCAGGCCGTCTCCATCCGCTAAGGCCATGAGAGCCGATCGTGATTCCGTCCGCCGCAAGCTGAAAATCGCCCGCGGCCAGCTCGACGGCATTTTGCAGATGATCGACGACGACCGCTACTGCGTGGACATCTCCAACCAGCTTCTCGCCACGCAGTCGCTCCTCAAAAGCGCCAACCAGCAGATCATGCGCGCGCACATCGAAGGCTGCGTGCGCGAGGCTTTGCAGACCGACCATATCGACCCCAAGCTCGAAGAGGCCTTCCAGCTCCTCGAGCGCATGGCGCAGTCGTGATCGCACAAAAAAGGACGACAGCTAAAAATAGCTGTCGTCCTTTTTTGTTATTCGATCAGATCCTCGCGGTCGAGTTTCTTTTCCGAAAGCTGCTGTGCGGTGTGCTCATGTACGAGCTGGAGTACTACCGCCGTGAGGGGAATGAAAAACACAATACCGACAAGGCCGAAGAGCTTGCCGCCAAGCAATGCCGCAAGGAGCGTCCACAGCGGCGCAAGCCCCACGCTGCTGCCAACCACATGCGGGTAGATGAACTGATTTTCCGTGAACTGCACCGCCTGATAGACGATCAGGCACAGCAGCGCCTTCTCCGGCTGGGCAAGCAGCGTCAGCAGTACGCCGATTGCGCAGGAGGCCAGCGCGCCGATGTAGGGAACAAAGGCGAAGGCCGCCGTCAGCGCGGCGGTCAGCCCCGCGTAGGGAATGCCGCACAGGGAGAACGCGAGAAAGATCATCGTGCCGAGGATCACGACCTCCACGCACTGCCCGGACAGGAAACGGGCGTAGGTGGTGTGCGTCAGGCGCGCGATGCGGCAGACCTGATCGGCCTTTCGCTCGCTCAGGTTGGCGTAGAGGAGTCTGCGGCTCTGTTTAGCAAGGCTGCGCCGGTCGAGCAGCACATAAAACATGATGACGATGGCAAAGGTGACGTTGGCCACCGCCGAGACTGTGGTACCGGCAAGATCCACCACCGAGTCGATCAGCGCGCCGGCGCCGGTGAGCGCCTTTTCCAGCACCGTTTTCCAATCGAGCGCGGCGATGCGATCGGTGAGCTCGCTTGTATCCACGCCGTGATCCGAGAGAAGGCGCGCCCAGTCCGGCCAGTTCTCCCTGACCAGTGTGCCGATGCTCTTGAGCGACGCGGCAAGCTGCGGCAGCGCCAGAACGCACAGCAGTACCACGACGATGACCACGCACAAAAGCGTCAGCAGCAGGCTGAGAAGGTCAATGTGTTTTTCCTTTGCCTTTGGCATCAGGCGCGTCAAACGTCCTGCGATGCCCTGCATCGGCACACTGAGGACAAACGCCATCAATAACCCTATGATCACCGGCGTGAAGAGGGTAGCGAGCCTCGTGAGAAACGCCGCGACTTCGTTGAGATTCATCAGCGCGGCATAGAGCGCCACGCCGAACGCGACCAGAAGAAATTGCTGTTTTCCTTTTTTATCCATTGTTCTTTTCTGCACCTTCCGCGCGTTCGCTCTGCCACCGGAGCGGAAGTGCCGAACGCTGTGCATATCCTTTCAGGTTAATTATAGAATGGCTTGCGCTGCATTGCAAGTTCTTTTGCCTGTCGCTTGGTAGTTTCTCCCGCCCGCTGCTTTTTTCGCTCAGACTTTTGCGGAAAATCAGCATTTCTCCCCTTGGCGCGGCGGTGATCGTCTGCTATACTGAAAGGAACAAAAGCACATCGGGCGGGCGTTGACGCTTCCGATGGAAAGGAAGGCTCAGAATGAATCGAACGGGGAACGGCGCCGCACTCTGCGAAGATCCGCATGACTTTCTTGTCATGCAGAATCTCTATGACGCGGCGGTTCGGCAGCTCACGTTGAAATTCAATATTCTCAACAGTGAATTCAATGTTCTTTATGCACGCAATCCCATTCATCACATCGACGGGCGCGTCAAATCGCAATCGAGCATCGTCGCCAAGCTCATCAAGCGCGGCCTGCCGCTCTCGATCGAGTCCGCGCGAAAAAACATCAACGACATCGCGGGCGTGCGCGTCGTTTGCAGCTACATCGACGATGTCTACCGCGTGGGCGAGATGCTGGCGCGGCAGACGGATGTGGAGATCGTCAAAAAGCAGGACTACATCCAGACGCCGAACTACAACGGCTACCGCTCGCTGCACATGGACATCAAGGTGCCCGTCTACCTCTCCGACCGGACGGAATACGTCGTGGCGGAGATCCAGCTGCGCACGATCGCCATGGACTTCTGGGCGAGCCTTGAGCACGATATCCGCTACAAGGTCGACAAAACGAAGCTGCCCGAGGGCATCAACGAGGAGATGTTCGAATGCGCGGGCAAGATCGCTGAGATCGACCGCCAGATGCAGGACATGTACCAGCGCATCAAGGCCTCGGATGCCTACAACGAGGATTGAGTCCCCTACATAAAGGAAAAAGGATGCATCGAAAGACGCATCCTTTTTGTTTTTTCACTGCTTTTTGTGATACCCGCAGTCGCAGTAGGGTCCGCCGGAGGCGAGCGTGTACTTGCGCACAAAATCCGACGCGCCGCCCGCTTCGCTCATCGTGTAGTCGAGATGGCACAGCGCGGGCGTCAGATCGTAGAGCCCCAACACCTGCATCAGCGTGCAGATGCCGCAGGTCGTGAAGCGCGCCTCGTAGCCGCTGCCGTCCTCGTACTCGAAAAAGTCCATGTTCCACGAATAGGGGTTGCGGTCGCCCGCGCGCAGCTTCGCCGTCGCCTTCATGCCCTCGATGTCCTTGGGCGTGAACTTTTTCTTTCCGCTCGCGCGGCAGAAAGCCTTCATCGTAGGCGTCATCATCGCCGCGGCGTAGTAGTCCGTCAGCGTTTTGATGTCCGGCCGCTGCGGCATGCACAGGATAAACGCGGCGAGCATCGCGCAGTTGACGATGTTCATTTCGAAGCGGTCGCGCTTGTCAAATTCCGGCAGCTTCGCGATGATCTCGCGATATTTCTTTTTGGCACGCGCCGCAACGTCCTTCGCCTGCTCCGCGGTCAGGTCGAATTCGACCGTCAGGTGCTTTTCAAACGATCCGGCAAACAGCGCCCACATGCCCACGGGCTTTCCAAGATACTTCATTTGCTCTCCCCTTTTTGAGTTTGATGCCTCAAACTCGTCTGCATTTTTGACTGCCGCCTTGCTTTTGGTCATAGTATACCGAGGGCGGGAGCGCTTGTCAATGCGGCGCAAAAAAGCAGTGGTTCTGATGAACCGCCGCTTTTTTCAGTTGGATTTACTTGCCCTGATAGGCGCGATACAGGAACGTCACGCTCTGGCCGCGCGTGCAGGTCGCGTCGGGCGCAAAGGTCGTCTCGGTCAAGCCGTTCGTGATCCCGTTCTCGACCGCCCAAGCGACCGCCTTGGCATAGTAAGCGCTCGCAGGAACATCAGAGAAGCTGCTCACCGTCTTCGGCTCGGGGCTGCCGGCAGCGCGCCATAGGAAGATCACGATCTGCGCGCGCGTGCAGGACGCGTAGGGGCCAAACATCGTGTCGGACAGGCCGTTGGTCACGCCGTTCTCGACCGCCCAATCGACCGCGTCGGCGAAATAAGCATTCGCGGGGACGTCCACAAAGCTGGTGCTGTCATCCGGCGTCGGCTCAGGCGTCGTGGAAGAGCTGCTGTGGCGGCGCGAGACCGTCAGCGTACCGTTGACATAGGTGATCTCGTAGTTATTGCCGGCGTCAGCGCCAGAGGGAACGATATCAAACTTGCCGACCGTCATACCCTCCGCCGTACAGGTCAGTGTCGGTGCGGTCGTCAGCGTGTCGCCCTTCACAAGGCCGCTCACCTTGTAGGTAAACTCAGGCAGCTTGCCGCCGACGTACATGAACTGGTTGTCTGCCTTGATGGTCAGCGGGGCCTTGGTAATCACGAGGGTGGCCGAACCGGAAACAGTTTTGCTGTCCTTCTCAGCGGCCCAGTAGATCACATAAGTACCGGCAGCCTTCTTCTCGATCTATGCGCCGTAACCGGACTGGCTCAGGCTAAACTTCACATCGTCATTGTTGGGGTTGTTAACGACGATGGTGTGATTCTGACCGTCGTAAGTAAAGGTAGCGTCGGAAACGGTGACAGTGGGTAGGCCGGTCTCTACCTGGTAGTCCTGCTTCATGGTTCCGGAGTAGTTGCCCTCAAAGGTAATGGTAAACATACCATCCTCACGGGACACAGTGTAGTCGTCTGTGGTCAGTTTCTTGCCGTCATAGACAATACCGATACCGTCCTTGGCAGCTTCGGCAGCCTCATGAGAGGGGTACTTGTCGTCGATACCGGTAATGGTGACATCATCTTTGCTCAAGGGCTTCTGCGCAACAGTAATCTCCGTGGTGAAGAACGTCTGACCGTCGTAGACCAGCTTGACCGTGCCGGTCTCACCCTCAGCAGTCGCCTTGATGAAGGAAACCGTGGAACCAGCGAGGGATACCCGACACATCGATATTCACGCCGTTCAGCTTGATCGTGTGATCGCCGCCGGTGACAGTGATGGTGTTTTCGGTGGTCGTACCGCTGATGGTGTATTCGCCGGTATACGCAGTTTCGCTTTCAGCGTTGCCCTGGGTATAACCAGTCTCCGTGATGACAATGGAGCCATCAGCCAAATCAAGCTCCTTACTCGTCGCAGTCTCATGGGGAGTTCCCCCCTCACCGCTCTGCGGTTTGAGTTTTGCGGTATCCTCAGTTTCCTGAGAGCCGCCACTGCCCGTTTTTCCCTTGCCCAAACTGCCGTTGACAGCAGGCTCAGCATCATGACAAGCGACAGTATACTTGCCAATAATCGCCGTTTCATTTCATTACCTCCTAAAGTTTTCTTTATCTTTTGCCCGCCTCCACGGGCTGGGTTTACTTGGTTCGCTTGGTTTTCCCGGCACAGACGGGACAGCCGCACTGCTGCACGCCCGCGCGCGAGTAGATGGCCGCTTTCCAGACATGGCCGTAAGAGCACTGCCACCACGCTTTTTTCTGGCTGCCGGCTGTGACCATCTCCGGTGTCAGCGCGCCGTTGAGGGTCTCGTGCCATTGCTTCGCGACGAGCGGCGCTGCGGTCGCTAAGTCGTTGAAGCCCGGCAGCACCTTTCGGTTGGCGCAGTAAGGGCAGCCGTCGCCGCGCTGCACGCGCTGCGCGATCACAGCACGGTAGGAGTGCCCCTTTTCGCATCGCCACCACACGCGGCGGTTCGAGCCCGCGGTGACATTGCTTGGATGAAGCGCACCGTTTTTCTCCTCGTCCCACTGCGCGGCAATGGCCGGGTACAGCGTCGCGAGGTCGTTTTCGCCTGCGAGCGCCTGCCGTCCGGTGCAGACCGGACAGCCCGTGCCGAGGGTCGTTCTCGAATACACCGCCGCGCGCCATGAATGGCCTTTCGGACAGCGCCACCAGATGAGCTTGTGGCTGCCGGTCGTCACATCCTGCGGCGTCAGAGGCGTGTTCTTCTCGACGTCCCACTCTGCCGCGAGCAGCGGAAACTGCTTCACCAGGCCGCCCTGTTTAGGCGTAACCTTGCGCCCCATGCAGTAGGGGCGGCCTGTTCCCTCGCTGCGTGTGTAAACCATAGCCTGCCATGAGTGGCCGCTTGGGCAGGTCCGCCAGACTCTTTTGTGGCTGCCGAAAGTCACATCGTCCGGCGTCAGGGGTGCGTTCTTTTCGCCGTCCCACTGTGCGAGCAGCTCAGATTTTCCCTGTTCGGTGCAAAACGCTCGAAATGTTCGTCGGATCGTCAGCCACCCCCTCACGAAAAAAACTCCGTTCCAGCAAAGCCGGACGGAGCAGTGACAAGCGAATACATCAGTAAGTGTGCAACCGGCTGTCATAGCGTGTTCTCCATTCGGAGAGGCTTTAGACCCATCTGGCTTTGCGTCGCCGCCTTTCGGCGGTTTTGCCAAAATATGAGATTTTGAGAACGGATTCTATATTCTGTTTTTATGATACAAGTTTTAGCTGTTCGAGCTGCCGCCGGTGCTCTGCTGCGCTTGTGGCAAGGTAGATGCGCGTCGTTTCGATGCTCGAATACCCGAGAACATCTGCCAGCTTGACGATGTCCTTGTATGCGCGATAAAATGCCGTCGCGAACAGGTGGCGGAGGTTGTGCGGGAAGACCTTCCCTGCATTCACACCCGCGTAGGCTCACAGCTTTTTCATTTTCGACCAAATTTGATATCTCGACATGGACTTGCCGCTTTTGGCGCGAAAGATTGCGCCGGAAGCGTTTTTTTGTCGCGCGGCAAACTTGAGCAGCTTGCGGCAAAGCTTGGCAGGTAGCAGAATGGTACGGATTTTACCTTTCAAAGCAATTTCGGTCTTGCCGTTTTTCGCCGCTTCGACGGTGATATACTGCACCTCGCTGACGCGAATGCTGGTGGAGCAGATGGTTTCCATCAAGAGCGCGAGGGCGCGGTCGCCCGTGGCCTCCGCCGCAGCGACCAACCTCTCGCATTCCCCTCGCGTTAGTTCCTGCCTGCTGTCGCGAAACAGGCGGCGCTGGATTTTCAGAAACCGTGCGCGGCAGTCTGTCCAGCCACAGAAACAGGAAAAAACGTTCAGTGCCGCCAAACAGGCGTTGATGGTCGACGGTGCGTAGTCACTTGCGCGCAGATCGTCTTTCCAAAGGTGGATCATCTCCGGTGTGACCGCCGCGCCGCTCAAAAAGGCTACAAAGCTTAGTAAAGCACGGCGATATTTTTCGATCGTCGCTGCGGCACGTTCTTCGCTTTCGAGGGCTTTCAAATAGGCTTCGACCATCTTGTCAGTCATATAAATGTTCCATAATAAAAATACCCCTATCTTTCTTGATAGGGGTATTGTAACGTATTGTCGCGGATTTCGAACAGTGAATTGCACTCCCGCAGCTATGAATATAAAAAGAGAAGCCACTCTCTTGAGTGGCTTCTCTCCATGTTGGCGCTACCTATCTTTCCGGGCCGTCTCCAGCCAAGTATTGTCGGCAGAAGCGAGCTTAACTTCCGTGTTCGGGATGGGAACGGGTGGACCCTCGCCC
>OJRB01000686.1_pt1 | contig 19546 bp, 10 predicted proteins | sample 1599061 | NCBI WGS metagenome assembly OJRB01 (sample SAMN03922522, study PRJEB24848) | human gut metagenome | isolation source: stool sample | host: Homo sapiens | place: Germany | collected 2010-02 | reverse complement strand
AACGATTTGAAGGAGGTTACTCCGGAACAGCGTGAGTCTATCGAGAAGATTATCGAGAAATTAGAGGAAGACGAAGACGTTCAAAACGTATTCCATAATATGAAGGAAGACGATTCTGAGGAGGAATAACGTACGCTTATACGTAAAATAGTATACTTTATCCGTAAAAAAGCGACATCGAGGCAAATTCGATGTCGCTTTTTCTTTTTTACAACGAATGTTTCATGTTTTTTATTTATTTTTGTGAGTCTAGGGTGAATAACAATTTAACTTATATGGTGAAAATGAAAAGACTATTTCTTCTTTGTGCGTTCGTGAGCATGTTTGCGACGTGTAATTTTATCTCAGCTCAAAAGGAGTTAGGGATTTTCAATTCTGTTTCGGCAGGAGTGGGTGTTGGTTTGACGGGTGTAGATGTGGAAGTCGCTACTCCTATTACGCCTTATCTGGCGTTGAGAGGTGGTCTTACCTTTATGCCGGGTTTCAGCATTAATACGGACGTGGATGTAGATGTTAACGATCCGCGAGCGGGTGTGTATAATGATACATACTCCATGGATGTCAAAGGTAGCTTGAAACGTACTTCTGGACAGTTGTTGGTGAATGTTTACCCGTTTCCTCACGCTTCTTCGTTCTTCGTTGCGGCCGGCGCCTATTTCGGTGGTTCTTCCTTGGTGAAGATAGAAGGACATAGTGATAAGCTGAAAGACCTGATCGCCCAAGGAGAAAGTGCGGGCATAGTTATCGGTGATTATACGATTCCGGTGGATAATAACGGTAATGTATCCGGTGGATTGAAAGTGTCCGGTTTTCGTCCTTATCTAGGTCTTGGATTCGGTCGTGCGGTTCCTAAGAAACGGGTTGGCGTGATGTTTGAGCTGGGTGTGCAATTCCATGGCAAACCGGAGGTGTATACGGATTCAGGGGATGTAAAGGACTTGTTGAATGAGATAGACGAGGATGATACCTTTACGAAGATCATGGACAAGCTAACGGTTTATCCGGTCATGAAGATTCGTATTTGCGGAAGAATATTTTGATTGTCAAAGATAGTATAAGCTAAGAGTGGCGTTAATAATACGATGCCACTTTTTTTTTATGGCTAAACTTTCATTTATTTTGTTTATTTTTGTGCACTGTTAGGGTCATAATTTTGATAAAAATAACTTTATATGAAAAACAAACATTTGGTGATGCTATTGCTATCATCTTGCTGTTTAGCAGCATGTGTGGATAGTAAGTATGATTTAAGCGATGTCAATACGGACGATGCGGTAATGGGTGAGTCTTGGGTAGCTCCCCTCGGTATGGGTTATGTAACGTCGGATGACGTTGTGAATGTAGAGAAAGTCCCTTCCATTCGGGAAGTCGACGGGGCTTACGTCATGATCTATGATGGAGAGATGAAGATTAAGGGGAAAAGCTTACGGGCCGCCTCTGATAAAGTGGAGATCGCCTCGGAAGATATAACGACTGGGGATATCGATGGCTTGTTCGATGGCGATTTCGTTTTGGCGTTAACGAACCCCCGCATTACGTTAAAGTCGAATGTAAAGAATGCCTCTTTGGATTGTAGCTTGTCTATCGAGGCTGAGAACACAAGTAAAAAGGAGGCTACTTCCTCTGATTTTACCTTGTCAACGGTGTCTCCTAATATTTGGATCGGCCCTCTTGATCCGAAGACGGATGCTTTTAAGTTTGTCAAGAACGAGAAGTTACCGGGAATCGTACAGATTGTTCCTCAAAAAATACATTTGTCTTTGTCCGCTGATAGCAAACAATGGGCGAACGCTCCTGCGGATGCCTTGAGTGAGTTACGTTATGCGGTAGAGCTTCCGTTGACTCCGGCACCGGAATTTAGCGCCGTATCCGTCGAGCGGATCGAGGACGCTTTTGATGAGGATTTCGTAGACTATATTTTCTCGGACGGAAGCGCGAGGATCTATGGAGAGGTTACGAACGAGATGCCGTTCGATATGTCTATCGAGATGGTGATCATGGATGAGAACAATGTACCGGTAGATATCCAATTCCCGGCACAAGAGGTAAAAGGACAATCTGGAGAGGTTATCTTCGAGATCACGAAGGAGGATATGCCGAAAATGAAGGATGCACGTCATATAGACCTAAATTTACATTTAACGGGTAGAGATCAAGGCGAGGCTTTGAAGAAAGGCCAGAAAACGACCTTCAACTTGAAACTTAAGAAAGAAGGTGGTATCTCCATTTGATCCCAGTACTAACCATTTAAATTACGAAAAAGAAAGATGAATACTATATATAATATGTATAAGAGAGGTCTGTGTGCTTTATGTTTATTGACCACTGTGGGAATGTCGGTATCCGCCCAGCAAATACGAACTTCTTACTTCATGCAATCTTCTACGGCACGCACGACGATGAATCCGGCGTATCGTCCCGAGAGAGGCTATGTCTCCATTCCGGTATTAGGTGCGGTTGGCGCTTCGTATGGTACGAACGGAATAGCTGTGGATAATTTTATTTATCCGAAGAATGGTGAGACCGTTACGTTCATGGATAACTCCGTGAATACCGAGTCTTTCCTGAATGGCTTGAAGGATGAGAATCAGGTAAATATGGATTTTGGCACGCAGGTTCTATCCGGTGGCTGGTACGCCGGCAAGGGATTCTGGACGGTTGATGTTTCTATCAAGGGCTTGGCGAATATTCGTGCTCCGAAGACATTGTTCGAGTTCATGAAAAAGGGTAATGGATCTCAGAGTACCTATGATATTCGTAATATCAGGGCGTACGCCGAGGCTTATTTGGAGACAGGTGTAGGATATTCTCGTCCTATCACGGATAAGTTGACAGTCGGAGGTAAGGTTAAATTGTTATGGGGCGTAGGTTCTATGGACGCTACGATCGATCAGATGCATGCTGAGATGGGAGAGACTAGCTGGAAAGTTACCTCTACCGGTACCTTGCAGACGAATATGAAAGGCTTGGTCCCGGAAATGGAAGTAGACGAGCAAGGCCGTGATTATTATAATAGCTTTGATTTCGATTCTCCGGGTCTTAGCGGTTTCGGTATGGGAGTGGACTTGGGTGCTACGTACCAATTGACCGAGAATATCATGTTGTCCGCCGCTGTCCTTGATTTAGGTTTTATCAGTTGGAGCAAAGGAGGGAGCACGGTAGGTAAGTTGGATGGAACTTTCGACTTTAACGGCTTTGATCTGGCTATCGGCGAGAATAACGGTGATATACCGAGCATGGGCGATCAGTTTGACGCTATCAAGGAAGATTTCGAGAACTTGCTTCATTTCAAGAAAGAGGGTGAGTCCGGAAGCACTACCCGTCTTCGTTCGACAATCAATATCGGTGGCGAGTACCGTTTGCTGGAAAACAAGTTAGGTATCGGCTTATTGTCAAGCACTCGTCTTTATTCCCCGAAAGCCTATACGGAACTGACATTGTCCGGTAATTACCGTCCGGTGAAATGGTTTGAGGCTACGCTGAGCTACTCATTTATCCATAGTAAGTTCAAGACGTATGGTATCGCCTTGAATTTCTCACCGTCTTGGATCAATTTCTTTATTGGATCGGATTATATGTTGACAAAGGTAACTCCACAATGCTTACCGGTAAGCGGTAACGCCATGAATCTTTACATGGGAGTAAGTGTTCCTTTGAAATCATTCGCTAATTAATAGGGAATACTCAGAATAGAGTCTGTATCATAAAGGAAAAGGCTGTCCGGGTTATATACCCAGACAGTCTTTTCTTTTTTATTAGGCTCGTTTTATTAGGTTTTTTATCTTTGTGGACTGATTGAAAGGAAGAAATTGGATATGAGATTAAAGACTTTAGCCACCCATCCGGTATGGAGAGAGCCCCGGACTGTATTCGGGGTATGGATGCTAACCGGTGTTATTTTTGCTATTGTCAAGTTGTTGATTGGAAAATATAATAATTATAAGATATTTGAAGGAGTCTATTGGCATGCTATCGAGGGGTTAACCTTATATGGGGATCATTATCCGGAATATTATGATTCAAATCATTATGGAATCTTATTTAGTCTTATCATAGCTCCTTTCGCCCTGTTACCGGAATGGTTGGGTATAATCTTATGGATAGCGGGTAATACCGCCCTATTGTTTTATGCGATTAGCCGATTGCCATTGTCGAGTACCCAAAAAATCATTATTTATTGGTATTCGTATTGTGAGTTGATGACGGCTCAAGGAGTACAGCAATTCAATATATCAGTAGCGGCCTTTATCTTATTATCGTTTGTCTTGATACTGGAGAAAAAGGATTTCTGGGCGGCAGGCATTATTATGCTCGGAACATTTATCAAGATCTATCCGATCGTGGGATTGGCGTTCTTTTTCTTCTCAAGGCAGAAAGTGAGGTTATTAGCCTCTTGTCTTTTCTGGGGATTGGTTTGCTTTGTGATCCCGGTGCTTTATACACCGGGGTTTGAGTATGTGATCTCTCAGTATATAGATTGGTTTGAGCGATTGAAGGTGAAAAATATGTTGAATATGTTCGCTGATCCACAAAATATATCATTATTAGGAGTGGTTCGAAAGATATCCGGGAATGCGGAGTATAGCGATATGTGGCTTATCATACCGGGCTTGATTTTATTCTGCATTCCATATTTAAGGATCTCTCAATATAAATATCCGGCTTTTCGCTTTATGTTGTTGGCTAATGTTTTATTATTTGTCGTATTATTCAGTACGGGAAGCGAGGCGAGTGGATATATCATAGCGATGATAGGAGTCGCTATCTGGTATATATGCAGTGTATCGCCCCATAAGAAATATACTTATTGGCTTTGGATAGCTACCTTGGTGATTGTTGGCTTATCCACTACAGAGCTGGTTCCATCTATTGTCCGGAATGGACTGATCCGTCCGTATGTGATAAAAGCTTGGCCTTGCATTGTGGTGTGGCTGACCATTTGCTATGAGATGTGTTTCTTGGATTTTAGTCATTCTCCCTATAAGCATATCACGACTTAGGCAGAGTGAATATCGCCTGTTTTTTAATAGAAGGTTACATAATAAAACGAGACTACTCCCGACAAGCGATGAGAGTAGTCTCGTTTTAAACTACTTTTTATCGATCTCTTTCAGTAATTCTTGTACCGCTGTTCTCAATTGCGTATCTTCCCCTTTGACAACAGTTTCCGGAGAATTAGCGACTTTAACATCCGGTTCCAGCTGTGTGTTCTCTAAGTAACTACCGTTCGACAGGCGATAACCGGTAATAGGTGTGCCGAATATCAGCGTCGGATCTTGCAGGGTTTCCCAAGAGACGGTAGTCATTGTTCCCGGTACGGGCATACCTACCAGACGTCCGATCTGTTGGTGCTTATAAACCCACGGGGTTCCATGTGCGTTACTATAATTAGCCTCGCATTGCAACATGATGGAAGGTTTATTCCAGCGGCGGCTAGGCATATCGCAAGCCTCTCGGCCACGTGTCACTTGGGTGAGGTATTTCTCTCCGCTGAACAAGATCTCGATATCCTCGTGCAAGCGCCCACCACCATTAAAGCGGGTGTCAATGACGATTCCCTCCCGGTCGTTATATTTACCTAGGATATCGGAGTAGACAGAGCGGAAACTAGGATCTCCCATGGATTGGATATGGACGTATCCCAATCGTCCGTTCGACCATTTATCCACGTCGGCGGCACGTTGTTTCACCCAGCGGGTATAAAGCAAGTTATTTAACTCACCGTTACTGATAGGCAAGACTACCTCTTCCCAGCGTTCCTTGGTTTGTGGATCGTAGAGGGAAACTAAGGTCTTCTTTTTGGCCTTATTGTTTAATAGCTTGGAGTAATCCATATCCGGGGTTATTTCCTGTCCGTCTATTTTCTCCATGATGGTACCGGCTTTCACTTTGGAACGTGCGTGATCGAACGGGCCTTTTTCCACTACCTCGGCGATCAATAGACCTTTGCCGCTATGGTTCCAATCGAAAAGTAGGCCTAGGTTGGCGGTAACATTGCCGCTTGTTCGCGGACGGAAGCGTCCTCCGGTGTGAGAGACGTTGAGTTCTCCCAGATATTCGCTTAGCAACTCCGCGAAGTCATAGTTGTTATTGATATGTGGCAGGAACTTACGGTAGGCGGCGGTCATAGCTTCCCAATTTACGCCGTGCATGTTCACGTTGTAGAATCGTTTTTGTTCTTGTTTATAGACATGGTCGAACATATACTCACGTTCGGCGGCCAAGTCCATTTTCAAGTTTGCTTGATAATTGATCGGCGTTAGTTTCTCCGATCCCATATCCATCTTTTGCATGGAGTTGCTCCCCAGCAAGAACAGGTTCTTACCTTCCTTATCCATTTCCATGTTCGCCCATCCGGTATTCATCTTGTGGAGTAACTTGGTCTCTTTCTTGCGCAAGTCCATTTTCCACAGGTCGTATTTGTCTTCGAAAGCCGAGAAATAATATAAGGTCTCGCCATTCTTCGAGATGACGGCACTACCCATTTCAGAAGAATTAGGAGTAAGGCGTAGGATACGATCTTGGATTCCTTTCAGTTCCACTACGATATCCTTGGGCTTTTCGTCTTTCTTCTCATCGGCTTTATCTTCTTTTTTCTTGTCGTCGGCTTTGTCTCCGGTTACCTCTTTCTGCTCCTTTTCCAGTTCCTTTTGCAGCTCATAATCCTCTTTGCTCAAGCGGAATTTATCATAAGCGTCTTGATTCATGAATACCAGCATGGCATCATTCAAGGAGCCCCATGAGGCATGCGCACGCATTCCGTAACGCTCGGTGGTGAATAAGATGGCGTTTCCATCCAGTACCCATTGCGGGGAGGTGCTGGTGTAACCGCTATTGGTCAGGTTGGTGATCTCTCCGCCTTGTGCGCTAACCAAGCCGATATCCGAATAAGGATCGTGCTTGTTTCCGATAAACCGGAGCGTGAACCATTTACCGTCCGGCGACCATGAGTAATCGAAACCACCGGCTGTGCTATACCATGTGGAGCCATCCGTGACTTGGCGTACTTTCTTCGTCTCAAGGTTGACTACCATCAACCGCATACGATCTTCTATGAAAGCGAGTTCCTTACCATCCGGTGAGAATTGAGGATAATTACGCTCTACGGTCTTAGAAGGTAAGAGAACTTCCTCTTCGATAATCGTTGCGTTCGGGAAATTGGCTTCTTCCTTACGTGCGATCTTAGCCAAGTAAAGTTGCCAATTACCACCACGCTCGCTGGCATAAGCCAAGGTACGGTTATCCGGCGAGAAGCATATGCCTGTTTCGGCGGCCGGGGTATGGGTGATTTGCTTGGTCGTGTTGTAATCGGCCGAGGTGACGAATACCTCACCTCTTAGGGTGAAGGCGATCTGCTTGCCATCGGGGGATACGGTAGCGGAGGTTGCTCCTTTGCTGGAATTCAGATCGGCGATTTGCTCTTGATCGTCACGTATCAAGTCGATCCGTACTTTCTGCGGATTGCTTCCCGGACGTTGTGTATAGATCTCGCCATCGTATGTGTAGCACAATGTCTGGTCGCTACCTGTAGAGAGGAAACGTACGGGATGTGTCTTGAACTTAGTAACCGCCGTTATAGATTGTGGGGTGTTGAGAGGGAATGAATATACATTGAAAGACCCTCCGTTGCGTTCGCTCAGAAAGTAAACCGTCTGTCCATCCGGGGTAAATACGGCGTTCCGGTCTTCTCCCGCATGGTCAGTCAAATTGGTATGTTTTCCTGTTTGCGTATCGTACATCCATATATCCCGGGTAACGGATGAGGTATGATGTTTACGCCATTCATCCTCGAAGCCCTTACGATCTTGGTATAAGAATGTCTTTCCGGATTTATCGAAGCAAACCATCTCGGCGGGTGTTCCCAATACTTGCTCCGTGCGTCCGCCACCAACCGGCACTTTATAGAGTTCCGTCATGGCCGAGGTCGGGAATAAGGCGCTCTGTGCCGGATCTTGTATGGATGCGGAGAAGAGTACGTATTTGCCGTCGGGAGTAAAGGCCGATGGAATCTCGGAGGCGGAATGAGTGGTGAGGCACTGTGCCGTTCCACCGTTGGAGGGCATTACGAATAAATCGAAATTGCCGTTACGATCGCTGGCGAAAGCGATTTGTTTTCCGTCCGGAGACCAGATTGGCGTGCATTCATACGATGCTTGGGTGGTAAGTTGTGTCGCTGTTCCTCCTTTGGCCGGTACTTTATAGATATCTCCTTTGTAACAAAACGCTATCTCTGTTCCATCAGGAGAAATTTGTACATCACGCATCCACAAAGGGGTTACAGCGTAGCTGGTAGTCGCAAAGCCCATGGCAATGCAGGTTAAAAGTTTTTTCATGTACTTAATGCTTTTTTAGAATGGTACGAAGATACATATTATTTTGTACCCATCAGTCTGCTCTCTATTGAAATATTAACTGGATTTACCCTTTCAATTTCACTATAAATAACACGAGGCTTTCCCCTTGGGCCTGTGCGGGGAAAGTATTTCGCAGATCCTCTCCGGATTTGCTGAAACAATAGGAATGGCAATAGGGATCGATAGGGTCCATTCGTCGCACATTACCGGTTTGATAAAAATTATCTTTTAATCCTTCTTTTACCTGCCAGCATTCTTCCTTCTCCGTATCATAACAGAAGGTGTAATTTCTGGACTCATCCTCTGCGTTATAGTATGTAGATACCCAGAAACGGCTGCCCATGCGGATCGGTAGCAAAGGGAGTGTATTCTTTCCGGCAAGGTTCTCCAAGGCTTGGCTTTGCCGCTTTTGCTTAATATATAAAGTGTCCCGTAATAAGTTCCCGGGTTGATAGGAGGGGGCGTAGGCATAAACCGTTCCGCTTTCGAGCTCCACGGCTACTTCCGGGGCGAGACAACCGATCGGGCATGCGGAACGTTCCAGATCGACCGGACGGATCGTATGAGATTGTAATTTATGGAAAGAGGAATCGTATTCAACGATCTGTTTCTCAATCGTAGCGGTTTGCCCTGCTGTATCCCCATGAACACATTCCTCGGTGGTAAATATCCGGTTATTGTGCATGGATATGGATAGCATATGCCTATTCTCCGGAAGGTCGCATTTCAGTTTCTTGCGGGTAAGGAGATCACCATTGAATGAGTAATAGAAAATATCGTCCGTGTTTCCAAGTACGATCAGCTGCTGGTTGGCCGGGTTCACTACATACCCCGCTACCCATATGTCATCCGGATGGGTGATGCGACAGATAAATTCTCCCTTGCGATTGAAACGGTAAAGCGTCTCATTGCTGATAAGGAATAGGTTATCTCCCTCTTGACGGATATACTTGGCCTCCCTGATCGAATGCGTCCCTGAGTCCTGTAATGGAATGGCGATTACCTCATCCGCGATGTCAGACAAGGCTCCGGTAGGGTTGCTGCGGATCGATTCATTCGAGATTAACAGGTTATAGGCTTGCTTTCCGCAAACCAATAGAACAAGTAGTAATAAATATGTAAAGGTTCTTTTCATATCACCGCTAAATTAAAGAAGGATAAACCTTTTTATGATTTTTACGAATTGTTTTTATAAAACGTAGATCATCTGATTTTATTGGATAAGCCTAGAATTATTCTTGTAGAAATACCCAATTATCCCCCTCGGACATGGATTCTTTATAGGAAAAGCCTTCCCATGTGAATGCTTTTAATGCCTCCGGGTCAGAAATCCGGTTCTTTATGAGATAGCGGCTCATTTGTCCCCTGCACATCTTGGCATAGATCACGATCGTCTCCGCTTTGCCGTTCTTCCAGATCTTGAACTCGGGCGTGATGATCCGGACGGATCGCTCCACCTCCTTCCACTGGAAAGAGGGTTGGATATCCAAGCTGGCTAGATTCAGTAGGATTCTGTCTCCCTGTCGGACGTCATGGATTAATGTATTTGTTTGCCTGTCCTTCCAGAAGGCGTACATATTCCCGTCGCCTAGTTCCGGGATTTTTACGTCGAACTCCATCCGGTAAGGCTTGATAAGGTCTAATGGGCGAAGTAACCCGTAGCATCCCGATACGAAACGCATATGTTCTTGCGAGAAAAGAAAATCCTCCTCCGTGAAGTCTTTCGGGCTGATATTCTTGAATACGACACCGGTATAGGCGAGTATCGCTTGCAAGGGCTGTTTGTCTTCCGCATGAAAATCTTGGTATCTGCGGTAACATTCCGCCGCCAGTTTCGGGCTGAGCTTGAGGATACGACTTAATTCGTCAATGGGAAATTGGGTCATATGCAGGGCGATCTCGTTCGCCTCTTGCTGGAAACGTGGAGTCGTGCCTTGCGGCGCTTTTATCTTGGATGTCCCGGTCATTGTCTTAGCCGGAGATAATAATATCAACATATCTATATTGGATTTGGATTGATCGCATAAAGGTAATCCATATTAAGATTCAAATAGGGTATAAGTATCCCAATAAATCTTAAAGTATCTCGACTCGAATGGGGGTTTCGATAGAGGAATGAGTCTTGGTGATAAAAATGTAATGAGGATTATGAAGATGAGAGACGTGAAGATGCGACCTATATTCCTTTTGATAGTATCCATCCTACCTATGATGGCCCATGCGCAGTGGACGGAACAGGATTCTTTGCGCCTGCAAGAATTTTTATCCGGCAAGGAGGAGATACGTTTGAATCCAGAGTTTCAGAAGGCGATAGAAAGCGGAACTTTTCTACGACCCGATCAACCGGGAACCCATATGTTATCCTCGCCAAGTGAGTTGCCGATTACGAAAGACTTCTCGGAATATGTACAGTTAGATACTTTACGTAGGTTGACTAATTATGATTCGATTACCCCAGTCCTATTCATGTTGCTGAATTTTAAGTCACCTTCCCGTTCATTGGCCATACAGAAGCAAGCGCACACGATTAGGCTCCCTAAGAATCAGGATTGGAAAGAGTTTAAGGTAGGTAAGGTTCCTATGGCTGCCAACGTAAAACTGACTAATATATACTCGGATGTCGTGAAGGATGGCCAGCGAAGGGGAGGGGTACTCGCTACCATAAGAGTCTATTTCGACGCAGAGGATTTACTAGAGACTATTTTCTGGAAAAGTGCCCGTGACAAGAAGAGAAACAGGAAACGGGAGAATACGTGGAAGTATAATAATGACTATCCGTAAATTGTTGGATTTATAGGATATAACCACTCGAAAAAAACACGTACGTGAATTTCAAAAAACATGTACGTGTTTCCGGAAAAACTCGTACGTGTTTTTTTGAGAACATTGACTGTTTTTACCTAGATACTGTGTGTTTACTATCAAAACTTTTTTCTCTCTCTTTTGTTCTTTCTGAAAAGATACGTCCGAATGACATCCGAAATGGACGGTTTGACGGGGAGTTCTCTATTCTGTTTTATAATATTAAGACAAAATGTCATATTTTCGTTTTGGTATTTCTTTTGTAAGGATATAAGTGTAAAATAAAATTAGAAAAGAATATAAGAAAGGAGCTTAAATACATGAATTTAAACAATTTTACAATCAAGGCGCAGGAGGCTGTTCAACAAGCCGTACAGTTGGTTACTAAAAATAACCAACAGGTTATCGAACCTGTTCACTTGTTGAAAGCTGTCATTATGACGGGTGAGAGTGTTACTAATTTTATCTTTCAAAAATTAGGGGTAAACGCTCAAAACCTGAATATGGTACTGGATCGCCAAATCGAATCTTATCCTAAGGTTTCGGGAGGCGAACCCTATCTCTCTAGCGAGTCGAACGCTGTCTTACAGAAGGCGATCGATTATTCCTCTAAAATGGGGGATCAATATGTATCGTTGGAGCCAATCATCTTGGCGTTGTTTACGGAAAAGAGCACCGCTTCACAGATATTGAAAGACGCCGGCGTGACAGAGAAAGAGTTACGTCAAGCGATCGAGGAATTGCGTAAAGGAAATAAGGTGACAAGCCAATCCGCCGAGGAGACTTACGATGCCTTAGGAAAATACGCCATCAATTTGAACGAGCGTGCCCGTAGCGGTAAGCTAGACCCCGTGATCGGACGTGACGAGGAGATCCGCCGTGTCTTGCAGATATTGAGCCGCCGTACGAAGAACAATCCGATCTTGATCGGTGAGCCGGGTGTAGGTAAGACTGCTATCGCTGAGGGGTTGGCCCATCGTATCGTTCGGGGTGACGTTCCCGAGAACTTGAAGTCTAAACAGATCTTCTCGTTGGATATGGGCGCGTTGATCGCCGGAGCTAAATATAAAGGCGAGTTCGAGGAACGTTTGAAAGCGGTGGTGAACGAGGTTACGAAATCCGAGGGCGAGATCATCCTCTTTATCGATGAGATCCATACCTTGGTAGGAGCCGGTAAAGGCGAAGGCGCCATGGATGCCGCTAACATCTTGAAACCGGCCTTGGCTCGTGGTGAGCTACGTTCGATCGGTGCCACGACGTTGGATGAGTATCAGAAGTATTTTGAGAAGGATAAGGCGCTTGAGCGTCGGTTCCAGACCGTTATCGTAGACGAGCCGAGTGAGTTGGATACGATCTCCATCCTTCGTGGTTTGAAGGAGAAATATGAGAATCACCATAAAGTACGTATCAAAGATGATGCGATTATCTCTGCCGTACAGTTGTCTACCCGTTATATCACGGATCGTTTCTTGCCGGATAAGGCGATCGATTTGATGGATGAGGCCGCTGCCCGTCTGCGTTTGCAGATCGATTCCGTACCGGAGTCGTTGGATGAGGTTTCCCGCCGTATCAAACAGTTGGAAATCGAGCGTGAGGCGATCAAGCGTGAGAACGATACCTCGAAGTTGGAGCAACTCAACAAGGAGATCGCCGACTTGAAGGAGGAGGAGACCAAGCAAAAGGCTCAGTGGCAGAGCGAGAAGGAGCAGATCAATAAGATCCAGCAAAATAAGATCGATATCGAGAACCTAAAGTTTGAGGCTGATAAGGCGGAGCGTGAGGGTGATTACGGCAAGGTCGCTGAGATCCGTTACGGTAAGATCAAGCAAAAGGAAGAGGAGATCAGGGAGGTACAGGCTAAGTTGAAGACGATGCAAGGTGCCGCGGCTATGATCAAGGAGGAAGTGGATAGCGACGATATCGCCGATGTGGTATCCCGTTGGACTGGAATTCCGGTCAGCAAGATGATGCAGAGCGAGAAAGATAAGTTATTACGTCTGGAGTCCGAGCTTCATACCCGTGTGATTGGTCAGGAAGAGGCGATCAACGCTATCGCCGATGCGGTTCGTCGTAGTCGTGCCGGCTTGCAGGATCCGAAACGACCGATCGGTTCTTTCATCTTCCTCGGTACTACCGGTGTGGGTAAGACGGAGTTGGCCAAGGTGTTGGCCGAGTATCTGTTCGATGACGAGAATATGATGACCCGTATCGATATGAGTGAGTATCAAGAGAAATTCAGTGCGACTCGTTTGATCGGTGCGCCTCCGGGATATGTGGGTTACGATGAGGGTGGACAGTTGACGGAGGCGATTCGCCGGAAACCTTACTCAGTTGTCTTGTTCGATGAGATCGAAAAGGCGCATCCGGATGTATTCAACATCTTGTTGCAAGTCTTGGATGATGGACGGCTGACGGATAACAAAGGCCGTGTTGTCAACTTCAAGAACACGATCATTATCATGACAAGTAACCTAGGTTCTTCCTTGATTCGTGAGAACTTCGAGAAGATGACACCCGCCACGCATGACAAGGTGGTAGACGAGACGAAGATCCAAGTACTGGAACTGTTGAAGAAGACGATCCGTCCGGAGTTCTTGAACCGTATCGATGATATCATCATGTTTACTCCGCTGAACGAGGAGGAGATTCGCAAGATCGTATCCTTGCAGTTGAACAGCGTGAAGAAGATGTTGGCTACGAACGGTGTCGCCTTGGACTTCACGAACGAGGCCGTGGACTTTATCGCCGACAAGGGCTTCGATCCTCAATTCGGTGCCCGTCCGGTAAAACGTGTCATTCAGAAGTATGTCTTGAACGAGTTGTCAAAGGCTTTGTTGGGTGGAACGGTAGACCGTAACCGTCCGATCGTGATCGATAGGAAAGACGATAGTTTGGTATTTAAGAATTAAAGGAAGCTGTCTGTTTGGTATAAGGCAGCTGTGATGTGAAGGCGGGGTGATCCTAAGAAGGGGCATTCCGCCTTTCCTCATAAAGATAACCAAGTAGATGGAAGCTCAACTTGGTTAACTTGTTTATGTATATGCAGAGAGGGAAAAAGATAGGTTATTGATTACATTATATAGTTATTATTTACCTCTTATGTTATTATTATGGTAAATAAATTTTTGATTTATGCTATAAAATTGTTTTCATATAAATAAATATCAGTATATTTGCGACTACATGCTAATTTGAAAATATGGGGAGTTGTTCTCTTGATATTCTAACTTTAGGGATACTGTGGAATGAAATTGCAAGTTAACTAATTGAATAATAATATTTAAAATCATGAATCAGGGTTCTATTTTTAACTGCGGATTTGCGTTGGTGATGAACAAGAGGTTTATATCCTTGTTTTTGTTAATCTTTACTTTAATGGGTATGATGGCCTGTCAAGAGAAAAAAGCTGTTTCTAAGCAAGTAAAAGTTGAATTACAAAGTCCTTTTTGGAGTTTTAATACTTCAAGGACAGCCAAAAGCAGCTTGTCCGGAACAGTGCCGGAGGCAGGGCTCTTGTTGTCGGATGATCAGTCAAAGGGTTTTACGATCCGGTTTACCGCTGATATAAAATCGGTCGCCCGAGAGCAAACTTTGCTTGAGATACCTCAGGTACTTAAAGTTTATCTTCGTAAGCATGATCCGGATGATCGAAAAATACAAAATTATCCGGCTTATAAAATGTTGGATGGTTCGGTTCCCGTATTAGAAGCGAGTCTTTCCTTGCAGTCTCCTTGGGATCCGAAAAAATTCCAGGATATGACGGTTGGTATACCTTTAGCGATATTAGATAGACCGGAGGGAAAACATGATATTATCCTTCAATTCTCCGGGGTCCAGTGGACTATTTACATAGATGGGCGCTTGTATGATAATGATTTCGCCCTAGGTTATCCGTTGGCGAGTCGGATGAAATTGTGGAGCTTAAACCCCGATTATGTGAGCGAGGCTAATTTGTATGAGCCAGCTATCCAACCGGAACAGATAGCGGCGCCAACACCGCAAATCGCCTCTAATATCCAATATTGGACACCTCCTTACCATAATGCTTGGGTGGGAGATGTGGTTACATTCTTCCATGATGGACGTTATCATGTGTTTTATTTGTTTGATCGCCGTGGCCACGCAAGTAAATTTGGAAGAGGTGGACATTATTTCGAGCATTTGTCTACCACGGATTTTCAAACTTGGGTAGAACATAAGCCAGCGACTCCTCTGGAATACCAATGGGAGACATTCGGAACCGGTACGCCTTTTCTTTTTAATGGCAAACTCTGTATTAGTTATGGGCTGCATACTACTCGTATCTATCCTAAGGAAGAAACTACGCTTCCGATGCAATGGACTTATCTGGAGAAGAATGGTTATACGGGCTCGTTTAATTATGATACGATCCAGGGACTTGTACCGGCTGGCTCTACTTATTCGATAAGCGAGGATGGTGTTACCAACTTCAAAAAGACACATATATTATACCATCCTTGTGAGAATCCGAGTATCTATACTGATCCTGATGGTAATTTGAAAATGTTGGCTAACTATGGTGCTCGTGGAACTTGGAAGGCTGATTCCGTGAATGGTGGATGGAAATGCTTGGATGCTGATTTCCCGCTAGGCGGTGATTGTACCTTCTTTTTCCGGTGGGGCGAATATGATTATATCATTGGTGGTTTTACCCGTCTTTGGTCTAAATTGGCTAAGGATCCGGAGTTTGCCTATAAAGACGTCGTGGTTGAAGGAACGGATTTCTATAACGGGCTGTCTGTTCCCGCGATTACGGAAATACCTGGAGGGCGTTTTTTGATGGCGGGGTGGCTGAAAATGCAGAACTGGGGAGGGCCATTGGTGATCCACGAGTTAATACAATATCCAGATGGACGTATCGGAACGAAATGGATGGATGAGATAATTCCGGCGACGGGAACTCCGAAAAAGCTTTCAGCTAAACTTACCGGGACAGGTGATTTTCCCGTTTCAAGCAAGTCGTTTATGTTGACTTTTAAAGTATATCCAGATCAGCCGAGACAAGGTAATTTGAAGGTTTTGTTCTTGCCAGAAAAGGGAGAGGAATCTGCTTGTGAATGGCAATTGCAGCTAGACAAGGCACGTGCCCAGTACGGAACAAATTTGACCGCTACCTATGCTTCGAGTGAAAAAACGCTGAGGGAAGGTGGTGCCCCGCAGACGGCGAGTAATTATGCCATTGAAAATGGTATAGATACGAGCAAGCCGTTTATGGTTCGTATACTTGTTGATGGTTCTGATAAATTCGGAGGATCGTTGATTGATACGGAAATTGCCGCTCAAAGAACGATGATCTCGTATCGTCCGGAACTTACTGTCGGTAATTTGCGATTTTGTATGGAAGGGATATCCGTACAAGACATTAGTCTTGCGCCATTGAGTGATTAAGAACTATTATTACTAACTTCTTATCCCGTATAGATGTTCTTGATGAGTGTTTTATGCGGGATTTTTTGTATAGAAGTATTTTGATGTTCAAATTGTTTATATTATCATATATGTAATAATATTGTTGAGTATGTAATGTGGTATTGCTATTTCTTTATATTTTACCTCTTAAGTCTTATGGTTGTATATGTTATATGTAAATAAAATTACATTCTATTTCCTTGTTTGTAGATAAAATTTATAAAATTCTGCTTTTAAAAATTCATATATTGTCATATATGTAATATATAAATTTTAATTTGCGATTAAATATATAGCTTATTTGTTTGTTTATTGTAAAATATATGATAATTTTGTGGTGCTATATAGTGGGATATCTAAGTTTGGTTATTATATATAAGTTCAACTTGAATCTAATGTTTAATTAATCTTTCAAATCTATGGATTGTATGAATACTAAAAAAACATTGTACCGGTGTGCATTGATTGCTTGCTTGGGTGGTATGCGAGTGCTTGATGCATATGCAGCTATGCCGGATGTAGCATGGCAAATGCCTCAACAACAAGAGCGGCCTGTTAAAGGACGTGTGTTGGATAAAAAAGGAGAGCCTGTTTTAGGAGCTACAATTGTGGATAAACGTAATACAAACAATGGGACTATAACGGATATGGATGGTAATTTCTCTATAAATGTCAAGGATAACAGTATTTTGGTTTTTAGTTATATAGGATATAAAAGTGCGGAATATCCTGCGAATGAGGTAGAGGGGAAAAATATTGTATTAGAAGAAGATGCCTTGAATCTGGACGAGGTTGTAGTAACAGGTTATACTTCTCAGAGAAAGGCGGACTTAACGGGGTCTGTATCTATTGTTAAGGTAGATCAGTTGAAAACAGGTTCGTATGGTAGCGCAATGAAAGCAGCCCAAGGGAAAGTTGCGGGTATGTCTGTCATGACGGATGGCGCTCCTAATGCGAATGCTACGATCCGGATACGTGGTGAAGGTACGCTGAATAATAATGATCCGTTATATATTATTGATGGTGTACCGACAACACGTTCCATGTCTGAACTGGCATCGTTAGATATTGAGTCCATACAAGTATTAAAAGATGCTTCCTCTGCCTCTATTTATGGGTCTCGTGCCGCTAATGGTGTGATTATCATTACAACCCGTAAGGGAAGAAAGGGGATAACAGTTGATTTTAATGCGTCTTATACGATTGTGAGCAAGAAAAAACCTTATGAGTTAATGAACACGGAACAACGTGGTATCGCTCAATATTGGGCCATCAAAAATGATGATCCGAATGCTGATCCAAATCTCGTAGGAATAGGTGGCTTATATCAATATGAGGATCATGAGGATGCGAATGGCAATTATGTTCTGGATAAAGTAACTTGGAAAGAATGGTTAGATGATGCTCATACGATGCGAGCAGCAGATACTGACTGGCAGAAAGAAATATTGAGAACGGGGCAAATTCAGCAATATAACTTGACATTATCTACAGGAACAGATGCTGGACGCACGGTGTTTGCGGTAGATTATTATGATAATAAAGGAACGATTGATGGAAGTTTTTTTAGAAGGTTTAATGGACGTATCAATTCAGACTATACTTTTCTGAATGAGCATGTGACGGTTGGAGAGAACTTCACGGTCTCCAAATGGCGGGAAAGCGATAATATTGGTACAGGGAATATAGATGCCTGTAAATCCCTGATGTCTATTGTTCCAGTTCATACGGTCGATGGTGAAGGCTGGGGGGGACCTATAGGAGGTATGAGTGATCGACAAAATCCAGTTCGCTTGATAGAAGACAATAAGCAGAATCACCATGACAATCTCCGTCTATTTGGTAATATATATGCGAATATTAATATTATCAAAGGGTTGAGCTTTCGAACATCTTTTGGTGTGGATGGTATTGGTTCTTGGAAGCGTACGATGGATTATACTTATGAGTCTGGATTTTTGAGTGAGACAAGAAACAAGGTGAGGCAAGAATCCTATTTTGATTTGAGTTGTACGAATAGCAATGTTTTACAGTATGTATTCGATATCGACAAAAATAATTTTGATATTATGGTGGGTCAAGAGACGATAACACACACATATCGACAACATTGGGGTAGCCGTCGTGATTATGCTTTGGAAAATGATGACTATATGTGGCTAAGTTCCGGAGAATCAGAAAAAGATAATGCTAGTGAGCAATACAGTAATACTATGATTTCTTGGTTTGGAAAGATTAACTACAATTATGATAATCGCTACTTAGCTTCTGTTACTCTTCGGCGGGATGCCTCTTCTGTGTTTGGTGCGAATAATAGGTGGGCGACATTTCCTGCTTTTTCATTGGGGTGGTCGGTTAATAATGAGAGCTTTTTTGAAAGTCTTAGACCTGTAATTCCCCAATTGAAGCTTCGCTATGGGTGGGGACAGAATGGTAACTCAAGCATTGACGCTTATTCGTCTTATCAGTTCTATGAAACATTATACGACAAGGGGGCTATTGATGACTGGAATTGGGGAACAGCCTATGATTTCACCGGACAGGGTGGAACTTTACCTTCTGGCTATAGGCGTACGCAAATGGCGAATCCGGACTTGAAGTGGGAAACGACATCGCAGCACAACTTTGGCTTGGATTTCGCCGTGCTGGATTCAAAGTTGAGCGGTTCTTTTGATTACTACTTGAAATATACGAGAGATATCTTGATGAAACCTGGTACAGTGGCCACTTTGGGCGAAGGAGCTCAAAGATGGTTGAATGGAGCAGACATAGATAATAAAGGTTTTGAGCTAACGTTGAACTACAACAATCAGTTTGGTGATGTTGGGTTGAATATTAGCGGTGTCTTTTCTCATAATAAACAAACAGTGATAAAAGTACCAGATGACGTAATCAATAATTTTGCGGGAAATGGTGAAGAGGATAACGTGATAGGTCGTTCCTTGAACTCGTTGTATGGT
>OJRB01000679.1_pt1 | contig 19717 bp, 10 predicted proteins | sample 1599061 | NCBI WGS metagenome assembly OJRB01 (sample SAMN03922522, study PRJEB24848) | human gut metagenome | isolation source: stool sample | host: Homo sapiens | place: Germany | collected 2010-02 | reverse complement strand
GTTCCGCGAGGGCCTGTTTTCCGGCACGAGCGGCAACATGAGCTGCCGCGTCGCGCCCGATGAAATGCTCATCACGCCGACGTCCGTGCGCTATGACGTATTGCGCGCGCAGGACATCGTGCACATGAAGCTCGACGGCACGGTGCTGGAGGGTGAATTGCAGCCCTCGAGCGAGTGGCGCATGCACGCGGCGGTCTACAAGGCGTATGGCGAGACGAACGCCGTCTTCCACACGCATTCGCCCTATGCGACGGCGTTTGCCGTCGTGCGGAAGAGCATCCCCGCGGTATTGATCGAATCGTGCATCTTTTTGGGCGGCGACATCCGCTGCGCGGACTACGCCGCGCCGGGGACAGAGGCCGTCGGCACGAACGCCATCCCTGCGCTCAGGGACCGCGGCGGCTGCACGCTTGCCAATCACGGCGTGCTCGCCGTGGGGAAGGACCTTGCGCAGGCATATCTGCGCGCGGAATACATCGAAGATGTTGCAAAGATCTATGCCTATGCCAAGGCCATCGGCGAGCCGGTGGCGCTCGATACACTCTAAATTACCCTGCGCATGGGCGCAGAAGGAGAACTGCCAATGAAAAGGTTTCTGAAAAAAGACAAGCTTCTCGTGCTTCTTGCACTGCTGGCGCTGCTCGTTTCGCTCGTGCCGATCGCCGGGCGCATGCAGACCGAGGAGAACAACAAATATTACGAATGTGTCCTCGACTATTCGAGCCTGCGCGCCATGGCGCGCCAGTCTGAAATGAGCGAGGATGAGTGGCTCGACCTGTTCCGCTCCCTCGGCGTGGACAAGGTGGCGCTCAGCGAGGCGAGCGCGCTCGACCTGCACCAGAGCGCGGCCATCCCTGTGCACGCGATGACTGTGAAAAAGGCGATGGAAAACTACGGCTGGGAGGATAGCTACCCCGCCGAGGTCGCGGCGTGGCTGCGCGAGAGCACCGACGTGAGCGACTGCCTCATCTGGACCGAGACGGCGGCGGGCTACGAGTGGATCCTCGACGCTTTCACCGCCCGCTTTGAAGATTTTGAAGCCAAGACCTATCTTGAAGGCGAGCACGGCTTCCTCTTCGTCCAGCAGCAGAAAAACGGCATGAAGGGCGAAAAGCTGCTCGACCTTTGCCTCGGCATCTGGCCCGATACGGTGGAGCTGCTCGAGCGCCACGGCTACGAGATCATTCCGCGTACCGTGACGAAGAAGGACATGAACGGTACAAAGTTTGCGGCGGCTTATATCGATGTGCTCAAGCATTATGATGCGCCTTACTTTATGAACAGCGGCAAGGAGCTTGTCGGCTACGAGAGTGACGAGGGCTGGGATATGCTCGTGCAGTATCTCAACGAGAGCGGCGCGAGCGTCGCCATGATGGAGCAGAACGACCAGAGCCAGAACCTTGTCTGGCCCGGCGTTGAAGAACTGATCGACAACACGGGCTATCGCGGTGTGCGCGTTTTCAACGAGTGGGCCTACATCCAGAACCGCTATCAGTACTGCGGCTACGAAGGCCCCGAGGAGATCACGAACACGTTCTTTAGAGCCATCGCCGAGCGTAATTGCAAGATCATCTTCCTCAAGATGATCCTGGAGCCGGACAACGACGTGAGCTGGGACGCCGACGAGAAGGAATGGACCTATGTCACCGATCCTGCCGACTATGAAAAGATGCTCAAAGACCTTGATGCGCGCCTTGCCCCCCTCGGCTACACGCGCGGCACGGTGCCGGCGATGGAGCTGAAAACGCCGCCTTTGGCGCTGCGAATCGTGCAGAGCGTCGGCACGGCGGCGCTGCTGGTGCTGCTCTTTGACCTCTTCTTCCACATCGGCGCGCGCTGGCGCATGATCCTTCTGGCGCTCGGTGTGCTGGGCTTTGCCGCGCTCAGCGTGCTGAAGCCTTCGCTTTTCCGCCTGCTGCTCTCCATGTCCGGCGGTATCGTGATGCCGTCGATTGCCGCTGTCGGTCTGTGCCGCGTACTGCTCGAAAAGAGACGCAGCGAGCCGCAGATCAAGTTCGGCAAGCTGCTTGGCTTTACGCTTGGCACAGCCATCGCGACCATTCTGACGGCATTCTGCGGGTCGCTGCTCGCATCGTCTGCGCTCTCGCAGCTCTCGTATATTCTCGAGATCGACCTGTACCGCGGCGTCAAGCTCATGCAGCTTATCCCCATCGCGCTCTTCATGCTCGCCTATCTTCTGGTCTACGCCTATGAGGAGACCGGCGCGCGCGAGGCCGTCCTCGCCCACGCAGGACAGCGCGGGGAGAAGAACCGCGTCAAGCGATTCAACGCCTATTTCGGCGAGCTGATGCAGACGCCGATGAAACTCGGCTGGTTCCTTGCAATCGTCGTCATCGCGGTGGCGGCGGTGTTCATGCTGCTGGTGTTCGCCTACTATATGTACCGCACCGGCAACTCGACCACGACGTCGGCAAGGGAGCTTGCGTTCCGCAACTTCCTGGAAAATACGCTCATTGCCCGCCCGCGCACGAAGGAAATGATCGTCGGCTGGCCGATGCTGATGCTTTTCATCTGGTCGCTGCGCCGCAGAATGAGATTCCTGCCGATGATCTTCGGCATGGGCATGACCATCGGCCTTGTCAGCGTGGTCAACACGTTCCTGCACATCCGCACGCCGTTTTTGCTGAGCCTGCTGCGCACCGGCTGGGGCATCCTCTTCGGACTTCTCATCGGCACAGCCGTGGTCATTGTGGCGGAGCTCATTTACCGCCTTGTGCGCAGGATCTGCGGGGTGACGAATGGTTAACATTTTGATCTCGGGCTATTACGGCTTCGACAACATCGGCGACGAGTCCATCCTGCGCACGCTCGTCTCGTCGCTGCGCGAGCACATTCCCGACTGCTCGCTCACGGTGCTCTCGCATAACCCCACTTCCACGCGCGAAAAGTACGGCGTTGAGGCGGTGGACCGCATGTCGCCGGTGGCGATCCTGCGCGCGGTGAAAAAGTGCGACATGCTCATTTCCGGCGGCGGCAGCCTTTTGCAGGATGTGACGAGCAGCAAGAGCTTACACTATTACCTCTCCATCATCCGCTGCGCGGAATTCTTCCATAAAAAGGTCTTCATCTATTCCCAGGGCATCGGCCCCATCGACCGCCCCGGAAACCGCCGCGCCGCGGCGGCGGCGCTCAAGCGGGCGGACGGTATCGTCGTGCGCGACGAGCGGTCTGCGGCGCTTTTGGAGGAAATCGGCATCGCGCGCGACAAGGTCGTCATCACGGCGGACCCCGTCATCCGCATGAAAAAGCCCGATGGCGATGTCGGCGCGGAGATCCTGCGAAAGGCAGGTGTCTCGCTGGATGGCCGTCTAACTGTCGGCTGGGCCATCCGTGAGCGGGACACAGACAGCCGCTTTGTCAAAGAGCTTTTGCGCTCCATCCAGATGATGAAGGACAAGTACAACGCGCAGTCCGTGCTCATCCCGTTCCACTATGAAGAGGACGGCGAGGTCTGCCGCCATATCGCGGCGCAGCTGCCCGATGACACGGCGGTGTGCCTGAATGAAAAGTACCTCTCCGAGGATATGCTCTCCATCATCGGCAACATGGACCTGCTCGTCGGCGTGCGCCTGCATTCGCTCATCTATGCCGCCATCATGGGCGTGCCGCTCATCGGCATTTCGTATGACCCCAAGTGCACGGCGTTTTTGAATTCCGTGGGGCTCGACAAGCTGAGCACGAAGGAGAACTTCACGGCGGAGCTCTTCCTGCCCGAGGCCGAGCGTGTGCTCGAAACGGGCAAGGAGCAGGTGCAGTGCGTCGAAGCGCATATGGCCAAGCTTTCGCGCAAGCTCGACACGAACGAGAAAATGATCTGCGCGATCATGGAGAAATCGAGGAAACATACCATGCAAGACCCTCAAAACAATATGGAAAAGAAGGATAAATCGGGCGTCCGCACGGCGGGCGCGATCAGCTTCGTCTTTCTGCTGACGCTGTTCGCCAAGCTCCTCGGCGTGGTGCGCGAGATGATGCAGGCCAACATCTTCGGCACCGGCATCGACGCGGACCTCTACACCGCGTCGTATAACTCGACGCTCTATCTTTTCACGACGATGTGCTACGCGCTGTGCATCGCGGCGGTGCCGATCCTGACGAAGGAATTTGCCGCCGACCGCAAGCGCGGCGAGAAAGCGGCCAACAATCTTTTGACCATCACGCTGCTCGGCTCGCTCGCGGCGGTCGTTTTGTGGCAGGCCTTTGCCTCGACGCCGCTTGTCGGCACGATCTGGGATCTTGACGCAGCCGAGCTGCCGCGCCTTGCGAGCTATATCCGCATCATGGCCTGTGCGCTGCCGGTCGTGGCGGCGGCGTATCTGAACGTCGCCATCTTCCAGGCGACCGACCACTATGAATTGCAGGGCAGCATGAGCATCCCGTACAACGCGTTCCTTGCGATCTTCCTTGTGACGCTGGGCGCAAAGTGGGGCATCAAGGGCGTCGTCATCGCGAGCTCGTGCGCGTGGCTCTTACAGCTTGCCATGAGCATCCCGTATGCGAAAAAGGAACATTATGTCTACCGGCCGATGCTCGACCGCAAGGCGGACTATGTCGGCACCTACTTCAAGACCGCGCTCGTCACGGTGCTGACGACGTCGATCTTCCTGTTCTGCTACCTCATCGACACGGCGACCGCCACGGCGCTCAACGACAGCGCCGTCAGCGCGTTCTACTATGCCGATAAGCTCTTCACCCCGCTTACGACCAGCGTGCTCTACAGCATCAGCGCGGTCATGTTCCCGCGCTTTAACCGCGAGTTCACGAAGGAGGACTCGAAGGGCTATCTTGGCTACATCTGGAACGTGACGGAAAACACACTGCTTTTCATCCTGCCGGTCTGCGCGATGATGTGCGCGTTCGGCACGGATATCATCCGCGTCATTTTTGAAAGCGGCAGCTTCACCGCTGAGTCGACCGAGATGACAGGCAGCATCTTTGCCCGCTACGCGCTCGGCATGAGCGCCTTCGCCGTGCTCGACCTTTTGAACAAGGCCTACTACGCGATGAAAAAGACGCTGGTGCCGCTGCTCATCAACCTCGGCGTTCTGGTGCTGAACCTCATCCTGAACCGCGTGTTCTATACCGACACCGGTGTCGCGCTGGCAACTTCGCTTGCGCTGACGATCGGCGCGATCGCGATGACGATCCAGCTCTTCCACGGCACGAAGATCGTGCGCCTGGTGCCGCTCCTCAAGGGCCTTGCCGCCACGGCAGCGATGGCGGTCGTCCTCTACGGCGGGCGTTTGCTTCTCGTCACGGCGGATGACAGCAAGCTGATGCTCGTCGTCAAGTGCGGCCTGACGGGCGTTGTGGGGTGCGTTATTTACGTGCTGGTCAGCATGATTTTGAAGCAGAATATCATTGCTGATACGATTAAGAAGTTCAAAAAGTGATACTTTTTGGGATTTATCCCCACACCGTGTGGGGACGCGGCAAAGGGGGCCATTCTCTCACGTGAGAGAATGGCCCCCTTAAACCCCCAAGAGAACGCGAGGGGAGTCCCCCTCGACCCCCGACATTGCAGGTCTGGGGCTTGAAGAGCTGCTCGGCCTGCGGAATCAGGTGCGGTGTACATGGCTTCGCCATGAATCACTGCGATTCGAAACATTCAGCAACCGCGCCTTACTATCGTGAGGCGCGAGTGACGGTAGCTGGGCGGCAGACTGCGTGCGAAATAGCGGCATTGCTTCGCTCGCCGCATTGATGAGACTGGCGGTAGACGGAAATTAGGCTGCACTTCTACGAGACTGGCAGAGCGGCAGCGGGTAGTAGAAGCAAGCCAAATCGTATAGCAACACCCAACGCGGCTCTGCCGCGCTATGGGCAGTGCAATCGGCAAGCATTGCAGCTCTTCGAGCTGCTCGCTTGCAATGGGAAACACCTTTCTTTTGGACGGTCACACCGCCCGTTTTCTTTCCACGGAAAGAAAATGGGGGGTGTGATCTTGCGGCGCGCACGCCGCATAACCCCGCGCGCCCAGGGGCGCGTAAGAAACTCCCCCTTACGGGGAAAGTGAGGAACACCTAATGATTTTCAAAAAATCCGGCCCGCCGGAATGGCTGCTCGTCTGTTTGGGCAACTACGGCAAGCAATACGAAAACACCCGCCACAACATCGGCTTCATGGCCGCAGAGCGTCTGATCGACAAGCGCGATCTGCGCTGCAACCGCCTGCGCTTCCGCGCGCTGACGGAAGTCATCGAATTTGGCGGGGCGAATGTGCTTTTGATGATGCCGCAGACCTACATGAACCTCTCCGGCGAGGCTGTGGGCGAGGCGGCGCGGTTCTATAAAATTCCCGCTGACCACATCATCGTCATCTCCGACGATATTTCGCTCCCGCTCGGCAAGCTCCGCGTGCGCGGCAGCGGCAGCGCGGGCGGACACAACGGCCTCAAGAACATCATCGCGCACCTCGGCACTGACGCTTTCCCGCGCGTCAAGGTCGGCGTCGGCGCACCGGAGCACGACATTGTCGACTGGGTCATCGGCCCGTTCACGGCCAATGAGCGCAAGGTCATCGACGGTGTGCTCGACCGCGCGCTCGGCGCGGCGGAGTGCATCATCACCGACGGCGTGAGCGCCGCGCAGAACCGCTACAACGGCTGAACGCTTTTTTGCCGCCAAAATTTAAAAAATCGACATAGACTTTTTGTCAAAAGCCTATATAATAAAATGACTGACGACCACGGGCATGACCCGCCGCGGCTGCGGCGGATCTGCCCTTTTGCGCGCTGCGGGAGGAGGGATACGGCATGGCGCAGGGGATGAACAAACTCAATGAAGCGCTCGTTTCTCTTCCCGAGGTGCGCGAGCTGCTGCTCTCGCTTGACGCGGGCACATCGCCCATCGCCGTGTCGGGCCTTTCTGGTGTGCACCGCGCGCAGCTCACCGCTGCCGTGCGGCACAAGACACAGCGCCCGCTTTTGATCGTCTGCGCGGATGAAAACGAGGCAAACCGCACGGCGGGCGACCTGCACGAGCTACTCGGTGAGGACGTGAGCCTGCTGTTCGCGCGCGAATGGCAGCTGCGCGACCGCGTGTTCGCCTCCCACGGCTGGGAGCAGCAGCGCATCGGCTCGCTGTGCAGCCTTGCCGCCGGAAAAGCGCCGATCCTGGTCGCGACGGTCGACGGTCTGATGCAGCGCACGCTGCCGCCCGACACGCTGCGCGGCGCGGTGACGGACATTTCGCTCGGCGACCGCTTTGACCTGAACGCGCTCTCGAAAAAGCTTGTCGAAAGCGGCTACACGCGCGCGGAAACGGTCGAGGGCGTCGGCCAGTTCGCGCTGCGCGGCAGCATTCTCGACGTCTGGTCGCCTCTGAGCGCGCCCGTGCGCGTCGAGTTTTTCGACGACGAGGTCGACGCGATGGGCGAATTCGACGTGACGACCCAGCGCCGCACGCAGAACGTCAAATCCCTGACCGTCCTGCCCGCGGCAGAGGTGCTGCCCGCGCTCACAGGCGGCGGACGCGAAAAAATGCTCGAGCACCTCTCCCGCGCCGCGCAGAAAATTGAGAAAAAGGCCGCGGACAGCCCCATCGTAAAGACGCTGCGCGGCGACATAGAGCGTCTTTCCAATGACCTGCCGCTCGGCGGCATGGATCGCTATCTCGCCGCCTGCTACCCTGAGGAGATCTGCGCGCTCGACTATCTCTCACCCGACACGCTGATCGCCGTCAGCGACGGCATGCGCGTTTTGGAGCGCAGCAAGAACTACCACTGGGAGCTCTCCGAGGACGTGAAGCCCCTGATCGAAGAGGGCGTTTTGTGCGGCGAATTCGCCGCGCTCGCGCTCAGTCAGGAGGCATTGAGCCACCGCATGGGCGCGTTTCCCGTGCTGCTGCTCGATTCGCTCCCCACGTCGCGCAATCTGCTGCCGCCGCGCTCCATCCTCAGCATGAACGCGCGATCGCTGCCGTCGTATGGCGGCAGCCTCGAGACCGCCGCGGGCGACATGGAGCGCTATCTTGGCGCAGGCTGCGGCGTGCTCGTTCTCTGCGGCAACGAAACGCGCGCGAAGAATTTCCGGCGCCTTTTGGAAGAGCGGAACATCCGCGCGCAGCTCAACTTGAAAAACGACCGCCTCCCCGCCCCGCACGAGACCGTCATCGGCCTCGGCGCGCTGAGCGCGGGCAGCGAATATCCACAATTAAAGCTCGTCATCCTGACCGAGGGCCAGCTGACCGCTCCCCTCTCCGGCAAGCGCGCAAAGGCGCGGCCGAAGAAGGAGACGTCGGCCCGCGCCGCGCTGCGGTCCTATGAAGACCTCTCCCCCGGCGATCTCGTCGTGCATGTCCACCACGGCATCGGCCGCTTTGCGGGCATCGAGCGCATGCGCGTCGACGGCGTGGACAAGGACTATATCAAGATCTGCTATGCGGGCAACGACAGCTTATACGTCCCCGCGACACAGCTCGACATGGTGTCGAAATACATCGGCGGCCATGGCGAGGACGAGGACGGCCAAATACGCACGAAGCTCAGTAAGCTCGGCGGCACGGACTGGTCGCGCGCGAAAACGAAGGCGCGCGCCGCGGCGAAGGACCTTGCCAAGGGTCTCATCGCGCTCTACGCTGAGCGCCAACGCCGCCCGGGCTTCGCCTTTTCGCCCGACTCCCCGTGGCAGAAGGAATTTGAAGAGGCCTTCGACTACGAAGAGACCGACGATCAGCTCCGCGCCATCGCCGAGATCAAGGCCGACATGGAGCGCAGTACGCCGATGGACCGCCTGCTCTGCGGCGACGTCGGCTACGGTAAGACTGAGGTCGCGCTGCGCGCCGTGATGAAGTGCGTGCTCGACGGCAAGCAGGCGGCCATCTTAGTGCCGACCACCGTGCTCGCCCAGCAGCACTACGCGACGGCGCTGAACCGCTTCCGCTCGTTCCCCGTGCGCATCGAAGTGCTCTCGCGCTTCAAAACGCCCGCGCAGAAGAAACAAATTTTACAGGACGCCGCCGCAGGAAAGATCGACTTACTCATTGGCACGCACTCGCTGCTGCAAAAGAGCCTGCACTTTAAGGATCTCGGCCTTCTCGTCATCGACGAGGAGCAGCGCTTCGGCGTGACGCACAAGGAAAAGCTCAAGGAGCTTTCCCGTCAGGTCGACACGCTGACGCTCTCGGCAACGCCCATCCCCAGAACGCTCAACATGGCGCTCTCGGGCATCCGCGACATGTCGACCATCGAGGTCCCGCCCGTCGACCGCCAGCCGGTGCAGACATATGTGCTCGAGCATAACTGGGGCGTCATCGCCGACGCCATCCGGCGCGAGCTCGCGCGCGGCGGGCAGGTCTACTACATGCACAACCGCGTCGAGACCATCGACCGCTGCGCCGCCCAGCTCAAAAAGCTCCTCGGCGACGATGTCGCCATCGGCGTCGCGCACGGCAAGATGGACGAAAAGGGTCTGTCGTCCGTGATGCAGCAGCTCTCGGACGGAGAAATTCAGGTGCTCGTCTGCACGACGATCATCGAGACGGGCATCGACATTCCGAATGTCAACACCCTCATCATCGAGGACGCCGACCGCCTCGGCCTCGCCCAGCTGCACCAGATCCGCGGGCGCATCGGCCGCAGCGCGCGCCGGGCGTATGCCTATATGACCTACCGCGCGGGCAAGATCCTCACCGAGGTTGCGGCCAAGCGCCTGACGGCCATCCGCGAATACGCGGAGTTCGGCTCGGGCTTCCGCATCGCGATGCGCGACCTTGAGATTCGCGGCGCGGGCAATTTGCTCGGCCCCGAGCAGTCGGGCTACATGATGAGCGTCGGCTACGATATGTACTTGCAGCTCTTGGAAGAGGCCGTACTCGAGCAGCGCGGTGAAAAAGCGCCGCAGCGCACCGAATGCTCGGCAGACCTCACAGTCTCGGCCAACCTGCCGGAGAGCTACATTCCCTCGGGCGAGCAGCGCATGGATATCTACCGCCGCATCGCGGCGCTGCGCACCGCCGAGCAGTCGCAGGAGCTGCTCGACGAGCTCATCGACCGCTACGGCGAGCCGCCCCAGCCGGTCCTCAAGCTCATGGACGTCGCGCTTTTGCGCGCGGAGGCCGTGCAGATTGGTGTGAGCGATATCTCGCAGCGCGGCAGCGAGATCACCTTCACCTTTGCCGCGTCCGAGGCAGTCCCCGTGGAGGCCGTGATGGCCCTCTGCTCACTGCCGAAGAACCGCCGTCGGCTCACGCTCTCCGCCACGGGGACGGAGCCGAAGCTCCTGCTGCGTCTTTCGCTGGGCGAGGACGCATTGGATACAGCCTTGACGCTGGTCGGAGACCTGCGTGTGAATAAGGAAGAAAACGAAAAAGAGGTAACATTATGATCAAGAAGAGATTGCTTTCGTTCCTTGGCGCGGCGGCCATCACCGCGGCGCTCACCTTTGCCGTCGTGTCGCTCTCGCCCTCGAACGGCTTCACCTCCGGCACGATGCAGGAGGGTCTCTGCTACGAAGCGACCGGCGTCGCGCCCGACGCGATCGTCGCAAGCCTGAACGGCAACGGCGCGAGCGCCGACCTTGTCGCATACTGGATCGGCTACGACGTGTCGTATCTCGACAGCTATATGCAGTATTACTCCGGCTCGTCCATCAACTGGGACGACACCCTCTCCGACGGCATGAGTGTCGCCGACTATGTGAAAGCAAGCGTGCTCTCGTCCGTCAAGCAGCACTTGGTGCTTGAAAATCTCGCCAGCAAGTACGGCGTAACGCTTACCGCCGAGCAGGAGGCCGCCATGGCCGAGAGCAACCAGAGCTACATTGACCAGTACGGCAGCGAGGAAGCTTTTGAGGCCGAGATCGCCAAGCTCGGCATGCGCCGCGAGACCTATGACCGCGTCGCGCGCTCGAACTACCTGTATCAGAATCTCTATGAGCTCTACAATACCGAGGGCAGCGCGCTCTACGCCTCCGACGAGGACCTCGCCGTCTACGCCGCCGAGCAGGGCTACATCACGGCGGACCACATCCTGCTTGCGACGAAGAACATGACGACCGGCGAAGCCCTCACCGACGAGCAGAAGGCCGAAAAGAAAGCGCTCGCTGAGGAGCTCGTCGAAAAGCTCAATTCCTACACCGGCGACGACATCGCCTCCTACTTTGCCGAGCTCGCCGACCAGTACAGCGAGGACCCCGGCCGCGAGACCTATCCCACGGGCTACACCTTCACGACCGGCTCGATGGTGCAGGAGTTTGAAGACGCCGCCTACGCGCTTTCCGAGGGCGAGGTGAGTGAAGTCGTCGAATCCAGCTTCGGCTATCACATCCTGCTCCGCCTGCCGCTCGACAAGGCCGCAGCCGCCGATGAGGTGCGCGAGGAGTACTTCACGAACTTCATCGCCGAGCAGATGGATTCCGCCGTCATCGCCACGAGCGAGGACTACGATAAGCTTGACCCGCAGACGATCTACGAGGCGATCGTCGCCGCGCAGGCGGAGGGTTAAATCGCAGCGCGGCGCACTGTACGGCGCTTGCGCCCGCGAGGGCGCGTGAGGGGCAGCCCGAAAGGGCTGCTTCCTTTTTGCGTCTCGGCGGGGGCACTGCTTTTTTCCCTGCACCGTGCAGAGGACAAAATAAAAAGGAGACCTCGAAAGAGGTCTCCTTTTATTTTAGGGTTCAGAGGTGCTTTAGCACTTCTCGAAGATGGTCGCAACGCCCTGGCCGCCGCCGATGCAGAGGGTGGCAAGACCCTTCTTGGCGTCGTCGCGCTTGAGCATTTCGTGCAGCAGGGTGACGATGATACGAGCGCCGGAAGCGCCGACGGGGTGGCCGATGGAGATCGCGCCGCCGTTGACGTTGACCTTGCTCATGTCGAAGTGCAGCTCACGGGCAACAGCGATGGACTGGGCCGCGAAGGCTTCGTTGGCCTCGACGAGGTCGATATCGTCGATGGTCAGGCCGGCCTTCTGCATGGCCTGACGGGAAGCGGGCACGGGGCCGACGCCCATGATCTTCGGGTCGACGCCGCCCTGGCCCCAGCTGACGAGCTTGGCCATGGGCTTGAGGTTGTACTTCTTCACGGCCTCGCCGGAAGCGAGGACGATGGCGGCAGCGCCGTCGTTGATGCCGGAGGCGTTACCGGCGGTGACGCGCTGGACGTGCTTCTTGGTATCGGCTTCGTGGATGCCGGTGGGCTCGAAGGTGTGGACGATCTCGTCCTCAACGCCCTCGGGGCCGACGGGGAACGCGCCGCGCAGCTTGGCAAGACCCTCGACGGTGGAACCGGCGCGGGGGAACTCATCCTTCTTGAACTCGACGATCTCCTTCTTGACCTTCACGGGGACGGGGACGATCTCGTCGTCGAAACGGCCGGCCTTCTGCGCGGCCTCGGTCTTCTGCTGGGAGGCAGCGCCGAAGGCGTCGAGCTCTTCGCGGGTGATGCCCCAAACATCGCAGATGTTCTCGGCGGTGGTGCCCATGTGGTAGTTGTTGAACGCATCCCACAGGCCGTCCTTGATCATGGTGTCGACAAGCTTCTTGTCGCCCATGCGGGCGCCCCAGCGCTCATCGAAGGAGGCGAAGGGAGCGGCGCTCATGTTCTCGGTGCCGCCGCAGACGATGATATCAGCGTCGCCGGCGAGGATGGCGCGGCCAGCCTCAATGACGGACTTCATACCGGAGCCGCAGACCATACCGACGGTATAGGCGGGGACGGAATAGGGGAGACCGGCGCCCACGCCGACCTGACGGGCGACGTTCTGACCGAGACCGGCGGTCAGGATGCAGCCGAACATCAGCTCATCGACATTCTCGGGAGCGACATTCGCGCGCTTGAGGGCTTCCTTCACGACGATGGAGCCGAGCTGAGCGGCGGGGGGGTTCTTCAGGGAACCGCCGAAGGAACCGACAGCGGTACGGCAGCAGTTGACGACGTACAATTCTTTCATTTGACTTCTCCTTTAAAATTTGTAAATCCGGAATGAGATCCGATTTTCTTCGGTTTTGATTATACACACAGAAAAATGAAAAATCAACTGCAAAGTTACGAAAAATGTAGGCAATTTTGATTTTTTTCTTTCATTTCGTTAACTATTTAACAAGAATGAAGAATATCTTGCACCACGGGATCGTTTTGCACCCAAAGGCGCAGGGAAAGCAGCGCCGCTGGCGCTGCATGGGAAAGGGGGCCATTCTCTCGCGTGAGACAATAGCCCCCTTTCCCGCGTCTCCACACGCTGTGGGAATAAAAAGCAGCAGCTCTGCCTGGCTGTCCCCCCCGCCCAAGGGCGCAAAAAAGGGACGCCTCTTTCGAGGCGTCCCTTTTAATAAGTAGTTTCTACGAAACAGAAATAACTTAGAACTTGGGCTTCTGGGCCTTGACCTTGGGCTCCTGGCCGTTGCAGACGGCGACGATGTCGTTGGCAACGCTGGTGCAGCAGTTCAGAACGCTCTGCTCGGTGGTGGCGGCCATGTGCGGGGTCATGATGACGTTGTCGAGGTTGAACAGCTCGCGGCTGGACTCCTGGATGGGCTCATGCTCGAACACATCGAGACCGGCCTGGAACAGCGTGCCGTCCTTCAGGCACTCGACAAGCTCGTTCTCCTTGATCAGAGCACCACGCGCGCAGTTGATGAAGGAAGCGGTGGGCTTCATCCAGCTGAACTGCTCACGGCCGATGGAGTGCTCGGTGGAGGGAACGACAGGCAGATGCACGGACACGAAGTCGGCCTGCTCCCAGACTTCCTTGGCGGTGGCCTTCAGCTCGCACAGATCGCCGATCTTGTCCTGCGTGAGGTACGGATCGTAGCCGATGACGTTCATGCCGAAACCGTACTTGCACTTCTGCATGGCGAGCTGGGAGATACGGCCGCAGCCGATCATACCGAGGGTCTTGCCGCCGAGCTCATAGGTGTGCTCCATGCCCATACGGACGAGGAAGTTGCCGCCGCGGAACTGACGGTCAACATAGGTGAAACGCTTGGCGCACATGAGCATCAGCATGACGGCGTGCTCGGCGACGGCGTTGGCGTTGCCGGCAGGCGCGTAGACAACGGTGATGTCCTTGGCGTGGGCGTGGTCCATGTCGATGTTATCGAGGCCGGCGCCCTGCTTGCCGATGACCTTGAGGTTCTTGCAGGTGTCCATCATCTTGGCGGTGATGGGCTCGGTGCGGCACATGATGGCGTCGGGCTGGAACTCGGCGAGCTCCTTGACGTAGGTCTCCTCGTCGTTATGGCTGCACAGCTTCACTTCAAAGTCGTTGGACTCGAAGATGTGCGTGGCCACCTCGTTGAGCTCGATGGTGTAGTAAACTTTGAACTTTGCCATGATAAAGATCTCCTCTCAAATTTTTATTTATTGAATTGCCAAATGATTTCATACGGTTTTTTCATTATACCTTGCGCTTTGCACAAAAGCAAGCGATTTTCAGAAAGATTTGCAAGAACTCATTCAAATAATTGAACAGCACCTTTCATTTTGACGATTTGCCGTCATGTCTTTCCCCTGTTTTCTGCAATTTTCGCTGCAAAACAAAAAAGGACATAAAAGGCGCTTGACAAACTACTACATATGTAGTATATAGTTATCAACGACAAATGTAGTAGATCATCTAAGGAGGTCAACCCATGGACGATAAGAAGAGACTGCCCGACGCGGAGCTTGCCGTGATGCAGGCCATCTGGGCCGTCGGCGGCGAGGTCAGCCGCGGCGATCTCGACGGCGCGCTCGCGAGCCACGGCTGGAGCGCCAACACCGTCAACACCTACCTTACTCGCCTGTGCGAAAAAGGATTCCTCTCGAGCCGCCGCGAGGGGCGGAACAATTTGTACACGCCGCTCGTCTCAAAGGACAGATACCTCGAATTTGAGAGCCGCAGCGTCCTGAAGCGGCTCTACGGCGGGTCGCTCGGCAGCTTCGTCGCGGCGCTGAACGCCGAAAAGCCGCTCGAACAGAGCGAGATCGACGAGCTGCGGCAGTTTTTGGACGATATGAGCCGTTAAACGGAAATATAAGGAGGACGCACCATGGAAACATTTCTGCTGAATCTGTTGAAAACTTCCCTGTTAGGTTCCCTCGCCATTCTGGCGATGCTGGTACTCAAACCCCTCTGGCGCGAGCGCTACCGCGCGAAAACGCGCTGCTGGCTGTGGCTGGCGCTGGCGGTCTTTTTGCTGCTGCCGGTCGATTTTTCGGTGAAAAACGCGCCGGTGCAGGCCGCGCCGCCGAAAGACTACACCCTCTTTGTCGGCACGGATAAGACAGCCATCCAATCGACCGACAACCTGTTTGGCGACATGGCCGAAAAAAGCGGCCAGTCCCCCGCCGCGGTGCGCGACACGATCATCCAGCGCCCCGTGACGAATCCCGAGCAGAAGACGACGCGCTACATCCCCGTGACGACGATCTTGTTTTACGGCTATCTCGCGGGCGCGGCGGCGTTCCTGTTGTATCAGGGTGTCTCCTACGCCCTCTTCCGCCGCACGGTGCGCCGCTGGAAAAAGGACGTCTCCCGCGCGGACTACGTCTCTCTGCTCTCTGACACGGCGCGCGACTTAGGCGTCAACGCACCGGAGATGATCGTCTGCGAGGCCATCTCCACCCCCGCGGTGACGGGCCTGCTGCGCCCGCGGCTGCTCCTGCCCCACGAGCGCTACGACGTGCAGGAGCTGCGCTACATCCTGCGCCATGAGCTGTGCCATTTGAAGCGGCGCGATATGCTCTTAAAGCTCGTGCTGCTCGCGGCCAACGCGATGCACTGGTTCAACCCCGTGGTGTATCTGATGCTGCGTCAGGCGGACGAGGACATCGAGCTCGCCTGCGACAGCGCGGCGACCGACGATCTTGACCGTGCCGAGCGCGCGGCTTACAGCCGGACACTGCTCGCCGCCGTGCAGTCCAGCGTGCGGGCGCTGCCCGCGACGACGTGCTTCGGCGGCACGGTCGAGCGCCTCAAGCGGCGCATCACGAACGTGCTGGGCGCGCAGAAAAAGCGCGGTCTCGGCGTCGTCGCCCTCGTGCTGGCGCTGACGCTCACGGCGGGCTGCGCCGTCAGCTGGGGCGAGCGCGCACAGAAAAATGACGACCCGTTTGCTGACAAGAGCTATACGGTCGACACGCTCTTATATGAAGCGCCCGGCTTTACGGATGGCTTTACGGATGGCGCATACCCCACCTTCCGCACCGCGACGAATCCCGCAGGGGAGAAATACGTCACGATGTTCAACGATCTGGGCTATGCCCTTATCTACGGCCCGATGGAGGAATACAAGCTGGAAAAGCAGTCCTTCTACGCACTCTTCGGCAACACCAGAGACGCTTCTCCGGTCGACGACCTTATGCAGCACAACAAATCCGCATGGACCGGCTACTGCGAAGAGGCAAAGGACTCTCAGCCGTATCAGGCCTATCTTCTTGAGCAGGAAGACGGCACAATCTATCTCGGCCTTTCCGCCGACTATGCGGAAGACGGCAGTGAATGCTTCTGCATGGTCTACCGGCTGGAAAAGGAGGACGACACGATCTACGCCTCGATGGACGACTATGCCGCCGAGCGCGTGGCGGAGCTCAAAAAAGGCACGATGACCTATTCCGTGTCGGAAAATAATGAATATGCGTCCCGCTCGATCGAGGACACGGTCGCCGACGTGCGCGTGACGCAGCTGGAGCAGGCAGATTCGCTCGGCAACCTTTCCCCCGACGGCACGGTGCTGGAGCTGTGGTACTTCCAGTATGAGATGAAGCCCACGAACGAGGCGGGCATGCAGATCAACATTGTCGGCGGGCAGGAGCTGACGGACGACGGATATCTCAACGAAAACTGGACGCACTATCTCACCGTCCTGCACTACACCAGCGGCGAGCAGACCGGCTATCAGGTCATCGGCACCTATACCGGCAACGACGGGCTGTGGTACAACGGATGCAGCTACAGCGGAGAGGAAAAGTATTACCTGCACGACTTCTATGTCGACTACGCGTGGCTTGATCTGCCAAAGATATACATTCCCGACCTGCTGGGCGGCGCGGAGACGGACGGCTACGGCCGCGCCAACCAGTGCGAGGCGCGGCTCATTTCGGGCGACGGCAGCTACTACTTCTATGCGCCGATCACCGCCTGGGCGTGCAATCCGGGGACGGAGTTCTGGTACTCCCGCTACGACACCGGCTCCTACTTCAACGCAAAGAAGCTCGAGCAGAGCCTTGACGAAGCGAAGGCGGAATGGGAAAGCACCGGCGCAAAGGCCGAGAAGACCGACGCGGGCTGGCGCTTTGTGACGCACGAGGGCATGAGCAACACAATTGTCACGCTCTTTGATGCGCCGGACGGCACCTGCTACGAGGTCACAACGCACTGGACGTTCGACGGCAGCACGGAAGAGAATCAGTGGGGCTGGAACCGCGACCGCGCCGTTGAGGGCGAGGCCGAGGTACTCCGGGCGATGGTCAGAAGCTTCACGGTGAACTGGGACGCCGACGCGGCGGCTGATCCCGCGCTGGACGATTCCGATTTTCAGGCCGACCTTCAGCTTGCATCGAATGGCGGCGCGTCCTGGCTCAGTCTGAATACCGACGGCATGGCGGTCGGCGGCCACGATCCGAAGGACGCCGCCCCGACCGTTCTGCTCGATACGTGCGATTATAAAGAGTACGATCCGTCTGAGTCCTCGCCCTCGGGCAGCGCTGTTCCGCCCGACGGCGGGAATCCCCTCGCCCTCTGCCTCAGCCTCAGCAATTCTGCGCGCTTTACCTTCTACGAGGGCTCGGATTTCATGCTCTACCAGCACGGCGATACGCGCTACTACAAGGTCAGCAGCTACGGCGACTATGCGACGATCTTCGACGCGATGCTCGCATGGTACAACAAGACGCCGGACAAGGAAGCGACATTTGAAAGCGACCTTGTGCTCGCGTCGAATGCCGCCACGGTCGACATTCTCGCCTTCTGCCCCGCCGGCGGCGAGAGCGGGAGCCATGCTCCCCTTTTGACGGGCTATTCCGTCGCGCTCGACAGCTATGAATACAAGCCCATCGACAAGCCGAAAAACCTAGACGGTCTGGACTCTGTCGAGCTCTGGCCGCACAACGCGCAGGCGACGTGCCTGATATTCTATAAGGGAACGAACACCGTCAAATATATGTCGGGCAAAAGCGAACGCTATTACCGCGCGGTCGGCGATTTCAGCATCGTGGACAATGATGGCCGCACACTTTACGACTTGATGCGCGTGTGGTACGACACGGCGGAGTATTCCGACATGCTCACCTCCGACGTCCGCGCCCAGTCGAAGAGCTTTTCGTGGCAGGAGGCCGCGCAGAACTGGGCGAACGCCTATTACGGGACGCAGAAAGAGGTGACGAGCGGCAGCATCTATAAATTCACATGGCTCAATGTCACGGTAAACCCCGCCGAGGAGACCACGCAGGCCAAGCGCAAGGCGGGCGAGATCGACGACAACACCTACTGCTTTGCCGTAAGGGTGGAATTCACGGCGGAGAGCGCCAACGCGCTGCAAAGCGCCATGGCGGGCAACACCGTCAAATGCGAGAACCCCGCCGCGCCCAAGGACGCCTATGAGTTCTACCGCTGCTGCACCATCCAGCTCAGGGACGACGGCCGCTGGTACGGAACAGAGCTCGGGACCGGCTGGTAATGCGCAATTCCTAAAAAGGAGGGGCTACCCCCTCCTTTTTTTGCGGTTTTTCAGCGGCGGGCGGGAAAAAGTACTGGAACATCTCAAAGATATGTGGTATGATGGGAATATTCCAAAACGTATTTCTCGGGAGGTTCCCATCATGGAACACAATCCGGTCCTCAAAAATCCGCTGTCGCTCGACAGCGAAATTCCTCTCTATTCCCAGCTCATGGGCATCATCAAGCGCAGCATCACCTCTGGCGCGCTCAAGGTCGGCGACCTGCTGCCGAGCGAGGCCGAGCTCTGCCGCGTTTACGACATCAGCCGCAATACGGTCCGTCAGGCCATCGGCGCGCTCGAAGAAGAGGGCTTTGTCGTGCGCAAGCGCGGCAAGGGCACGTTCGTCACTGACCCGAACACGCGCCGCAAGGGCGTGCAGTATTCGTTCACGACGGAAATTTCCCAGCTGGGCAAAACGCCGTCGTCCACGCTGGTCGACTTCGCGGTCATCACGCCCTCTCCCAAGATCGTGACGCTCATGGGCCTTGAGCCGGGCGTGAAGGTCTATCGCTTCACGCGCGTGCGAAATGTCGACGGCGAGCCGCTCATTTTAGAGACGTCGTACTACCCAGAGTACATCTACCCGAACCTGACGCGCGAGCTTTTGGAGACGCACAGCTTCTACAGCCTGCTCTACCACGTCGGCGTCATCCCGTTTTCCGCGTCGGACACGTATGAGGCCGTCGTGCTCGCGCCGCACGAGGCGCAGCTTCTGCACTGCGCGCCCGGCTCGGCGGCGTTTTTCCATCAGCGCCGCACCACGACCGAGAACGGGCATACCTATGAATACACCACGAGCTATATGCGCGCGGACCGCGTGAAACTGGACGTGAGATTCCAGAAGGGATCGACGTCCTTCATGCGCACGGTTGATTAAAAAAGGCAGCCGAAAGGCTCCCTTTTTTCGCGCCTCCTGCGCAGCGGGGATCTTAGCGCAGCGCGGCAGCGCTGCATCGTTGTTCCCCACACCGTGTGGGGACGCGACAAAGGGGGATATTCTCTTTCTCGAAAGAGAATATCCCCCTTACACCCCCAAGAGAAAGGACGAGGGGAGTCCCCCTC
>OJRB01000678.1_pt1 | contig 19717 bp, 13 predicted proteins | sample 1599061 | NCBI WGS metagenome assembly OJRB01 (sample SAMN03922522, study PRJEB24848) | human gut metagenome | isolation source: stool sample | host: Homo sapiens | place: Germany | collected 2010-02 | reverse complement strand
GGGGCATCCGGTCCCTGATGCGGAATATGATTCGGTCGATCCGGGAGGCTTTTGATTTTTAATCACATTCCCTGAAATCGAATTTGGAATCCGTAGTCAATATAATAAATTAGAAAAAAGTATTATAATTAATTTACCACCTCTTTAAACAGGAAGCTGGAATATGGAGAGGTAAGGCCCTTCATTTTTTTTCAGGAGGTATTTCCGTGATGAGGAAAGATGAGGAGGTATTAACTAAAAAATTGTTGTTCAATGGCATATTCATTTTTTCAGAATGCGGTGGTCTGATGATTTCAGTCTGCCGGAGAACGGAGGCCACCTGGAAAAAAGCTACGGATTCCAAATCCGTACCCATATAAAAATGTTTCGTTGTAATAGGGTAAATGGATGTTGTATTGCATGGTGGTCTATTTTCTCATTTCTGATTTGTTATTATTCCAGTTATGTGTCTCCCTATTATGAAATTCCCGTAAGTTGTGATCCCATTATTTATCATCTCATGGGACGCGGAATGATGGAAGGGTTGATGCCTTATCGGGATTTGTTTGATCAAAAGGGGCCCTTCATTTTTTTGATATATGGCTTTTCCTACGCCTTGTGTGGTTCTTACTGGCTTGTATTCGTTCTTGAGGTATTCGCAGTGACGGCCTCCATGATCTTTTGTTACAAGGCGGCCCTTCTCTTCGTATCTGGAAAAAAAGCGTTTATCGTTTCGCTGCTCATCCTTTATTCCATGTGCAGTTTCCACTATTATGCAGGAGGAGGTCATCCCTCCGAATTTATTCTGCCTTTCCAGTTTGCCGCGATTTATGGAGTGTGCCGCCTGTATCGGGATCCCGATCGCTTCGTAAGAACGGGCGTGGTGTTTGGCGCGGGCATCGGGATGGCGCTTCTGTTGAAATTCAACTTGGCCGCTTTTTGGTTCGTTCCCTTCCTGTATGTCCTGTATCGTGCGCGGATGACCGGGAAGGCATGGATTTTTACAGGAAGCGTGGGAGGAACGCTCCTGTTGATGCTGACGCCCTGCCTCTGGTATTTTTACAGCCGCGGCGCGTTGCTGGATTTATATGAAGGATACATTGTTTTTAATGCCGGTTACGGCGCCGATGCGGTATCGTTCAAGGAGATGTGCCGGAATTATTCCCAATGGGTGAAAAGGGATATCATGTATCCTAGCATGTTGATGTACATCGTGGGAGGAGCGGGGGTGATTTTAAGCCGGATGCCCGCCAGGGAAAAGATTTATTATACAGCCGCTTTTCTGATTACCTGCATGGGCGTCCAGGGAAATGGAAAGACGCATTTCAACCATTACGCCCAGACACTTATTCCCTTCGCTGCTGTGGGATACCTGGTGGTGGCCAGGATGATCCATGTGGAAGAGGTTGTTTCCCGAAAGTGGCGCCGATGGCTTTTTCCTCTGGTTGTTGCGGGAGTGATGGCTTGCACCTTCCTGAATTGCGTGGATTTTTCATGCAGAAGCCGCGCCCGCGAATGGATGTACGCTTTTGCTCTTCCAGATACCAGTGATGAACCGGGGGAGAATGCTTGTGCAGTCCTTGGGCGGCATGCCGTATGGTTTTACTGTGTCAATGGTTTGGTGCCGCCCATACGCACGTTTACGATTTGCGCTTCCGACAAACAGGGTGCAGAACGGGAAAGGATGCGTCAGTATCAGGAAATCCGCCGCGGAAAGATAGACTATGTGGTGATAGCGGGAGAATACTTCAAGCCGGACAACACGGAATCTCCCTCCCTGAGGGCTATGCGGGATTTGCTAAGTACGGAATATTGCCGGGAACGATCCTTTTTCAGAGAAGTGACGAACTTGGATATTTACCGCCGTGTGAAGAGGGATTAATGCCCCAGTTCTTCCATGATGCGTTCTGCAAGAGCCCGGGGAGAGTCGGAAGGGGAAGCCGGAAGTTTCCGAAGCCATTGTTCGCGTTTCAGCCAGGTGCGCTGCCGTTTGGCGTATTGCCGGGTGGCGAGGGCTAGCTGGCTCTGGCAGTTTTCACGGGAGATTTCCCCGCGCAGCATGCTTCGTATCAACGCCAGGCCCAGGGTGCGTTCCGCTGTGGCGGAGCATGGGCCGAGGGAAGCCGTTTCCTCCACGGCCCCCTCCTGCATCATGCGTGCGGCACGGTGGGCTATTCTTCCGTCCAGTTCAGGAACATCCCTGCTGATGACCCAGCCGGGCCCGCGCGGCGGGGTCAGCCAGTTCCTCTTCCAGAAGGAAAGAGGTTTCCCTCCGGCAAGGACGATTTCCAGATTGCGTTCCACATAACGCCGGTTGGAGGCATCCGTCGAGGCCGCTCCTTCCGGATCCAGGGAAGAGAGTCTGGCGTATAGCGCTTCCGTGGAACAGTTCGCGAAAGCGGCGCGGAGAGCAGCGTCCCCCGGCGGCGCTTCCGACAGGCCGTGGGAGAGGAATTTGAAGTACAGGCCGGAACCGCCCGTGACGATGGCGATTTTTCCGCGTGCGTGAATTTCTTCCATGCAGCGCATGGCGCGGTGGTAGTGTTCCGTGGCATTCCAGTTCCTTTGGACCGGAATGATGGAAACCATGTGGTGGGGGATCCGTTCCCGGTCTGCCGGGGAAGGCGCCGCCGTCAGGATGGGTAGCTCCCGGTACACCTGGTAAGCGTCGGAACTGACGATTTCTGCGTCCAGCATCTCCGCCAGTTCCACGGCTACCGCGGATTTGCCCGATCCGGTGGGACCTGCCAGAAACAGGGTCATGGGAAGTGTTGCCTGATGGGGTGGAGAAGATTCAATCATCACGTGGAGTAATGGCGGATAAAGTTTGTTGTTCCTGTGAAGCCCTAAAAGCTGCTCCTGCTTAAAAGCTGTTGGAGGAAGCGGAAAAGCGGAGGCGAAATGGCTTCATATCCCAGGGCGTTGAGATGGAGGCCGTCCCAAGTATAAAGGCTGGCGTCTTTTCCCGGAAGGAAGAAATGAAGGGGGAGGACATGGACATTTTTTCCAAAATCGTGTTGCAGCAGACAATTCCTGAAGGTTTCCATGCGCGACCCTTTTTGTGCGATGAGCGGGGGAATGACAATGATGGCGGTCGTTTCCGGGCTGTAAATCTCCCTGATTTTTTTGACGATAGCCACGTTTCCCTGAAAAGCCGTCCATCCCAGGCTTTTTTGTACTCCCAGATTGTTGACTCCCGAATACAGGACGATGATTCTGGGCGCCAGCGGGCTTGTCAGGCCGTCATTGAGGCGCCAGAGCAGGTTGCCCGTGGTCTCGCTCCTGGTTCCCATGTTGAGGCATCCCAGAGGGGAAAACCAGGTTTCCCAGGAATGTTTTCCTTCTTTCAGCCAGAATTCCATGGTGGAGGAACCCAGGAACAACACGGGGGCATGGGGATTCAGCCGGGCATTGCGTTTGTCCTGCCGGTGTTTTTCCAGCAGGGCGCCCTGTTCCGGGTAATAGGGAAGGGGATGGACAGCCAAATGGTAGCGGTAGGCGTGTTTGGCGCACCAGACGGCGCCTAATGCGGCCAGAACGGTTAAAAGAAGAAAGAGGATACAGGCCTTAATTTTTTTTGGGAACATGGGTGATGCGGTCGTTGGCGACGTAGGGCAGGCAGGCCGGGAAGAATTTTCTCAGGAAAAGATAGAATGCGACGATCAGGAAAATGATGGCCGGTATTAATACAAAGGGCGCGAAAAAGGATTGTTTCCAGATGTGGGAGGGGATCAGCATGATCAAAGGATAATGAAGAACGAATATCAGGAAACAGGCGGGAGCATAGTTGGACAGCTTTCTGGCAACGGGAATTTTCTTTTCCAGCCAGATTCCAAGGGCCATGAGAAGAAGCGCCCCGAAGACTGGGCAGAGGGAATTCAAATGGACAGCCGGCCAGGAGATATCCCATACTCCATAGGATGCCAGTATTTTGTGCATGTTCCATTCCGGGTTATTCTGGCAAACGCTCAAGTAATTGGTGATGCTGAGCAGAAACCCGGTTCCTACGGCGAGCAGGACGAGGGGAGTAAAGGAATTTTTGTAAACGTGTTTTACTTCAGCCAGTTTGATGGAAGACAGGAAAAGGCCCAGACTGAACAGGGAGACGGTGGATGGAGCAAGGGTAATCTTGTTGGCCGGCACGGGGTATTGGAGCCAGTCCGTGCTGAAGCAGATCAGGATCAGGACAAAAACCGGATATTTCAATTTCAGCAGGATGGGGGAAATGAGGGAACAGAGAATGATATCCCTCAAAAACCATGTGGGAGGGGAAAAGGGTTCTCCCGTCAATCCATTGATGGAAAGAGGAATAAAATCGGGAGTGAAAAGGGAGCGGAAGCCTGCAAGGTTGCATAAGTATTCCGGCAATCCCATATTCATGATTCCCGGATGGAGGAAAGAGATGACTATATTCCAGAACAGAAAGGGAATGAGAAGCGTATAACCCCGTTTGAACGCTTTGTTCCAGGAATTATTCCGGCCCATGAAATAGCCTGCCAGAATCAGGAAAAATGCCACGCGGCCGTTGAAAACTGGAAGCTGGAACAGGCTGGCGAAAGAGAAGGCCGGCGCGTGGACGCATACAATCAGGCATGCCGCGAGGAATCGGGATATGTCAATCCAATGTTCCCGGGATGAGGGTAATAAAATTGTAGGATTTTGCGGTGTCATGAAAGAGTCTGCCTTTGGAGCCCCCTGAGGCAGGCAGGGGAAATGCTCAAGGGCAGATGGCTTTTTGTGTTTCCCGGGGATGTTTGAGACGTTCGGGGAGCGGTTTATTTACTGCGGGATTTCCGATGGCCAGGCAGCCGGGAGGCACATCCCGGGTGACGACGGCTCCTGCGGCGACTACGGAACCGGAGCCGATGGTGACTCCTTTCAAGATGGTGGCCCTGGCGCCGATGAAGCATCCTTCCCCGATGGAAATGGGTTGTCCCTGTTCGGGCTTCCCCAGGGTTGATCCCCACCTGGCGCCGCTCCGGGGATAGTGCATGTCGTTGTCCAGAATCAGCGCGTCTGCTCCTATCAGCGTGTGGCGGCCGATGCGGATGCCGTTGACGCAGACCAGGGTGGCTCCGCTGATGCCGCAGCCGTCCTCCAGAGTGATGCTTGCCTGATTGGAAAGGGCGGCCAGGCAGGTGTGATGGGAAAGTACCGGATTCATCCGGGTCAGGGAGTGGATGGTGACTCCGTTGCCGATGGTGATGGACGCTCCCGGGAATTTTTTAATGAGGGGAAATCCGGAAAGAATGATGCCTGTTCCGGTGCGCACCCCCCTGAGCCTGAGCAGCAGGCGGCCTATCCCGGAAAGCAGATGGATAAGGAATAATTTCATCAGCGTGGATACAGCATGGTATGATAACGTGACAGGCACCCGGTTACTGTCTGCTTTACGTCCAGCAGGCGGCGGCATTCCTGATGCCGCTCCATTCCCATGGACATGGCTTTATCCAGGCTGACGGAAAGTTTCTGCGCGGCTTCCCTGACGGCGGCGCTGTTGCGGACAGGGACAATATAGCCGGATACGCCGTCCTGAACATATTGAGTCTGTCCGCCTTCTTCCGTGGTGATTACCGGAAGGCCCATGACTCTTGCCTCCTTCACGATGTTGGGGCAGCAATCCCCCAGGGTGGGATGCACCAGGAACCACGCCGTGGAGAGGTGCTGCTGAAGTTCTGCGCGGGAAATGCTGCCCAGCCAGTGGATATTGGGAGTGGACAGGGCTTCCAGCCTTTCCCTGAGGGCTCCGTTGCCCGCAATGAACAGCTGGACATGGGAAAGGGACGGATGCGTGAAAGCCTCCACTAGGTAGGAAATGCCCTTCAACTCGTAAATGGTTCCGGCAAAGAGGCAGGAAGGTTCCGGGGAAGGTTTTCTGGCAAGATGGTAAAAGGAAGGTTCCACGCCGTATTCCATGCAGGATAGACGGGCATGGGGGGCAATTTCCGCAACGCGGCCGCACGCCCAGGGGGATTCGCACGTGATAAGATCATAATGTTTGACGGCCATCCGTTCCCAGAGGGCCTGCATATGGAGGAGGAAGGCCTGCGGAGCGCGCTGGCAGTAGGCGGTGAGGGCTCCCTGGTAGGAAAGGAGCTTCTTTCCCCGGAAGGCAATCCCCGCCAGAGCGTAAGCCTGCTCCACGCCCCATACGTGCAGGAGGTCCGGCTGGATATCGTTCAGGGTCTTGCGTATTCTCCGGACGGTCAGGAAATGGGCCGTCAGGATATTCCTGCCCATGCTGCCCAGGGGAAGAATGTGGATGGTCTGGTTGCGCATCCGGATGGTTTCCGGGGCAGAAACGGCTTTGCTGAGGGTGATCCAGTGGATGTCAAAATCTTCCTGAGATTCCAGAGCATGAAAAAGGGAAAAAATCCAGGGAATCGTACGCCGGTCCTTATTACGGAAAGACGTCAGCAGCCGGCCCAGAGGGAGGTCCGCTGCTATGGCTAATACGGGACGGAGGCGTTTGATCGGCATGGATTGGAAAGAGGAGGCAAGGTTAGCAGGTGGGTAAATGCTCCCGGACGATGGAAGATGCGAACGGAGGCTTTCCTTCCGGGCGGATGGAGGAAAAAAGCAGTTGCTCCCATTCCTGGTTTACTGCGTCGGGGGCGAAACAGGCTTCCCATTGCCGGCGGCCTTTACTCCCCAGTAGTTTGCGTGTTTTTTCGTCCGTCAACGATTCCACGGCTTTTTCCAGCACGGAGGGGGAAGTGTTTTTCAGGACGATTCCCCCCTCCAGGGTGGAAAGAGCTCCTGCGTCCGGAGCGAACCAGGGAACGCCGCATGACATCGCCTCCAGAATGGAGAGGGGCTGCTGTTCCTGATAAGAGTAAAGGAAAACGGCATCGCTTTCCATAATGGCGGCTTCTACTTCCAAACGGGGGAGCCTGTAGAGAATCCTGAATCTGGGGTCATCCCCGATGGCTTGTTCCATTTGTTCCGCGTAGGCATTGTGCTGGGGAATCAGAAAAAGAAAAATGATATGCCGCAGACGGGAGCGTTTCACATGGCGGATGAAGAGAAGCTGCCGTTTTCTCATGCTGGCGCCGGCAGGGCAGGTAAAAACGGGGGCGGAGGAAAGTCCGTATTTTTCCCGGAAAAAAGGAGCGGTTCTTTTCAGAGCCGGGAATGTGTTGGGAATGCAGGAGTAATGGGCAAGTTTGCTTCTGGATGCGCAGTAATAATCAAAGCTCTTGAACAGTGTCCCGTAAGGATCGAGAAAAACGAGACGGTTTAACGGTGATTTCCGGCATACGTTGAGGATATCCCTGCGTACTTGAAAAAAGGAGCAGAGCCATTTTTTCAGGCCGAAGAAAGGAGGGTAATTGAAGCGGAAAAAAGAGCGGAAATTGGTAGCTGCACCATGGGAGCGGAGGAAAAACGGAATGCCTGAATCCCGTGCCGCGTCCAGCAATTCTTCCCGGCACCAGTCCGCCCAGGAGTGGTAGATAATAACATCCGGCCGGAAATCTTTCAGAAACCCGTCCAGGTATTCCCTTAAACGGGCACTGTCCTTCGTCAGGGTGTCCGGCAGGGTTGTGAGAGGGCTGTATTGGTGGGAGCGGAAGGACTCATCCGGTGAATCCAGCGGGCGGGTGAGGACGTGGATATCCCAGTCCAGGGAGCTCAGGCTGCAGGCCATTTCATAGGCAGCCATGCCTACGCCTCCTTCCTCCGGAGGAAAAACATATGTAACGATGAGAACCCTGCCCTTGCTCACGGGCGGTAATGTAGATGAAAAGAAAAAATAAAACAAGGACACTTTATGGAACTGTTCCGGTCCATGGAACCTGTAAAAATGAGGAATTTGTTTTTTATCCGGTGAGCGATAAGGAGGCGTCATGGGAACAGGCGATTCTGCCAGGTTTCTATCCCCTGTGAAGGCCTGTTGGCTGAGGCTTCATAAAAAGATATTGATGCGGCAGGATGTTGTGCTAGATTGGCACCGCTTTCCGTACCCGTATAGCCGCAATATGCCGTTGGTATATTGCCGGTTGAATAAATAATCCGGTTATTAATAAAACAGATATTTTTAACTTCTCCCGGGAAAGGATAAGGTTGATGGAATAAATAACATGGAAGAATCCCGCGTAAAGAAAAGCCTGTTGAACGCCAGGGTCAATCTCATTTTTTATGTTTTGATTCTTCTCATTTCCTTTTTTTCAAGGAAGATATTCTTGAATTGCCTGGGTGCCGATTTTGTCGGTTTGACGGGAACATTAATGAGTCTGCTGAATTTCCTCAATTTGGCGGAACTCGGTATAAGCACGGCTATCGGATATGTGCTTTACAAGCCTATCTTTGAGCATGATGAGACCAGGATTAATGAAATTATCTCCGTGCTGGGATACATGTACCGGTGGATAGGGCGGATAATCATCGCGGCTGGAGTAGCGCTTTCCTGTTTCCTGCCGGTTATTTTCCCTTCCACAGGTTTTTCCTATGGAATCATTTATTTTGCTTATTATTCCTTTCTGGCCTCTTCCCTGATCGGGTATTTTGCCAACTACAGGCAGACCCTTTTGGGGGCGGACCAGAGGAATTACGTAGTGGCGTTTTATTTCCAGACGGCATCCATCATCAAAATCATATGCCAGATGCTGTCTGCATGGTATACGGGAAGTTATTATTTATGGATAGGGATAGAGCTGTTCTTCGGCATTATTTATTCCTTCATCCTGAATTGGAAGATCAATCAGGTCTATCCCTGGCTGAAGAGCAATGTGGCCCTGGGGAAGGAGCTGTTCAAAAAATATCCTGAAGTCACTAAATACACCAAGCAGTTGTTTATGCATCGGCTGGGAAGCTTTTTCCAGTTCCAGGTGACGCCGTTTCTGGTATATGCCTTTGTTTCCCTCCAGATGGCGGCCTACTTCGGCAACTATTCCACCGTTGTGGAGAAACTGCACCTTCTGGTCAATAATCTGCTCGGCAGTACGGAAGCCAGTGTGGGCAACTTGATTGCGGAGGGAAATGCGGGAAAAATCCGCAAGGTGTTCAGTGAATTGTTTTCCCTGCGCATGCTGATTGCCGGGACGGTATGTTTCCCCCTTTACCAGCTTTTGGAGCCATTCATCACGCTTTGGCTGGGAGCGGGCTATATCCTTCCCCGGGAAATCATGCTGCTGCTCGTTATCAGGCTGTTCATCACCATTACGCGGGGGGTTGTGGATCAGTTTTTATACGGTTACGGTTTGTTCTGGGATGTATGGGCTCCTCTTGCGGAAAGCGTGATCAACATTTCCGTGGCGATCATCGGAGGTTACTTATGGGGATTGCCCGGCGTTTTGTTGGGGGGCATCTCCAGCCTGATACTTATTGTGGGCATATGGAAGCCTTTCATGTTGTATAACTGGGGATTCAGGAAAAATGTGATGAACTACTGGTTCCAATTCGGTTACCAGCTGGCGCTGATTTTGATTTCGGCCGTGTTCATGGGCTGGATCTGGAAATTTGTTCCCCTGCAGCCTTCCGCGTCTTTCTTTTCCTGGTTTTTATGCGCCTTCCTCATGGCCGCTTCTTATGGAGGTGTGACGGTTCTTTTAATGTATTGCGGTACGCAGGGCATGCGCGGAATGGTGCGCCGTGCGCTGGAGATGGCGGGAACCCGGTTGCCGTGGCGGAAAAAAACTGAATAGGGACGCAGAGGTGTTGCTGGGTATCGGGAATGGGGACGCTGCGTCATTCATGCTCAATCTTCGGTAATTGTTTCGGCTTCCGGGTCAACAAAATCCTCCACCGCCTCGGAGACAATGATATTGCTCTCCATGGAGGAAAAACCGTAATACGCCGGATTGACGTTATTGCAATGCAAGTGCATCGTCGCAGGAAGGAAAGCTCCGGATAACGCCCAGCTGTTGGTATTCTCCATATCAAGATAGTACCCGGAAAATGGATAAATACTCTCAAAACAATGGACTCCCTTCACCGTGGCGATTTTGACGCAGCCGCGGGAGGAATTCCCGCCATGCAGCAGCCACAGCGCACCCCTGTCTTCGGTATCATATCCTCCGTCCTGGTATTGTTCGTAAACCACCGCGTACACGCAGACGGGATAACCGTTATTGGAAGACGTCTCTTGCGCGAGGGCCTGCGTCGTCTTCATCTTCCATTTCTGTTCGGCATTGGAATAATAGATCTCCCGGACACGAATGCGGTATCCCCCCGCGTCCGCGTCCCGGATAGGATCAAACGTAATATCGATAATCTCCCCAATCTTGTAGCCTCCAGCCGCCTGATCCGGCACCAGCGTAAACGCGTCCCTGTCCCGCCCCATGCGCGCAACCGTTGTCATCTGGCCGAACCTGGCCGTGAATTTCGTGCTGACAGACGGCAGCCGCAGCGGGGCCACCCACCCCCGGATGCTGGAATAATTGTGCATGGGCCTCGCGTTGGTCACGAGGCCGCATTTCACGGTAAAGGCGGAATTGGGAGGGACATTGAAATAAAGGGAATTGGGTTCCTTGTCTGTTTTGAAAACCGTCCCATTGGAAGACGAGCAATCCGCCAGGAGCGGATAACACCTGACGGAAAAAGCGTCAGTTACGGCAGACAGCCCGGCGGCGTACAGGCGGTTGACCGCTGACGTATCCGTTGCCGCCCCCACGGCCAGCGGGATGTTGATGCCTCCGTTGGCGTTGACGGCCCCTGCAAAAGTCCCGGACTCAGCCGTCAGGTTTTTTAATTCGGCATTTTCTCCTTGCCTGATGCCGTTCTGGCCTGGCAACCCTGGAACGGCTGTTTTGAAAACCTGGGTGATCAGGGCTTCTTCATCGGATACTTCGACGGCGTCCGTCGGAGCCGCAAAACCGTATTGCCCTTTTTTCTCTGCTTCCAGAATAAGCATGGACGTCTCTCCGGAATTGAAGATGGCGCTTACAGTACAAGCTTTTGTACAGGTCATGACATAGGAACTTCCCTTAATAGTATCAACTTTCATAAATAAATTATTTTTTTAACTATTGATAAAACTCCGGAAAGATCATCAGGCATAAAACGTTGAGACGTTTCTGAAGAAGTATGCGGGCGGTTCTTTCCGGATTCGGGAAAATTCCGGAATGAAGCTGAGCCGGCTTGTTAAAAAAATAGCCGGCTCCGGTATTTCCCCATAAAAGGCGGTTTTGTAAATGGCCGGGTGTCAGAAAAATAAGGCCTTCCCTCCGTATTTCTACTGATGCCTGCCTTGTAAGAGCCGTTTACCTTTTCCCAGGAGGCATCTCATTTTGGAGATGAACATCCGGCCGGGATCGTTTTGCTTCCGGAAATCCCTGATGTCCTCTTTCCACGGAGATTTCTTCCAATACTTGTAGAACAATCCGTAATCCTGGCGAATGCTGTTGGGATGCCAGGGTTTGGGATGGCCCCAGTAGTGGATAATGCCCGGCCGCCTGGCGGCTTCCAGCAGGTCTGCCGGCTTTAGGGGATTATTTCTGAAGCTTTTTACGCCTTCCCAGCGAATGGACCAGATAGCCCCGTCGCAAATGTTCCACATGGGGTGAAGCAACAAGATACGCTGCTGATAGCATACATTCAAAATATCCTGATCCTGCCAGGAAAGGCGGTGAATATTGTTTTTCGCCCAGGATAAAACCTGGGATTCAAAACATTCTTCACGTATTCTTCCGATATGGTAAAGAATGACGCCGGCATTGATGTAAATGGAGTCCCGGTCCAGATTCATTTCTCTCTTCCAACGAGAAAAAGACTCCTCGGATAAATCTTCCGTGGTGAAAACGCCGGCAATGAGGCAATCTCCGAATTCGGATTCATACATGGGGCTTATGTTCCTGTTGAAAATGGTATCAATATCCACGTAGAGGGCGCGTTCTACCGTGGCGGGAAGTTCCCCTGCGAGGCCAAGACGGTAATACGTCGCCGCCGACCATTTGGAACCGACGGGGAAATCCGTATATTTATCCTTCATGTCAATGAAGTGCAAATGGAGATTGTAGCCCTGTTGCAGGGAATGGAACCGGGCCGTATTATCCCCGCTTAACCCGCCAGTCATGATGTAAATATCGGCATGAACGCCGGGCGGCAAATTCTCCATGAGGGACACAATGCTCACGCCCGTTCCCAGCGCGCCGTTATCGTCTGTAGCGTATACGATATTCATGAGCGTGAACGGACTGGATCTTGGCGTTTGCTCTCCATTCCGTTATTGGTTTGCAGCCGGAAAAACAGGGAGCGGCCCATCCTTTCCAGGCGGTCCAGCCATTTGCAGGAGAACATGGTTCTGTCCATGAGCGCGGAAAATGACTGTTCCATGCCTGCCCTTGCGGAACACGCTTTCATATAGGAGTCCAAAAACGGCCGGTTCAGGCATGGGTGCATGATTTTCCTGATCCTGCCCGTCAGGGAAATCCGCTCCTCTGCGTTGAGCGATAACAGTCTTTTGGGATGTAATTCCCTGATGACCAGATAATGGACGGCAAATTGCCATTTGGGATTTTTCATGGTTTCAAGCTCATTCAGCAGAGGCGCAATGAGTGAGTGGAGGGAGACATGCTGGTAATGCTCATCATGCATGGCGGAAGAAGCTCTCTGCCTGTAAATGGAGGTGACGGAGCCTCCCAGCCCGATCAGGCCTGTCCCCCGCATGCACCGTGTCCAGTACAGGCCGTCTTCCCCATAGGGCATCGCTTCTTCCCAGGGGGGAAGCCGGGACGCAAGAGACGAATTCAGGATTACGCTGCTGGGATGCATGAAAAGCACTCCCCGTATCCCCAGCCTCCGGATAGATTCGGGATAAGATGGAGGGCGCGGCGGGATGGCCTCCAGTTCATCCCTCATGTAGCGGTTGGCATAGGCCAATATCTCCGGATGACGGTTGAAAAAATCGGCTGCCAGCTCCAGATGCTCGGGATACCAGTAATCGTCTCCGTCCAGGAAAGCGATGTAAGCCCCCACGGCCTTCTTCATCCCTGCGTTTCGCGCTCGCGATACGCCGCCGTTAACTTGGGAAACCAGGCGAATTCTGGGGTCATGAAAAGATTGGATGATGGAAACAGTCTCATCGGAAGAACCGTCATCCACGATGATGATCTCAAAATCCTGAAATGTTTGAACCAGTACTGACTGAAGGGTGGCAGCAATATAATTCTCCAGATTATAGGCCGGGATAATAATGCTGAAGAACGGTTTCTGCATACAAGGGGAATGATGAACTGCTTCGTGAGTGGAACGGGAATCAGGATATGGAGGACATGATTCTGATGGGGCTGTAACCATTGCAACCGGTGAATGGCAGGGGACGAATCCATCGTTCCTCCCATGATTCATCAGTGCGCGAATGAACCTGTCATAGCGAATTCCAAATTCGATTGGGAAATTCCGGATTCAGCATGAATGAACAGAGAATTGTCCCAAGACCTCATGGAACCGGTGGGGTATGGAGGTATTCCAGCTAGGTCTGGTTCTAAGAGTTCTATGATTCTAAAAAATAATTGCTTATGAAAAAATGTGTATGTTGGGAGCAGTAAGGGAAAGCAGAATCTTTCGTCCTGTTTTCCCGGCTTCGGACTCCCTGCCCGCAAGGGGGAGATTCTTGATGACAAAACGTCCGCGCAACATAAGTTCCTTGGTATAAAAATCAACCCTTGACCCCGGATTTGGAATCCGGTATGAACGTGATGCCTTATTAATAAACAGAAAAGGACATGGTCCTCTTCATGTTTGACGCTTTCTTTTCCGTGCTTTTTCTTCATGAACCCTTCGGAACTCCCTTCCATCAGCATTATCCTGACCGGGCATAATGAGGAGAGCAGCATCAGGGATGCTATCCGGAGCGTATTCGGGCAGGATTATGAAGGGCCGGTGGAAATCATCCTTTCGGACGACGGCTCTTCCGACGGAACCTTCTCCGTCATGCAGGAAATGGCGGCTCAATACAGGGGGCCGTACCGGGTAATCTTAAACCGGAATGAAACGCCGCTGGGGCGCGGGCCTCATATCCGGCAGGCGGTTGGTCTGGCTTCCCATGAATGGATTCTCCGTCAGGATGGGGACGATTGTTCCTTCCCCTGGAGATGCAGGCTTTTTGCCTGGGCAGTGATGGAACGCCCGGATGCCGTGGCTGTGGTCAGCCAGATGACCAGCGTCTATGAGGAACCGGGCATTGCGTTTGAATTCCCGGCCTTTCCTGCTGCTCCGCGGGAAAGGCCGGCTGTTGTGCTTCAGGCGGGAGCTTTTTCTTCTTCCGCCCATTACGGAGGAAGCATGATGATCAGGAAGAGCGCCTGCGAATGGGGTAGCTCCCTGCGGATGACGGCCAGTTTTGAAGACGACTTGATGGGGTTCCACGCATGGCTTCAGGGCAACATTTATGAAATGCCGGGCATATCCTTATATTATTACCGGTTTGCGCTTAAAAATATTTGCGCTGTCAACAGCGCGTTCCGGTTTGCCGACATGCGGGCGGCGGCGGCCTTTGAAAAAAGGGAGCTGGAAATGAAAAGCCAGTTGAAAAAAAGCAAGGAGGCGGGGTTGGAACTGTGCGGGGAATTGCTGGAGGGCCTTGCTCCGGTTTTTCGCTCGCGGGAAGAACTGCTTGCCGAAATGGAGGAGAGGAGAAAAATCATAGACAGCATTGACCGGCAGCAGAATTGGTGGAGTTATCCCTTTCGGCGGAGATGGGCGTTGAGGCGGCCGGGATGGATGGGTATCGTCCACTGCCTGCCGCAAAAGCTGTATTTATTCTGCATGGTTTTCTTTTTCAAGCTCAGGAAAGTGAAACGGGCCGTTTGCGGTGCCCGGCAGGATTTGGAATAAGGGTAAGGAAACGCTTGAAGAAGGAGGGGAACTTTTGCTCGGACGGGTTCTCCCCGGTTCGGTGTTGTTTTTGATGGAGAGGGGGGCGGAAGATGGCTTCTCCGGCTCGAAAGAAGCCGGCGTGCGGACTGGGAAGGTGGCCTGTTCCGGCTGGGATTGACGGGAAAACAGCTGGAACCGTCATGAGGGAAGCCGGGAGGGGGAGCCGGAGTGATGATGCGTGGCGGGTTTTCTCCGGAAAAAGAAAAAGCGCCTTTCCAGAAAAAATGGAAAGGCGCGGTGACAGGTTCAAGGGGGAGATCCTGAATTAGTACACGTCCCGCTGGTAACGGCGGTGCTGTTTCATGTCCGCCACATATGCCGCGGCTTCCTCCGGAGTTTTATGGCCCCAGGTCTGGATGACTTCATGAAGGGCGTTGTCCACATCCTTCGCCATGCGGGAGGCGTCCCCGCAGACGTAGAAGCAGGCGCCGGCTTCCAGCCATTTCCAGAGCTCTTCGCCTTCCTGGACCATGAGGTGCTGCACATACACTTTCTTTTCCTGGTCTCGGGACCAGGCCACGGACAACTTCAGTTTGCCGGTGCCGGTCAACTGGTTCAGCTCGTCTTCATAACAGAAGTCGGTGGCCTTGTACGGATTGCCGAAGAACAGCCAGTTGCCGCCCTTGGCGCCGGAAGCGGCGCGTTCCTCCCAGAATGCCCGGAAAGGGGCGATGCCGGTGCCGGGGCCCACCATGATGATGGGGGTGTCCCCGTCTTCCGGAAGGCGGAAATTCTTGTTGGTATGTACGAATACCCTGGCCGTATGGCCCGGCTGGAGGCGGTCCGCCATATAGGTGGAGCAAACGCCGCCGCGCTTGCGGTCACGGGCCGTATAGCGTACCGCGCCCACGCACAGGTGAACCTGTTCGGGATGGGCGTTCGGGCTGGAGGCGATGGAATAAAGGCGCGGCATGATCTTTTTCAGGATGCCGACAAAAGCCTCCGCGGATTCGAAGGAAGCGGGGTATTCCGTGGCCAGATCCAGCACGTCCCGGCCCCACAGGAAATCGCTGAGGGCGTCCTTATCCCCGGCCAGAAGCGTGTCCAGCTCCTGGCTGCCGGAGGCGGCGGCCCACTTGGTCAGCAGGGCTTTGTTGACATTGGTAATGTCATAGCAGTGAACCAGGGCGTCTTTCAGGCTTGCGGTTTCCCCTTCGGGCGTGGGAACCTGGGAATCCGGGCTGAGGCCGAGCCTGTCAATCAGGGCGTCCGCCAGGGAGGGGTCATTGGCGGGAATGACGGCCAGGGCGTCCCCGGCAATATAATTCATCCCGGAACCGTCCAGGCTGTATTCAATGTGGATGGTTTCCTTGGGGCTGCCTTCCCCGGTGATATGCCTGATGGAGAGGACGGGAGCGGGAAACGGATTTTTTTTGCCGTATGGTTCAGTGGTCATGATGATGGAGGGGGGGTGAAAAAGAATATTACCAGCGGATAACGGCGGCGGACCAGGTAAGCCCGGCGCCGAATGTGACCAGGACGACGTTGTCTCCCTTGCCGAATCTGCCGGAACGGCGCGCTTCGTCAAAGGCGATGGCGACGGCGGCTGCGGACGTGTTGCCGTACTTCTCAATGTTCACGAACACCTTATCTTCAGGAATGGAAAGGCGCTGCGCTACGGCGTTAATGATGCGGAGATTGGCCTGGTGGGGAATAATCAGCTGGATATCGTCCGCCGTGAGGCCGGCGCGTTCAATGACGCTGGCGGCGGAAGCCTTCATGCGCGTGACGGCATGGCGGAAGGTCTCATTGCCGCGCATGGCCAGGGTAGCCAGGCGTTCATGGGCGTTTTCCGCTGTGGTGGGGCAGCGGGAGCCGCCGCCCGGAATCTGGAGCAGGTCATGCAGGGAGCCGTCCGAACCGATATCCGTGGCAAGGACAGAACCTTCCCCTTCTTCCCCTGTGGAAGCCTGGAGCACGGCTGCCCCGGCGCCGTCCCCGAACAGGACGCAGGTGCTGCGGTCCTCCCAGTTGACGACGGTGGAAAGTTTTTCCGCGGCGATGATGAGCGCCGTTTTCATCTGGCCGGTGCCGATGTACTGGACGGCGGTCTTCATGGCGAACAGGAAGCCGGAGCAGGCGGCGGAAATGTCAAAGGCGGCGGCATTCTTGGCGCCAAGGGCATCCTGGATATAGCAGGAAGTGGAAGGGGTGAACGTATCCGGCGTGATGGTGGCGACGATAATCAGGTCAATATCCTCCGGCTTCAGCCCGCAGGATTCCAGAGCGCGCTGGGCGGCCTTCGTCCCCATATGGGAAGTGTACTCGTCAGGGGCGGCGATGCGGCGTTCCACAATGCCCGTGCGTTCAATAATCCATTCGTGGGAAGTGTCCACCATCTTTTCCAGATCCGCATTGGTCAGGCGGCGTTCCGGAACATAGGAACCCGTACCGATAATCTTGACGGGCAGTCTTTTAAAGGGAATATCAGAATGTGCGGCCATAGCTTTGGGCGTATGATGAACAGAAAACGTCCTGACGTTTTATGTGGAAACAGTCTAAAAGAAAGAGGGCCTGATGACCAGCATAAAACGCAGGACTCCTTTCATGTCGTAAATGAATGGCTTACAACAGCCACCCCTGGCCGTTGGCGGGCGGCGCGGCTCCCATCTTGAGATAGGCGGAGGGCATCGCCACGCGCCCTCTGGGGGTGCGGCTGATATACCCCTGCATAATCAGGAAAGGCTCGTGCACGTCCTCCAGCGTGGAAGCGTCCTCCCCTACGGCCACCGCCAGGGAGGAAAGGCCCACCGGGCCGCCGTTGAACTTGTAAATCATCGCTTCCAGCAGGCGCTTGTCCATCTCGTCCAGGCCGTCGTCGTCAATCTCAATCATGGTCAGGGCGTCGTGCGCCAACTGCTCCGTAATCACGCCGTCGCCGCGCACCTGGGCGTAATCCCGCACCCAGCGCAGCAGGGAATTGGCCACGCGGGGCGTGCCGCGGGAGCGCAGCGCGATCTGCAGGGCGCCCTCCGGGTCCACGGGCACGTTCAGCAGCCCCGCGGACCGTTCGATAATGGCGCACAGTTCCTCCCGCGTATAATAATCCAGCCGGTTCACCAGGCCGAAGCGGGAACGCAGCGGGCTGGTCAGCATCCCGGCGCGGGTGGTGGCCCCCACCAGGGTGAACTTGGGCAGGTTGAGCTGGATGGAGCGGGCGTTCGGCCCCTGGTCGATGATAATATCCAGCCGGAAATCCTCCATGGCCGGGTACAGATACTCCTCAATGGCCGGGTGCAGGCGGTGGATCTCGTCAATAAACAGAATATCCCCCTTTTCCAGATTGGTCAGCACGCCGGCCAGGTCTCCCGCCTTTTCAATCTGGGGGCCGGAAGTCGTATGAATGCGGCAGCCGACGGCATTTGCGATAATATTGGCAAGCGTCGTCTTCCCCAGGCCCGGCGGGCCGCTCAACAGGATATGGTCCAGCACGTCGTCGCGCTGTCTGGCGGCTTCCACCATCAGCATCAGGCGGTCCTTAATCTTCTCCTGGCCGCAGAACTCGCTGAAAGCGGGCGGTCTGAGGGACAAATCGAAGGCGGAGGAGGGGGCCTCCGTGGTGCGTGTGTAAAAGGACTCTCCCATGCGCAGGACTAGCAAACCCGTCTTTGGGGCATCCGTCAAGGGGGAAGTGCGGTCGGGAAACGCCTTTTCCGGGACATGCCGGAAGCCTTTGGCTTTTTTTGAGGACGGGAGGAATGCGGAGCCGCGGAAATGATGATACGCGGAGAAACGGCATGTCCCGCCTTCTCTTCTTACAGCATGGATTCCCATTTTTGCCGCGCCTTCCCGGAAACTCTCGGAACCCTGGGCTTCCGGAATCCTTCAGTCTTCTCTTCCCGTCTCGCTCCTGAAACTTCTCAAACGGCTGCTGGTTAATCCTGGAGCCCGGACGGAAAGAAGCTTATCAATAGCGGTTCTTACCTGAACCTTCCCCGATTGCACGGAAGCCGTAAAGGTGGAGAAAGAGAAAAATTCTTATTTGCTCCGCAGGAAAAACAGGGCAGGGAGGGTGAAAATCTGCCATGCCCACATGGATAATTTTTGTGAACCACGGAAACCTGTTCCTTTCAAAACTTCTGAAAATACGCTTCGTTTTTGTTTATGCCCGTTGAAGATTTTCTCGCGCTGTCGGGGCGCTTTTCATCCTCTTCGAGCAACAGCCGGAAACGTGAAAAAACTCGGGGGAAAACGGAAAATTCCTTCCGGATGAAAAAAAGATTGCCAAACCTCTCTTCTGCCGTTATTCTATCCCTGCTTTCCTATCTATCACAAACAATCTCCAACGGGCAGGTGTCAGAGTGGTCGAATGAGCACGCCTGGAAAGTGTGTGTACCGCAAACCGGTACCGAGGGTTCGAATCCCTCCCTGTCCGCCATTTTATTCTTTTTAAAACCTTGCAACGCTCTTGATTTTGCAAGGCTTTTTCATATCGTGATTGCGCAATATTTGTCCGTTTTTGCAAAAAAGTACATATTAGGTCGTATTGATTTTTTAAGGCCATAGTTAGACTAAAAAACTATCGTAAAATATTTTAGAGTTAGAACACAAGTTATAAATTAATTTAATATTAATGATTATGTCATGTCATCCTAAGGTCTTTATTTCTTATTCTCATGATGATGAATCCCATAGGAATTGGGTTTTAAAATTGGCTACCCATCTAAGAAGTCATGGAGTCGATGTTATTTTTGATCAATGGGATTTGCGTTTAGGGTATGATTTGCCTATGTTTATGGAGCAAGGATTATCTTCATCTTCTCTAGTTGTATGTATTTGTTCTTCATTGTATGTAGAGAAAGCTGATATTGGTAAGGGAGGAGTAGGTTATGAGAAAAAAATATTGAGTGCCAATCTTGTAGATAATGCAAAATTAAATTATGTTATACCTTTAATTCGTAATAATATTAAAGCTGTCTCT
>OJRB01000675.1_pt1 | contig 19774 bp, 18 predicted proteins | sample 1599061 | NCBI WGS metagenome assembly OJRB01 (sample SAMN03922522, study PRJEB24848) | human gut metagenome | isolation source: stool sample | host: Homo sapiens | place: Germany | collected 2010-02 | reverse complement strand
TCAGGTCGCTGGTGACCTCCTGGCAGCGGCCCACGGCCCGCTGGATGATGCTGGGCGGGCAGTTGTGGCCGGTAAAGCGGGAGATCTGGGCCATCATATCCACCAGCACCTCCTCGCCCTCACAGCCGGGGCGCACGGCCACGTAGCCCAGGCGCTCGCCGGGCAGGCTCAGGCTCTTGGAGAAGGAGAAGCAGGTCAGGGTGTGGGGGTAGAACGCCGCCGGGTAGGGCACAGCCCTGCCATCAAAGGCGATATCCCGGTAGGGCTCGTCGCTGACAAGGAAGATGTTGTGGCCGTAGGCCCGGCTCTTCTCGGTCAGGATCTCCGCCAGCCGGGTCAGGGTGTCGGCAGAGTAGACCACACCGGTGGGGTTGTTGGGGGTGTTGATGAGGACGCAGGTGACCTTCTCGGTCAGCATCTGCTCAAAGGCCTCCAGATTGGGCTGGAAGGCCGGAGCCTGGGGCGGCACCACCCTGAGATGGGCACCGGTGCCCTCCACATAGGGGCCGTACTCCGGGAAGTAGGGGGCAAAGGTCAGCACCTCGTCCCCGGGCCGGGTCACGGCGCGCACAGCGTGGGCAATGGCACCCGCCGCGCCCGTGGTGGGAAAGATATCCTTCTGCGCATAGGGCAGGCCGAAGGTCCTGTTCAGGTGGGCCGCCACGGCGGTGCGGAACTCCGGGTCGCCCTGGCTGGGGCAGTAGCCATGCAGGGCCACCGGGTCCTCCTGTGCCAGCAGCTCCTGCATGGCGGCGGTGAACTGCTCCGGGCAGGGCACGCTGGGGTTACCCAGCGAGTAATCAAACACGTTCTCGTAGCCGATCTGGGCCGCGCGCTGCTTGCCGTACATAAAGGTCTCGCGGATGACGCTCTTGTGGGCCAGCATCCCGCGGTAAGTCTCGTTCAGCATAAGTTTCTTCCCCTCTAAAACACAAATTTATTTTTCGTGGGCAGCAGACGCATAGCTCTGCTCTACTTTCACCACACAGCTGTATTTCGGGTCCTGCTCATGGACGAACTGGCACATGGCGGCCAGCATCTCGTCCTTGTTCCCGGTATAGCCCGCCGGGAACTCCAGATCAAACAGGACATTCGTATGGGTATCACCCGGCACGATGCGCAGGTCGTGGATCGAAAGGCAGGGGTCGAGCTGGCGGGCCTTTTCCATCAGGCGGGTGCGCAGCACGCCCACCGCCGCATCGGTGGTGACGATGGGGTCATAGTGAATGGTCACCTGCAGGCCGTCCCGCTTTATAAAATCGTTCTCGATGTTGTCGATGACATCGTGGGCCTTGAGCGGGTCGGTCTCTGCCGGGAACTCGATGTGGAGGGAGGCGAACTGATGCCCCGGGCCGTAATCGTGCACCATGAGGTCGTGCATCCCCAGCACGCCGGGGTAGCCCATGACCGTCTGCTCAATGTGCTCCACCAGCTCCGGGCTGGGGCTCTCGCCCAGCAGGGGGCTCAGGGTGTCCATGACCAGCCCCCAGCCCGACCAGAGGATGAAGGCTGCCACGGCCACGCCCATGATACCGTCCAGCCGCGCCCAGCCCGTCAGGCTGCAGACCACGGTGGAGATCAGCACCGCGCCGGTGGTCAGCACGTCGTTGCGGCTGTCGGCGGCGGTGGCCATCAGGGTCTCGGAACCGATGGTGCGGCCGATGGTGCGGTTGAAGCCGCTCATCCAGAGCTTGACGAGGATGGATGCGGCCAGCACGCCCACGCTCAGCCAGCTGAACGCCACGGGGGTGGGGTGGAACACCTTGACCACCGACTCCTTGAGCAGGGAAAAGCCGATGCCCAGGATGGTCACGCTGACCACCAGACCGGCCAGATATTCATAGCGGGCGTGGCCGTAGGGATGCTCGGCATCCGGGGCCTTGGCGGCCAGCCGGAAGCCGATGAGGCTGACCACGTTGGACGAAGCGTCCGAGAGGTTGTTCAAAGCATCCGCCATAATGGCAATGGAGCCGAACAGGGTGCCTGCCAGCAGCTTGCCCAGGCAGAGCAGCAGGTTGCAGGCCATACCCACACCGCTGGCAAGGTTGCCGTAGGCCGTGCGGGTAGCGGGGTCCTGGGGATCATTGGGATGCCGGATGAACCGGCGGATCAGAAATTGCGTCATATCTATCTTTCATCTCCAGAGGTGCGTTCAAAAAATACGACTTAGGTATAGTATAGCACCCAGCTTTACCGTTGTGAAGCGTTCACCCATGAAACTGCGGCTTGTCAGGCGGCAGTTTTGTGAATTTGCTTCTTGTTGCAATCAAAAAAGAGCTGCCGCGCGCCCCTTTGCCAACACTTTGGTTGGCAGAGAGCGCCGCAGCAGCCCCTTTTACGGTTCCGTCAGGGGAACTCAGACATTCTTGGCAGAGGGCTTGCTCAGATCCACACCGCGGATGATCTTGCGCACGGGCAGGATGCTCTTGGCGTTCATGGACAGCTCGTCCACGCCCATCCGCAGGAAGGTCTCGGTGAGAGCGGTATCCGCGCCCAGCTCACCGCAGATGCCCACCCAGATGCCGTGGCGGTGGCCCGCCTCAATGGTCATCCGGATGGCCTTCAGCACAGCGGGGTGATGGGGATCAAAGAAAGGCTCCAGCTTGGCGTTCTGGCGGTCCAGCGCGCAGGTGTACTGGGTCAGGTCGTTGGTGCCGATGGAGAAGAAATCGCACTCCTGGGCCAGATCGTCCGCCACCAGAACCGCAGCGGGGGTCTCGATCATGGTGCCCACCTCGATCTTGTCGCTGAACTTCTTGCCCTCGGCGGTCAGCTCTGCCTTGCACTCCTCCAGCACGGCCTTGGCATCCTGCAGCTCCCGCAGACTGATGATCATGGGGAACATGATGCTCATGTTGCCGTAGGCAGAAGCGCGCAGCAGGGCCCGCAGCTGGGTCTTGAAGAAATCCTTGCGGGTCAGGCAGATGCGGATGGCGCGGTAGCCCAGCGCAGGGTTTGCCTCGTGGTCGAGCTTCATGTAGTCCACGGTCTTGTCCGCGCCGATATCACAGGTGCGCACGACCACCTTTTTGGGAGCCAGGCTCTCCAGCACCTGCTTGTAGGCCTCGAACTGGTATTCCTCGGTGGGGTAATCCGTGCAGTTCAGGTAGACGAATTCGGTGCGGAACAGGCCCACGCCGCCCGCGTCGTTCTGCTGGACCGCGCCCACATCGCTCATGCCGCCGATGTTGGCAAAAACCTGCACGGTCTTGCCGTCCAGCGTGGTGTTGGGCTTGCCCTTGAGCTCGGCCAGCAGGGCCAGCTTCTTCTGGTCCTCCTGCTGGCGCTTTTTCAGGCTCTCCAGCAGATCGGGGGTGGGGTCCACATACACGCAGGCATTGTAGCCGTCCACCACAGCCATCTTGCCGTCCCAATCGTCCTGGATCTCCTTGCACTGGATCAGGGCGGGGATGTTCATGCTGCGGGCCAGAATGGCGGTGTGGCTGTTGGAGCTGCCCTCCCGGGTGATGAAGCCCAGCAGCAGGCTCTTGTCCATCCGCACCGTCTCCGAGGGTGCCAGATCCTCTGCTACCAGAATGCTGGGCTCCGTGCCCTGCAGGGTGGCATTGTCCACACCCTGCAGGATGTCCAGCATGGCCTGGGCAATGTCGATGACATCGGCGCTGCGGGCCTGTAAATAGGGGTCGTCCATGGCGGCAAACACGGCGGCCTGGTTGTCGCCCGCTTTCTTGACGGCATACTCCGCACACATGTGCTGGCCGTTGATGATCTCCTTGATGGCATCCACAAAGTCATCGTCATCCAGCATCATGGCATGGATGTTGAACACCTCGGCAATGTCCTCGCCTGCCTCGGCCAGTGCCTTTTCATACAGGGCAGTCTGCTGGTCAATGGCCTTGGCCCGGGCCTCTTCAAAGCGGGCTTCCTCTGCCGCCGTGTCCGCGACCTGGGCGGTGGAGATCACGGTATCTTTTTTCTTGTAAATTTTCAGCTTGCCGATGGCAATGCCGTTCAGGATGCTTTTACCGGTTCCTACCTGCATCGTTCTCTCTCCTTTGTTGAGAATTTAGTGCGAAAAAGCCCCCGCAGGGTCTCCCGCAAGGGCTTTTGTCCGCAGATTCAAAGATCAGACGTTCTCGGTCAAGAACTTCTGAATGGCCTCGGCAGCGGCGGCCTCATCGTCGCCCTCCACCTTCACGGTCACGGTGTCGCCCTGCTTGACCCCCATGCCCATCAGAGCCATCAGTTTGCGCAGGTCGCAGCTCTTGCCGTCCTTTTCCAGGGTAGCGGTGCTGGCAAAGCCCTTGGCCACCTTCACGAGCAGACCGGCCGGACGAGCGTGGATGCCGCATGCATCCTTAACAGTATACTGGAATTCCTTCATAATCATTTTCTCCTTACTTCATCCCGTTTCAGATCCGGACGGTCCTGCCACTCCGGACGCAGCCGATTTTGCTGCGGGATGCTACTATTATTATAAACCCGCTTCGTTATTTTTTCATCATCCCATATTGCTGATTTTTAGCCAGAAATTTTGGTGCTATTGAACAGAAGTTTTGCCCCCATTTTTCCACCGGATTCATTCGACAGGATACCCCTCGGCATCCAGGGGCAGGTCGGTGTACTGCGCCTCCTCGGGCACCACGGAGTCCGGCTCCCCGCTGGTCTGCTGGCTCTGCCCGGCCGCGCCCAGCTCCTCATCATGGCGCTCTCCCCAGTCGCCGCTGTAATCCTCACCGGACACCTGCTGGGCATCCTGCTGCTCAGCCTGCGCCATTGCGGTCTGGGCATCCTTCAGGCCGATCACCGTGCCTGACGGCTTTTCCAGCAGGTAGGCCCCCACAGCTTTTTTGCGGTAGACCAGCAGCACGCCGTAGCGGCTGGTCTCTCCGCTGCTGGCCGCCGGGATCAGGGCGGTCCACTTTTCCACGGTTTTCCCTTTGTAGCGGGTAAGATCCATTCCGCTTTGCTGTACCACCCCGTTGAAGGCCGAAAAGCTGTCGTCCCACTTGCGGGGGATCTTGACCTTATCCGCCGTGATGGACGTGCCGTCCACATCCAGCCCATAGCCCGTGAACCAGGTCTGGATGTCCTGCGCACTCTCGATCCGGTTCACCCCGGCCGCTGCCGCCACCGTGCGGGTGCTGATGTACCGCCCCAGAAAGGCGCTGAAGATCACCAGCGCACAGCAGAGCGCACCGGCCCCCACCTTTTTCAAGCTCGTCTTGTTCAGCGTTACCACAAACATGCCGTTCCCTCCCACCCGTTTTGTTCTGAAAAGAATATATGGGGCGGGCAGGCAGAATATGTTTGGCACCACCAAAAGAGCCCCCGCCGGAATAGACCGGCAGGGGCTCTTTCTCATAGCGGTAAGTTCAGGATCACTCGATCAGGCCGTTCAGCAGGGCCAGGCACTTGCGGCTGTGCAGCTTGCGGATGGCCTTGGCCTCGATCTGGCGGACACGCTCACGGGTGACACCGAAGTCGCGGCCCACCTCCTCCAGCGTGCGGGGGCGGCCATCGTCCAGACCAAAGCGCAGGCGGATGACCTTTTCCTCACGGGGGGTCAGGCTCTTGAGGGCCTGATTGATCTGCTGGGCCACCATGGCGCGGTCTGCTGCCTTGCCGGGGGCCTCGGCGTTCTCGTCGGCCACGAAATCGCCCAGGGAGGAATCTTCTTCCTCGCCCACGGGGCTTTCCAGGCTGGCGGGTTCCTGCGCCATGCGCTGGATCTCGCGCACGCGCTCCACGCTCATATCCATGGCCTTTGCCAGCTCCTCGGGGGTGGGCTCGTGGCCGTTCTGGTAGACCAGCTGGTTGGTGGCCTGACGCATCCGGTTGATGGTCTCGACCATGTGCACCGGGATGCGGATGGTGCGAGCCTGATCCGCAATGGCGCGGGTGATGGCCTGACGGATCCACCAGGTGGCGTAGGTGGAGAAGCGGAAGCCGCGGTCACAGTCAAACTTCTCGGCGGCCTTGATCAGGCCGATGTTGCCCTCCTGGATCAGGTCCAGGAACGCCAGATTATGGCCGACATGCTTCTTGGCGATGGAGACCACCAGACGCAGGTTGGCCTCGCTCAGGCTGCGGCGGGCGTTCAGGCCGTCGCGGCGGATCTTGAGCAGCTCCTGGCGGCGCTCCTCCGTCAGGGGGCCGTTCTCCACGGCCTCCATGGCTTCTTCTTCGGCAGCCTTTTCCTCGTCGTCCTCGCTGGACTTGGTGTTGCCGTCCTCGTCCAGATCCTCGGTATAGCTCCGGCTGTTCTCATCCTCCTCGAACGAGAAGCGGGCGCTGTTCTTTTTGATGTACTCAGGCGCGCCGTACTTCTGGCGGTCGGCCTGAAGGATGTGGGCAGCCTCGGCACCGGCGTGGATGCGCTTGCTCAGGTCCACTTCCTGCTCCGCGCTCAGCAGCGGGATCTGACCGATCTGCTTGAGGTAGTTCTTCACAGGGTCATCCAGCAGCTCATCCATGGCAGCCTTCAGGTCTGCGGGGTTCTCCTCTGCCGGGTCGTCCTCATTTTCATCGCCCAGGCCCAGCTCATCGCTGTTTGCCTCGGCACTTTCCACCTCTGCCATGATGCCTTCCACATCCAGGCTGGTGTCACCGTCGGCCTCGTCATCCAGAATTTTGATGCCGCGCTCCTCCAGAAGCGTGTAAAGCGTTTCCACATCCATCCGGCACTGGGAAGCCAGTGTCTTGGCCTCGCCCGCCGTCAGGGTGCCTTCGCCCTTCGTCAACAGTTCCTTCAAAGTCATGCCCATTTCGCTCTCTCCTTTTCACCGCGGCGCTGGCTGCGCCGTAAGTGATATCGTATCATAAGTTTTGCCGCTGCGGGGTGGTTCAAATCACCAGGCCGCCGTTCACACCGAACACCTGCCCGGTGATGTAACCGGCGCTTTCGCCTGCCAGGAACACCAGCAGCTGCGCCACCTCGTCCGCGCTGCCCAGGCGGCCCACGGGGGTCTCCTCGGCCAGCGCGGCCTTATCCTCTGCCGTAAAGGCAGCCATCATATCGGTGTCGATGACACCCGGGGCCACGCAGTTCACGGTGATGCCGCTGGGCCCCTCCTCTTTGGCAAGGGCCTTGGTCAGGCCGATCAGGCCCGCCTTGGCAGCGGAGTAATGCACCTCGCAGCTGCCGCCGGTCTGGCCCCACATGCTGCTCACGGTCAGGATGCGGCCCGCCTTGCGGCGGATCATGCCCGGCAGGGCCAGCTGGCACAGGTGGAACGCGCCGCTCAGGTTCACGTCCAGCATGTGCTGCCACTCCTCCGGGGTGATATCGGTGAACAGCTTCTGCTGGGCAATGCCCGCGTTGCTCACCAGCACATCCACATGGCCCACGGCCTGCTCCACAGTGTGGAACGCCACCTCACAGCTGGCGCGGGAGGCCACATCGCACTGGACCGCCAGCAGGCCCGGCAGCTCCTTTTCCAGCGCCGCCGCCGCCTCGGCGTGGGTGTGGTAGAGCACCGCCACCCGGTAGCCCGCCTGCCAGAAGGCGCGGGCCGCCGCGGCTCCGATGCCCCGGTCGCCGCCCGAGATCAGCACGCAGCGCCCGTTGGCCGCAGGGACTGCCGGTTCCGGCACAGGCTCCACCGGCGGTTCTGTTTCCGCGGCCGGTTCCGGCGCAGCTTCCTGCACCGGCTCCTGTTCCGGCTCAGGGGCCCGGGATGCCTTGTCCTCATCGCTCAGGTCAAAGGTCAATTCAAATTCATCATCGTACAAGAGTCAGCCCTCCTGCCGTTTGTTCTCTGCCTGCAAAAAATCCCGCAGGCAGGAAGGTCCCGCCCTCCACCGCACCCATGGGCTGCGCTCTGCTCCTCTTTCCGGTCAAGGCCGGTCCTGCGGCGAGCCCGCTGGTCTGTGCGAGTGGTTTCGACAAGTTACCATTAAATAATATAGCACAATTCGGCGAAAAAAGAAAGTGGGAACCGCCGTCTTTTCACGCAGTTCCCACTTTTTTTCACGTTCTCAGGGGGTCACGGGCGGTTTCCAGCGGGGCTTTGCGGCCCGCTGCTCCCGCAGCCGGAGGAAAAACGCCTGCAGCAGCGCCTGCGCCTCCTCCGCCCGCAGACCGCCCTCCACCACCGGATGGTGGTTGAAGGGCAGGGCGAACAGGTCGGTCACGCTGCCGCAGCACCCGGCCTTGGTATCCGCCGCGCCGTACACCACCCGCCTGATCCGGCTGTTGATGATGCCGCCGCTGCACATGGGGCAGGGCTCCAGCGTAACGAACAACTCACACTGCCACAGCCGCCAGCCGCCCAGCTTTTTGCAGGCCGCGTCAATGGCCAGCAGCTCGGCGTGGTGGAGGGCGTTTTTCTCGGTCTCGCGGGTGTTGTGGGCGGCGGCGATGATCTCGCCGTTCCGGGCCACCACCGCGCCCACGGGCACCTCGCCCAGCGCGGCGGCCCGTGCGGCCTCCTCCAGCGCCGCGCCCATCAGCTCATAGTCGGTCATCCCATTCCCCTTTCTGCCAGCGCCCGGGCCAGCACCAGCCCATTGTTCAGGATATGCAGCACCACCCCGGGTGCAGGACTGTCGGTCTGCTCTGCGGCCCACCCGAAGATGAGCCCCATGCCCAGCGCGTAGCACTTTTCGGTCAGCGTTCCGTGCAGGGCCGCAAAGAGCACAGCCTGGCAGAGGTTTGCCGGGTGCTCCCCCAGCGGCCGCAGCAGGCGCAGCAGCGCCCCCCGGAACACCAGCTCCTCAGCCAGCGGCAGCACCAGCAGGCTGCGCAGCGTGCCGGGCACGCCCTGCGGCAGTTCTGCCGCCCCGCCGGGGACCAGCACACACCAGACCGCCGCCAGCCCGGCCCAGGCCAGTGCCGCGATGCCTGCCGCCCGCAGGCGGCGGTTCTGTTCTGACATCTTCTCCGTCCCCTCTCCGTTTGGGGGTGCGCTGTTCCGCTGCTTCGGGCGCACAGCGCACCGCCCCGCAATGCCTGATGCCCATTGTATCATGTTCCGGCCCGTTTGTGCAAGAAAACGGAGCGGAATTGCGAAAATACGAAGAAATATTGATTCAAACAATTGACATTTCCCGTCGTCTCTGGTATATTCCTATACGACTTTTTGATTGATTTGGTCGGGTTATCCGTTCTTGGCCCCGTTGGAGGTATTACTATGATCCGCATTCTTACCGATTCCGCATCCGACATCCTGCCCGCTGAAGCCGAGCAGCTGGGCGTGACCGTCATCCCCCTGAACGTCACCCTGGAGGACGGCACCGTGCTCCGGGACGGCGTGGACATGACCCCCACCGTGTATTACGGCGTGATGGCCCGCTGCCACAAGCTGCCCACCACCAGCCAGCCCAGCCCCGAGCTGTTCCAGCGCTTCTTCCTTGAGGCGGCTGCCGCCGGGGACGAAGTGGTGGGCATCTTCCTCTCCCATGAGTTGTCCGGCACCTGCCAGTGCGCCCGGCTGGCCGCAGACATGGCCAATGTGGACAATGTCCTCTTTGTGGATTCCGAGAACGTCTGCCTGGGCGAGAGCCTGCTGGTGCGGCTGGCTGTTCAGCTGCGGGATGCCGGAAAGACTGCCGGGCAGATCGCCGCCACCCTTGAGCACGCCAAGGAGCATCTGCATCTGGTGGCTGTCATCGACGACCTGAAGTATCTGCGCAAGGGCGGCCGCCTGCCCGCCGCCGTGGCCGTGGCCGGTGGGATGCTGGGTATCAAGCCCCTCATCACCATCAAGGAGGGCAAGGTCGTTATGGCGGGCAAGGCCCGGGGCCTGCCCGGCGCTTACGTTGCCCTGTTCAAGAAGATCGAGGAGCTGGGCGGCATCAGCACCTGCGCCGACGCGCTGGCCGGTTACACCCTCGCCCCCCGCGAGGTTCAGCCCATCCAGACCTACCTGCAGGAGAATCTGGGCCGGAACGAGGCCCTTGTGCGCCAGATCGGCTGCGTCATCGGCACCCACGCCGGCCCCGGCGCGTTCGGCCTGGCCTTCCTCGATGAGGGCTTCACCTTCTGATCTTACCCAATCAAAAAGAGGAACTGCTTTCCCGGCAGTTCCTCTTTTTTGTTGGTTCATTCGTGTCCGATCTTCGACCAGTCGATCTCTTCGGCATCTACAAAGCCGCTGTCCTTCGCTTCCTCCAGCTGCTTTGCTTCCTCTGTGGTCAGCTTGGTGAAATCCGGGTCCCATGCCAGTACCAGCTTTTTGATCAGCTCGTAGGCAAGGTTCTTGTCCGGGTCCGGCAGCATATCGATCATGTGTGCTGCATTCATTGCAATTTCAGACATCCTGCCACCTCCTTATTTATAGATATCGCCACGATTCCCGATATCCAGCACCAATAGAATGAAGATCCGTTCATTACAGCACCGCATCCGAAACGATCTTGCCCAGCAGGAGCACCAGCACCACAAGCATCATGGGGCGGATGAACTTTGCGCCGTTCTTGAGGGCGAAGTGGGAGCCCAGCAGATTGCCCACAATGCCGCTGATGGCACAGGGGATGCCGATGGAGAACACCACCAGCCCGCTGGAAAGATACGTTACCAGGCTGGCGTAGTTGCTGGCAAGATTGAGCACCTTGGCGTTGCCGCCCGCCGTGCGCAGGTCAAAGCCCATCAGGGTGGTAAAGGCGATGATGGCAAAGGTGCCGGTGCCCGGGCCAAAGATGCCGTCGTACAGGCCGATGCCCAGCCCGATGGCAAGGGCCAGCACCGCCTTTTTGGCGTTCAGGGTACCGTCGTCCCGGTTCTCGTCGGGCAGGTCCCGCCGCCAGAGGATGAGCACCGCCGCCACCGGCAGGATGATGAGCATCATGGTGCGCAGCACCCGATCGCTGAGCAGGAGCACGATGTGGGAGCCCAGTGCGCTGCCCACAAAGCTGCCCACAGCCGCCAGCAGACCGACCCGGATGTTCATGGCTCCCTTCTGGAAGAACTGCGCCGTGGCAAAGGTGGTGCCGCAGGCCGCGCTGAATTTATTGGTGCCGTAGGTGTAATGCACCGGCAGGCCCGCAAACAGGTAGGCGGGCAGGCTGATCAGGCCGCCGCCCCCCGCCGCCGAGTCCACAAAGCCCGCAAACCCGGTCATCAGCATCAGAAACAGCAGCATTGGCAATGATAATGTAATTTCCATTCGTTCTACTTTCCCACTCTTTCGTTTACTTCAGATACAGCTTTCCCTCGCAGGCCAGGATCTGATCCAGGATCATCCGGGACACCCGGGCACCATAGACCATGGCGGGGTGGTCGTTGTACTCGATGATGTCATGGAACTCCTTGTTCATCAGAACAATCACATACTCGCCGTAGGGGGTGTGGATGATGCCGCCGTCGTTGCGGCAGGCGTTCATGCTGCCGCTCTTGCTGGCCACCCAGATAAGCTCCGGCTCGCCGGTCTCCTCGCAGTCCAGATAGAACTGGGGGAAATCGTGGGTCAGCATGGTGTTGTAGTGCTGCTGGCGGAAGATTCCCAGCATGGCGGCGCTGGCTTCTTTGCTGACCAGTGTGCCCTTTGCCACCTGCGCAAACAGGGCGGCGTAGTCCCGGGGCGTGGTGGTGCCCAGCTTATCGTAGCGGTCAAAGTGGAGGGGGTTGTGCAGGACGGTGTGTCCAAAGCCCAATTCCCGGATGCAGGCATTGATGGTGTCCAGCCCCAGGTAATCGATGATCATATTGGTGGCGATGTTGTCCGAGCAGATGATCATCATGGTGGCAGTGTCCTTCACCTTGAGCTTTGCCCCCACGCCCAAGGCCCGGAGCATCCCGGAGCCGTCCACGAACTGGCTGGCCTCGTAGGTGATCTCCTCCTCCAGGTCAGCCCTGCCCCGGCTGGCCTGCAGATACAGCACCGCCAGAATGAACGCCTTGATGGTGGAGGCCGTCTCAAACTCCTCGTCGGCACCGATCTCCACCGTGCTGCCGCGCAGGTCGTCCACAAAAACGCTCATCCTGCCCTGATAGGAATAGAGCTCGGCGGCAATGCGCTTTTCCAATGTCATATTCTGATCCATCTGGAATCCCTCAACTTTTCTATACTTTCCGTTATACTTTATCCTTACCGTTAAGACATTATTATCGTTGATATCGTTGTTATCGTTGCTAACTTTTCTTTTTCACCAATGTTATCAACGATTGCAATGATGATTTTGATACCAACGGTGATTACAGGTTGTTTTCAAAGAAACGCTGTGCGTTGCGGAAGAAGATGGCTTCCACCTCATCCTCGGTGAAGCCCTCTTTCCGCAGGGCATCGGCCAGCAGGGGCATTTTGGAGCAGTCGCTCAGTTCCAGCTTGCCGCCGATGCCGTCAAAGTCACTGCCCAGACCGATGATCTCAATGCCGCCCACCTGCTTGAAATGGGCGGCGTGTTTGGCCATCAGGGCCGTGGTGCTGCGGCACAGGTCGGGGCTGGGCTGGTCATCCAGAAAGCCCGCGCAGTAGTTCAGGCCCACCAGACCGCCTTTTTCCGCCATGACCCGGATCATCTCATCGGTCAGATTGCGGCAGTGGGGGGCCAGGGCGCGGCAGTTGGAGTGGCTGGCTGCAAAGGGGCGGGTGCTGTGCTCCGCAATGTCCCAGAAGCCTTTATCGGACAGGTGGCTCACATCGGCAATGATGTGCAGGCGCTCCATCTCGGCCAGGAACTCGAAGCCCTTCTCCTTCAGGCCGGTCTCGGTGTTGGGCATACAGGGCCAGATGGGGCCGTTGCCGGGCACCACGTTGGGGCTGGCCAGCTCGTTTTCGTGGTTCCAGGTCAGGGTCATCATCCGCACGCCCAGCTCGTACATCCGGCGCAGCACGCCCAGACTGCCCTTGCAGCAGCCGGCCTCCTCAATGGTCAGCATTCCGCTGATCTTGCCCGCCTCGGCGTTTTTGCGGATATCCTCGGGGCGGTAGACAGGGGCGATCCTGTCGGAATACTGCTCCATCATCCGCTTGAACACGTCGATTTCTTCCAGCGCCGTCACCAGCGGGTCTGCGCCCGGGGTGGGGTCAGCCAGATTCACAAAGGCGGCAAAGCACTGGAGCATGTAGTCGCCCTTCTCCAGCTTTTCCAGATCGATGTGGCCGTTGTTGTGGGCAAAGGTCTGCCCGTCGCCCCGCATCTCCGCGCGCCGCAGCTCGCTCAGGGTGTCACAATGTAGATCAAAGACTTTCATCGTTCATGTCCTTTCTTAACAGCTTTTATGTCAAGCCTCTCCGGGATGCTGCCCCTTCGCAGCAGCTGGCGGGGTTAACCCCCCAGTCACGCTTCGCGTGCCAGCCCCCCTAATAGTGGGGCCCTTGGCATGGCGGAAAGCCTTTCCTTTTTGCCAAGGCCGCCCCTACTAGGGGCGGTGGCATTGCGAAGCAATGACGGTGGGGTTTCACCTTCAGAACACACTCCCCACCGCATACAGACTCCTGACCAGATCTTCCCGGTACAGCGGGTCGGCGGGGTCAAGGCTGTTGATGACCACGCCGCCGCTGGCGGACGCGCCGGTGGAGTGGATGTAGCGGCCCTCGCCAAGGTAAAGGGCGATATGGCCGGGGAAATAGAGGGCATCGCCCCGCTTTTTGTCTGCAAAGGGGATCTGGTGCATGGGCCAGCCCTCCACGATCCTGGCATCCCGGTAGATGAGCACGCCGCACTGCATATAGGCGCTGCTGACAAGGCCGGAACAATCAATGCCCCGGCCCGACTTGCCGCCCCAGCGGTACTCGGTGCCCAGATACTTTTTCGCCTGCGCGCAGACGGCATCCCGGAACGCTTCCTCGCTGCCGTCGTACCACGCCTGCAGTGCTTGCGGCACCAGCTCCCCGGCGGTAATATTCCGGGCCTCAGCCAGCGCGTCATCAAAGGCCAGCCCCTCCCGCTGGGAAAACACTGCGGTCATCTCAAACCGCACCGGCTCCAGCGCCACGTCCCGGACATAGCCGGTGCGGCCATCCAGCAGGGCCACCTTGGCCCAGCCGGTGTGGGCCTCGGCTTCCTCGGGCGGTTCGGGCAGGCGGCAGAGCAGGCAGCCCCGCTCCAGCTCCAGCATCCGCACCCCCTGCACCTTGGGCAGGCTGAGCACATCGGTGGCACGGCCCACCAGCACCAGCGGCTGGGGCAGATAGTCCCGCAGCGCATCCTCGCTGACAAATTTCAGCGCATCCCGCCGGACAAAGCCGTGGTAGCCGTAAAAGGTGACCACCTCGGCCACCTCCGGGGAGAGGGGCACTCCCTCGGCAGTCACGCCGCCGGGGGCGGTGCGCACCTGACAGGCCTGACCGTACAGGCCCTCGTCCCCGATGGTGGAAACAAGGCCCGCCTCGCTCTGTTTGGTGGTCTGGGGCAGGTCGTAAATGGTCACGACAGGCCGGGCAAATATGGCGTATTGCATCATTCGGTTCCCTCCAACAAATCCAGCAGCTCCTCCGGCTTCATGCGCAGGATGGCACCATCCGCGCTGCCGGTGACGGTCTCGGCCAGATCCTGCTTGGCCTGCTGCAGCTCCACGATCTTTTCCTCAATGGTGTCCTGGGCGATGAGCTTGTACACCTGCACCGGGTTCTGCTGGCCGATGCGGTAGGCACGGTCGGTGGCCTGATTCTGAGCCGCCACGTTCCACCACGGGTCGTAGTGAATGACGATATCGGCGGCGGTCAGGTTCAGGCCGGTGCCGCCTGCCCGCAGGGAGATCAGGAACACGCTGGCCTCGCCGCCGTTGAAGCGGCGCACCAGCTCCGCACGCACCGGCTTGGGGGTGGAACCCTGCAGGGTGAAGTGGCTCACGCCCTCTGCGTCCAGCCGCTTGGCCAGCAGTTCCAGCATGGAGGTGAACTGGCTGAACAGCAGGATGCGGTGCCCACTCTCCACAGCACTGGTGACCAGCTCGATGCAGGCATCCAGCTTGGCGCTGCCGCCTGTCCAGTTGTCGGCAATGAGCCGGGGGTCGCAGCAGATCTCCCGCAGCCGCATGAGGACGGCGAACACCGCCATCTTGTCCTCGGGCTTGGCGGCCCGCAGCTTCTCCCGGGCATCCACCACGGCGGCAAGGTAGAGCTTGCGCTGCTCCTCCTCCAGCTCGATGCGGTAGACGTTCTCTGTTTTGGGGGGCAGCTCCTTCAGCACCTCGGACTTCATCCGGCGCAGGATGAACGGCCCGGTGAGCTGGTTCAGCCGCCGCACCGCCGCCGGGTCGTTTTCCTGCGTGATGGGCTTTTCAAACCGGCTGCAGAAGCTCTTGTAGGGCGGCAGGTAGCCCGGCATCAGGAAGGAAAAGATGCTCCACAGCTCGCCCAGGCGGTTCTCCACGGGGGTGCCGGTCAGCGCAAAGCGGACACGGCTGTTCACCCCGCACACCGCCTTGTATTTCTGGGTGGTGTGGTTCTTGATGGCCTGGGCCTCGTCCAGGATGCAGGCGTAGAATTTCTGGTTCTCGTACAGGGTCTCGTCGCGGCGGAGCAGGTCGTAGCTGGTCACCACCACGTCGGCCCCGTCCCACTGCTCGGCCAGCTGGGCCCGGTGGGCGGCATCCCCGTCCACCACAACGCAGTTCAGCTCCGGCGTGAACTTTTGGCATTCCTCGGCCCAGTTCAGCACCAGCGAGGCCGGGCAGACGATGAGGCTGGGCAGGGGGTTCCCGCCCTGCTCCCGGAGGGCCAGCAGATAGCTGAGCACCTGCACCGTCTTGCCCAGACCCATATCATCCGCAAGGATGCCGCCCATGCCGTAGCCATCCAGCGTGCGGAGCCAGCGGTAGCCGTCCCGCTGGTATTTTCGCAAAACTTTTTGTAGAGACGCAGGCGGTGTATACTCGCTGTCCTTTATCGCGTGGAAGCTCCGGCTGAGCTGGCGGAAGGCATCGTCCCGGTTGAAGCGGATGCCGTTCTGCCCCGAAAGCGCCCAGTCCAGACTGGGGGCCCGGTACAGGGGCAGCCGGGCGTGGGTTTGGCCCAGTTTGGCCCCGGAAAGCTCCAGCGTCTCGTTCAGCTCGTCCAGCACCTCCATGGAATCGTCCAGCCGGAGCAGACGGCCATCGCGCAGGCGGTGGTAGCGCTTTTTCTGGTGGAGCGATCTCAGCAGGGCTTTCAGCTCCCCCACCGGGAACTCCCCCGTGTCCACCTCCAGGTCGAGCACGCTGCCGTGCACCGACACCCCCACCGAGATCTTCGGCGGTGCGGCCTGCATACTGCGGAAAGCATCGGTCAGGTAGACCTCGCCCTCAGCCAGCAGGGCCGGGATGCCCTCATCGAGGAAGCGGTAGACTTCATCCTCCTCATAGGCATCGTAGTGGGCGGCAAGGCCGTTGCCCATGGTGTCCGGCCCCGGCTCCAGATACCGCCCCAGCAGCCGCCCGGCCCGCTGTTCGGCGCGGGCATCCCGCAGCAGACCGGCAGGCCCCGGTTCCTCCGGCGTGACGCGGTCCTCGCCGTACAAAAACTCAAGGTGCGCCCGCACCGTTTCCCGCGTGGGCGCGTCAAGGTAAAACTGCACCACCGGCTCCAGCGGGATCTGATTCAGCAGCAGGCGTTCGGGGTCCTCAATGGTCACCCTGCTGCCCAGCTCCGGCAGAACGTAGCTGCAAAAGGCGGTGGCATCCCCGGTGGTAAAGAACAGGCTCTTGCCGCACAGCGCCTCAAGGGCGGGCCGCATCCGGGCGCTTTCGGCCCGGTCCAGCTGCCAAATCGTATCCTCACTGTATAAATAGTCGTTGTCTAAACCCGTTTTCCATCCCAACGCGGGGGTCACGGACACCTCCACGCCGCCCCGGCGCTTTTCCACCCGCATGGTCAGGGCCGGGATGCCGGTCTTGAGGGTGTAGCCGCCCAGATTGCCAGTGGGGGCATAGAGGGCCACCAGACCGTCAAAGATCTCGCCGTTCAGCGGGATGCCCCCGGCAGGCCCGCTGCGGGGCGCATTGCCGTAGCTGCGCAGGGCCGCCTCGGCTCCTTCCTTTGCGCTGAGCTGCCGCCGCAGCAGGCGGAGCAGCTGCTGTGCCTCCGGGGCAAAGGCCTCCCAGCTGTGCTGGAATTCCAGCGCCTTGCCGTAACTGATGAAGCCGTGCTTCTCCACGGCCCGCAGCAGGTCCGGGATGCTCTTTACCACATACTGCCGCCCGCCGTCTGCCGAGATGCGCAGCCGCAGCCAGGGCAGCTCCCCGGGCAGCAGGGTCAGCTCCGGCTCCAGCTCTGCGGAGTGGGGGCGCAGCTCCGCGTGGCCGGTCACGCCGTCCACCTCGGCCAGTGCTCCCTCCTGATAGGCCCGGAGCAGCCGCCGTGCCTCGTAGTCGGATTCCGGTTCCTCGCCCCGCCATTTCTTGCCGAACAGCATTTCCAGGCTGGAGGCATAGCTGTCCCTGCGGGGCGGCTCCTCCGGCTGGGGCGTTTGCAGATTGGCCGTGCCCCGCACCACGCCCGGGATGCTCTCCGGGCTCTCCGAGGGCTTCTGCGGCGTTCTGCCGGAAAGGCCCTGACTCTCGCTGTCCCACATCAGCAGCGCGCCGATGTGCTTGCAGCAGGGCCCCTCGCCGTTTTCGTTGTAAGGGCAGGAGCAGCTGGCGCTGACAAAGCTGCCGTTTTCCCGCAGCCAGACCTGGGTCTGGTACAGGCTCCGCCCGCCGCCGCGCACGTCAGCGCTCAGGTGGCGCACGCCGTTCCCGGCCACTTCGCAGTTCAGATCCTGTATCCGGTCCGTGTAGGCCTTGGCCCGCGCGAATACCGTGCCGCCCAACAGGTAGCGGATCTCTTCCATGTCCATCCGGGGTCTCCCTCCCTCTGCAATGCTCTATTGGTTAAGCATACCGCACCGGCGGGCGGGATGCAAGGCTTTTGCAGAAAAAATCCGCCGCCTCTTTTGCAGGGGCAGCGGAAGGAAGCCTTATGTATAAATCTGATAGATATTTTCAATTTGATACGGGTCACTCAGCAACACCCTGCCATCCGACAACACCGTAAGTTCATCCCCTACCGCAAGGTCTTCCAGCTTTGCTTGCTTTCCACTTTTTGTCCGCAGCTTTTCCGAAACCTTGTGGAACGCATATAGCTTCCCGTTTTTTTCTTCCGCCATCAGAAAATCATTTTTCTCGTCAATTGCAGTGACGGTAACCGCCGTATAGGTGCTGACTGACGCTAGAATTTCCTCGATTTCCTGATAAACTGCCTTTCCTCCCGGAAAAACGTATGCCTTTTTCCCGTTGACCAAACAGATTCGGCTGTCCGCATAAAACGCAAGCCAGACCTTCGCCTCGTCGTCGCTGCCGAATTGAAGGACCACATCCTGCCCACCCGCATCGAAGGCATCCTGATTGATGCAGGGCAGGTAGAGTTTCTTTCCTAGATATTCTTCGAGCGCCTGATACAGCTCCGTCGACGCATCGGTCTGGAGATCGTTCATCTCCACATCGCCCCGGAACGAATTCAGGTTCATTTCCGCCACGGCAAGCGTATCGCTTTCCCGGATGGGCTTGGTGATCTTCTGCACCCGGTACACTGCAAGGGAGCCGAATGTCACGCACAGAAACAGCATCACCCCGGCAGCCGCCAGAATGCGCTTGTGCTTTTTGCTCACTTTCACCGAAAAAAGAACGCCCACAAAGCACACTGCCATTGGCAGCGGACACATGACCCAGTCCATCGTTTCATCTCCCTCGCGGTAGTTTCTTTCATTATACCGGAACCCGTGCAAAAGTGCAACAAACGCGCACTGATATTCCGACATAAACACAGCGGCCCCGCTTACGCTGGTTTTCCCAGCGCGGTGGAGCCGCTTTTTATGCCGTTATTGGGAGATACGGTAATGTCCCACAATGTCCGTTCGCTTTTCCAGAATGTCCTGTTCGTAAGCAGTCTGCCACGGATCGTTATGATGGATCACATAGGGCACACCGTCCCAGTTCCGCCGGTCAGAAACGATGCCGATATGCTTTTCAAAGATCACGATGTCACCGCCCTGCCACTGCTCCACATCTGAAACGTCGGTGGTCAGGGGAATGGCATTGCGGGCGAAAAAGACCTTACATCGGTCTGGTCATCAATGCCGTCTTCGTCTGCATCTACAGTGCTGTGGAATTGCAGAATTTGAGCAGCGAATTTATTCTGCGGACGAACAGCGGAAGTCTGCTGATAATGAGATAAAACTAGAATCGCAAGAATGTCGGCTATGAGCACTCCGGCTGTTCCGATAACAAAATTTCGTTTCACGGCACATTCCTCCTTTTGTATAGAACACGAATCCGAATGTTATTTCAGTGCACTTCGTCAAATTTACGAAACAAAAAACGCCTCAGGAAAAATCCTGAAGCGTTCTGTTCAAGTCGGCGACTACCTATTTTCACGCGCCGTTTCCAGCGAACTATCTTGGGCACGAGTGAGCTTAACTTCTGTGTTCGGAATGGGAACAGGTGGAACCTCACCGTCATCGTCACCGACCAATATGACTGGTTCAGTATAACATTTCTGTTTTACTTTGTCCAGTGTTTGTAGAAGGACGTGCCTTCAAAACTGAATAATCACTGCTCACATTTTGTCATTGACTTGAGAATTCAAGCGAATTGTGGTCAAGCCCTCGATCTATTAGTACACACTTGCTGAATGGATCACTCCACTTACACATCGTGCCTATCAACCTCGTAGTCTACAAGGGATCTTACCTGATTGAATCAGTGGGATATCTTATCTTTGGGTCGGCTTCACGCTTAGATGCTTTCAGCGTTTATCCGATCCGTACGTAGTTGCCCAGCTATGCTCCTGGCGGAACAACTGGTGCGCCAGAGGTACGTCCGTCCCGGTCCTCTCGTACTAGGGACAGCTCCCATCAAATATCCTGCGCCCACGACAGATAGGGACCGAACTGTCTCACGACGTTCTGA
>OJRB01000655.1_pt1 | contig 20135 bp, 19 predicted proteins | sample 1599061 | NCBI WGS metagenome assembly OJRB01 (sample SAMN03922522, study PRJEB24848) | human gut metagenome | isolation source: stool sample | host: Homo sapiens | place: Germany | collected 2010-02 | reverse complement strand
CCGCAAACGGCTGTCAGCCACATCGTCCGAACACAGCACTTATATTTTGCGCAGCGGGATACCACCCCGGCCTGCTTCGGACCTTTTGTGATTATTCTTAAATTGTTATTTAAATCTCTTTTCCGAGGAACATTGTGAAGTTTCCGGTTACCAGCAGTTCTCCGTCTTCGCCGGTAATATCTACCCGGCATACAGCGGTGTGTCTTCCTTTATGGACGGTATTGGATTCCACGTAGATGGTTCCACTGTTTACGCCGCGTACGAAGTTGATTCCGGCGCACTGGGTGACGTTGGTGACTTCGTAGGCGTAGGTGGACATGCCTGCCGCGATATCACACAGGGAGAAGAGAAAACCTCCGTGGGCATTGCCATACAGGTTTAAGGCCTCCTCCGGCACTTCTATAGAAAGACGGGCATGTCCCGGTTTTATCTCTAAAATCTTTAAATTCTCCTGACCGCCGATATGCTGAATGTGACGGCGGATTCCTTCCATTATCTCAGGTCTGTTAATCATGTTAAGCCTCCGTTTGTCAAAAATATATCATTATAATGAAGAATACGCGTGTGCGAAAAAAGAAAAAATACCGGTTTTTACGCCAGATTATACCTTCACACGCTAGACTATATCACTGGAAAAATCCTTTTACAATAGTAAAAGGAATTGATAGGTTTTTCCGATGAATCTGTTTCGCTTGTCCGGTCACAGCCGATTGGATATTTCTGGAATGGCACGTTATAATAGAATCATCAAGATTGTTAAAGAAATAGCAACATTCAACGAAGAAAAAAACAATCAAAATAAACCACTCATATAAGGAGGATATCACATGAGCAAGTTAACAAAGGAAGAGTTCCAGGCTTACTTAAAACAGATCCGCGAGCTGGCAGAGGGACCGCTGGAGGAGATCCAGAAAGAGGTTGAGGTAACCAACAAGTTCCCGCAGGAGTTCTATGATCTGGCAATCGAGAACAACTTATACCGTTGTTCCTTACCGGAAGAGTACGGCGGATGGGGCTTAAACGAGCTTGAGATCTTACAGGTACAGGAAGAGTTCTCCAGAGGCCCGGGCGGAATGAGAATGCATCTGCACTATGCAATGGACTTAAACTGGAGAATCCTCGATGATTACGGCAGCCCGGAGCTGAAAGCAGAGTACATGTCCAAGTTCCAGAATAAGGAAGTGTTCACCTGCTTCGCCCTGACTGAGGCAACCGGTGGTACTGGCGCTGACCTGCATACCCTGGCAGTAAAAGATGGCGACAGCTACGTATTAAACGGTGAGAAGACTCTGATCTCTCACACCGACTGCTGCGAATTTGCTTATGTCATTGCAGTGACCAACCCGGATTCCGACAAAGACGACAGACTTTCCGCATTCTTCGTACCGATGGATGCACCGGGATTTGAAGTTATCAACATGCCGCACATGATGGGCTGCCGCGGCGCAGGACATGGCGATCTGAAATTCACCAACTGCCGCATCGACAAGAAATATCTGTTGGGCCGTGAGGGACAGGGCCTTGAAATCGCAATGCACTCCTTATCCGTATCCCGCGCTCATATTGCAGCAAGTAACCTGGGTATGGCACAGAGAATGTTAGAGCTGTCCTTAGCATACGCTCATGACCGTGTAACCTTCGGCAAGCCGATCGGAACCCGTCAGGCGATCCGCGTAAAGATCGCAGATATGTCCATGATGGTACATGCGCTGCGCTGCATGGTTTACGACTTCGCAAAGGCTTACATGGAGAACCCGACCGGCGAGTATATCGAGGAGAAGGCTGCAATGTGCAAGCTGTTCAGTATTGACACCACCAGAAAAGTCAGTGATGAGATGCTGGAGATCTTCGGCGGCGTAGGCTACTTTGAGGATTGCAAGTACGGCCCGGTTGAGAGACTCTACCGCGACTGCCGCGCAATGTGGCTGGAAGAGGGCGCTCCGACCGTTCAGAGAATCACCATCTCCAGAAATACCATCAAACACGGTGCTCACATGGAGTACGTGTTGTAATTACAGGAAACAAAGCATTACCATAATCGCGTAAAAATGCGAAACGACTCATACGATAACCAGAAAGAATATAGAAATGCCTAAAACAGGGTCATCAGGTTCTTACTTGGACCTGGGGCCCTGTTTCCCTTTATACCGGTCCGGGAGAGAACGTGACCGGACCGAAACGGAGGAATATAATATGAAACCTTTGGAAGGAATCAAGGTTGTAGATCTGACAACTTATCTGGCCGCGCCGACAACGGTGCGTGTACTGGGCGAGTGGGGAGCTGACTGCGTAAAAATCGAATCTGCAAAAGGTGATCCGGCGAGAACCCAGGGGGCTGTATTCAATATGCCCTATAGCGATGAAGAAAATCTGGCTTTTGATGTAGCTAATTTAAATAAAAAATTTATTACTTTGAATTTAAAGGATCCAAAAGGTCTTGAAATCGCATATAAACTTCTGGCAGAGGCCGATGTGTTTGTGACGAATACCAGAACTAAGTCCCTGGTGAAGCTGGGACTCGATTACGATACTCTGAAGGAAAAGTTCCCACGGCTGGTCTTTGCACAGGTATTGGGGTACGGTGAAAACGGTCCTGAGAAGGATACGGCTGGATTTGATGTAACCTGCTATATGGCAAGAGGCGGTGTATTCGGAACCACCGTAAACCGCGGTGACGCGCCGATGATCCCGACCAACGGCTTCGGTGATTTCCAGGTTTCCCTGGCACTGGCTTCCGGCATCTGCGCCGCTTTATTTGGAAGACAGAGATCTGGCAAGGGCGACAAAGTAACCGTCAGCCTGCATCACGCAGCCGTTTACGCCCTCAGCACAGGCATGATCTCCGCCCAGTACGGCAACCAGTATCCGAAGAACCGTACCGAGGTGGTAAACCCGTTCAACGATGTGTTCCGTACCAGCGATGGCAAGTGGGTATGTATCTGCTGTCCAGAGTATGACCGCGATTATGAAAAGATGTTCACTGTGCTGGACGCACCGGAGATGCTGACGGAGGAGGCGAAAGAGAAGTACCGCCGCTGCGAGAGCATCAACGCCAACGGCCTGAACCCGGAAGTGGTGGCTGCGTTAGACCGAGCCATTGCGAAGTTCACCAGAGATGAACTGATGGAGCGGCTGAAAGCCAACGATATGCCGTGTGAGGCCTGCATGGAGCCGGTGGATATCTACCAGGATGAGCAGGCAGCAGTCAACCATATCCTGGCAAAGATCCCATATCCGTCCGGTGAGCGGTTCATGCCGACCAACCCGATCCGCTTCGGCAGCATGGGAGAACCGGAATATGTGATCGGTGGTTCCCAGGGTGCCCATACGATAGAGCTGATGAAGCATCTGGGATACAGTGACGCGGAAATCGAAGAGGCAATCGCTTCCGGCGCCGCGACCGGAGAGAAGAAGCTTAAGAAGCTGTAAGGCAGCATAGTGACGCGGCCGGGCGGCAGCGAAAAAAAGCCGCCTGACCGAAACAATAGGAAAAGACAAAGCATAAAGAGAAAGGGGAAGGTGACACAGATATGAGCTTAATGTATACCGAGGAACAGAAAGCGCTGATCGCTCTTGTGAAAGAGATGGCGGAGAATGAGATCAAGCCGTATGTGAAAGATGCGGACGAAAAGGGTGAGTGTCCCAAAGAACTTTACAAATGGGGATTTGATATGGGACTTCATATGCTGGAGGTTCCGGCAGAGTACGGCGGAGCCGGCTTAAGCTATGAGACTACAGCTATGATCTTTGAGGAACTGGCCAAGGTCGATGCCGGTTATGCCATCACCTTTGTTACATCCTTCGTAGCATTAAGAAACGTGATCCTGGCAGGCACCAAAGAGCAGGGCCAGTATTTCGCCGACAAAGTAGCACCGGGCGCATTTGCCGGTTTCGCGTTAACTGAGCCGAATGCCGGTTCCGATCCGGCAGCCATGCGCGCGACTGCAGTGAAGGCCGGAGATGAGTACATCTTAAACGGAACCAAGACCTTCATCACCAACGGTGCGGTAGCAAGCGTATTTGTAGGCTTTTTCAAGACCGATCCGGCAGCAGGCCACAAGGGAATTTCTGCTTTTATCATCGACGCGGACGCGCCGGGCGTGACCGTAGGTGCTCATGAGAACAAGATGGGCCTGCGCCTGTCCAATACCACCGACCTGATCTTTGAGAATGTCCGCGTGAAGGCATCTGCCATGGTCGGACCGGAAGGCAGCGGTTTTAAGCTGGCTATGAACGCTTTAAACTTATCCCGCGCATTCGTGGCAACTCTGGCGGTCGGCATCATGCAGCGCGCGTTAGATGAGTCTGTAAAGTACGCAAAAGAGAGAAAACAGTTCAACACCCCAATCATCAAATTCCAGATGGTACAGCAGATGTTAGCCGATATGGCCATCAAGATCGAGGCATCCAGATGTCTGGTCAATAACACTATGAAGATGATGGATGCGGGCATCATGGTTCAGAAAGAGGGTTCCATCTGCAAGACCTTTGTTTCCGACTGTGCCCAGGAGGTGACCTCCAACGCAGTTCAGATCTTCGGCGGATACGGCTACAGCAAGGAGTACCCGGTTGAGAAGCTGATGCGTGATGTCAAGGTATTCCAGATCTTTGAGGGCGCAAACCAGGTACAGAGACTGACCATCGCCAACGTATTAAATAAAGAATACAAATAGGAGGAATGAAGATGAATATCGTTGTTTGTATCAAACAGGTTCCGGATACCACAGAGATCAAGATCGATCCGGTGAAAAATACACTGATCCGTACCGGCGTGCCGAGCATCATGAATCCGTTCGACAAGAACGCGCTGGAGACCGGACTTTCTTTAAAAGACCAGTACGGCGGCAAGGTGACCGTCATTTCCATGGGACCGCCTCAGGCAAAGGCAGTGTTAAGAGAGGCACTGGCCATGGGAGCGGATGAGGCTTATCTGGTAACAGACCGCGCGTTTGGCGGTTCCGATACTTACGCAACCAGCTACATCTTATCTCAGGCCATCAAGAAACTGGGTGCTTACGATGTGATCCTGGGCGGAAAGCAGGCCATCGATGGAGATACCGGCCAGACCGCGCCGAGTATCGCGGAGCATCTGGGGGCCACCCGCTTAACCTACGTTTTGAGTTTAAAGGTTGAGGGCGGCAAGGTGATCGCAGAGCGTCAGGTAGAAGAGGGCGTGGAGGTCATCGAGACCAAATTCCCGGTTCTGTGTACCGCAACCAAGGAGAGTAACAAGCCGCGTTACGCAACGGTAAAGGGCGTGATGAGATCCTTTAACACTGAGATCGGACAGATTACTCTGGCAGACCTGCCGGATGCAGATACCACCAAGATGGGTCTGAAGGGTTCACCGACCAAGGTAAAAGCAACCTTCACTCCGAAGAGAACCGCAAACTGTGTGAACATCGAAGGCGTAAGCCCGGTGGAGATCGCGGACAATTTAATCGGAAAGCTGGTTGAGGCGAAGGTACTGTAAGAATAAGGAGGTCGTGAAGATGAGTTTTGATACATGCAAGGACGTATGGGTATTTATCGAGAGCTTCCAGGGACAGCCGAAAAGCGTTGGTCTGGAGCTGTTAGGACAGGGAAGAAAGCTGGCGGACGGGCTGAAACAGAAGCTTTGCGCCATTGTCATTGGTAAGGATGTAGACGCAGCCGTGAAGGAATCCGCAGCCTACGGAGCCGACAAGATCTATGTGATCCAGGGCGACGAGTATGAGAACTATTCCGCGGACGCTTATGGAAATGTATTCTTAAAGCTCTGTGAGAAATATGATCCAAACACCATTTTAGTAGGTGCTACCGTAAACGGAAGAGACTTAGGCTCCAAGATCGCGGTCAGCCTCCGCACCGGCCTGACCGCGGACTGTACCGCCCTCAGCGTAGAGGAAGAGACTGGCAATGTAGTCTGGGAGCGACCGGCTTTCGGCGGTAATCTGTATGCGCAGATTCTCTGCAGCGAGACCAGACCGCAGATGGGTACCTGCCGTCCTGGTGCTTTCAAGAAACCAGAGCGCAATGAGAACAACAAGCCGGAGATCATCAAAGAAGAAATCCATACCCCGGAGAGTGAGATCCGCACAAAGGTGCTGAATTTCATCAAGGCATGTGAGGATAACGATATGCGTCTTGATGAGGCAGATGTGATCGTATCCGGCGGCCGCGGCATGAAGAATGCCGAGAACTTTGGAATCTTAAAGGAACTGGCAGATGTGCTGGGCGGAACCGTGGGCTGCTCCAGAGCAGCCGTAGACGCAGGCTGGATGCCCCAGAGTAAGCAGGTAGGCCAGACCGGTTCCACGGTAACTCCGAAGATCTACTTTGCCTGTGCCATTTCCGGTGCGGTACAGCATGTGGCAGGCATGAGCGGGTCCGGCACCATTGTAGCCATCAACAAGGATGAGACCGCGCCGATCTTTGAGGTTGCGGATTACGGAATCGTGGGCGATGTCTTTGAGATCGTTCCGGCTCTGGTAAAAGAATTGAAAGCAAAGCAGCAGGCATAATACCAAAGAAACAGGAAGAAAAGGCTGCCGACAAAAGGAGGGAATGGTCCCACTTTTTGCAGCAGCCTTCCGCGTATGGAAGCGGGAGTCTGGCGGGACAACGGCATGCTGGCGGATGTAAGGAGGCACGTTATGTTTGAGGAAAGGAAGATCAACCCGAATCTGCAGAAACAGTACCGGGAGCAGGGGTACTGGAAAGATGAAACGCTGCTGGACTGCTGGGACCGGACGGTAGAAACGTATCCGGACCGGGAATATGTGGTCGACGACCGTGGTAACCGTTATACCTACCGGGAACTGGATGAGGCAGCAGGCCGGGTGGCATCGTATCTGATAGGACTGGGAATCCAGCCAGGCGAGGTGGTCTCTTTTCAGCTTCCAATCTGGAGTGAGTTTGCCATGCTGACCATTGCCTGCTATAAGGTGGGAGCGGTGGCCCATCCCATTGCCATGTCCTATGAGGAGAAGGAACTGGCAAGAAGCTTAAACATAACAGAATCCCGGTGTTATTTTGGCCCCACTTTTTTTTACAAGACCGATTATGAGGAGCGGATTCTGGCAGTCAGAGATCAGGTTCCCCTCTTAAAGGACATTGTTCTGATCGACAGCGTAAGGCCGGAAAAAAGCAGCGTCCGGCTTCTTCGGGACATCCTTCATGCCTTTGAGCCGCTGCCAGGAGAGCAGTGTGTCCACACGAAAAACGGACAGGATATGGCGGTAATTTTATGTACCTCAGGGACCACCGGAGGCACCAAAGGGGTGCTGCTAAGCCATGATAATGTGCGGTTTGCGGAAGAGGCTTTTAACCGGGAACTGGGGCTGACAAAAGAGGATATCATGTTCATGCCTGCACCGCTGCATCACGCCACCGGGTTTCACCATGCCATCATCGCGCCCATGCTTTACGGGGGCAAGGTGGTGCTGCAGCAGAAGTACCAGTGCCGGGCAGCCGTGGAGCTGATGAACCGGGAAAAGGTGACGTACTCCATGGGAGCTACGCCGTTTATCTATGATATCCTGCGGGAACTGGATGCAAACGGCGGCAGTCTTCCTACCCTGAAATTTTACCTTTGTGGCGGTGCTCCGGTGCCGGGGTATCTGGTGCAGCGGGCAAACCGCTATGGCATTTTGCTGTGCGAGGTGTATGGCTCTACCGAGAGTGTTCCCCACGTATTTGTGCGTCCCTGGGAAGCTCTGGAGAAGAATGGAACGACCTCCGGCCTCCCGGTGCCTGGCATGGAAGTGCGGGTCGTGGATGAAGACGGACGGGATGTACCGGTGGGAACACCTGGCGAGGAGTGGTCCAGAGGACCGGCGGTTTTTGCCGGATATTTAAAGGCCCGGGAGATTACCGATGGCGTGCTGGATGAGGATGGCTGGTTTCACAGCGGTGATCTCTGCGTGATGGATGAGGAGGGCAATATCCACATCATCGGGCGGAAAAAGGATATGATTGTGCGGGGCGGTGAAAATTTAAACACCAATGAGATCAACGATGCGCTGGAGGGCAGCCCTGGCATGGGGGATCATGCCATCATTGGCATGCCGGATGACCGTCTGGGCGAGCGGATCTGCGCATTTGCGGTGCCGCTTCCGGGGCATGAAAATCTGTCCCTGGAGGAAGTGCTGACATATTTGAAGGAAAAGAAAGTGCCGAAACGCTTCTGGCCGGAGCGGCTGGAACTGATTGACCGGATTCCCCATACCGGGAGTGGAAAGGTGAAGAAATATCTGCTTCGGGAAGAGCTGAAGCGCAGAAATCCAGAAGCAGACGGACTGGCAAAAGCGAAAGCAGAATACCAGGAGAAGCGCGCAGAGAATCAGGATGCTTTGGAACAGAACAGAAAGCAGGAGGGAGAACGGATATGGAACAGGTATTTGGAGCAAGAAGATGCCGTGATACCAGAAAACCCCGTGCAGAACAGTGCCCAGATGTAGTATTTTACCGTTGTGACACCTGCGGGGCATTGTTCCCGGTGACCGGGGCAGAGAAGGCAGAGGGACTTTGCATTTCCTGCTGCGGGACACCGGCCCGGAAGCTGGTGCCGAAAACGCCGGAGGAAGTGAAGGAGACCATTGAGGTCAGTTACCAGATCACCGGAGGCTACAATGACAACGCAGTGCGGGTTTCCTGGAAACGAAAACCCTATGGAAGCCATCCGGACTGGATTTACCTAAAGACCTTTGCCGGCGGATATTTAAAATATGTTTCTGACGGAAAGCGTTCGCCGGTGGTATTTGCCCTGGCAGACACGGACGCGTTCTGTTACTGCGATGAGGATCCGTGCCTGGAGTGTGTATTTCGCTGCAAACGTGGATTTACCGTGTATATTTATGATGCGGAGGCAGGACTTGTGGAGCTGCCGCTGGATAAGATGACTGCTCACTGGCAGTCGGGAGGAAAAGAACCAGAGTAGATATCGAAACGCGTTCTTTTTGACTCAAAAATGTTAAAAAAATAACAAAATACAATGTGGAGGAGGGTTTCTATGATAGCGACGATCGGCTTTGTGTTTGCCATCTGGCTTCTGGTGTACATGATCATTCGGGGGATTGACATGATCACAGCAACGGTGGTGACGGCAGCGGTCATTCTTGTGACAAGCGGACTGAATGTATGGGATGGTTTTCTGACCACGTATTCCGGCGGAATCGGCAGCTTTGTGACATCGTGGTTTCTGATCCTGGGGCTTGGCGGCGTGTTTGGACAGCTGGTGCTGGAGGCAGGACTGGCAACCAGGATCGCAAAAACACTGACGGAAAAGCTGGGGGCAAAGATGGTAGGAGCTGTGATCCTGATCTGCAGCTTTTTTATCACGCTTCTGGGAATTAACGGCTATATCATGGTATTTGTACTGTACCCGATTGCGGATAATCTGTTAAAACAGAATCGAATGGACCGGCGTGTTTTGCCGTTTCTGATCCTGGGCGGCGGTGCCTGCGCGAACGGATTCGCCTTTTCCCTGGATGTGTGCAATGTATTACCGAGTAATTACTTAAACACTTCCCTGGGGTCCTCCCCAATGCTTTCATTTTTCTTTACGGCTATTGCGGCGGTCAGCTATTTTATCTATTTTGATTACGCGCAGAAGCAGAGCAGAAAGAAGCACAGCGTGGAAGAACTGCTGGCCATGTATCCGGAAAAGGACAAGGAAGCAGAAGAGATGGAGCTGCCTGGCTTTGGCATTTCCGTACTCCCGTTTGTGGTGGTACTGGGCGCGGTTGTGGCAACCTCCGGCTGGGGCACCTCTACCAGCATTCTGTTTTCACTCGCGCTGGGAATCCTGCTGATCGTGCTGACCCAGTTTAAACGCATTAAAAATGTGAAGGCGTCCATCAAGAGCGGCAGTACCTCCGGATTAAATTCCATGCTGACGGTAGGGGCGGTCATGGGACTTTCTAGAGTGCTGGGTGCGTCACCGGTGTTCCAGAACCTGCAGACTGTCGTACTGAATTTAAATATGCCGATGTATTTAAAGGCATTTTTCGGAACCACGGTGCTGACTGGCCTGACGGGCTCTGCCATCTCCGGTGAGACCATCTTCATGGAAAGCTTTGGCCAGGCCTTTGTAGATATGGGCGTCAACGTGCAGGCCCTGCACCGCATCGTCACTGAGGCGGCACTGGTGTTAAACAAGCTTCCGAACTCTTCGGTAGCCATTCTCACCATGTCCATCTGCGGCTGCAAATTTAAAGACAGCTATAAACATGTGCTGCTTGGAACGACGCTTCCCTGCTTTGTTGCGGGACTTCTGGTGGCAGTGCTGGCAACCGTGGGCTTTGTATATTAAAAAATACAGGAAACTTTGACAGAAAAAAGACCGGTATGAACTGAGAAATTCAGTCTGTACCGGTCTTTTTTGTTTCATTTCACAGGAATGATAAGGAAGAGAATGTCAGGTGCCGGAGGGGGCGTCGGCCGGTGCTTCCGGCGGCAGATTCAGACAGTTTGAGACCATAAAGTTTGCGAAGGCCTCCACGGCGGCGGTGATAAAATTCTTTTTGCTGTAAACCATATAGAGCATGCGGGTGTTCAGTGGGACATCCGTTAAATGGATCTTTTTTAAGTTGTCAAACTGTTTTAAAAACGGAGTATCCGCGACAATGGCCGCTTTGGAGGAACGGTTGATGCGCCCGGCAATGGAAATCTCATCGTCGTAGGAATAGGCGGCCTCCATGTTCTTATCCTTTAAAATTTTCCGGATGGTCTTGCCAATGGGAATGGTGTCCCGGTAGGTGGACAGGGTGTAGTCACGCAGGGTGGACAGCTCCATGGAGTCGTACCGGGCCAACGGGTGGTCGTTTCGCACAATGACAATGAGCTCCTGGTAGGTGATGGGGACAAACACAAGATCCTCTTTGCTTTCTACCATGGAACAGAAGCCAATATCAAAGTTTCCGGCGGAAACTCCTTCTGCCACCGGAATGGATTTGTCCTGAAAAATGTTGAAGTTTACCTGCGGATGCTTTTCGTGGTACAGATCCAGCGCATCCGGAAGAAAATCTCCCAGCAGGGTGGGAATACAGCCTACATCAATGGTTCCGGTCACGGAATCGGATTTTTCTTTCATAATAGCAATGCCATGCTCCAGGACCCCCAGTGCCTGGCTCACATACTGATAAAATTCCTGCCCGTATTTGGTGAGCTCGATGCCTCTTCCTTTTTTCTGGAATAATGCAACAGAAAGTTCGCTTTCCAGAGAGGAAATGGAATCGCTCAGGCTTGGCTGTGTGATGTAGAGCGCTTTGGCTGCCTCGGTATAATGCTGCACCTCGGCCAGCTTGCGAAAATAATACAGCTGCTGCAGATTCATAGTGCTTCTCCTTTGTGCTTTTTTTCGAAGCAAAATCTGCAGGCCGGAGACACTGCAGACATTACGGTTATTATACATGATTATCAATAAAAGTTCCAGAGAAATGCTAAAAAATGTTATAAAATTATCAAATGCATCCGGTGAATTGGTTTGACAATTTTGTTAAAACTGCCTAAAATAAAAGGCAGATGGAGAGAAACAGGAGGTCTCAGCATGAGGGAAATCAAAAAGAACATATTTCTGGAAACAATTCCATATGAGAACCGCCATATCAGTCCCCGCAACCTTTACATCATCCGGGGAGAGGACCGGAGCCTGATGGTCGACACTTCGAATAACACGGAGCGGGACTGGAACATATTAAAGGGTATGGTCGATGCGCTTGGCATCGACTGCCGGAAGCTGGATATTTTTATTACCCATGAGCATCCGGATCACACCGGTCTGGTTCCAAAACTTCAGACCCTTGGAGCCAGGGCGTTCATGAATCCTGATGAAACCAGAAAGCGGGTGGATTTGCTGCACAGTTATCTGGCAGATGAGCACGCACGGATCGAAAATCTGCGGATTGTAGGTGTCACAAAAGAGGAGACACCAGAGGTTTTTGATACTTTTATGGAATATACTACGAAGGCTTATCAGTCCATGGAGATTCCACTGGAGCTTTCCTTTATTCCGATCCATCCGGGCGAGATACTTTCTTACGGGGGCTACTGTTTTGAGGTAGTGCTGTTAAAGGGGCATACGTTCGGTCAGTGCGGTCTGTATGAACCACAGAAAAAGCTCATGTTCGTGGGAGACCAGCTTATGACAACGATTGTCCCCATCGTGGGCACCCAGGAGACAGACCTTGGCATGCTCAAGTGTTATATGAATTCTCTGGGCGAGCTGAAACACAAATACAAAGACTGTTATTTCCTGCCCTGTCATTACGGGGAAATCAAAGATGTGGAAAAAGAAGTAAACCGCATCATTTTCGGTTACATGGAAAAGTGCGAGATCATGAAGCATGTGCTGGAGGAGGCGGGAACGGCCCTGACCACCCGCGACATCGGTGTGCGGACTTACGGAAGAAGTCAGGGACCGCCAGATTACGCGCATTTCGCTTCCTGCACCCAGATCTGGGCCAAGACCTTTTCCTGCATGGAGTACATGATGGGAGAAGGCTTTATCGAGCGCTCCGAACGGGACGGCATCATCTACTGGAAAGCCTTGTGATCCGGCTCACGCAGTTCGTTCCAGACCTGCTTAAAATAACCGGCAAATTCCGGAGCATTCCGGCGTTTTAAAGGACTATCATACTGAGGGGCAAAGGCCAGCGGAATATTGGCCTTTACCTGTCCCGGCCTTGCGGAGAGGACCAGCACCCGGTCAGCGGTGCTGATGGCTTCTGCCAGGTCATGGGTGATCAGAATGGCGGTCTTTTTTGTTTTTCGGATAATCGAAGCAATGTCATCGCATACGGAGAGCCGGGTCTGGTAATCCAGGGCGGAGAAGGGCTCATCCAAAAGCAGCAGATCTGGTTTTAAGATGAGCGTGCGGATGAGGGCCGCCCGCTGGCGCATGCCGCCGGAAAGCTCAGAGGGACGGGCGGATGCAAAGGCGGCCAGGCCGTAGTTTCGCAGCATTTCATCGAGTTCCTGCATGGCCTCTCTGGTTTTCTGGTGCTGGATCTCCAGTCCCAGCGCAGCGTTTTCCCGGATGGTGCGCCACTCGAAGAGATGATCCCGCTGGAGCATATAGCCAATACCTGTACTGGCTTCCTTCAGAGGTGTATCTTCTATATAAATAGCGCCTTCTTCCGGCTCCAAAAGTCCGGAGAGCAGGGAAAGCAGGGTGGACTTGCCGCAGCCGGACGGACCGACAATGGCAAGAAACTCACCGGGATCTACGGTAAAGGAAACCTGAAAGAGCGCAGGGGTCGCGCCTTCAGGGGAATGGTAGGAATAGCTGACGCAGCAGGCTTTTAAAAGTGGTTCCATGGCCGGTCCTTCTTGCTTTTTATAGTTTATTTTATGAAGAAAAGAACGAAGAGTTCCGGAAAACCCCTTGCAATTCCGAAAAGCAGGTGCTATAATACAAACGATAACATGATAATCTGACAGTTAGAGAGTGGGCATATGTCCACTCTCAATTTTTTGCCGGGGGGCGCTGTGAAAGGTTTCGGCAGAAACGTCAGTGCATGACGTGAAGAGAGGTGACAACCATGACAAGAAGAGAAGAATACGAATCCAGAACCGAAGCGTTTCTGCTTCCGGTTCTCGCAGAGCACAATTTCGAGCTGTGGGATGTGGAATATGTAAAGGAAGCAGGTACCTGGTATCTGCGTGCCTACATTGATAAAGAAGGCGGCATTGCGGTAGATGACTGTGAGGTGATCAGCCGTATTTTAAGTGACTGGCTTGACCAGACCGATTTCATCGAGGACAGCTACATTCTGGAGGTAAGCTCCCCGGGACTGGGCCGTCCGCTTAAGAAAGAGCGCGACTTTGAGCGCAGCCTGGGCGAAGAGGTAGAGATCCGTCTTTACAAGGCCCTGAACAAGCAGAAGGAATTTACCGGAATCTTAAAAGCATACGATAAGGAAACTGTGACCATCGAAACGGCAGAGGGCGAACTGGTATTTAACCGTTCAGACATTGCGCTGATCCGGCTGGCGTTTGATTTTTAAACAGAAAGATCTTAGGAGGATAAAACCATGAATAAGGAATTAATCGAGGCATTAAACCTGCTGGAAAAGGAAAAGAATATCAGCAAGGCGACTCTGTTAGAAGCAATCGAGAACTCTCTGCTGACCGCCTGCAAGAACCATTTCGGCAAGGCAGATAACATCAAAGTAAACATCAATCCGGAGACTGGCGATTTCTCCGTATACGCAGAGAAAGAGGTTGTTGAGGAAGTTGAGGATCCGTTAACCCAGATCAGCTACGCGGAAGCAAGACTGAAAAACCCGAAGTTCTTCCTGGGCGACATCATCAACGTTCCGATCGAGTCCAAGTCCTTTGGCCGTATCGCTACCCAGAACGCAAAGAATGTCATCCTGCAGAAAATCCGTGAGGAAGAGCGCAGCATGCAGTTTAACGAGTGGTACCAGAAGGAGAAGGATGTGGTAACCGGTATCGTACAGCGTTACCTGGGCAAGAACGTCAGCATCAACCTGGGCAAGGTGGACGCCATCTTGAACGAGGCAGAGCAGGTAAAGGGCGAGGTCTTCAAGCCGACCGAGCGTATCAAGGTTTACGTTCTGGAAGTTAAGGACACCCCGAAGGGACCGCGTATTTCCGTATCCCGTACGCATCCGGACCTGGTAAAACGCCTGTTTGAGGAAGAGGTTACCGAGGTGAAAGACGGTATCGTTGAGATCAAGGCCATTGCCCGTGAGGCAGGCTCCAGAACCAAGATCGCGGTATGCTCCAATGACCCGAACGTAGATCCGGTAGGCGCATGTGTCGGCATGAACGGTGCCCGGGTTAATTCCATCGTAAATGAGCTGCGCGGCGAGAAGATCGATATCATTACCTGGAATGAGAACCCGGCATTCATGATCGAGAACGCGTTAAGCCCGGCTAAGGTTATCTGCGTAGTTGCGGATGAGGACAGCAAAGAGGCACAGGTCATTGTTCCGGATTACCAGCTTTCCCTGGCTATCGGCAAAGAGGGCCAGAACGCAAGACTGGCAGCACGCCTGACCGGTTACAAGATCGATATCAAGAGCGAGACTCAGGCAAGAGAGCTGGGCCTGTTCGAGGAAATGGGCATTGATTATCAGGAAGAGGGCGTCTATGATAACCTCGACGCTGATTTCGAAGTGTCCGCTACTGACGATTATTCAGACAACAATACCGAGTTCTAATTAAGAAATACAGAATAGGAAGTGAGCGTGCAATTGGTGAATGCGAAGAAATTTCCGCAGAGACAGTGTATCGGCTGCGGTGAAATGAAAAACAAAAAAGAAATGATCCGCGTGGTGAAAACCACCGAAGGAACGATTGTTCCGGACACAACCGGAAGAATGAACGGACGCGGTGCTTATGTCTGCTCTCTGGAATGTCTGGGGAAAGCAATGAAAAACAAAGGACTTTCCCGTTCTCTGAAGGCAGAAATTCCATCAGAGGTTTATGAGCAGTTAAAGGAGGCATTTGCGAAGATTGAACAGTCAAAGTAAAGGATTATCCATGCTGGGCCTTGCTATGAAGGCGGGTAAGGTATCGAGCGGCGAATTTGCGACCGAGCAGGCCGTAAAGAGCGGCAGCGCATACCTTGTCATTCTGGCGGAAACGGCGTCGGCCAATACACAGAAGAAATTTCGCAATATGTGTGCATACTATAAAGTGCCATGCATTCTTTTTGGGGACAAAGAGCAGCTTGGAAGAGCCATCGGAAGAGAATACCGTTCTTCCCTTGCCGTATGTGAAGCGCATTTTGCAGAAAAAATAGCAGCATTGTTGGCAGAAGCGTAAGGCGTAAGGCCGGAAAGGTCGGTGGATGGATGCAGGAAACACGAAAACCGCAGAAAGAGGAGAAAAGATCATTGGAAAAGAAAGATACAGAAAATATGGAAATGAAGAAACCGGAAGAGCAGGCAAAACCGAAGAAAAAGAAAATTATTTCCGTTGTGCGTCCGCAGAACGCAACAAGTAAAGAAGCAAAAGAGTTCACAAAGAACCAGGGACAGAAAAAAGACCGTCCGTCCCGCGGAAACGGCCGTCCGGAAGGAAACCGCAATGGAAACGGAAGAAGCGAGGACCGTCCGAACCGTGGAAACGGAAACGGCGGAAATGGAGATCGTCCGAACCGCAATGGAGACCGTCCGCAGGGAGAGCGCCGTTTCAACAATAACGGAGACCGTCCGAACCGCAATGGAGACCGTCCGCAGGGAGAGCGCCGCTTCAACAATAACGGAGACCGCCCGAACCGCAGCGGAGACCGTCCGCAGGGAGAACGCCGCTTCGGCGGAAACAATGGAGACCGCCCGAACCGCAGCGGAGACCGTCCGGGAGGAGACCGCAATAACGGCGGAAGAAGTGGAAACGGTGAGAGAAGCGGAAGACCATTCGGTGAGCGTTCCGCACGTCCAAACGGAGGCAGACCGGGAAATAATGGCGGAAGACCGTTCGCAGGAAAGGATGATGATTCCCAGAATCAGAACCGCCGTCCGGGAGGAGACCGCCGCAGAACCGAGCATAAGAGCTCTGCAGGCGATACAATGAGCCTTGGCATCAAGAAGCCAGGCCGTGATACAGGAAGAAAAGAAAAAGACAAAAACAAAGATTCTTTAAGAGAAAATAAATTCAGTGAAGACAGAGGAAGAGGCGGAAACCGTCCGAACCAGGGACATCATCAGCAGTCCAGACTCCCGAAAGCGCTCCAGAAACCGGTCAACAAACCGAAACAGGAAGCCCCGAAGGATGAGGTAAAGGAGATTACCCTGCCGGAGAAAATGACCATCCGCGAGCTGGCTGAGAAGATGAAAATGCAGCCGGCAGTCATCGTAAAGAAACTGTTCATGGAAGGAACGATGGTTACCGTAAACCATGAGATCGATTTCGAAAAAGCACAGGAAATCGCGCTTGATTATAACATCATCGCTGAGCCGGAAGAGAAAGTCGATGTGATCGAAGAGCTCTTAAAAGAGGATGAAGAGGATGAAAAAGACATGGTTCCGCGTCCGCCGGTAGTCTGCGTTATGGGACACGTTGACCACGGTAAAACATCTCTTCTGGACTGCATCCGGAACACCCATGTCACCGACCGCGAGGCTGGCGGTATTACCCAGCACATCGGTGCATACACCGTTTCAATTAACAAACAGAAGATTACGTTCCTCGATACCCCAGGACATGAGGCATTCACCGCTATGCGTATGCGTGGAGCCAATGCAACGGATATCGCCATTCTCGTTGTCGCAGCAGACGACGGTGTGATGCCGCAGACCGTTGAGGCAATCAACCATGCAAAAGCAGCCGGCGTTGAGATCATCGTTGCCATCAATAAGATCGATAAACCAGGCGCAAACGTAGAACGTGTAAAACAGGAGCTCTCCGAGTACGAACTGATTCCGGAGGACTGGGGCGGAAGCACCGTATTCGTTCCGGTATCTGCAAAGAACAACGAAGGTATCGACGATCTGCTTGAGATGATCCTTCTGACTTCCGAAGTGCTCGAGCTGAAAGCAAACCCGAACCGGAAAGCAAGAGGTCTTGTCATCGAGGCTGAGCTGGATAAAGGAAAAGGACCGGTTGCTACCATTCTGGTACAGAAAGGTACCCTGCATGTCGGCGATTACATCGCAGCAGGCGCATGCTCCGGTAAAGTCCGTGCGATGATGGATGATAAGGGACGCCGCGTCAAAGAGGCAGGCCCGTCTACTCCGGTTGAGATCCTCGGACTTTCCGATGTTCCGAACGCAGGAGAGATCCTCGTTCAGACCGATAACGATAAAGAAGCAAAGAACTTCGCAGCAACCTTCGTGGCAGAGAACAAGAAGAACCTGCTTGAGGAGACAAAAGCGAAGATGTCCCTGGATGATCTGTTCAACCAGATTCAGGAGGGTAACTTAAAAGAACTGGCACTCGTTGTCAAAGCCGATGTACAGGGATCTGTCGAGGCAGTAAAACAGAGTCTTGTCAAACTCTCCAACGAGGAAGTTGCCGTACGCGTCATCCACGGCGGTGTCGGTGCGATCAACGAGTCCGACGTTATGCTGGCAACCGCATCTTCCGCCATCATTATCGGATTTAACGTACGTCCGGATGCGAACGCAAAATCCATGGCAGAGCAGAACGGCGTAGACATCCGTCTGTACCGTGTCATCTACCAGGCAATTGAGGATGTTGAGGCAGCCATGAAGGGTATGCTTGAGCCGGTTTACGAAGAGAAAGTTATCGGCCATGCCGAGGTACGTCAGCTCTTCAAGGCATCCGGTGTCGGAACGATCGCCGGAAGCTATGTACTGGACGGAACGTTCCAGAGAGGCTGCAAAGTTCGAATCAGCCGCGAAGGAAACCAGATCTTCGAAGGAAATCTGGCATCCCTCAAACGTTTCAAAGACGATGTCAAAGAAGTGCGCTCCGGCTATGAGTGCGGTCTTGTATTTGAAGGATTCAACGATCTTCAGGAGTTCGATCAGGTCGAGGCCTATATCATGGTAGAAGTGCCGAGATAGAAATGAGGAATTAAGTTGAGAAAAAACAGTATTAAAAACACCAGGATCAACGGGGAAGTACAGAAAGAGCTTTCCAACATCATCCGGAACGAGATCAAGGATCCGCGCATCGGAATGATGACCTCTGTCACAGCGGCAGAGGTAGCGCCGGATCTGAAGACGTGTAAAGTATATATCAGTGTGTTTGGCGATGATGAGGCGAAGAAAGAAACCATCCGCGGCTTAAAGAGCGCGGAGGGCTTCATCCGCCGTATGCTGGCCAAGACCATTAACCTCCGCAATACACCGGAGCTGACCTTTGTCCTGGATGAGTCGATTGAATATGGCGTTACGATGTCGAAACTGATTGATGAAGTAACACACAAAGAAGACAAAAAGGATGAGGAAAATGAAGAAAATTGATGAAATTCTAAACGGAGTCTCCTGCATGGCCATCGCCGGACACGTTCGTCCGGACGGTGACTGCATCGGTTCCTGCCTGGGATTATACCAGTATCTTCGCGACAATCGGCCGGAGATTCAGGCAGATGTCTATCTTGAGGATCCACGGCCGGAATTTTCCTATCTTCCGGGCTTTTCTGAGGTAAAGACAAGCTGTGAAGAGAAAGCGTACGACCTTGTGGTCCTTCTGGATGTATCCAGCGAGGAACGCATCGGCGTTGCCGCACCGCTTCTTGCAAAAGCGGGAAAGACGATCTGCATCGATCACCATGTGACGAATACAGAATATTGCGAAATCAATCACGTAGAGCCGGATGCAAGCTCTGCCTGCGAGGTGCTGTTCGGACTTCTGGAGGAAGAAAAGATCTCCGAGCCGTGCGCCGAGGCGCTGTACACCGGTATTGTGACCGATTCCGGCGTATTCCAGTACAGCAGCACTTCTCCGCACACGATGCGGGTTGCGGCCGCTCTGATGGAAAAGGGAGTTCCGTTTACCAGAATCATCGAGGATGCATTCTTCAAGAAAACATATGTACAGAACCAGATTATGGGACGCACGCTGACAGAGAGCATCATGCTTCTCGACAAGCAGTGTATTGTCGGTATCGTGCGGAAGAAGGTCATGGACTTCTATGGCCTGACACCGGGAGATATGGACGGCATTGTCAGCCAGCTAAAAAATACAGAAGGCGTTCACGTAGCGATCTTCCTGTATGAGCTGGAGCCGCAGGTCTTCAAAGTAAGCCTCCGCTCCGACGAGCTGGTTGATGTGAGCAAAATCGCAGCCGTATTCGGCGGCGGCGGCCATGCCCGTGCGGCTGGCTGCACGATGTCAGGTTCTCCGTATGATGTAATCAACAATCTGACTCTGTATATCGAAAAACAGCTTCTTGCAGAAGAGGAAGAAGAGACGACAGAGGAAGAAGCATAAACAGGAAACAGCCGGGCGCAGAAAATATATCCACGCCCGGTTTTCTTGTGAAAAAGAGGGAGACAAAACAACATGATAAACGGAGTTCTGAACGTATGGAAAGAGGCGGGATTTACGTCGCATGACGTGGTTGCGAAGCTGCGCGGCATCCTGCACCAGAAAAAAATCGGCCACACCGGAACCCTAGACCCGGATGCGACGGGCGTGCTTCCGGTCTGCCTTGGAAAGGGAACGCGTCTCTGCGATATGATGACCGATGAAACGAAGACGTATGAAGCGCT
>OJRB01000650.1_pt1 | contig 20183 bp, 18 predicted proteins | sample 1599061 | NCBI WGS metagenome assembly OJRB01 (sample SAMN03922522, study PRJEB24848) | human gut metagenome | isolation source: stool sample | host: Homo sapiens | place: Germany | collected 2010-02 | reverse complement strand
CCCCCCCGCCGATGCCGCGCCCCCGCAATGGCTCCGCAGTCTCGCCGCAGGCCATGTAAGCCTGCTCCGTTCCAATGGCGTAAGCGCCCACGGTGCAGGCAAGCTCCCCTCCCTGCTCCAGAGCCCAGACCACAGCCCTGCCGCGGGCGCGCTTTGAGCAGAGCTCAGAGTAAAAATCATCCCGCCGCGTGGGGCGGTCCGGAAACAGCATCTGCGCAACGGGGCCCGCCGGGGGCTCCGGGTCAAAATGCAGGGAGGCCCAGAGCGTTTCTTCCACAGCGGGTTCCGGCAGCTGCTTTCCGGGTGCCAGGCCAAAGACAAAATGGGACTTTGCCCGGACCCAGCCGGTGGGCGGCGGGCACTCAGCTTCGTCCAGGACAACTGCCCTACAGCCGCAGAAATGCAGGAAGCTGGCCAGTTCGTCCGGGTTGGCATGGCCCGCCAGCCAGGCGGTGCTGCCGCCCACATCCAGCGCCAGCGTTGGCCCGGCGAAGAACCGGCCCGGCTGGCTTTTGCCGAAGAGCGCCAGCGCCTGCGGCATCGTGACTCCAAGGCAGAGCTTTCCGCGGCAGGCACTGCGGAACCGCTGCCTCTGGCGAGGCGTTCTGACCTGCGTGATCATTTCAGTGCGTTGACGATGTTCTTGAACTCGCGGCCGCGCACCTCAAAGTTGGGGTAGAGGTCGAAGGAGGCGCTGGCGGGAGACAGGATGATGATATCGCCGGGCTTTGCGGCGGCACGGGCCAGCTCCACAGCGTGCTGCATATTGTCCGCGTGCTGGATGGGCAGTGCGGCCTCGTTGAAGCCGGGGTCCTCTCGCAGGGCCTTTTCAATGCGGGGGCCGGTGGCACCCATCAGCACCAGATCCTTGACGTGAGCCACGATCTCGGGGGCCAGCGGCTCATAGGGGATGTGCTTATCGTAGCCGCCCGCAATGAGGATGACCTTCTGGTCAAAGCTGCGCAGGCCCGCAATGGTGCGGGTGGGGCTGGTGCCGATGGAATCGTTGTAGTAGAGCACACCGTCCAGCGTGCGCACCGGCTCAATGCGGTGCTCCACGCCGGTAAAGGTGCTGCCCACCTTCTGGATGGCCTCCACGGGAACCTCACCCCAGACTGCGGCGGCAGCGGCCAGCAGATTCTCTATATTGTGCAGGCCCCGCAGCTTGATGTCCTTCTGGGCCAGGAAGGGCGTTACCACGCCGTCCTCGGCCATGCAGAGCATATTGTCCTCCTTGCGCAGGAAGGCACCGTTGTCGGTATCGTGCAGGCGGGTGAACCAGACCTGCCTGCCCTTGCAGTCCTTCTGCATGGAGCGGCTGATCTCGTTCTCGTAGCCCAGCACGGCACGGCAGGGCGGGTTCTGGTAGAGCAGGATGTTGCGTTTTGCGTCGATGTACTCCTGCATATCCTTATGGTGATCGAGGTGGTTGGGGGTGACGTTGGTCACCACCGCGATCTTCGGGCTCTGGTGCATGCTGATGAGCTGGAAGCTGGACAGCTCCACCACAGCCACATCCTCCGGCCGGACCTCAGGCAGCATGGGCAGCAGGGCCGCACCGATGTTGCCGCCCAGATGTACTTTGCGGCCTGCGGCCTCGTAGAACTTGGAGATAAGGGTGGTGGTGGTGGTCTTGCCGTCAGAGCCGGTCACGGCCACGATCTCGCAGGGGCAGAAATCGAAGAAAAGCTCGACCTCGCTGGTGACCATGGTGCCCGCCGCCATGGCATCCTGCAGGGGCTTTTCAAAGTAGCCCACAAAGCCGGGGGTGCGCATGATGATATCCTGACCCTTGAAGCCGTCCAGATAGTGTTCGCCCAGGCTCAGGTCAATGCCCAGTTCCCGGATGGTAGCGGCATAATCGCCAAACTCCTCCACGCTTTTTTTCTGGTCGCACAGGGTCACATGGGCCCCCAGTTTCACAAACTCCTTGATAAGGGTCTTGTGGCTGACACCGGCACCGATGAACGCCACCTTTTTGCCCCGGATGAGTTCTGCAAGCTTCTGCTGATCTTTCTGCATAAAGAAAGAACCTCCTCTATGAAAATTCAGGCTGAAATTGATTCACTGCTCCATTTTACACCTTTTCCAGCCAATTGGCAACGCCAAACCTTATTCTGGCCCCGGATGCACCGAAATCCTATCTGAATTCACAAAATGTCGATTGTCTTTTCCGACCGTTTCCGCTATACTTTAATTGTATCATTTTACAAGGAGCGCATTTTCTTGAAACATTCCCTGATCCGTTTTTCCGCAGTGGTGCTGACCATTGCGTTTGTTTTTGCCCTGACCGGCTGTGGTTCGGGCTCCAACAGCTTCACCTGGTTCGTGGACAGCATCCCGGCCAACCTTGACCCGCAGGTGGCCTCGGCTTCTGCGGATGTCATCGCCTGCGAGAACCTGTACAGCGGCCTTGTCCGCAAAGATCCCAGCGGCAAATATGAGCCTGCCCTCTGCGAACGGTGGGAGAAGTCCTCCGACGGCCTCACCTACACCTTCTACCTCAAGGACGGCCTGACTTACACCGCCGCCAAGGGCAACGCCACTGACTACGCCATCACCGCCGAGGATTTTGTGTTCGCTTTCCGGCGCTTGTTCCGGGCGGAGACCAACTCCCCCTACGCGGTGGAGTTTGCGGCCCTTGAAAACAGCGCCGCCGTGCTGGCCGGGCAGATGCCCGAGAGCGCGCTGGGAGTCACGGCCTCCGGGCCGCTGACGCTGGTGTTCCACCTGAGCAGTGCCGATGACAACTTCCTCGAGAAGCTCACCCTGCCCGGTGCCATGCCCTGCGATGAGGAATTTTTCAATTCCACCCGGGGCACCTACGGTCTGAATGCTTCGTCCACCCTTTCCAGCGGCAGCTTTTACATCTACAACTGGACAGCCAGCGGCCTGTTCCTGCGGCGTGCCCCCTCGGACAGCCTCATCGACAGCCTGCGGCTGGTGCAGAACACCAACAGCGCCGGGCAGTCCGCCGCAGAGCTGATTGCCAACGAGAAGTGCTCTGCCGCCCCGGACGACACCGCCGCGCCCACCACCCTGACTTCCCTCTCCTACTCCGATACCACATGGAGCCTGCTGTTCAACTGCAGCAGCGTGTTTGCTTCCACCGAGCTGCGTCAGGCACTGGCCTCCGCCGCGCGGGGTGCAGCCGAGGTGCCGGACGGCGGGCTCTATGCCGCCGCCAACGGTCTGGTACCGGACGGCCTGACTGTGGACGGCATGAACTACCGGGATACCGCCGGGGATGTGACTCCCGCCGCGGTGGATGCCCGAGCGCTCTACCTCACGGCGCGGCAGACGCTGACCACCTCCGACTTCAACAAGGTCAGCCTGATGGTGCCCGCCGGTTCCGGCGTGACCAGCGCCGCTGAGGAGATCAATGGCGTGTGGCAAAAGGAGTTTTCCCTCTTCTTCTCCGTAGAGGAAGTGGACGAGGAGACCTTTGCGAAACGGCTGGCCGAGGGGGACTACACCATCGCCCTGGCCCCCATCAGCGCCGAGGGCGGCAGTGTGTACAACATGCTGAACCAGTTCACCGCAGCGGGCGGCGGCCTGACCGGCTATGCAGATTCCCTGTATGCCACCCAGCTGCAGGCCAGCACTCAGGCCACCGGAAGCTCCCGCTGCCGCCTGCTGGGCGATTGTGAACGCCAGCTGCTCAGCGATGCCGTGGCGGTCCCTCTGTTTGCCCAGCAGAAGCGCCTGCTGATCGCACCCGGAATCCAGAACCTCATCTTTGACCCCTTTGGCCCGGTGCTGGATCTGACCTATACCACAAAAGAATGATGTGCCACAAAAAATACCGGAGCAGCCGCCTGCCCCGGTATTTTTCTTATCCCTTTTTGATGCCGAACAGCCTGCGCAGAACGCCGCGCAGACACTTCGGGCTTTTGATAACGACCACCTGCATCGCTCTCCCGCCTTTCGTGGTGTGATACCACAATATAAGCGGCAGGACGGCAAAGTGTGCGGCTCAGGCCTTGTTCCCGGTCAGGATCGGTGTATCCGGCACCGTTTCCACGACCACCAGCGCACCCTTGCGAGTGGAGATGGTGATGCAGTCTGAGCCTTCGGCATACTCATTGCTGACTCCCAGCGGGTAACCGGCCACCAGCACATCATCGGTGAGCTCATAGTAGGAACCGCGCTCACACACGCCCTCTGCCCTGCCCTCCATAGGGAAAGCGGAGAAATAGAAAAATTCCTCCTTCGGGTAGGCACGGGTCTCGCCGGAGCGGACAAAGGTGACGCGGCTGCGCTCATCCTGAAGCGTTGCCCGCACCCCCCGTTCTTCCAGCCCAAGGCCGGTGGCAAGATTCGAGAGGGTATGCTCGATCCGCCTGCCGCCCAGCGCCCCCAGAAGAAGCACCTCGGTAAAGCCCTTCTCACTGGCAAGCTTAGCGGCATATTCGGTGTCGGTGTCGTCTTTGACGTGAGGCAGGACGATGATATCGTCGTTCTGCTGCACCGGACAGGGCGCGGTATCGAAATCTCCCAGGATGATATTGGGCTTGCAGCCCAGCGGCGCGCAGTTGCGGTAGCCTGCATCACAGGCGATGATGAAGTCATCGGGGCGGAGCAGACGCTTCAGCTCCGGCGAGACCGGGCAGGCCGAGAGAATCACGCAGCGCATCACATTCCCCTCCTCTGCCAGTCCTTGACATCCTTGACTTCCTCATACATGGCACAGTAGCTGTCGTACCGGGTCTGGGAGAGTTTTCCCTCGGCCAGAGCGGCACGGATGGCACAGCCCTTTTCCGTGCGGTGGGAGCAGCCCGTGAACTGGCACTGCCCAAGGTAGGGCCCGAACTCCGGGAAGGCGTGCTCCAGATTCTCCTTGGGGATGAATCCGGCGCGGTTGGCTTCCAGGCTGGCAAAGCCGGGGGTATCCGCAATGCGGCCTCCAAAGGCCTCAAAGATGGTCACCTCGCGGGTGGTATGGCGGCCGCGCCCCAGCTTCTGGCTGATGGCGCTGGTCTCCCGCTCGGCCTGAGGCAGCAGGGTGTTCAGCAGGGTCGATTTGCCAACACCGGAGTTGCCGCAGAAGGCGCAAAGCCGCCCGCTGATCCACTGCCTGACCTCGTCCAGCCCTTCCCCGCTGTCGTAGCGGATGGCAATGAAGGGCAGAGTGGATCTTTCATAGGCGCTGCGCAGGAACTCCACCTCACCAAGGTCAGCCTTGGTGCAGACGATGACGGGCTGCACTCCCTTGTCCACGGCGATGGCCGAGAGCTTGTCCAGCACCAGCGTGCTGGGGGTGGGCTGGGTGGTGCTGGCCACAAGGAACAACACATCCAGATTGGCCACAGGCGGCCGGACAAACACGTTTTTGCGGGGTGCGATCTCGGCAATGACTGCCGCGCCGTTCTCGGTTTCCAGCGTCACTTCATCGCCCGCCACGGGGGTGATCTTCTGTTTGCGGAAGATGCCCCGGGGCTTGCACTCGATCACACCCTCTTCGGTCTTGACATAGTAAAAGCCGCCAATTCCTTTTACGATATATCCCTTCATCCGTTCCTCCCTCAGGACAGCAGCGCGCTCCACCAGTCGCCCAGGCCGGTGCCCTCGCTGCTGGAAGAATCGCCGCTGCTGGAAGAGCTGCCCCCGATCAGGCCGCTCCACCAATCGCTGGAGGAGCTGCCCGGCTGTTCAGCCGGGGTCTCAGGCACCGGCTCGGGGCCTGCGCTCACGGTAATGCTGACACGGCTGTTCACCTTGACGGTAGATCCTGCCGCCGGGCTCTGGCCGATGATGGTACCGGCGGGCTGGTCGCTGTACTGCTCGGTGGTGCTGCCAAGGCCCAGCTTGTTCTGCACCAGCACAGAGCGGGCATCGTTCACGCTCTTGAGACCGGTCAGAGCAGGCACCTTGGCCGTGGTGTTGACCTGCGGGCGGCTGACATAGACCACCACCGTGGAACCTGCGGCCACCTGACTGCCCGCAGCAGGTTCGGTGCGGATGATGGAGCCTGCGGCCACGCTGGGTTCCACCGCCTGGGTGATCAGAACAGAGACCCCCAGATCCTTGAGCTGCTGCTCACCATCTGCCTGCACATAGTTGGAGACATCCGGCACGGTGACATACTGGATGCCCAGGCTGACGGTCAGGGTCACGCTCTGGCCCTCGCGGACGGTGCGGCCCGCCACCGGGGACTGCCGGTAGACGTAACCGGCGGCGTAATCGTTGCTGTAGGCCTGCTCCCAGTTGATGACGATCTGGCCGGATGCCACCTGCTGGGAAGCGTTGACCTCATCCTGGGTCATGCCGCTGTAATCTGCCAGCACCACATCAGCCTTTTCCCCCATCAGGGAGCTGGAATCATTCAGGATCATCCAGCACAGGGCGGCGCAGGCCAGTGCAAAGGCCACGGTGATGCCAAACAGCACCGGCAGGAACACGGTGCGCTTTTTCTTTTTTCTGCCTTTTGCCGGAGCACTGCCGCGCTCCGGACGGGATTCTTTTCTGGGCATAGGGGGTTCCACCACCTTTTCAGGAATTTCATCGGGGAGATAGGTGTAGTTGAACACGATGGCCGGGTTCTCCACATAGGCGTTGAGGGCTTCCAGCATCTCAGCGGCGCTCTTGTAGCGGTTTTCGGGCCGCTTTGCCATGGCGCGCTCGGTGATCTCCACCAGCCCCACCGGCACCCAGGGAGCCAGTTCCCGCAGGCTCCTGGGCTGATCCGAGATCTGCTTGATGGCCACCTCCACCACGTCATCGGCATCGAAGGGCAGATGCCCCGAGAGCATCTCGTACATCATCACGCCCACCGAATAAAGGTCGCTGGTGAAGTCGGTCTCATCGCCCTTGGCCTGCTCCGGGCTGATATAGTGGACGCTGCCCATGGCCTTGCCGCCCGAAAGCTGGTTCTCGGCCCGGGAGATGCGGGCAATGCCAAAATCCATCATCCGCAGCTGGCCGTTGTCCAGCAGCATGATGTTCTGGGGTTTGATGTCCCGGTGCACCACGCCGTTGCGGTGGGCATGGTCCAGCGCTTTCAGGATCTGAGAGATAAAGTGGACGGTCTCCCGGCTGGTCAGCTTGCCGCCCCGCTCGTTCAGATACTCGCGCAGGGTCATGCCGTCCACATATTCCATGACGATATACTGCAGATGGTCGCTCACCGAGACATCATACACCTTGACGATGTTGGGGTGGTTGAGCAGCGAGATGGCCTTGGACTCGTTCTTGAAGCGGCGCACAAGGTCAGGGTCGTGCATGAGCTCCTGCCGCAGCACCTTAACGGCAACGACTGTGCCCTCCGGCACCGGGCCGCCCGGCCCCACAACGGCCTTGTAGACATTGGCCATGCCGCCGGTGCCGATGAGCTCCCGCACCGTGTACAGGCCATCCAGCGTTTTGCCGATCAGGTTATCCATGGTGCACCTCCGTAGGTTCCACAGCCAGCAGCAGGGCGGTGATGTTGTCGGAGCCGCCGTTCTCGTTGGCGGCATCCACCAGCCGATCGGGCAGGTCGTAGAACGGGCCCTGCGCCAGCAGCTGCTCCATCTGCTCCACCGGCACCATGTTGGTCAGACCGTCCGAGCAGAGCAGCAGCAGATCCTTTGCCTGCAGCTGCACCGAAGTGACCTCCGGCTCCAGCCGATAATCCACGCCCAGCGCCCTGGTGATGATGTTCTTCTGGGGATGGTGCTCGGCCTCCTCCTCCGTGATGGTGCCGCAGTCCACCAGCTCCTGCACATAGGAGTGGTCGTGGGTGAGCTGGGTCAGTTTACCGCCCCGGCAGAGGTAGGCGCGGGAATCGCCCGCGTGGCAGAGGGTGGCTTCCCCGCCCCGCACCAGAGCGCAGACCGCCGTGGTGCCCATACCGGCCAGCGATTCCTCGTGGGCGGCTTTGTTGAACACATAGCGGTTGGCGCTGATGAGGGCCTTTTTCAAAAAAGCGCCCTCCTGCCCTGCTCCGCACTGGGCGTACTGCTCCTGAAACACCTGTTCGATGACATTGCAGGCCCCCTGTGAGGCCTCGCGGCCGCCTTTGGCACCGCCCATACCATCACACACCAGTGCCCAGACAGCACCGCCGGGCAGTTCCCCGGCACGGTAATCATCCTGATTTTCCTGCCGGACGCGGCCCACATCCGTTTTTCCTGCTAGTTTCATAGGCTTCTCCTCTTGCGATTTACGCCTTACCATTCATTTCGTCCCGGCGCAGCTGGCCGCAGGCGGCGCTGATCTCGCTGCCAAGACGGCGGCGTACCGTGGCGTTGACCCCCAGGCTCTCCAGCTTTTTCTGGAAGCGCTGGACATTGGCGGCATCGGTAGCCGAGTAGGGGCTGCCGTCCACCGGGTTGATGGGAATGAGGTTCACATGAGCACCCATGCCCCGGATGAGGTCGGCCAGCTGTCTGGCACAGGCATCGGAATCATTGACACCGCGCACCATCGAATACTCAAAGCTGACCCGACGGCCCGTGGTCTCCTGATAGCGGCGGACGGCGGGCATCAGCACCTCCACGGGGTAGGCATCATTGACCGGCATCATGCCGCTGCGGATCTCGTTGTTGGGGGCGTGCAGGGAGACCGAAAGGGTCAGCTGCAGCTTTTTCTCGGCCAGCTGGTCGATCTTGGGCACCAGACCGCAGGTGGAAAGGCTGATGTTGCGCATTCCGATGTTCACGCCCTCCGGGGAGGAGATGTTCTCAAGAAAGCGCATGACCTCGTCAAAATTATCCAGCGGTTCCCCGATGCCCATGAGGACGATGTGGGAGATGCGCTCCCCGATGTCCTTCTGGGCGGTATAGATCTCAGAGCAGATCTCACCGGCTTCCAGGTTGCGCACCCGGCCTGCCTGGGTGGAAGCGCAGAAGCGGCAGCCCATCCGGCAGCCCACCTGCGTGGAGACGCAGACCGTGTTGCCGTAGTGGTAGCGCATGACAACGGTCTCGATGCAGTTGCCATCGGCCATCCGCAGCAGATATTTCACGGTGCCGTCCTTGGCTTCCTGCCGGCGCTCGATCTTGGGGGCAGCAATGTAAAACTGCTCTTCCAGCTTTGCCAGCAGGGTCTTGGGCTGGTCGGTCATGGCAGAAAACTCGGTGACCAGCTTCTGGTGCACCCAGTGGAAGATCTGCTTTGCCCGGAAGCCCGGCTGACCCATAGCTTTCAGCGCAGCGGTCAGCTCGGCCAGTGTCAGGGAAGAGATACAGCGTTTTTGTTCCATGGTATTCTCCTATGAATCAATACGAACCGGACGGCGGGTTCATTGGGTTTTCTGCATAGCGCAGAGGAAAAAGCCGTCCATCCCGGTGCGGGTGGGCACCGAGAGCGCCCCGTGCTCCCCCACTGTCATTCCGTCAGGGAACGCCACAACGGGCCGGACCACCCGGAACTCCGGGTGGCGGGCAAGGAATGCCGCCACCTGCTCCTCGTTCTCAGCGGGGTCGATGGTACAGGTGGAGTAGACCAGCCGCCCGCCCGCTTTCAGCAGAGCGGCTGCTGTGTCCAGAATGGACGACTGGGTAGCCAATAATTCATCGTGGCGTGCTTTTTCCAGCGTCTTATAGCGGATATCCGGCTTTTTTGCCAGAATGCCCAGGCCGCTGCAGGGGGCATCCACCAGAATACGGTCTGCGGCGGGCAGCTTTGGGTTGGGGCGGGTGGCATCATTGCAGAGGGCGGTGACATGGGCAAAACCCATCCGTTCCACAGCGCTCCGGATGAGCCCGACCCGGTGCTCTGCCACATCACAGCTGTACAGTGCGCCCTGCCCCTGCATCTCCTCGGCCAGCAGCAGCGTTTTGCCGCCGGGTGCCGCACAGAGGTCGATCACGGTATCGCCGGGCTTTGCCTCCACACAGAGGGCTGCCAGCTGGCTGGCCTGCCCCTCCACATGGAAACAGCCCTCCTTGAAGAGCGGGTGCTCCGCCGGGCTGCCCTCAAACTTTGCCAGCACGCTGCCGGGCACAAGGCCGGGCTGCGCGCTCTTCACGCCGCTTTCCAGCAGTTTTTCGCAGAGGGCCGCGGCATCCATTTTCAGGCAGTTGGCCCGCAGGCTGGTGCAGCCGCCGTCGGCGGTGTGGGTCAGGATGCCCAGCGCTTCCTCGGGGTAATGGGTGCGCAGGAACTCTGCCACATCCTGCCCCGCAGAGCCCAGCACCATGAGACGCTGGGTCTCGTTCCGGAAGCGGGCAGTTTCCAGATCATAATTGCTGGCCTTGCGCAGGACGGCATTGACCAGCCCGGACGCACTCGCCTTTTTGAAGGTGCGGGTCAGCTTGACGGCCTCGTTCACCGCCGCCGACACCGGCACCTGCATATAGCGGGCCTGCGCCAGTGCGGCCCGCAGGATCTCGCGCACCTGCGGGTCCAGCCTGGCAAGGTCCTTGGGCAGGAACTGTTCCAGAATGAAATCCAGCGTGCCCTGATGTTCCAGCACGGTGTAGAAGATGGCACCGGCAAAGGCCTTATCCCGGCCCTCCAGTTTCTGGCGGCGGAGTTCGGCATCCAGCACAAGGTTTGAGAAGCCGTCCTGCTCCTGCCGGACCAGTGCAGCCACTGCCGCTGCCCGTGGATTGGCCGCCATCAGAGGGTATCCCCCGTTTTGAGGCGCAGACCAGCCGCAAAGGAGGTGCCATCCATCGACTTTTTGCCCTCAGGCACCACATGGAGCAGCTGGACCGCGCCATCGGCACAGGCCACCGTCAGGGGCTTTGTGGAAAGCACCGTGCCGGGAGCCTCACCGTTGGAGACAGCCACGCGGCACTCGGTCACCTTGACCTTTTTGCCGCCTGCGGTCACGAACCAGGCCATGGGCCAGGGGTTCATGCCGCGCACCCAGTTGTGGATGTGCGCGGCAGTATCGGTCAGCCTGAACTCCGCCAGCTCCTTGTCCAGCATGGGGGCCAGGGTGGCATTCTCATGCTGCTGGGGCTGGGGCTTGAGGGTGCCAGCTTCCATAGCGGGCACCGCCTCACAGAGGACGCGGGCACCCACGGCGGTGACCCGGTCGAACAGCTCGCCGCTGGTCTCCTCCGGGCCGATGGCGATCTTCTCGCAGACCAGCACATCGCCGGTGTCCAGCCCCTCGTCCATCTGCATGATGGAAACGCCGGTCTCGGTGTCGCCGTTCAGAACAGCCCACTGCACGGGGGCGCTGCCGCGGTACTTGGGCAGCAGGGACACGTGCAGGTTGATGCAGCCATACTTCGGAGCTTCCAGCACGGATTTGGGCAGGATGCAGCCGTAGGCCACCACCACGATGAGGTCAGGGGCCAGCGCCCGGATGTTGGCATCCTCGCTGCCGTCCCGCAGGGTGCGGGGCTGGAACACGGGGGTCCCATGCTCCAGAGCAACTTCCTTGACCGGGGGCGCGGTGAGCACCTGCTTGCGGCCCACCGGCTTATCCCGCCGGGTGTACACGCCGCAGATCTCGTGACCGGCGGCATACAGGGCCTTCAGGCACTCCGCGGCGATATCCGGGGTTCCCATGAACAGAATGCGCATCAGTTGTTTCCTTTCGCTTCACGGGCAGCCTTTTTGCCCTCCTCGGTGTCCTCGTAGAAATACTCGCTGGACTCCATGATGGTAATGCCGTCCAGATGGTCATTCTCGTGCTGAATGCAGCGGGCCAGCAGGTCCTCAGCCTCCAGCTCGAACCAGTTGCCGTTGCGGTCCTGTGCACGCACCTTGACGGCAACGGGACGGGTCACGGCACCGTTGTGGCCGGGGAAGGACAGGCAACCCTCGTAGGCGGTCTCCTCATCCTCAGAAACAGCCAGGATCTCGGGGTTGACGAAATCGATGAACTTGTACTCATAATCCTCGGGGATCTCCTCGGGGGCATCGGTGGTGTCCCACACCACGAACACGCGGCGCAGCATGCCCACCTGAGGGCCTGCCAGACCCACGCCGTCGGCGGCGATCATCGTCTCCCGCATGTCATCCAGCAGGGTGGCAAGGCGGTCGTCAAAGTTGGTCACGGGGCGGCAGACCTTGTTCAGGATGGGGTCGCCCTCTTTTACGATATTGCGGATAGCCATAGTGGTACCTCCAAAATTTGTTGTGTTGTATCAGATATCCCCGTCCGAGTGCAGATCGACCACAACGGTGGCCTTGCCAGGCAGTTTTTCCTGCTCGTAGAGGGTCAGCGTTTCCCGGATGAGGTTCCGGAAACGGCGGTCGTTGCGGCACTTGACGGTGAGTTTATAGCGGTAGGAATCGTTGATCTTTTCAATGCTGCCGGGGGTGGGGCCCAGCACCCGCAGGGGCAGGTCGGGCTGTTTGGCCGCCTGTCGGCCCAGCAGGGCCGCAAAGCGGGCGGAAGCCCGGGCCACCTCGCTCTCCTTTGGCCCGGCAAAGCCCACAACGCAGAGCCCGCAGAAGGGCGGATAAAGCCCCAGCTTCCGGTAGGCGATCTCCTGCTCGAAGAACGCGTCGTAGTCCTGCGCGGCGGCAAGGTTGAGCACCGGGTTGTCCGGGTCGGTGGTCTGGATGATGGCAAAGCCGGGGTCTTTTGCCCGGCCGCTCCGGCCCACCACCTGCGTGACGAGGCTGAACACGGTCTCATAAGCCCGGAAGCCCTGGGCGAACAGGAGCGAATCGATGCCCAGCACGCCCACCAGCGTCACATCCTCGAAATCCAGCCCCTTGGCCACCATCTGGGTACCCACCATGATGTCATATTCATGCCGGGCAAACTTTGCCAGCAGCTTTTCGTGGGCATCCTTGGCGGCGGTGGTATCCTGATCCATCCGCAGGATGCGGGCCTCCGGAAAGAGCTTTGCCAGCTCCTCCTCGACCTTCTGGGTGCCAAAACCCCGGTACTGCAGTTTTCCGCCGCAGGCGGGGCATCTGGCAGGGGGCGGGTCCAGCTGGCTGCCGCAGTAATGGCAGAGCAGCTTGTGGGCCGATTTGTGGTAGACCATGGGCACGCTGCACTTCTGGCATTTGAGCACCTCGCGGCAGTCCTCGCACTGGGCCACGGTCTGGTAACCCCGGCGGTTGAGCAGTAGGATGGTCTGCTTGCCTGCCTCAAGGTTGTGCCGGATGGCATCCTCCATGGCAAGGCTGATCTCCCGGGGGTTGCCGGAGGCAAGCTCGGCCCGCATATCCACGATCTGGACTTTGGGCAGCGGGTTGCCGCCATAGCGTTTGGTCAGGCGCACCAGCTGGGTGCGGCCATGCTGGGCGGCATAATAGCTCTCGGTGCTGGGGGTGGCGCTGGCCAGCAGGAGCAGGGCCCCGTTCTCCGCCGCGCGCTGCCGGGCCACCTCGTGGGCCGAGTAGCGGGGCGCGGATTCGGAGCGGTAGGTGTGCTCCTGCTCCTCATCAATGATGACAAGGCCGATGTTTTCCAGCGGGGAGAAGATCGCGCTGCGGGTGCCCACCACGATATCCGCGCCGCCGTCCTGGATCATCTGCCATTGGAGCAGACGCTCGGTGTGGTTGAGAGCGGAATGCTGCACGGCCACCCGCTTGCCAAATTGGCTTTTCAGCCGCAGGATCATCTGAGGGGTCAGGCTGATCTCAGGCACCAGCACCAGCGCCCGGCGGCCCATCTGCAGGCAGTGCTCGATGAGCTTCAGGAACACCAGCGTTTTGCCGCTGCCGGTCACGCCGTAGAGCAGCGCTGAGTGCGGGGCAGCATCCTCCAGCCCGGGCAGCAGCGCGTCATAGGCGGCCTGCTGCTCCTCCGTGAGAAGGATGGGCTCGTTCTTCAGCGGGATGGAAGAATACAGGTCAATGGATTTGTTCACCTTGCTGCATTCCAGCACGCCCTTGGCGCAGAGGTTGTCCAGCACTGCCCGGCTGATGCCCTTTTCCTCCAATGCAGACAGGGTGCGCTCACCCCCTGCCAGCAGGGCCACTGCGGCCAGCTGCTTGGCGGTCGGTCTGGGCTTTGGGGGCAGCGTGCCCACCAGCTTATAGGCATTTTCCGTGTGGCGGACGAGCTGCTTTTGAAGCACCGGGGTCACGCCGTCCTCCGCCACGGTGGGCTTGTACTGCGCGCCGTAGGGGATGACCGCCTTGACGGCCTCGTAGTAGGTGCAAAAGGTGCGCTCCTTCAAAAAGTGCACCAGCCGCAGCAGCTCCGGGGTGAGGCAGGCAGAGGCCGGGGCCACATCGAACAGGAACTTGAGCTTTGCGCTCTCCGGTTCGGCATCGCAGGCCAGAACCACACCCATCCGGGCACGGCTCCCCCGCCCGAAGGGCACCAGCACCATGCTGCCCAGCCGGACAGTATCCTGCTGGTCGGGCATGACGGCATAGGTATAGAGTTTGTCGAAATGAAAGGTCGCGTTGCTCACTGCAACGCCTACCGTTTTGGGCATTCAGGCAGCTCCTTCAAAGCGATTTAGCGGGTCAGGCCCGCACGCTGGCAGATGACATCATAAAGTCTGGCGGCGCAGGCATCCACCTCGTCGTTGACCAGTTTGAGGGTGAATTTATCCTGCTGGGCCAGCTCATTGCGGGCGATCTCCAGGCGCTCCCGGATGCTCTCCTCGGTCTCGGTGCCGCGGCCGCGCAGGCGGCGCTCCAGCTCCTGGGTGGAGGGGGGCAGCAGGAAGATGGTGGTGGCACCGGGATACATGCGGCGGATATTGGCCGCGCCATGCACATCGATGACCATGACCACCAGCTTGCCCGCGTTCAGCCGCTTGTTGACCTCTTCCTTCAGGGTGCCGTAGTAGTTGCCGTTGAAGAAGTTGTGCTCCACGACCTCATCCTGATCGATGAGCTGCTGGAACTGCTCCTTGGTGCGGTAGTAGTAGTCTACCCCTTCCTGCTCCCCGGGGCGGGGGGAACGGGTGGTAGCAGAAACCGTTTTTTCGATCTCGGGGTGGGCCTTGCGCAAAGCGCTGACCACACTGTCCTTTCCGGTACCGGCTGCACCGGAAACGACAAACAGATATTTTTCATTTTCCATGGTCTTACTGCTCCTCTTCTGTCACTGTTTTGCCCTCGGCCTGACCGGCGGCACGACTGGCCACCGTTTCGGGCTGAAGGGCTGAAAGGACAACGTGGTCGGAGTCCATGATGAGGACGGCGCGGGTGCTGCGGCCATAGGACGCATCAATGAGCATCCCCCGCTCCCGCGCTTCCTTGACCAGACGCTTGACCGGGGCAGAATCGGGGCTGACCACAGCCACCACCCGGCCCGCGCTGACCAGATTGCCAAAGCCGATGTTGATCAGTTTCATCTTTTCCTCCGAACCATCTGAATCTCAGGGTTTACTCCAGATTCTGGATCTGCTCACGGATCTTCTCGATCTCCGCCTTCATATCCACCACGATGCGGGTGATATCCAGATCCTGACACTTGGAACCGATGGTATTGGTCTCACGGTTCAGCTCCTGGGTCAGGAAATCCAGCTTGCGGCCCACGGGCTCGTCCAGCTCCAGAATGGAGCGGTACTGGGCGATGTGGCTGCGCAGGCGGACGGTCTCCTCATCCACGGCGGTCTTGTCGCCAAAGATGGCGGCCTCGGTCAGGACACGGGCATCATCAATGTTCCGGTCCTCCAGAATGACCTTGAGTTTTTCGTACAGGCGGTTGGTGTAGTTCTCCACCCGGCCGGCGCTCAGGGTCTCCACCCGGCCCACGCATTCTTCCAGAAAGCGCAGGCGGTTCTCCACGTCGGCCTTCATCTTGGCACCCTCAGCGGCGCGCATCTCCACAAAGCGGTCCAGCGCCTGGGCGGTGACAGCGGAGACATCCTCCCACAGCTGCTCCTCATCCACATCGGCGTGGCGGGTGGTCAGCACATCGGGAAAGCGGGCGATCATCCCGGCGGTCACATCGTTCTTGACCTCCAGCGTCTCAGACAGGTCCCGCAGGGCCTGCTGGTAGCTCTTGGCCAGCTCCTGATTCACAGCCACCACGGTATCGGCGGCATCCACGGTCTGCACCGTCAGGCTCAGTTCTACCTTGCCGCGGGTCACCCGCTCGTTCAGCTGCTTTTTCAGGCGGCTGTCCAGATAGCTGCAGGTGCGGGGCATCCGGGAAGAATACTCAAAGTACCGGGAATTGACACTGCGCAGCTCCACCGTGATCTCACGGCCATTGCGCACAGCAGTTCCCCGGCCAAAACCGGTCATGCTCAAAATCATGCTTTTTTCCTCGTATTCCAAAGGGTTTTCTGCGGACATTCTTCGTATATGTATCCGCTTTGGGGCACACAGACCCATGTTACGATACATATACTATATATTTTACTCTGCCGCCCCTTTTTTTGCAAGCAATGCGGCGAAAAAAATCTATTTTACCCCCTTGACAAGGGGCAGGAACAGCGCTATAGTATGCATCGTGAATAGTGTTCATGTTGAGGAGGTGGTCACACGAATCCGATGGCAACGTCCAAGGAGGAGATCCTGAAAACGAGCCGGGTCCTCATCCAGCAGAATGGATGGGAAGCGGTCAACATCCGTGCAGTGGCAGCAGCCTGCGGGATATCCGTGGGGTGCATCTACAACTACTTCGGTTCCAAGACCGATCTGGTGAGCGCGGCAGTGGAAAGCATCTGGAGCGATATCTTCCGCCACCCGGACGACCCGGCGGTGTTTGAGGATACCCTGTCCTGCATCCGCTGGATGTACCGGCAGATGGAGTACGGCTCTGAGCAGTACCCCGGCTTCTTCACCCACCACGCGCTCGGCTTTGTGCGGCAGGATACCGCCGATGGCAAGCAGCAGATGCGGCAGACCTGGCAGCACATCCTGGATGCGCTGACCATGGTGCTGACCAGGGACAAAAAGATCCGGCCAGACGCATTTACTGAGGAGTTCACCCGCCAGAAATTTGCGGGCATCCTGTTCTCCCTCATGCTTTCTGCCGTGGTGCAGCAGGATTTTGACCCCACAGCGGTATTGGAGATCATCCGCAGGACCATTTATGAAGTGTAAAAAACATCCCACAGTCTTGTGGGAGTTTTTTACGGCCAAAAGTGAACAGCGTTCATATTGAGTGATGCGGGACATCTTCCCCAGCATTCCACCCACGGCAGCCTGCACATCACAACGATGCAGTCCGGCCGGCAATCGCTGACCGGATCGCGATAGAGCAGCAAACCAACCGTAAAGGAGCAACATTTTTATGAGAGCAATCATTGAGACCGTTTTCGACATCTTCTATCTGGTCACCGTGCTGACCGTGGGCATCCGCATGATCCGCGGCAGCAAGGCTGGCACCCAGTTCCGCCTGTTCGGCCTGATGGCCGTGGTGCTGGGCGCAGGTGACTCCTTCCATCTGGTGCCCCGTGCCCTGGCACTGTGCACCACCGGCCTGGAGAACTACGCTGTGCCTCTGGGCCTGGGCAAGTGGATCACCTCCGTGACCATGACCGTGTTCTATGTACTGCTGTACTACGTCTGGCGCAAGCGCTACCAGATCGAGGGCCAGAAGGATCTGACCATTGCCGTGTACGCCCTTTCCGCTGTGCGCATCGCGCTGTGCATGATGCCGCAGAACCAGTGGCTGACCAACCACACCCCGCTGACTTGGAGCATCCTGCGCAACATCCCCTTTGCACTGCTGGGCCTGCTGATCATCGTGCTGTTCTACCACAGTGCCAAGGAACACAAGGATCAGGCTTTCCGCTGGATGTGGCTGACCATCGTGCTGAGCTTCGGTTTCTATCTCCCGGTGGTGCTGTGGGCAGATGTCAACCCCCTGATCGGTATGCTGATGATCCCCAAGACCTGCGCCTATGTCTGGACCGTGCTGATTGGCTACAACGCCATGAAGGCCGAGAATGGCAAGAACAACTGAGACCTGCCGGAACATAAAAAGCAATAACAAAAAGAAGGGGCTGCTGCATCAAACGGTGCAACAGCCCCTTCTGGTATTATGATTTAGACAGGATGAGACTGATTGGTGTAATCAGCGTGGTCAGCGTCCACGCCCTGCTTCTTGGCATTGCGCTTCTCGAAGAACTTGGGTGCGACCTGCGGGAACATTGCGTAGGTCAGGACATCCTCTTCCTGCGTTGCCCACTTGGCGGCCTCAGCCTTCAGCTTGTCCATCTCGGGAGCCAGGGTGTCGGCAAAGCGGCAGGTGATGGGCTGCTCGTTGCCCAGGATCTTCTTGGTGAACTCGGGGCTGATGGGAGCGGGAGTCTTGCCGTAATCGCCGTGGACCAGGCCCTTGAACTCCTTGGTGACCATCTTGTAGCGCTCACCCATGATGACGTTAAAGACGGCCTGGGTACCAACGATCTGGCTGGTCGGGGTGACCAGCGGCGGATAACCGGCATCCTCACGGACGCGGGGAATCTCCTCCAGAACGTCCTGGAGCTTGTCCTCCTTACCGGCGTCCTTCAGCTGCTTGAGCATGTTGGAGAACATGCCGCCCGGAACCTGATACAGCAGAGTGTTGGCATCAACGCCCAAAGACTTCTGGTTGATCTGGCCGTTGGCGATGTACTTCTCACGCAGCTTGTTGAAGTAAGCGCGGACGACATTCAGCTGGTTCAGATCCAGACCGGTGTCGTAGTCGGTGCCCTGCAGGGCGGCGACCAGGCTTTCGGTGGGCATGTGAGAAGTGCCCAGAGCCAGAGGGCTCATAGCGGTATCGACGATGTCGGCACCAGCCTCGATACCCTTCAGGATGGACATGGAAGCCAGACCTGCGGTGTAGTGGCTGTGGATGTCCACGGGGATCTTGACGGTCTTTTTCAGCTCGGAGACCAGCTCATAGCAGGTGTAGGGCTTGAGCAGGCCGGCCATATCCTTGATGCAGATGGAGTCAGCGCCCATCTCCTCGAGAGTCTTGGCATAATTGGCGAAGTACTCGTTGTTATGTACAGGGCTCAGGGTGTAGCTGATGCAGGCCTGAACATGGGCACCCTCCTTGTTGGCTGCCTTGATGGCAGTCTGCAGGTTGCGGGGGTCGTTCAGCGCGTCAAAGATACGGATGACGTCGATGCCGTTGGCAACGGACTTCTGGACGAAGTACTCGACGGCGTCATCAGCGTAGGGACGGTAGCCCAGCATGTTCTGGCCGCGGAACAGCATCTGCAGCTTCTGGTGGGGCAGCTCCTTGCGCAGGATGCGCAGGCGCTCCCAAGGATCCTCGTCCAAGAAGCGGATGCAGCTGTCGAACGTAGCGCCGCCCCAGCACTCCACAGAGAAGTAGTTGATCTTGTCCATTTCGGGCAGGATGGGGCGCATCTCGTCCATGGTCATACGGGTGGCCAGCAGAGACTGATGGGCGTCACGCAGGACGACCTCAGTAATCTTAATGGGTTTCTTAGCCAATGTGATTCACCCGGCCTTTCTATTAGTTCATGGTAATGAGCAGGTCGCCGGAGTTGACAACGTCGCCCTTGCGCACATTGACGCTGGCAATGGTGCCGTCCTGCGGAGCGCTGATCTCGTTCTCCATCTTCATGGCCTCGAGGATCAGCAGGGTGTCGCCAGCCTTGACGGAGTCACCGGCCTTGACCTTGACATCCAGGATATTGCCGGGCATGGGAGCGGTGACGGAGACGGCACCGGCGGCGCCGGCAGGAGCGGCAGCAGGTGCAGGGGCAGCGGCCGGAGCCGGAGCGGCTGCGGGGGCAGCAACAGGAGCAGCAGCGGCAACGGGAGCGCCGGTGCCTTCCTCAACGGTGACATTATAAGCAACGCCGTTAACGGTAACGATCAGGTTTTTCATGGAAAAGTCCTCCCTATTTCAAGGTTGATGATTACAGCGTGATATTGCCGTGCTTCTTAGCCAGGCGCACAGTGCGCTTGCTGGCCAGCATATCCAGAGCCTGAGCGACAGCGCCGCGGGCGGTGGCAGCATCGGCAATGGCGTCAGCAGCACCGTTGGCCACAGCGGCATTGGCGCTGCAGACCTCCTTGGCGTAGGCGGCAGCCTTGGCCTTGGTGGCGTTGACGATGTTATCGGAAGCGAAGATCTCGTCCTTGTACAGAACGGTGACAGCGGCCTCAGGAGCCAGCGGGGCTACGGTGCAGCCCTGCACGGCAACACGCCAGTCAGCGCAGGCGGCAAAGACCGTGTAGGCAGGGCCGACGGCCTCACCGGCCAGTACGGCGACCTTGACGGTGGTAGCCTCGGCGTAGACACCGGCCATACGGGCAGCCTGACGGATGCCGCCAGCCTGATCGTCGCCCTCGCTCTTGCCGAAGCCCTCGGTGTTGACGACGGTCACAACGGGGATGCTGTAGGCATCGCACAGACGAACGAAGCGGGCAGCCTTGGCGGTGCACTTGTG
>OJRB01000629.1_pt1 | contig 20728 bp, 22 predicted proteins | sample 1599061 | NCBI WGS metagenome assembly OJRB01 (sample SAMN03922522, study PRJEB24848) | human gut metagenome | isolation source: stool sample | host: Homo sapiens | place: Germany | collected 2010-02 | reverse complement strand
AGCGGCGCAGGATGCGCACACAGGCCGAGTGGAAGGTAGAGGCAAACACCTCGTCCCCTTCCTCGCTGCCCAGCATCCGGCGCAGACGTTCCTTCAGTTCCCCTGCCGCCTTGTTGGTAAAGGTAATGGCCATCACATTCCAGCTGCGCACCGCGTTGCGGCGCAGCATCCCGTCCAGCCAGCTGGGGGCATCGGTACCGGTCATGATGGCGGTGCGCAGGGCTTTGACGTCCTCCTCGGTCACCGGGCGGGGCGTTTCTTTGGAGCCGTGCGCCGAACCGAACCGGATGAGGTTTGCAATGCGGTTGACCAGCACGGTGGTCTTGCCGCTGCCGGCACCGGCAAGGATGAGCAGCGGGCCATCCGTGGTAAATACAGCCTGCCGCTGCATATCGTTCAGGCGGCCGAATTGCTTTTCAATGTAAGTATCACGCAGGGTGCAGAATTCCTGCCCGAGAGATGCTGCCATGGTTTCACCTGTTTCCTTCGCTGTTATTCATACCGTATAGTATAACACATTTCAAAATAGTTGTACATAAAAACTACCGGGAGTTACAGCTGCTTTTCCAGCAGATAGCGGTCGTAGCCGCCGTACATCTCCCGGCGGCAGCGGATGACGAAGCCGCCGGCCTGTGCGTTGCGCAGGCTGTAGCTGTTATCCGGGCTGATGGTAGCGCCCAGATGGGTGATCTGCGGCGGCAGCAGCGGCAGGGCTGCTTCCAGCATGGCGCGCTGCAGGCCGTTGCCCCGCCAGTCCGGGTGCACTACCGCGCTGTCTGCGTTCGCCCAGTGCTGCCACTGGCTTTGCGGCACGCCCAGAAAGGCGGCGTAGTTCTCACTGCTCTGCCCGCACAGGCGCAGGATGAGGTACGCGCCCAACCGCCGTTGCTGCCATGCGCCGATACATATCCCGGTGCGCAGATAGCCGGTGATGTTTTCCAGCGTGTCCGGCACGAACTGCTCCGGGTGCGGCATGGCGGCGCGCACTTCGTTTTGCAGCGCGAACACCGCCGGTGCTTCGGCAGGGGTGCAGCGCCGCAGGGTAACAGCCTGCCGGGCGGGCTTGCCGCCTACTTTTTGCAGAAAATAGTCCATCTGTACTATGCCCTCCAAAATAAAATCGTACTTTTCAGCAGATTCCAGTATAAATGACGCTTTTCTAAATGTCAAATTATGCTATAATAGGAGAGAAGGGGCTGTGGAGGAATCCTCCCTGCCCGTTTGTATGAAGTTCGGGGCGGCTTGCCGCCCGGAAACGGAGGAACCATCCATGAAAGATCCCGCACTGGCATCGTCCAGCCGCTTGGGCGGCGCTGTGATCAGCGACCGCGTTGTTGCAAGCCTGCTGGAGGAGCTGTCCAACGGGCGCTATGCCCAAGCCGACCGTCTGCCCGCCGAGGTAGACCTTGCCACCGAGCTGGGGGTGAGCCGCACCGTCATCCGTGACGCGCTGAGCGAGATGGAGCGCGCCGGTTATGTGGAACGGGTGCGCGGCATTGGCACGGTGGTGAACCGCGCTGTGCTGGGGCTGCGCAGCCGCTTGGACCAGAAGCTGGAGTATTACCCTTTGATCCGCAGCTTTGGCAGCTACCCCCATGCCGACGGCATTCAGGTGATGCTTCTTCGTGCAGGCGAGGAGATGGCGCACGCGCTGGCGCTGGAAGTCGGTGACGAGGTGATCTGCATCAAAAAGCGCATTCTTGCCGACACCACCCCGGTGATCTATTCCATCGACTACCTGCCCCGCAGCCTGTTCGGCAACCGGGACTACACCCGCATCGACCTGACCGGCGATATCTTTGAAATCTTGGAGCAGGAGTGCCACCAGCAGATCTCTTCCAACGTGGCGCACCTGAAGGCCAGCTGCGGCGATGATTCCATCCGCGCAGCCATGCGGCTTGCCCCGGGCGAGGCCATGCTGCTGCTGGACGAAGTATGTTTCAATCGTTTGTGCAAGCCGGTGATGCGCTCGCTGAGCTACTACACGAACTTTTTTGATTTTTCCATCTTACGCAAACTGCTTTAAACGGAGGTATCCTATCTATGCGTCATCTGATCGATCCCTTGGATCTTACCCAGCAGGAGATCACACAGCTGCTTGATCTTGCCGACCGTATCTGCGCCGACCCCGCCGCCTATCAGGAGGTAGCCAACCACAAAAAGCTGGCTACCTTGTTCTACGAGCCCTCCACCCGCACCCGGCTGTCCTTTGAAGCGGCCATGCTGAACTTAGGCGGTCATGTACTGGGCTTTCCCAGCGAGAACGTGTCCAGCGCCACCAAGGGCGAGAGCGTAGCCGACACCATCCGGGTGGTGTCCTGCTATGCCGATATCGTTGCCATGCGCCACCCCAAGGAGGGCGCACCGCTGCGTGCTTCCCGCTACTCCCGCATTCCGGTGATCAACGCCGGTGACGGCGGCCACCAGCACCCCACCCAGACCCTGACCGACCTGATGACCATCCGCCGCCGCATGGGCAGACTGGATGATCTGACCATTGGTCTGTGCGGCGATCTGAAGTTCGGCCGCACCGTCCACTCCCTGCTCAAAACCATGGCACGCTGCAAGAATGTGCGCTTTGTGCTGATCAGCCCGGAGGAGCTGCGGGTGCCGGATTATATCATCAACGACGTGCTGGAGGCCAACGGCATCCCCTACAAGGAGACCCGCAGTCTGGAGGAATCCATGCCGGAGCTGGATATCCTGTATATGACCCGCGTGCAGAAGGAGCGCTTCTTCAACGAGGAGGACTATATCCGCCTGAAGAACAGCTATGTGCTGACCCGCGAAAAGATGGCGCAGGCCAAGCCCACCATGGCAGTGCTGCATCCCCTGCCCCGCGTGAACGAGATCGCACTGGATGTGGACGATGACCCCCGCGCCGCCTATTTTGAACAGGTGCAGAACGGCGTTTACGTCCGCATGGCACTGATCATGACCCTGCTGGGGCTTGCAGACCCCAATGCACCGAAGGAGGAGAACTGATATGTTGAATATTGACGAGATTCAGAACGGTATTGTCATCGACCACATCAAGGCAGGCACTGCCATTGGTCTGATGGATCTGCTGGGCATTGCGGGCAACCGTACTGCCAGCGTGGCGCTGATCCAGAACGCACGCAGCAAAAAGACGGCCAGCGGCCGTAAGGACATCATCAAGGTGGAGGGCGACGCTTCGTGGCTGAACCTGGATGTGCTGGCTTATCTGGACCCGAACATCAGCGTGACCATTATTGAAAACGGCAAGGCTGTCCGCAAGGAGCAGCCCAAGCCCCCCAAGCGTCTGGTGAACATTGTGCGGTGCAAGAACCCCCGCTGCATCTCCAGCATTGAAGAGGAGTGCGACCAGATCTTTGAGCTGAGTTCCAACGGCAAGTACCGCTGCATCTACTGCGAGCAGGAGCTGCAGGTAAAGCCGGAGTAACTGCATTTTTGCCCGAAGCAAAACGATTTCAAATGCGCTCCGCTTCGCTCTGCGCATAATTCAAGGAATTGCATTTTAATTTTGCAGCTCAGCCAAGCCTGCGGGCTTGGCTGAGCTGCTTTTTCACAGGAGGGACGCAAAGGAAAACGGCAGCTGCCGCGCTCGTTTCCTACGGAAACCGTCGCGCGGCGGGTAAATTCCCTACTAACCAGCAGAGAATTCCCCGAGCAAACCGCTGCACCAAAAAAGCATCCCATCATCGAAAGCTTTTTCATCCGTTGGCTTATAGAGTCAAAGTTTTTCTTTGAGGAAATCGGCAGAGCGCGGCGATGACTGAGAGGGTCGAGTATACAAAAAGGACTGCTATACTGGGCAAAACCCATGTAGAGCAGTCCTTTTTTGCACAAAAGAGAGCTGACGGAACTCTTTGCAGCGCACGGTAATCCGGCTTGTCCACGCCATTCCCAAACAGCAGACAAAACCGGAATTGCGACGCATCGAGGAACTTTATCGACTGCAACCCCCAAAAGGCCCGCCGCAGAAAGTTCCGTCAGCAGAGGTCTGCGCATCTCTGCGCAACCCAAAAAGCAAAGGTAGACAGCCCGCTTACACGCACCGCAGACTGTTTTCCATCCAGCAACAAAGCTCTTAAAAAGAAGGGTGTTCCCCTCCCACCGCAACGTGACCATGTCCGCACGGAAGGCTTCCTTTACTGGCTTTAGTATAGCAGAGTTACGCTTGTGTTGCACAAAAACTGTCATATTCTGACGGTGCAGATGTCATGAATTGTCGGTGGGCACCGCACAGGTAAAGCGGAACCAATTGTCCCGGCAGCTCAGGGTATACTCCGCACCATGGTGCAGCAGAACATCCCGCACGTTGGAAAGCCCCATGCCGTGGCCGGGCTCCTTGCGGGTGGTGCGGGGCAGCTGCCCATCCGGCGGCAGCTCCACATCCCGTTGCACCCGATTGCGCACCGAGAGAAGGTATTCCTCCCCCGTTTTGCGCACCCGTACATAGACCTCCGGCGGGTACGCCTGCGCTGCGGCACAGATGGCGTTATCCAGCAGATTTGCCAGCACGGTGACCATATCCACCCCGCTTAAGGGAAAATTCCGCAAATCACAAAGGTCAAAATACACGCTTACGCCCTGCCGGGTGGCTTCCTCGTATTTGCGGGTCAGGATGGAATCCAGCAGCGGGTTGTGGGTATCCATAATGGTGGTGCTGGCCGCCACAGCCTTATCTACACCGGCAATATAGTTCTGTGCACCAGCCACATCTCCCTGTTCCAGCAAGGCACGCAGCGCACTGATGTGGTTGGTGAACTCATGGGTCAGACGGCGCTGGGCGGTGTAGGAATCCAGCAGAGCCGAGGCTCGCTGCTGCTCCAGCTCGGCCTGAAAATACAGGCTGCGACGCTGCATGACCTGATCATTGAACATCGCCACGATGCACAGATGCACCATGACAGCCACCGTAAGCCCCACTGTCATCCCCATTGTGGCCAGGGTGGCCCTTTTGTTGTTATCTGTGAGCATGAGCAGGATGTTCAGCACCACGACCACGCCCGGAAAAAAGCTCATGGTCAGCGCCTGCAAGGGCTCCAGTGCATTGCGCCTGCGCCACTTGCTTACCAAAAAGGCCACAGCTGCGCCCACCACCATATTTGCCACCGCTATGATGATCAGACAGTCTGCGCGTTGGATGACCTGCTGCAGTTCACACTTCAGGATCCACGATATGACATACCGCATACTGTTTTCGACCAACAGGCACATGGTACCGTTGATCAGGCAGGCGGTAAACTTTTGCCCCGGCGTGCCGCCAAATAGCATGACGGTGATGAACAGAAAAAGAAGTGTGAGAGCCACTGCCATCGGCGTAAAAAAGCCATAGTTGTGCACGACCGAAAGGGTCATCGTAAGCATGGTTATAACACCGGACCACACCAGAGGGTGCTTTACCCTGCCCTTGCCAAGGTAAGCATATTCCACCATGATAAAGCCGAGCCATTGGGTCAGGCAAACCCAGTGGCCGTACATATACCAGCGCCAGAATTCTTCATTCATCGCCGAACTGCCCCTTCCATTCCAGCCATGCGCTGCGGATAGCCGGAAAATCCTGTCGGCTTGCGTTCAGTTCTACCCCGCTGCGCAGCTCCACCTTATAGTTGCGGATGGAGCGCACATATTGCAGATTGACCACATCGCTGCGCCCTACCTGCAAAAAACCGTTTTCGTACAGCATGGCGGGCAAATCAGCGATCTTGCCGTAAAAGGTGCAGATAGGCTGGTGCGGGATATCGCCGTAGACGTTGATCTGCCGCAGATCACTTTCCAGATAATAGATCTGGTCGAGAGGTATCTCGCTGGTGGTACGGTTGTGGCGCACCTCCAGCGTCTTTTTAGGGTCGGTCATGCCGGCAAAGATATCCTCCAGACAGCTGGGCAGCTGGGCGGCAATATCCCGCTTGAGCAGATAGCGATAGGCATTGACCGTGTAGCCCTGCGGGGCAAATTCCAGATACGCCGAGATGTACACCAGCACGATATCCGGGGCGACCTGCCGCAGCTTGCGCCCCAGCGCAATGCCGTCGGTGGTTTTTAGGTCTACATCCAGAAATGCCAGCTGGTAGCGTTCCAGCTCTGGGGTAGCCAACAGCTGCTCGCCGCTTGTGCAGACAGTGCTCTGCACCTGAATTTCCCGGGCGCGGAACCATTCCGAGATATACTCGTCCATCTGCGCAGCAAAGACCGCATCGTCGTCACAGACCAGAATGTGCATGGGGGTATTTCCTCCTTCTGAATACAAAAAAGCATATAGCAGTGTCCCCCGCCGGGAGAAGCACCCTATATGCTTTTATATTACACTTGTTCCGCCCGTTCGTCAATCAAAGACAGCGCAGACGTCTTATGCTAGGAATTTGTCGTAGAGTCCAAACGCAAAGATGAACACTACGATAAGCGGCAGCACATAGGTCAGGTAGCCGCGCATCCAGTCCTGCACCTTGAGCCCCTCGCCGGTGTTGACCTCTTTTTTGTAGTTCTGCCAGCCCCAGCCGTAGCGGGTGACACAGAACAGCAGATATACCAAGCTGCCCAGCGGCAGGAACAGGTTGCTGACCAGAAAATCCTCCACATCCAGCACAGCGCCGCCGAACACCGCAAAGCCATCCCATGCCCACAGGTTATAGCCCAGCACACAGGGCATGGACAGCAGGATGATGAGCACAAGGTTCACCAGACTGGACTTTTTGCGACTGCAACCGGTCAGTTCCATACCGCAGCAGATGATATTTTCGAACACTGCCAGCACGGTGGACATGGCTGCAAAGGCCATGAACAAAAAGAACAGGCTGCCCCACAGCCGACCCATGGACATATTAGCAAAGATGTTAGGCAGGGTGATAAAGATCAGGCTGGGGCCGCTGGTCTGGTCCACATGGTAGGTAAAGCAGGCCGGGAAAATGATCAGACCAGCGGTGATAGCTACGAAGGTATCCAGCACCACGATGCGGACAGACTCGCCCAGCAGGGAGTGCTCCTTGCCGATATAGCTGCCGAAGATGGACATGGCACCGATGCCAAGGCTGAGGGTGAAGAACGCCTGATTCATAGCGGAGACCAGCGTGTTGACCACGCCCACTTCCTGCATCCGGGTAAAGTCCGGCACAAGGAAGAAAGAAAGGCCTTCCTTTGCCCCGGGCATGAACAGGCTGTTGACAGCCAGCACCACCATAATGAGAAGCAGGGCGATCATCATGCCCTTAGTCACACGCTCCAGACCGCTTTGCAGCCCCTTGGCGCACACCAGAATGCCCACTACCACCACGAATACCATCCAGAAGGTCATGGTGGCGGGGCTGGCCAGCATTTCGGTAAACTTACCAGCTACCTGCTCTGCGTTGAGCCCTGCCAGCTTGCCGGCGGCAGTCATGTAGAAATAGTGCAGCATCCAGCCCGCTACGGTGGTGTAGAACATCATCAGCAGATAGCAGCCGATGAGGGTAAAATAGCCGTGAATATGCCATTTCTGCCCCGGCTTTTCCAGCGCCTGATAGGCGCGCACCGGGCTTTTGCGGGAGGCGCGCCCCACGGCAAACTCCATGGTCATGATGGGCAGACCCAGAATGACCAGAAAGATCAGGTAGAACAGTACAAAAGCACCGCCGCCGCCCTGACCGGCGATATACGGGAACTTCCACACATTGCCGATGCCGATGGCGCAGCCTGCGGAAAGCAAAATAAAGCCAAGACGGGATTTCAGAGTTTCTCGTTCCATGATCCGATAACTCCTTACTTCTGCTTCCGGGGTGCGTTTTTGCCCACAGGGCCGCGGGGACGGCGCTCGGCAGCCTTGGACTGCTGGACAGCAGAGCGGGTCTGTGCACGACCCTTGACCGCTGCGGCGCGCAGACCGTTCACCTCGGCCTTAGTCAGTTCGCGGTAGGTGCCGGGCTTGAGCATGCCCAGCTTTACCACGCCCTCGGCGTTGCGCTTCAGGCGCACCACCTCAAGACCCACGCTCTCGCACATCCGGCGGATCTCGCGGTTCTTGCCCTCTTTCAGGGTCATTTCCATCACGGTGCGGCCGGGCTCGTCGGTGACCACATTGATGGCACAGGGCATGGTCTTGGTGCCGTCATCCAGCACAACACCGCTGCTCAACTTGAGGATGGTGGCCTCATCAGCGCGGGGCTGCACGGTAACGCGGTACAGCTTGGAGATGCCGCCGGACGGATGGGTGACAGCCTGCGCAAAGGCACCATCGTTGGTCATCAGCAGCAGACCCTCGCTGTCCTTATCCAATCGTCCCACGGGGTACAGGCGGGCGGGGATGTCGCTGACTAGGTCCATCACGGTCTTGCGGCCCAGTTCATCGCTGGCGGTAGTCACATACCCGCGGGGCTTGTACAGCGCCAGATAATACAGCTGCTGGTTCTTCTGGATGTAGATGCGCTCGTCATCCACATGGAGCACGTCACGGTTGGGGTCCATTTTGTCGCCCACCTTTACCGGGTGGCCGTTCACCTTGACGCGGCCCTCAGCAATGATCTGCTCGGCGGCGCGGCGGGAGCACAGACCCTGCTCGGCCATGATCTTCTGAATACGTTCTTCTGCCATAATATTACTCCTTGTGCGCCTCACGGCGCTCAAAACGCGCACCGCTCCCCTGCTTTTGCAGGGCACGGTGCGCGGCTATATAAACCGCAGGCCAAAAGGTCTGCGGCTGCGGCTTGATTTGTATAAAGGGTTACTCTGCCTTAGGCTCCTCTGCGGGTGCCTTATCGTCCTTTTTGACCAGAGCGGTGAGCTTTTCCACCAGCTCGGGCAGCATGGTCAGGGCGCGATCAATGCTGTTGGAGCTATCCGACAGCTGGATGGTGCGCACACAGCCATCCTTGATGACCAGAAATGCCACCGGCTGAATGTTGACACCGGCACCAGAGCCGCCGCCGAACAGATCCTTGTTGGCAGCGTTCTTTCCGTTAAAATCGGTGCCGCCGGAAGCGAAACCAAAGCTCACCTTGGACACCGGCAGGATGGTGATGCCATCCTCGGTGGTGATGGGCTTGCCGATAATGGTGTTGGAGTCCACCATCTGGTGGATCTTTTCCATCGTAACATTCATCAGGCCCTGAATAGGATGCTCTGCCATAAAACAACTCTCCTTTATTCATCCGTGCAGGCAACAGCCCGCCGGAAAGCATTCTGATATAGATTTAGTGTACCACACTTTATAGGAATATGTCCAATACTTTTTTACGCCAGAACTCGTACATCACCCGCACAGCGGCAATCACGATGAACAGCGCCTGCGCACTGACCCGGAAGGACACTCTATCCTGCACAGTGGGCTGGGCGCTGCCGAAGTCCGGCAGAACGCGCAGCTGGTCAAATTCCAGAAAGAAACAGTGATCCAACACGCCAAGGGTCGGGTACAGCCATGCCTGCAGCTTGCCGTAATTGCGGGCAGCTGCGGCGGGGTCGTCGCCGCGCACGCCAAGGCAGACCGAGATCTTTGTAAAGCGAATGGCGCCAAACACCGCCCGCAGCAGCGTACCTGCGCCCCGCAGCATGGTGCAGATCACATCCAGCGTGAGCTTTGCCTTTTGGCGGGGCGGCTTTTCGGCTTTAGACTTTGCGGGCTGCGCAGCCTTTTTTTCAGCCTTTTTGTGCTTGCGCTCTGCACGCCATGCGCGGAATTTTGCTTTCAGTCTGCCGGTAAAGCCCTTTGGTTCTTCCGGCTGGGCGGGAGGTTCCGGCTTTGGGTATTGGAACACCGGGAAGGTAATGCCCAGTGCCCCGGCTTTTACGGTAAGCGTATCGTTTTGCCAGCAGACATCCGCACAGAAGGGGCACAGCAGCAACAGCGCCGCCAGCACCAGAATGATCAGCAGCAGGATGCCCACCACCTTGAGGATGAACAGCAGACAAGCGCCCACTGCGGAAAGAACCATGCCCATGGGTCAGCCCTCACTTTCGGTCGGATCATCTGCCGGTGCGTCGCTGTGCACCGGCGGCAGGTCTGCCAGACTGGACAGACCGAACACACGCAAAAAGGTATCGGTGGTGCGGAAACTGACCGGGCGACCCGGCAGATCCAGACGTCCGGCTTCTTCGATCAGCCCCTTTTCCAGCAGACCGGACACGCTGGAGGAGGAATCTACGCCGCGCACCTGCTCAATAAAAGCGCGGGACACCGGCTGGTTATAGGCGATGACGGTCAAAGTCTCCATGGCCGCAGAGCCAAGCGGTACGGCGCGGCGGCTGTCCAGCACGCGGCGCACACAGTCTGCCCACTGGGTCTTGGTGGCCAGCTGCCACCGGGTATTCAGATGCAGCAGACACAGGCCGCTGCCCTCCCGCTGATAGCGGGTGTGCAGGGCTTCCAGCGCAGCATCCACGCTGGACTGGGGCAGTTGCACTGCCTGTGCCAGCTTATCGGCCCCTATGGGATCGCCGCAGGCAAAAAGCATGGCCTCTACGGCGGCAAGGATTTGTTTTTGGTTCATGGGTTCTCCTTATTGCGTTCCGGGCGGGTGCGGCGCATGGTCAGTTCTCCCCGGTCATCCAGCGCGATGCGTCCGCCGCGCACCAGTTCCAGCAGCGCCAGAAAGGTAGCTATGTTGGTGCTGCGGCTCTGGCTGCGGGAAAACAGCTGCTCCATCTTTGCCACAGTGCCGCCAAGCATCCGGCGCAGGATGTACACCACCCGGCTGGTGACCGATACCATAGGTGCGGTGACCAGCGGCTCGAACTGCTGCTGGGTGGGCACGCGGCGGGTTTTAGTGCGGCCTGCCAGTGCCTGCCAGTAGTCGGCCAGTATCTGCGGGGCGTGGTGCAGCGCGTAGGTGTTGTCCAGCTCCATCTCCATGGGACGGCGCACGAATACCGGGGCAGCTTCCCCTTTTGCGCGCAGCAGAGCCGCCATGTGGCGGCACTGGTCGTACTCGATGAGCTGACCGGTGAGTTCCTGTTTCATGCGCTCGCCCTCTTCGCTGCGGGGCAGCAGCAGAAAGCTTTTCATCTCCACCAGATGCGCCGCCATCTCAATGAAGGCGCTGGCAGTCTCGGGGTCGGGGTCGGCCTGCTCCACGGTACGGGTGTACTGGTCGATGAGCTGCAAAATGGGGATGTTGTGCAGATCCATCTTATGCTTGGCCACCAGCGCCAGCAATAATTCCAGCGGGCCGTCAAAATCTTCCAGATGGAAGGTCAATTCCTCTGCCACTCAGATCACCGCCCCAAGGCTGCTGGCGTAAACGGCGTAGGCGATTTTATCGATATACCCGGTGCCCGCACCCAAAAGCGACCACACCGCGTTGTTCAGGTAGTACAGCGGCACATCCAGAAAGCCGCCCCAAACCGCCGCCAGCATAACGATCATGATATATTTTTCGTACCGCATCAGGCCAAAATAGATGCGCTGCGGCAGCACCACCAGCAAAATGCGGCTGCCGTCCAGCGGCGGCACGGGGATCAGGTTGAACACCGCAAGGCTCACGTTCATCAGCACCAGATACCGCAAAAACATGGCAATGTAGATGGTGGCATTATTGACCGGTGCCCAGTAGTACATCACCTTCCATGCCACCATGCCAAGGTAAGCCAGCACAAGGTTTGCCACAGGGCCTGCCAGCGCCGTAAGCGCCATACCCCACTTGGGGTTTTTGAAGTTGCGGGGGTTGGTGGACACAGGCTTTGCCCAGCCCACGCCCGCAAACACCATGCACAGCGTGCCCAGCAGGTCAAAGTGGGCAAAGGGATTCAGCGAAAGCCGCCCCTCGCGTTTGGCGGTGGCATCGCCCAGCAGCCATGCTGCCAGCGCATGGCCGGCTTCGTGGAACGGGATGGCCACCAGCGCCACCAGTGCGCGGATGATATAATAGGTTGCCTGTGCGGTCATGTAAATCTCCTGTCAAAATGAATTTCTTCCTTTATAATACTATTTTTTTGCGCCCTGCACAAGCCCCACTGCGCCGGGAATACAAAAAGCTGCAGGAAATTTAAAAAAAGGCTTGCTTTTTCTCTGCATCTCTGGTAAAATAGTCAAGCTGATTATTTTGATTCCATACTTCACTGTAGGAGGTGCAATTACCATGGCTAAGTGTGAATGCTGCGGCAAGGGTGTTACCTTTGGTATCAAGGTTTCCCACTCTCATCGCCGTTCCAACCGTACCTGGAAGCCGAATGTCCGTCGTGTCAAGGCGGTCGTGGAGGGCTCTCCCAAGTATGTCTACGCATGCTCCCGTTGCCTGCGCGCTGGCAAAGTTACCCGCGCTGTCTAATTTGGTGTATGTGGCCGGTCACTTTGTCGAGTGGCCGGCTTTTTTATTTGCCGCAAGGAGTGGAATAAAATGTCTTTGCCTGTTGATCCCATCATGCTGCTGAGCGTGGTGAACCTGAAACTGCGGGATCAGTATAAAGATCTCGATGCGCTGTGCGAGGATCTGGAGGCCGACAAGGCCGGTCTGTGCGCAAAGCTGCACGCTGTGGGCTACGATTACGACCCGCAGCGCAACCAGTTTGTCTGATTATAGCTTCCAAATCCGGCACCGGTGCGCAGCGACTGTGCCCGGGCCGGTGAATGATAAAATAAGGAGTGCTTGATTTATGATCCAGGGTACCTATTACAAAGAGTGGAGCACGGTTCTTGGCCGTGAGATGGAGTTTAAGGTGTACGGCCATGCCGGTGTGCCGGTGCTGGCACTGCCCGCCCGCGGCGGCCGTTTTTACGACTGGGAGAACAACGGGATGCCCGATGCCATTGCCCAGCTGCTGAACGAGGGCAAGGTGCAGCTGTTCTGCGCGGATGCCGTGGACGGCGAGGGTCTTTTGAATGGTGATCTGCCCCAGCGCCGCCGCGCCGAGCTGCAGGAAAAGTATTTCGTCTACCTGACCGCAGAGCTGGCTCCCCGCATTCTGACCCTGAACAACGCCAAAAAGGGCACCCGGATCTGGACTGCCGGTGTGGACTTGGGCGCTTACCACGCCGTCCACTGCCGTCTGCGCCGTCCCACCCTGTTTGCAGGTGCTGTGGGCATGGGCGGCATCTACGACCTGACCCGCTTCTGGGGCACCGACAGCGACGACATGGTGCTGCGCTGCTCTCCCCTTGCCTATCTGCAGGAGAACGGCATTGCCAACAAGCCTGCGCTGGCCAAGGCAGAAGAAAACCGCCTGATCCTCTGCGCCGGTCAGGGCGCCTACGAGGGCGACGCACTGGACGATACGCAGGCACTGGCCGACCTGCTGAAGGATCAGGGAATGCCCGCACATCTGGAAATCTGGGGCGGTGACGTTTCCCACGACTGGTACTGGTGGGGCAAGATGTGGAGCTTGTTTGCACCGCGCATTCTGGAAGTAAAGTAAGAATTTTAACGAGGGAAAGCCTGCGGGGCTTCCCTCGTTTTCTTATGTGCAGCGGAATTTTACTTTTAAATTTATGGTTCAGAAACACCTGCGGCGTTTCTGAACCATTTTTTGTTTGCAGCACCATTTATATTTCATTTCCTACTTGAATTGTCGGATATTATGTGCTATACTGCTGTTGCAAGAAAATATACCCCATGGGGGTTTATGAAAGGAGTGTTTCCCGTATGGAAGAGAGCAAAAAGCAATGTTGCTGCTGTAACGATGCGCCAAAGGCGGACACTACGGCAGATGCTGCTGTCCCCTGCTGCTGCCGCCACAAAGAGCGCAGCCCGGAGGAATACAAAGCCCTGCTCAACCGGCTGAACCGCATTGAAGGGCAGGTACGCGGCATCCGCGGGATGCTGGAAAAGGAAGCCTACTGCGTGGACATTCTGGTACAGGTGGCCGCAGCCAATGCGGCGCTGAACAGCTTTTCCCGGGAATTGCTGGCGCAGCACATCGGCAGCTGCGTGGCGGACGACCTGCGTGCCGGCAGCGACGAAAAGCTGGAAGAATTGCTCCGGCTGCTGCCCAAGCTGATGAAATGACCGCCCGCCGGGCAAACTGACCACAAGGAGAAATAGCAATGGAACAATTCAACGTTACCGGCATGAGCTGCGCGGCCTGCTCTGCCCGGGTAGAAAAGGCCGTAAAGAGCGTGCCGGGCGTCACCGGCTGTTCGGTAAGCCTGCTGACAAACTCCATGGGCGTGGAGGGCACCGCAGAGGATGCCGCCATTATCCGCGCCGTGGAGCAGGCAGGTTACGGTGCAAGCCCCAAAAAGGCTGCCGCAGCCGCCAGCACCAGCGCAGAGCTGGACGCGCTGGCTGACCACGAAACGCCCAAGCTGAAACGGCGGCTCATCGCCTCACTGGGCTTTTTGCTGGTGCTGATGTACTTTTCCATGGGGCACATGATGTGGGGCTGGCCGCTGCCCCGCTGGTTTGACGGCAACCACATTGCCATGGGGCTGGTGCAGTTGCTGCTGGCGGGCATCGTGATGGTGATCAACCAGAAGTTTTTCATCAACGGCTTCAAAGGGCTGGTGCACCGCTCCCCCAACATGGATACCCTGGTGGCTATGGGCTCGATGGCAAGCTTTGTGTGGAGTACCTACGCCCTGTTTGCCATGACCGATGCGCAGCTGCACGGCAACGAAGAACTGGTCATGCACTACATGATGGAGTTCTATTTTGAGTCTGCCGCCATGATTTTGACCCTTATCACCGTGGGCAAGATGCTGGAAGCACGCTCTAAGGGTAAGACCACCGATGCGCTCAAGAGCCTGATGAAGCTTGCCCCCAAAACTGCCACTCTGCTGCGGGACGGTACCGAGGTGACCGTGCCCATTGAGCAGGTGCAGAAAGAGGATATCTTTGTGGTGCGCCCGGGCGAGAACATCCCGGTGGACGGTATTGTGCTGGAGGGCAGCAGCGCCGTGAACGAGAGTGCCCTGACCGGCGAGAGCATCCCGGTGGACAAGGCCGTGGGCGATAAGGTAAGCGCCGCCACCACCAATCAGTCCGGCTATTTGCAGTGCCGCGCTACCCGCGTGGGCGAGGACACCACGCTGGCGCAGATCATCCGCATGGTCAGCGATGCCGCCGCCACCAAAGCCCCCATTGCAAAGATCGCAGATACCGTATCCGGCTTTTTCGTGCCTGCGGTCATCAGCATTGCAGTGGTCACCACCCTTGTCTGGCTGCTGCTGGGGCGGGATGCGGGCTACGCGCTGGCGCGGGGCATCTCGGTGCTGGTCATCAGCTGCCCCTGTGCGCTGGGTCTGGCAACGCCAGTGGCTATTATGGTGGGCAACGGCCTTGGTGCAAAGAACGGCATCCTGTTCAAGACCGCTGCGGCGCTGGAAGAAGCTGGCCGTACCCGCATCGTAGCGCTGGACAAGACCGGCACTATCACCTGCGGCGAGCCCACTGTCACCGACCTTCTGCCTGCTGCGGACGTGACCGAAACCGAGCTGCTCACGCTGGCTGCCGCGCTGGAGGGCCGCAGCGAGCACCCGCTGGCGCGGGCAGTGCTGGCCTATGCGGAGGAAAAGCAGCTGGAGCTGCCCTCTGTTACCGATTTTACTGCCCTGCCGGGCAACGGCCTTACCGCCAAGCTGGAGGGCAAGGAGATCTTTGGCGGCAATGCTGCCTTTATCGGTGCAAAGGTCGCTATCCCTGCTGCGCTGCAAACGCAGGCTGCTGCGCTGGCTGCACAGGGTAAAACGCCCCTCTTCTTTGGCGGCGCTCACCGTCTGCTGGGCGTTATCGCGGTGGCAGATACCATCAAGGAGGACAGCCCGCAGGCCATCCGGGAGCTGCGGAATATGGGCATCCGAGTGGTGATGCTGACCGGTGACAACCAGCGCACCGCCGAAGCCATTGGCCGGCAGGCCGGTGTGGACGAGGTGATTGCCGGGGTGCTGCCGGAGGGCAAAGAGGCTGTTATCCGGCAGCTGCAAAAGTACGGTAAAGTAGCCATGGTAGGTGACGGCATCAACGACGCCCCTGCCCTGACCCGCGCCGACACCGGCATTGCCATCGGCGCAGGCACGGACGTAGCCATTGACGCTGCGGACGTGGTACTGATGAACTCCAAGCTTTCGGACGTGCCCGCCGCCATCCGGCTGAGCCGCGCTTCCCTGCGCAACATCCACGAAAACCTATTCTGGGCGTTTATCTACAACATCATCGGTATCCCGCTGGCAGCCGGTGTGTTCATTCCCTTGGGGCTGACGCTGAACCCCATGTTCGGCGCAGCTGCCATGAGCCTTTCCAGCTTCTGCGTGGTGAGCAACGCCTTGCGGCTGAACCTGTTTGACCTGCACAGCGCAAAACGTGACCACCCGCCCAAACACGTCCCTGCCCTGCCCGCTGCCCTTGTGCAGCCCGCAGCGGAGGAAGATACAACTGCATCTAATCAAAAGGAGGAGACCGCTATGAAAAAGACCCTGACCGTAGAAGGCATGATGTGCCCCCACTGTGAAGCCCGCGTCAAGAAAGCGCTGGAGGCTCTGCCGCAGGTGGACGAGGCTGTTGTCAGCCACGAAGCCGGTACTGCCATCGTTACCCTGAACGCAGAAGTAGACGATGAGGTGCTGAAGAAGGCCGTGGAAGCACAGGATTATCCTGTTACCGGCATTCAGTAAGGCGAAAATGCAAAAGGCAGCTGCGTGGATTTCTGCGCAGCTGCCTTTTTTGTAACAGGACGATTCTGAATGCACGCCGCGTTCACTTTGCGCATCTTTAAGATCCCATTTTGTTTCGGAGCACCGGAGCGCCTGCGGACGCTCTGGTGCTCCATTTTTACGAAAGAAGTCGTCACCACGATTGAAACACAAAAAGCCCGCTGCAGGGCAGAATGTCCTTGCAGCGGGCAGCATAGATAACTGGGGAACCCTTATCAGACTTCGGTGTTGAAGTAGCGCTTCAGCAGGCCCTCAAAGCCGCGGCCGTGACGGGCTTCATCCTTTGCCATCTCGTGGACGGTGTCGTGGATGGCATCCAGATTCAGCGCCTTAGCCTTCTTGGCCAGATCCATCTTACCGGCACAGGCACCGCACTCGGCCTCGGCACGCATCATCAGGTTCTTCTTGGTGCTGTCGGTCACGACCTCGCCCAGCAGCTCTGCAAAGCGGGATGCGTGGTCAGCTTCCTCGTAAGCATAGCGCTTGTAGGCTTCGGCGATCTCAGGGTAGCCCTCACGCTCTGCTACGCGAGCCATAGCCAGATACATACCGACCTCGCTGCACTCGCCCTCGAAGTTAGCGCGCAGACCATCAACGATCTCCTGCGGCACGCCCTCTGCCTTGCCGATGCCAACAACGTGCTCGGTAACATAGGTGTTGCCGGTCTTCTCCACAAAAGCGGAAGCGGGAGCCTTGCAAACGGGGCACTGAGCGGGGATCTCACCCTCAGCGATATAACCACAAACGGTGCAAACGTATTTCTTCATAAGAATTTACCTCCATTCGATCTGTTAAAAATAACACAGGACGGAAACCACCCGCCTGTTGTTTCTATGCGGGGCAGCCGCGCTGCCGGGTATAGAAAGAGCCACGGAAGGAGCTTTGTGCTTTGTGCACTTCCCTTTCCATGGCTCTATTATAGCGAATAATTCCTAGTTAGTCAAGTATATTTTTAAGAATTATTCCTACTTATTAAAATCTGGCAGAATGTCCAAATTCCCTTGCGGAAAACTGGATGCATTACCGGAATCAGACCTGCAGGTTGCCGCTGGTAGCAGCATCGGAGCCGGCGGTAGCGTCAAACTCGTAGTCGTTACCGGGCAGGATGGCGTTGAGCAGAATGCCTGCGATAGCAGCCACAGCCAGACCGGACAGGTTGATGGTGACGCTGCCAACGGTAAAGCCAACGCCGCCCACAGAGTTGAAGCCCAGTGCACACACCAGAATGACGGCGGCAACGATCAGGTTGCGGCTGTTGGTGAAGTCCACGCGGTTCTCCACCACGTTGCGCACACCGATGGCAGAGATCATGCCGTACAGCACAAAGCTGATACCGCCGATGATGCCGGTGGGGATGGTATTGATGACAGCCTCAAACTTGGGGCTGAAGCTCAGGATGATGGCCAGCACAGCGGCAATACGGATGACCAGCGGGTCGTAGATCTTGCTCAGTGCCAGCACGCCGGTGTTCTCGCCGTAGGTGGTGTTGGCGGGGCCGCCCAGCAGACCAGCCATGGTAGTGGCCAGACCATCGCCCATCAGGGTGCGGTTCAGGCCGGGGTCATTGATATAGTTGTGGCCGACGGTGGCGCTGATGGCGGCAATATCGCCAACGTGCTCCATCATGGTAGCCAGGGCGATGGGGATGATGGTGAACAGCGCACTGATGAACTCCGGGCTGCCGTCAATGGCGAACAGACCCATAGCCTCCTTGTGCAGGGGGATGCCCAGCCAAGCGGCTTCGGAGATCTTCTGGAAGTCCACTGCGCCGGTGACCAGTGCCACCGCGTAGGAGACCAGCACGCCGATGAGAATGGGCAGGATCTTGACCATGCCCTTGCCCCAGATGTTGCACACGATGACAGTGCCCAGTGCCACGAAAGCCAGCAGCCAGTTGGACTGGCAGTTGGTGATGGCAGAGGGTGCAAGGATCAGGCCGATGGAGATGATGATGGGGCCAGTGACCACCGGCGGGAAGAACTTCATGATGCGGCGGATGCCAAAGGTGGAGATCAGCAGGCTGGCCACCAGATAGACCAAACCCGAGAATGCAATGGCAGCGCAGGCATAGGGCAGCATCTTGGTGTTGGCAACGGTCAGGTTGCCGTCGGCATCAGCCAGCATGGGAGCCACGATGGAAAAGCCGCCCAGATACGCAAAGGAGGAGCCGAGGAATGCCGGGACCTTCTTTTTGGTGATAAGGTGGAACAGCAGGGTGCCCAGACCGGCACACAGCAAAGTGGTGGAAACGCTCAGGCCGGTGAGCAGCGGCACCAGAACCGTTGCGCCGAACATGGCAAACATGTGCTGCACACCCAGAATGAACATCCGGCCTGTGCCCAGCTTTTTGGCGTCGTATACGCCTTTGGAGTAATCGATCTTTTCGCTCATAGAAAACCTCCTGTACTGTTATTCCCAAAAAAAGAGGCATTGCCGTTGAAACAGCAGTGCCTCTGAATTTCAGGAACAAGACCTTCGCACAAAAATGAGAAAGAAGCCGCTATGCAGTCGCTCACGCTTGAACATTGTGCTCCTCCCCTTCTTTTTGTGTTCCTTCCAACAACCGGAACCGCTCCGGCAAGGGCACGGCAACGCCGCAGCCTTTTTAATAAGTATAGCAGATTTTGGGCTTTCCAGCAAGGTGTTGACAGCTTTTTCTTGCCTGTTGCGCCGCGCCGTAAGCTGCGGGGGTTGCGCTTTGCGGCAGAATCGCCTATAATAGAGCCTGTTCTTATTTCCTATCATACCGATGTGTTGATATTGCAGGAGGTTCTATGCTTTATCTGGATTATTCTGCCAATACCCCTGTGGACGAGGAAGTGCTGCGATGCTTCTGTGAAGCAGAGCGGCGCTACCCGGGCAACGCCAACGCCCACCATCAGGCAGGCACTGCCGCAAAAGCCGCTATAAACGAGGCGACCCGCAGCATCATCGCCCGCTGTCTGGGCGCACCGCCTGCGGGCATCATCTACACCTCCGGCGCAAGCGAAGCCAACAACCTTGCTGTAAAGGGGCTAGCGGCGCTGGGAGGTGCAGCGGGCAGGCACATCCTCTCTACCCCGCTGGAGCATTCGTCCGTCAGCGGTAGTCTGGAGGCGCTGCAAAAGCAGGGGTACGAGGTGGAGCTGCTGGACATCCGGTCGGACGGCACGGTGGATCTTGCAGACCTGAAAAGGCGACTGCGCCTGAACACCGTTCTGGTGGCAGTGACCGCCGTGGACAGCGAGCTGGGCGTAGTGCAGCCCATTGCGGAGATTGCAGAGCTTTTAAAGGCGTATCCCAACTGCCATTTTCATGTGGACGCCACACAGGCTGTGGGGAAAATTCCTGTACAGTTTGAAGGCATGGACACCATGAGCCTGACAGCCCATAAGTTTTACGGGCTCAACGGCATCGGTGTGCTGGTAAAGCGGCTGGGGCTGGCACTGCCGCCCCTCATCCACGGTGGAGAGAGCACTACCCCCTATCGCAGCGGCACGCCCACCGTAGCCCTTGCCTGTTCGCTGGCGCTGGCCTTGGAAAAGGCTACTGCGGAGCTGCCCGCCCGCGCCGCAGCCGTGCGCAGCCTGAACGACCGGCTGCGTGCGGAGCTTTCCCGCTATCCAAAAGTGCGCGTCAACAGCCCCGCAAACGCTGTGCCGCATATCCTGAACCTGAGCGTGCAGGGTGTAAAGGGCACCGTGTTCCAGCGGGAGCTGGACGCACGCGGGGTGTGTGTCTCGGTCAAATCCGCCTGTTCGTCCGACGGACTACCCTCCCGGGCAGTGCTGGCAGTCAGTCAGGACCGGCGCAATGCCCTTTCCTCGTGGCGCATCAGCCTGAGCCACCTTACCACAGAGGAGGAATTGACCGCCTTTCTGCACGCCTTTGCAGACTACTACAACACCCTGACACGGTAAAAGAGCTTTGAAACTGAACCGCTTACAACTGCCATAAACAAAACAAAAAGACCTTCCCGCTCTCCGGAACGGGAAGGTCTTTATAAATTGCTAGTTAGCCTTGGAACTTACGTTCAAGGACAAAATCACTCAATGATCTTGCCAACAACGCCGGAACCAACAGTACGGCCACCCTCACGGATAGCGAAACGCAGGCCCTCTTCCATAGCAACAGGGGTCAGCAGCTCAACGTGCATCATGACGTTATCGCCGGGCATGCACATCTCGGTGCCTTCGGGCAGGGTGATGATGCCGG
>OJRB01000628.1_pt1 | contig 20737 bp, 16 predicted proteins | sample 1599061 | NCBI WGS metagenome assembly OJRB01 (sample SAMN03922522, study PRJEB24848) | human gut metagenome | isolation source: stool sample | host: Homo sapiens | place: Germany | collected 2010-02 | reverse complement strand
GCTCAGAGCGGTGATGGAAGAAATCATTGCGGCACCAACAGGAAATGACTTTATCACGTTCGAAATCAAAAGCGTGGAGCCGATCTCCGTAGCGAAGAAGTATGCAGGCGTGGGTGCATCACTGATTGCAAGAATCAAAAATACGCGAACACCGTTCAGTATTGATTTTGGCGTGGGGGATGTTATTGTTCCTGAGCAGGAAAAACGGCAAATTCCTACGCAGCTGGAGAATTTCCCGGCACCGACAGTCAACACGTATTCGCTGGAAACGACGGTTGCCGAGAAAATCGATGCGATTTTGTCGCTTATGGAATTTTCCAGCAGAATGAAGGATTACTACGACATTTACTATCTTGCCAATCGATTTGATTTTGACGGCGCGACGCTGACGGAGGCACTGAAAAGGACATTTGCAAACCGTGGGCACAGCTTTACCGCCACGCAATTTGCGCAGGTGATAGAGTTTGCCGACGATGCGGCTATGCAAAAGAAATGGAAGGCGTTTTGCCGAAAGATTGACACAAAACCGGATGCGTTTGATGAAGTTTTAAAGATGATAAACAGATTTCTACGTGAACCATTTAAAGCAGCAATAAGTGACGACAATTTTGAGGAAAAGTGGAACGCTACAGAAAATAAGTGGAAATAAAGAGGAAGCAAAATGATTAGAGCGGATGTTTATGGAAAACTATATGAAATCGTTGCCGTATGGAGATAGAATATAGTCGATGAGAGAATAAAAAAGGAAAGACCTCTTTGCGAGGCCTTTCCTTTTTTATTCTCCGCTCCGCTCCTCAAACCCGTATTCGTGTTCCTTTACGGGCAGGGGGGTGACTTCAACGTTCTCGATGCGGGCCCAGCGGTTGCTGCGCTCGATGAGGGGGACAAGGGCGTCTAGGGCGGCACGCTCGCCCTGGGCCTCCAGCGTGACGCTGCCGTCCCAGTTGTTGGCGACCCAGCCGGTCAGGCCCAGATGCAGGGCTGCGGCGCGGGCATAATAGCGGAAGCCTACGCCCTGCACTGTGCCGGTGAAGCGCCAGCGGCGGCGGATGGCGCTCATGCGTCGATGCCAGTGACGGTGTAATCCCTGGCCTCGACAGCGGTCTTGAGGTCGGCGTCGGCCACATCGTGGGTCAGGGACACAACGGCAGTGCCCTTCTCGTGGCTGACCTCGGCGCTCTGCACGCCGTCCAGGGCCTCCAATGCCTTCTTTACGGTGGCCTCGCAGTGGCCGCACATCATGCCTTCAATGTGAATCGTCTTTTTCATGGCAGTTCCCTCCGTTTGGGTGGTTTTATTTTCCGGGGCAGGCTGCACGGGGCAGCTGCCGGTGGGGCAGGGGATCTCGGGCGCAGACGCGCGGACCGGGGCTTTGCGCTTCGGCGGGGCATCGTGGGCGGCGCTGCGCGGGTCAAAGGTGTTCAGCCGCAGGGCGTTCGTGACGACGCAGACGCTGGACAGGCTCATGGCCGCGGAGGCGATCATCGGGTTCAGCGTGATGCCGAAGCCCGTGAACACGCCCGCCGCCAGCGGGATGCAGATGGCGTTGTAGAAGAACGCCCAGAACAGGTTCTGGTGGATGTTGCGCACCACCGCGCGGGACAGGCGCACCGCGGCGGGCACATCGGCCAGGTCACTGCGCACCAGCACAACGTCGGCGGCGTCCAGTGCGACGTCCGCACCGGCACCGATGGCGATGCCGGTCTCGGCGCGGGTCAGGGCAGGGGCGTCGTTGATGCCGTCACCGACCATGGCGACGCGGCCCTGTTTTTGCAGTGCGCGGACCTCGGCTTCCTTGCCCGCGGGCAGGACGCCCGCAATGACATGGTCGGCGTCGAGGCCGACAGCCGCGCCGATGTGGCGGGCCGTGGCGGCGTTGTCGCCGGTCAGCATCACGACCTGCAGGCCGAGAGTTTGCATCTGGGCGATGGCGGCGGCGGAGGACTCCTTCACGACGTCGGACACGCCGATGACGCCTGCGGCCTTACCGGCCAGCGAGAAGTAGAGCGGTGTGATGCCGTCAGCGCTCATCTCGTCGCCCGCCTGCTGCAGGTCGTCGGGCAGGGCGCAGGTCTCGCGGATGAAATCGGCATTGCCGCCCGCAATGACCTTGCCCGCGACCTTGCCGCGCAGACCCTTGCCGGGTACGGCCTCAAAGTCGGTCACAGTGGCGTAGGACAGATGGTCCTTCTCGGCGCGCTGCAGGATGGCGCGGGCCAGCGGGTGCTCACTGCGCAGCTCCAGACCGGCGGCCATGCTGAGCAGGAATTTCTCGGGCACGTTGCGGGTGCCGAAGATTTTTACAACGTTGGGCTCACCGGTGGTGACGGTGCCGGTCTTATCCAGCAGCACGGCGTCGGTGTAGCCGGTGGTTTCGAGGCTGGCGGCGGTCTTGAATAGGATGCCGTTTTTGGCACCCACGCCGCTGCCGACCATGATGGCGACGGGCGTCGCCAGGCCCAGGGCACAGGGGCAGCTGATGACCAGCACGCTGATGCCGCGGGCCAGCGCAAATGTAAAGGTCTGGCCCAGCAGCAGCCAGATGACAAACGTGGCCGCGGCAATACAGATGACGGTGGGCACGAAGATGCCGGAGACCCTGTCCGCGGTCTTGGCCAGCGGGGCCTTCGTCGCGGCGGCGTCGCGCACCAGGCGGATGACCTGGGACAGCGTCGTGTCCTGGCCGACGCGCTCGGCACGGCAGGTCAGGGCCCCGTTCTGGTTGATGGTCGCGGCGCTGACGGGGGAGCCGGGGAACTTGTCCACCGGCATGCTCTCGCCGGTCAGGGCGGCCTCGTTGACGGTGGAAATGCCCTCGGTGACGGTGCCGTCCACGGGGATGCTCTCACCGGGGCGGACTAAAAAGAGATCGCCGACGTTGACCTCACTGACCGGGACTGTGACCTGCTCGCCGCCGCGCAGGACGCAGGCGGTCTGGGGGGCCAGCTTCATCAGGCTTTTCAGTGCGTCGGTGGTCTTGCCCTTGCTGTAGGCTTCCAGCGTTTTGCCGACGGTGATGAGCGTTAAAATCATGGCCGCCGACTCAAAATAGAGGTCGTGGCGGTACTGCATGACCAGGTCGTCGTTGCCGGTGGACAGGCCGATGCAGATCATGACGATGGCGAACACGCCGTAGGCCAGCGACGCGCCAGCGCCGAGGGCGACGAGGGTATCCATGCCGGGCGCGCGGGTCTTGATGCCCTTCCAGCCCGAGAGGAAAAACGCACGGTTGATCCAGCAGACGGGCAGGGTCAGCACCAGCTGGGTGCCCGCGTACAGGATGGCGTGCCAGCCGCCGCCGTGGAACACACTGCCCAGCGGCAGGCCGATCATGTGGCCCATCGAGACGTACATAAGCGGCACAAGGAAGCAGAGGCTGGCAATCAGGCGCTTTTTGAGCTTGGGAGTCTCGGTGTCCTCGAGCTCGGCGCTTTCGCTCTCGGCAGAGGCGAGGGACGCGCCGTACCCGGCGGCGTCCACGGCGCGGAGGATGCGCCGTGCCGTGGCATCGGGGTCGGCGTCGGGGGCGTAGTCTACCTGCATCGAGTTGGTCAGCAGGCTTACGGCGACGGATGCCACACCCGGCACCGCCGCAACGGCTTTTTCCACATGGCTTGCGCAGGCCGCGCAGCTCATGCCGGTGATTTCGTAGCGTTGCATGGGGATACTCCTTTTTTGGTAGTGCAGAGAAAGCCTTCCCCCCGAGGGGGAAGGTGGCGCGGAGCGCCGGATGAGGGGAGAGCTGACGGATACTGCCCGTGAGCGGGTGGCGTTGGCGGGGTCTGCCCTCATCAGTCACCTTCGGTGACAGCTTCAGTCTCCGCGCTAAGAGCCGCCTCCGGCGGTTGCGCTTCGACACGCGCCTGCGGGCGCAGCCCCGAGGGGGAAGCCTTTTAGGTCACAGTCGTGCAATAACCGCTTGGGTAAACTCCTTCGTTCCCGCGGTGCCGCCGATGTCGGCAGTGACGACCTTGCCCTCCTCGACCTGGGCCAGGATGGCGGCATTGAGCTTGGCTGCCTTGTCGGTCTCGCCAAGGTCGTTCAGCATCATGGCAAAGGCCATCAGGATGGCGCTGGGGTTGGCCTTGTCCTGCCCGGCAATGTCGGGGGCAGAGCCGTGGACGGCCTCATAGATGCGGGTACTGTCGCCGATGTTGGCGCTGGGCGCAAAGCCCAGGCCGCCGACGAGACCGGCGCACAGGTCACTGATAATATCGCCGTAGAGGTTCGGCGCAACGAGCACGTCGAACTGCTCGGGCTTCTGCACCAGCTTCATGCACAAAGCGTCGATGATGCAGTCGTCCGCGGTGATCTCGGGGTACTCCGCGGCGACCTCGCGGAAGGTGCGCAGGAACAGGCCGTCGGTCAGCTTCATGATGTTGGCCTTGTGGACTGCCGTGACCTTTTTGCGCCCGTTTTTGCGGGCATAGTCAAATGCAAAGCGGCAGATCTTCTCGCACGCGGGGCGGGTGATGAGCTTGACACCGTTGGCAATCTCGTCGTTCAGCATATACTCGATGCCCTTGTAGAGATCCTCGGTGTTCTCGCGCACGATGACAAGGTCCACATTGTCAAAGCGGGTCGGTACGCCCGGCAGCGTGTGTACCGGGCGCAGGTTTGCATAGGTGGAAAAGCGCTGGCGCAGCTGCACATTGATGCTGCGGAAGCCCTTGCCGATGGGGGTGGCGGTGGGGCCCTTGAGTGCCCAGCCGCACGCTTCGATCGCATCCAGCGTGCCGGGGGCGATCAGCTCGCCGCTCTCGGCGGCGTACTCGGCACCGGCAGCAAACTCCTGCCATTCAATGCCGGTGTTCAGTGCGGCGGATACCTCGCGGACGCTCTCGGCAATTTCACGGCCAATGCCGTCGCCCGGAATCAGAACTGCTTTCATAAATAATACTTTTCCCCTTTCCCTGTCTTACTCTGCATTTTCTGCGGTATACCTAACATACTACCCGGTTTAGGGCCGGTTGTCAATCCGCATTTTTACACAATAGGCACATTTTTGGGCGCCAGCTTAATTTTTTAAAGCATTTTCCTGAAAAATTTAGAAAAATTTTAAGTTTTTCTTGACGAATCTGCGGAAATGCTATAAAATCAATCTATCAGGCATATTGGTAAGGGAAGCCAGCAGTGATATGCGCCTGTATAAGTATGCAAAGTATATAAAATTGGTCAAAGAGAGGGGTACGCATGATGTATTACCCAGACGTCCCGGCCCTGGAGCCGGATGAGCTTGAGCTGCTCTGCCACGAATATCTGGAGCACAACGCCACCCTTGACCCGCATCTGGCGGATCAGATGGGCGTCAAGCGCGGCCTGCGCAATCTGGACGGCACCGGCGTGCTGGCCGGCATCACGAACGTTTCCAACGTTATCGGCTATGACAAGAAGGAGGACGGCACCATCGTGCCCATTCCGGGCCGCCTGGTCTACCGCGGCATCGACATTGACACGCTGGCCGCCGAGGCCGACGCCCATGACCGCTTCATGTTTGAGGAGGTCATCTGGCTGCTGCTGTTCGGCTCCCTGCCCACGCAGGAGCAGTACGCCAAGTTCCGCAAGCTGCTGGAGCACCACCGCGAGTTGCCCCAGGGCTTTGCCGACGACATGATCTTAAATTCGCCGTCGCCGAACCTGATGAACAAGATGGCACGAAGCGTGCTGGCCATGTACAGCTACGACGAGCACGCCGAGGACAACAGTCTGCCCAACATCCTGCGCCAGAGCATCAACCTGATCGCCGAGCTGCCCACGATGATGGTCAACGCCTACCAGATCAAGCGCCGCGTCTATGACCGGTCCAGCATGTACTTCCACCTTCCCACCGAGGGCCAGAGCACGGCGGAGCATATTTTGAGCACCTACCGCGCCGACCAGAAGTTCACCCACGAGGAAGCGCGTCTGCTCGACCTCTGCCTGCTCGTCCACGCGGACCACGGCGGCGGCAACTGCTCGACCTTCACCTGCCGCGTGCTGTCCAGCTCCGGCACGGACACCTATGCGGCCATCAGCTCGGCCATCGGCGCGCTGAAAGGCCCCAAGCACGGCGGCGCGAACCTGAAGGTCATGCACCAGCTGGATTACATTCTGGAAAATGTCGAGGATCCGTCCAACGACGACGAGGTCCGCGAGTTCCTGCGCAAGATCCTCCGCAAGGAGCGCGGCGACGGCAGCGGCCTGATCTACGGCATGGGCCACGCCGTCTACACGATGAGCGACCCCCGTGCGCAGATTTTGAAAACCCACGCCAAGAGCCTGGCCTACAAGAAGGGCTACGACGAGGAGTACGAGCTGCTGTGCAGCATTGAGCGCCTGGCCCCGCAGGTCTTTGCCGAGGAAAAGCACGGCCCGAAGAAGGTCTGCGCCAACGTGGACCTGTTCAGCGGCCTGATCTACCGTATGCTCGGCATCAGCGAGGACCTGTACACCCCGCTGTTTGCGATTGCCCGTGTGCCCGGCTGGTGTGCCCACCGCGTCGAGGAGGTCGAGTTCGCGAACCGCATCATCCGCCCCGCCTACAAGTACCTCGGCAAGCCGCAGGAGTACGTTCCGCTGGAGAAACGATAAGATCGGTATTTTCCCGGTGCAAGTGTGCACCGGGATTTTTTTTTGCGCACAGTAGGGGCCGGGCATGCCCGGCCCGGGGCCTGCCCACAAACACCCGTCCGCCGTAATCGCCCCGGAGCGGTCAAGACCGCTCCCTACAAAGCAGCCGTGAGTGTCGGTTTGTAGGGGAGGGTCTTGACTCTCCCGGGTCGTTCACGGCTGCCGCTGCGTTCACGGGAGGGATGAATTCCTCCCCTACACATGACCAGCGAAGGGGCCCCAAAATTTTCTTGCTTTTCTCCGCTGTTTTTGGTATAGTATTCTCTGTTTTTTAACCACAAGGAGATACTATTTCATGTCCGAACATGCCAATAAAAGAGAAAAGCGGCTGGCGATGCTGGTCGTGGCGGCGGTGGTGCTGGTCACGGTGCTGCTCATCGTGGAGACGTTCCGCCTGCTGCTGCCCGGGCTCTGGTCCGCGTTTTCTGCCGGGGATGAGCAGGCGCTGAGCGAATACCTGGCCAGCCAGGGGCGGCTGCGCAGCTTTCTGACGCTGTGGTTCCTGGCCGTCGTGCAGGTGCTGTCGCTCGTCATTCCGGCCATGCCGGTGCAGCTGGCGGCAGGGCTGGCCTACGGCCCGTGGATGGGCTTTCTGACGAGCTTCTCGGCCTCCGCCGTCGCCAACATGAGCGTCTACCTCATTGCACGGCGACTCGTGCCGGTCATCCGCCGCCTTGTCGCCGACAACCACAAGGCTGCGAAGCTGCTGGACAGCGTGCGTAGCAGCAAGGACCCCTGGTTTTACACAATTCTGGCGTTCATCACGCCGGGGCTGCCCAACGGCATCATTCCCTATGCCGCCGCCAACGCGGGGATGCGCCCGAAGCAGTTTTTAGCGGCCATCTTCATCAGTCTGCCCTTCCCCACCCTGCTGACCTGCGCGGCAGGCAGCTTTATGCTGGAGGGCAACTGGCTGTTCACCGTGCTGACCGGCATTGTGCTGTTCAGCTTTGTGGGGATTCTGTTCTTCAACCGCACAAAATTCATCGCGTGGGCACATGAGGTCAAAAACAGGCATACCCAAAAGGCCGGAGCGTAAGCTCCGGCCTTTTTTCTTGCCTCACTCTGCGAGGGAGGTGGCCCGTAGGGCCGGAGGGAGAGAACCTTGCCACAGCCCGAAATGTTTCGGATTGCCGCTAGGTTCTCTCCCCCACCGCCTGCGGGCGGAGCCCCCTCGCAGAGGGAGCCAAGAGGTTTTGGGGACGCGCATTTTTTCTGGTTACACAAACACCGCCTGCACCAGCACCATATACAGGGCGGTGCCCACGGCGATGCTGAGCAGCGTGTTCTTCTTCCACAGGTGCAGCCCCACCACGGCGGCCCCGGCAAGCAGCTCCGGCAGGCCGTGGGTGGGGCCTAGCAGGTCCACGCCGCGCAGGCAGTAGACAACGAGCATCGCCATGATGGCGCAGGGCAGCACCCCGGCCAGATACACCACAAATTTCGGCGTGGGCCGCCCGCCGCCGAACACCACAAACGGCAGGAACCGGATCAGCGCTGTCACGCCCGCCACAACGGCCACAAGCAGCGCACCGTGTACATCAAACGGCATGGTCGGCCTCCTTTTTCTGCATAAAACCGCGCAGCACCGTCAAGGCTGCCGTGATGCCCACCATGGACGGGATCAGGAAATCACTGCTGCCGAAAACCAGCAGACAGACCAGCGACACACCCAGCCCCACCAGCGCGGGGGTATGGTCGCGGCTGGCCTTCCACTGCTCGGTCATAACGACGAGGAACAGCGCGGTCATCGAAAAGTCGATGCCCGTCGTGTCAAACGGCAGCACACTGCCCAGCAGTGCGCCCGCCACGCCGCCCGCGATCCAGTAAAGCTGGTTCAGCAGCGACACCCAGAAATAGTATTTTTTCCGGTCCACGCCCTCGGGCACGCCGCCGCTGCACACGACGGAATAGGTCTCATCGGTCAGCGCAAAAATCAGGTACGGCTTGGCCGCGCCGGTGTCTTTATAGCGTTCCAGCATCGAAATTCCGTAAAACAGATGCCGCGCGTTGACCATCAGTGTCATGATCGCCGCCGAGATCAGCGACGCGCCGCCCGCCAGCAGGTCAATTGCGACATACTGCATACTGCCCGCGTAGATCAGCCCGCTCATGACCAGCGCCCACCCCGCGCCGTAGCCCTTGCTTTGCAAGAGCACACCAAAGCCCAGCCCCAGCACGATATACCCCGCCATGATGGGCAGGGACCGCACAAAGGCGTAACGAATCGTTTTCACTTTTCTTTTCCTCTTTAATCTACTAAAGTGCTATGTTGGGTAGTATAGCACAAAAAAATTCCCCGCGCAAGCGGGGAAAAGGCATTGTTCAATAGTACCGCAAACGGGCACGGGCGGATGCTTGCACCGCTCCGGGGACCCTGCGGCTGCCGCCTTGTTTTACGCCTTCTCGCTCTCCCACCGGGCCACCAGCGGGGCGGCCACAGCGGAAAGCGCCTCCCGTGCGGTGTTGATGGCATTCACGTCCACGGGGGTCAGCTTGTCGGCCTTTTTGTGCTTCAGAACGCGCTCCAGCGTTCTTTCTGCTTCTTTGATTTTAGTACGGGTCTCGCGGTCCAGCGCCTTGCCGGCCTTGCTGCCCAGCGCGGTGTTCACGCGGTAAAGCGCGGCCTCGCCGGCGTTCAGCGCCTCCAGCGCGGCCTTGCGCTCCTTGTCCTGCCCGGCAAAGGCGGCGGCGTTCTCCTTGGCGCGTTTGATCTCATCCTCGGTCAGGTTCGATGTGCCCGAGATCGTGATGCTCTGCTGCTTGCCGGTGTCCATGTCACGCGCCTTGACCTTGACAATGCCGTTGGCGTCGATGTCAAACGTGACCTCGATCTTCGGCACGCCCGCCCAGGCGCGCTTGATGCCGCGCAGCGTGAAGGTGCCCAGCAGCTTATTGTCCCTGGCAAACTCGCGCTCGCCCTGCAGCACTTTAATTTGCACCGTTTTCTGGAACGGCGCGGCGGTGGTGAACACCTTGCTGAACCGCGTCGGGATCGTGGAGTTGCGCTCGATCAAATGCGTTGCCACGCCGCCGACGGTCTCGATGGAAAGGGTCAGCGGGGTCACGTCCATCAGCAGCAGATCCTCGCCGGGGCCGGAGAGCATCTCGCCGCCCAGACGTCCGGCCTGCACCGCCGCGCCCAGTGCAACGCACTCGTCGGGGTTCAGCGATTTGGACGGCTCCAGACCGGTCATCCGCACGACCTTGGCCTGCACCGCCGGGATGCGGGTCGAGCCGCCGACCAGCAAAACCTGATCCAGGTCGCTGGCCGAAAGGCGTGCGTCGCTCAGGGCGTTGCGCACGGGCAAGGCGGTGCGCTCGATCAAATCGGCGCAGAGCTCCTCAAATTTAGCGCGTGTCAGCGTAGTTTGCAGGTGCAGCGCACCGTCTGCCGCCATCGTGAGGAACGGCAGATTGATGTCGGTCTGCTTCGCGCTGGAAAGCTCTTTTTTCGCCTTTTCGGCCTCCTCGCGCAGGCGCTGCATCGCCACGCGGTCATTCGTCAGGTCCACGCCGTGTTCGGCCCTGCACCGGTCTGCCAGCCAGTTGACGATGCGCTCGTCAAAGTCGTCGCCGCCCAGAAAGTTATCGCCGCAGGTCGAGAGCACCTGCACGATGCCGTCGCCGATGCGGATGAGCGACACGTCAAATGTGCCGCCGCCGAGGTCGTAGACCATGACGGTCTGGGTGCGGCCATTGTCCAGCCCGTAGGCCAGCGCCGCGGCTGTCGGCTCGTTGATGATGCGGCGCACGTCCAGCCCGGCAATGCGCCCGGCGTCCTTCGTGGCCTGGCGCTGGGCATCGTTAAAGTAGGCGGGCACAGTGATGACCGCCTCGGTGACAGGCTCACCGAGATACGCCTCGGCATCGGCCTTCAGTTTTTGCAGGATGAGGGCGCTCAGCTCCTGCGGCGTGTAGCATTTTCCGTCAATGGGCACGCGGGTCTCACTGCCCATCAACCGCTTGACGCTGGACACGGTGCGGGGGGCGTTCGTCACGGCCTGGCGCTTGGCGGGCTCGCCCACCAGCCGTTCTCCCACCTTGGTGAACGCGACGACAGAGGGCGTCGTGCGCTGCCCCTCGGCGTTGGGGATGACGACGGGCTTGCCGCCCTCGACCACCGCCACACAGCTGTTGGTAGTCCCCAGGTCAATTCCGATTATTTTTGCCATGGTGGTGCTTGTCCTTTCAAAAAAGACACTTTTGAATCATAATTCTATTGTAGCGCCTGCCGCCGGGAAAAGTGTTGCGATTTCGTAAATAAATTGGGGCGAATTTTATAAACCTGCGGACCCCCTCGGGGGAAGGCCAAGAAAATGTTGACGCACATGCCCCAACGTGCTATAGTTAGTTTAAAGCACTAAAGAGGAGGACTCCTATGGCACGCACCGCAACGGTCACCCGCAATACGCGGGAGACACAGATCACGCTGACGATTGACCTGGACGGCACCGGCAGGGCCGACCTGCACACGGGCATCGGCTTTTTTGACCACATGCTGGACGGCTTCGCCCGCCACGGCCTGTTTGATGTAAGCGTCACCTGCCGCGGCGACCTGGACGTAGACTGCCACCACACAATTGAGGACATCGGCATTGCGCTGGGCACGGCCATAAAAGAAGCGCTTGGCGACAAGGCCGGGCTAGTGCGGTACGGCAGCTGCATGCTGCCGATGGATGAGACGCTGGCACTCTGCGCCGTCGATCTGGGCGGGCGGCCCTACTTTGTGTACGACGCCAGCTTTGCAGGCCAGAGCTGCGGCGGCATGGACACCCAGATGGCGCGGGAGTTTTTCTACGCCGTATCGTACAGCGCCATGATGAATCTGCATCTGAAGGTGCTCTACGGGGAGAATGACCACCATAAGCTGGAGGCCATGTTCAAGGCGTTTGCCAAGGCGCTGGACGCCGCGACGCGCAGAGATGCGCGGATCGACGGCGTTTTGTCCACCAAGGGGACGCTGTAAGGGAGATGCTCGGCGGCGGAAACAACGGGCGCCTATAGTATCCGCCCCTACATGGATCACCGTAGGGGCGGATCCTGTATCCGCCCGCGGCCGTTTCCCGCCGTGGACAGCATATACATTAGGAGGGAAAGCAGTATGTACAAGGACATCATCGACACCATCGGCTTTGTGGAGCGCTACGACCCCGAGCTGGGCGCGGCTATGCAGCGTGAGCTGGGCCGCCAGCGCCAGAACATCGAGCTGATCGCCAGCGAGAACATCGTTTCCCCCGCCGTCATGGCGGCCATGGGCAGCGTGCTGACGAACAAGTACGCGGAAGGGTACCCCGGCCACCGTTATTACGGCGGCTGCCAGTACGTCGATCAGGTCGAGCAGATCGCCATTGACCGCGCCTGCAAGCTGTTCGGTGCGAAGTATGCCAACGTCCAGCCGCACTCCGGCGCACAGGCCAACCTGGCCGTCTACTTTGCGCTGCTGAACGTCGGCGACACCGTCATGGGCATGGACCTGTCCCAGGGCGGCCACCTGACCCACGGCTCCCCCGTGAACATGAGCGGCAAGAACTACAACTTTGTCTCCTACGGCGTCTCCGCCGAGGATGGCCGCATCGACTACGCCGCACTGGCCAAGCAGGTCGCGAAGGTCCGCCCCAAGCTGCTGGTCGCCGGTGCGTCGGCCTATCCCCGCGCCATCGACTTTGAGAAGCTGGCCGAGATCGCCCACGGCTACGGCGCGATGCTGATGGTCGATATGGCGCACATTGCGGGTCTTGTCGCAGGCGGCCAGCACCAGAGCCCTGTGCCCTACGCCGACGTGGTCACCACCACGACCCACAAGACGCTGCGCGGCCCCCGCGGCGGCCTGATTTTGACGAACAACGAGTATATCATCAAGCGCATCAACTCCGCCATCTTCCCCGGCACGCAGGGCGGCCCGCTGGAGCACGTCATCGCCGCGAAGGCCGTCTGCTTTGGCGAGGCGCTGAAGCCGGAGTTCAAGGAGTATGCCCGCAAAATCGTTGAGAACGCGAAGGCGCTTGAAGCCGAGCTGACCGCCCGCGGCGCGAAGCTGGTCTCCGGCGGCACGGACAACCACCTGCTGCTGATCGACCTGACCGACGAGGACTGCACCGGCAAGGAGCTGGAGCACAATCTGGACGAGGTGCACATCACCGCGAACAAGAACACCGTCCCCGGCGAGAAGCGCAGCCCGTTTGTGACGAGCGGCGTGCGCATCGGCACCCCCGCCGTCACGACCCGCGGCATGGGTCCCGACGAGATGAAGGTGATCGCCGACTGCATTGCAGACTGCGTGTTTGACTTTGCGAACAAGAAGGACGAGGTCGCCAGCAAGGTCGAGGAGCTGACGAAGAAGTTCCCGCTGTATGAATAAGGCTTGATTGAAAACTTGATTAAAAAATAGAAAGCCGCTGCCTGTGGAATGCACATGGGCAGCGGCTTTGTTTGTGCGTAGGGGCGGATTCCATATCCGCCCGCGGAGCGGTCAAGACCGCTCCCTGCGATGCGAAAGATAAACGGGCGGCAATGGCAAGGCTGCGGGCCGGGCATGCCCGGCCCCTACAGGGTGGCTTTGTTTGTGCGTAGGGGCGGATTCCATATCCGCCCGCAGGCGTGTGCGGCGGCGGAAGGTTTACGGATCGCCGCTGTAGGGGGCGGCGTCCCCGACGCCCCGCGGATGTGAGCGGCGACGGGAGGTACACGGGAGGGATGAATCCCTCCCCTACGGATATACCGTTGACGGCAGTTTCCCGGGAGGTGGCGGAGGGGTCAAGACCCCTCCCTACAAAGCAAACCGTTAAGGGGGATTCAACCGTTAGGCTGCGGGCCGGGCATGCCCGGCCCCTACAGGGGCATTCACGATAGCCACGCCCTCGCCAGTGCCTGCGCCACCTTCTCCACATCGTCCTCCTTCAGGGCCGAGTACCCCGCTACCACGGTATCCGCCCGGCAGAGCTCGGGCCGGGCGAGATAATACTCACTCAGGCCGCGCAGCCGCACGCCCTGCTGTGCCGCGGCGACAACCATGGCACGCTCGCCGCCGGCCCCCGGCAGCGTCAGCAGAAAATGCAGCCCGCTGTGTACGCCGTCCAGCTCCACGCCCGGCAGCGCCGCGCGCAGCGCTGCCGCAAACGCCTCCATGCGGCGCTTGTAGGCAAGGCGCATCCGGGCAAGATGCCGCGTGAAATACCCGCCCGCCATGAAATCGCAAAGCGTCTGCTGCTCAAAGCGACTGACCGTGTTGGCGTAGGTCGCAAAATCCCGGCGATAGCGCGCCAACAGGCTTTGCGGCAGCACCATGCAGGCAATGCGGATGCCCGGGGCCAGACTTTTTGAAAACGTCGTCAGGTAGACCACCGGGCCGTCCGGGCCCGCCATGCCCTGCAAACTGGGCAGAGGGCGCGTATCAAAGCGGAACTCCGAGTCGTAGTCGTCCTCCAAAATGTATCGCCCGGGCTGGGCCGCTGCCCAGGCCAGCAGCTGGGCACGGCGGGTCGCAGGCATCGTAACACCCGTCGGAAAGTGATGACTGGGCGTCAGATAGCAGAGGTTTGCGCCGCTTTTTTCCAGCGCGTCGGCGGGCAGGCCCTCGCGGTCAATGTCCACCAGCGTGCAGGGAATGCCGCTGTTCTGCAGGACCGTCCGCGTGCGGAAGTAGCCGGGGTTCTCGATGGCCGCCATGCCGTCGCTGAACAGATGCGCCAGGCACCCGAGCAGATACTCAATGCCCGCGCCGACGACGATCTGCTCCGGCGTGCATTCCACACCGCGGTACACCGACAAATATTCCGCGATCTGTGTGCGCAGCGGGGCGTCGCCCTGCATCTCGCCGCGCTGTAAAAGCTCGGGCCGCTGGTAGAGCAGCTCCTTCTGGATGCGTCCCCAGCTGCGCGCCGGGAACAGCGCCGTGTCCACGCTGCCGGTGGACAGGTCGTAGACCGGCTGCGGCGCGGCGGGCGGCTGCGGTGCAGGGGCGGCGGGTGCGCGGCGGGCGCGGCTGTGCAGCATGCCGTAGGTCTTTTGCACATAAAAGCCGCTGCGGGGGCGCGGCTCGGCCAGACCCTCGGCGGCCAGCATCTGGTAGGCGGCGTCCACCGTGTTGACGCTGACGCCCTGCTGCGCAGCCATCGTGCGGCGGCCCGGCAGCGGCGTTCCGGGTGCGCGCTGGCCGGTGCGGATCTCATCCGCCAGGGCGGCGTACAGCTGCTCATACAGCGGCGTTTTTTGGTCGGCATCCAACTCTATCATAACAGTCCTCCACACTGGCCCCATAAAAAATTTAAAAACTGAGCATTTATTCAGAGCCAGAAATCAGTATAATAAAAACATACCTTCCCGGAAGGAAAATGTCAATAGAGGTGTACAAAACTATGTCTACCGCAACGATGTGGCTGCTGCTGTTCGTCGTAGCAGCCCTGGCACTGCTGATCGCAGCGCTGACCAAAACGAAATTCACCGTGCAGAAAATCAGCATCATCGGCATCATGGCCGCGATGAGCTTTGTCGCGTATGAGTTCTTCCGCATCCCGAACGTCTTTGGCACGGGGTCCAGCTTCCATCTGGGCAACACCTTCACGGCGCTGACCGCCATGCTGCTGGACGGTGTGTCCGGCGGTCTGGCCGGTGCCATCGGCCTGGCGCTGGCCGACGTTGTCGCCGGTGACCCGGGCTACGCCATCACGACCTTTATTCTGAAATTCATCATCGGTCTGGTCTGCGGCGCGGTGTCCCACAAGGTCATCCACCTCAGGACCTTCCCCACCGGCAGCAAGCTCAAGTACGTGGCCGCCGTCACGGCGTCGGCCTTCAGCGGCCTGCTGGTCAACGTGTTCACCGACCCGTTCATCGGCTACTTCCGCAACCTGTACATCTTTGGCCAGCCCGCGGAGTTCGTCTCCGTCGTGACCAAGATCGCCAGCGGTGTGACGCTGGTCAACTCCCTGCTCTCCACCGTCTGCGCTGTTGTCCTGTACATCGCCCTGCGCCCCGCCCTGGAGAAGGCACATCTGCTGCCGAAGGAATGATTCTCCCAAAGCCTTCCCCCTGGGGGGAAGGTGGCCCCGCAGGGCCGGATGAGGAGGAAGCCTTTTAACACAGCCATCCTCATTTCTGTTTACCCCCGCTTCGGCGGGGTTTTTGTTTTGCGGCAAATTATGTAAAAATTGCAAAAAGACTGGCGTTCCGGTGGGAAATGGTGTAAAATGGACTTACATATTGTGTAAACACTCCATGCTCCCACGCGAAAGGAGCCTTTCATGGCAGGCAAAACCAAATCACAAAAGAAAAAAGCGCTGGATATGCGCAGCAAGATGTATCTGGTGCTGGCTCTGTGCAGCGTCATGCTGCTGGTCAGCGTCGGCATCTCGCTGGTGCTCATCGGCGGCATCGACCTCGGCGGCGCGGACGCCCAGAGCGTGTCCACCGTGGACAGCGCGTCCATGGTCGTCGAGAGCGGCTATAATAAAGAGGAAAACACCATCGATACCCAGGCCTACACCTCCACGATCCTTGAGCAGAGCGCCGACGCGGGCGACAGCTATGTGGACGAGACGCTGTTTCTGGGCGACAGCAACACGGCCCGCATGTACCGCATGTTCGACTATTGCAGCTACGACAACGCCATCGGCTCGGTGGGCATGACCGCCAAGAGCCTGGCGACCTTTGCCTGCGTGCAGGTAAGCACTTCGTCCGGCTACATCACGATGCCCCAGGCCGTGGCGAAATTGCAGCCGCGCCGGGTCATCCTGACCTTCGGCACGAACGACCTGAACCCCGGCTATAAGGCCGCGGACTTCGTCAAAAACTACCAGACCGGCATCGAGGCCATCGTCACCGCCTACCCCAGCGTGGACATCATCGTCAACGCCATCCCGCCCATCGGGCAGCAGCACTCCAACCAGAGCCTGACCCAGACCCAGGTGGACGAGTACAACAAAGCGCTCGTCGAAATGTGCCAGGAGAAGGGCTGGAAGTTCCTGAACAGCGCCGAGGTGTTGAAGGATTCCGTCACCGGCTACGCCAAGAGCGGCTATGTGGAGACGAGCGACGGCATTCATCTGACCCGCACGGCGATGGACGCGCTGTTCAACTACATCCGCACCCACAGCTACATTACCGAAGATGACCGCCCCGCGCTGACGACGATCCCGAAGCACACCGGCGACAAGGACGCCGTGGTCTACACGGTGCCGGTGGTCAGCTCCTCCAGCACCGCCACGGCGACGGCCACGCCCGAGCCGACGGAGGAGCCCGCCGACAGCGAGAGCACGAGTGACAGCTATGTGGAGACCACGCCGACGCCGACCCCCGAGGTCACGGCCACCCCGTCCCCGACGCCCGAGGTGACACCAACTCCCCCGGAGTCAACTGAGCCGACGCCGACACCCCCTGAGCCGACTACAGAGCCGACACCGACACCCCCCGAGCCGACTGCGGAGCCGACACCCACGCCCCCGGAGAACACCTCCGATGCAGACGTTCCCGCCGGCAATGACGGAACTCAACCTACATAAAACACTGACCCCCGCAGCACCTGACGCTGCGGGGGTCTATTTCTTATGCTTTTTTGCCGAGCAGCTCGGTGCGGATGTAGCGGAAGCAGGCGTCCTCGCCCTCGTCGCGCAGGATCAGCAGGCAGGTCTCCAGCTCCTTGCGGGTCTCGGGGTGCAGGATGTAGTGGTCCCTGCTGCGGTCATAGTACTCCCACGCCGCGGCGTCGGTGTACTTGTCGCCCTTATAGTTCTTGCTGGCGGCAATGCGGTCACAGACCATCTCAGCCACGTAGCGGGCGGGCATCCGCATACCGGCCATGGCATGGTCGCCGTCCGGCGCGTAGTCGATCCAGTATTCCAGATGGTGCTTGTTGCGGCCCTTATGGTGCAGCCAGGCGGCGCTGTAGCCCTCGGCCTGGCGCTGGGCGTTGTTGGGGCTGCACGTCCCCTGCCAGTATTTGGCCCCGGCCCAGAACTCCACGGGGGCCAGCTTGCTTAAATCGTGGGTCAGGCCCTGCCAGTACAGCCCGCAGCGGAAGCAGTTTTTCATCACCAGCATTTTGTGATGGCGGATCGTTTTGTAGTGTTTAATGGGATGCCACAAGGTCTTTTTTCCTCCCCGGGATCATGAGTTTTGCCAGCACCGGCAGCAGCATACAGCTGATTGGCACAAACGCAAAGTGCCACAGCATCGGTACAAGGTGGGTATGGATCGCAGCGTGCGCCTTGGACAGCACCATCCAGGACGCCGGGGCCGCCAGCCCCAGCCCCCAGACGATGCACGGCGGCACCAGCTGCGCCGCCGTGCCGCGGCGCAGGCAGGCAACAACGCTCACCGCGCCGACCAGCAGCGCAAACAGCAGCAGCTGCCATGCCGCGACGCTGACGGGCCCGAGCTGCAAAAGCGGCTCCGTACTCTCACCGAAATACTGCGCGAGCACCTGCGGCACGTTCACGTCCCGCACCGCGCTGTCCGTCAGGCTGACGCGGTCCGTGACGGCCCGGGTCATGTTCTGCCAGGCGTCCGCCGCGCTGCCGAAGCAGAGCCATTCCTGTGCGAACCAGAGCGCCAGCGCCGCAGTCACACCGCCCAGCGCCGAGACACCCGCCCCGACGGTGCGGCCCAGCCAGACGAGCGCGCCGTGCGGGTCGCGCCGCACAAAATACGCCTTGGTGGCAGCGTAGCAGAGCGGGATCTCACACAGGATCAAAAATGTTGTAATAAATTCAAACCCGCACATGCAGCGCACCATGCAGGCGGCGGCCACCAGCGGCCAGCACCCGCGGGGCGTTTTGCCGCGCACGCGGGTGCAATGGCAGAGCCAAAGCGCCGCCAGCAGCGGCAGCAGCCAGGTCCACAGGCACCAGTACAGGTCCTTCATGCCGCGCTGCAGCCAGGGGGCCAGCAGCACCGACGCAAACCCGAATGCTGCTGCCAGCGGGCCGAATTCTTCCCACACGGCCAGCGCCACAAGCAGCTCCGCCGCGTAGAACAGCGTGCTGTTCAGCCAGTAGAGGGCAGTCTCCCGCGCCAGACCGTCGGGCAGCCAGTGCCGCAGCAGACGGTTGACCCCGCCGAACAGCCAGCCCTGCAAGCCCGACTGGTGGGTGTAGGGGTGGAACGCTGCCGCGTCGGTGGGGGTGTCGTCCCGGAACAGTGCGCGGTTCGTGTCGTCGCTCCAATCGTCGGTGTAGACGCCCAGAAAGCCGCCGGGGGCGTGCTGCCCCTGCTCCATCTGGTGGATGCGGCCATAGACGAGCGTCTGGGAGCCTGTATCCCACACGCCGGTCAGGTAGGCGCTGGCATTGTGCCGCACCGTGGTCAGCAGCGCGGCCAGCGCCAGCACTGCCAGCAGGGTCGCCGCGCCGCGCAGGGGTGCGGGCAGCGTCTGCCATATTCCTTTTGCTTTTGTCAAAGTTATCGATCCCATTTGTCGCACAGCGCAGCGATCTGGCTGGCAAATTTTGCAAGGTCCTTGTTGGCACCGCCCTGGTTGTGGCGGATGACCTCCAGCAGGCGCTGGCCCATGTTGGCCAGCCGGTCATAGGCCGCGCTGGTGCGCACGGTCTCGGCGGATTTCGTCTTGATGATCTTCCGGGTGTTGCCGACCTCGGCGCAGGCGACGCGGCCCTCGGCGGCGATCCAGATCGAGCCGTTGTAGGGGGCGTCTGCCTCGTAGCCCTCCTCCTTCAGATGGTTGGCCCAGTGCTCGGCGACGGCGTCCTCGCCGTGGTTGACAAAGACAAACTTCGGTTTTTCATCAAAGGCGCGGAGCCAGGCTTCCAGCCCGTCCTTGTCGGCGTGACCCGAAAGCCCGCCCAGCTGCGCAATGCGGGCCCTGACCTGCACCGGCTCGCCAAAGAGCTTGACCTCCTGCGCACCGTTGACCAGCGCGTTGCCTAAGGTGCCGGGGCTTTGGTAGCCGACGAACAGCACCGTACACTCGGGCCGCCAGAGGTTATATTTTAAATGGTGGCGGATGCGGCCCGCGTCGCACATGCCGGCGGCGGAGATGATGACCTTGGGCGTCGGGTCTCCGTTGATGGCCATGGATTCCTCTTTCGTCTCGCTGACGTGCAGACCCGGGAACTGCAGGGGGTTTTGGCCGCTCTGCACCAGGGCGAGGGCTTCGTCGTCGTAGCACTCGGCAAAGTTTTCCCGGAAGATCGTGGTGGATTTGCTCGCCAGCGGGCTGTCCACAAAGACCGGGAAGTTTTCGTGGCCCTTGATACGGCCCTCGGCCTTGATCTGACGGATAAAATACAAAAGCTCCTGCGTGCGGCCCACGGCAAAGCTGGGGATGACGACATTGCCGCCCTTGTCGAACGTCGATTGCAGCACGGCGCTCAAATCGCCGATATAATCCGGTTTCGGGCCGTGGCTGCGGTCCCCGTAGGTGGATTCCATAACAAGGTAATCCGCGTGGCCCGGGTTGGACGGGTCCTTGATGAGCGGCTGATGGGTGTTGCCGATGTCGCCCGAGAAAACGATGATCTCCGGCGTGCGGCCCGGCTCCGCAATGCGCAGCGAGACGGACGCGCTGCCCAGCAGGTGCCCCACATCGGTAAAGCGCATCTCGATTTTGCCGGTTGGCCCGTCGAACAGCGTCTGCCACGTCTCATAGGGGCAGGGCACAAACTGCTTCATGACGTTCTGCGCGTCCTCGACGGTGTAGTCCGGCTCGATCATCTCGGCGCCGCTGCGCATGGCCTTGCGGTTTTTCCACTCGGCCTCCTGCTCCTGAATGTGGGCGGAATCCTCCAGCATGATGGCGCAGAGGTCGCGGGTCGCATCGGTGGTATAGATGGGGCCGCGGTAGCCGTTTTTGTACAGGTACGGGATGCGGCCCGAGTGGTCGATGTGCGCATGGGTCAGCAGCAGTGCCTCATAGGTGCCGGGTGCGCAGGGCAGGTCGGCGTTCTCATACACGTCGCGGCCCTGCTCCATGCCGCAGTCGATCAGAAAGCGGTGTCCCGCCGCCTCCAGCTGTGTGCAGCTGCCGGTCACTTCCCGGTCAGCGCCTAAGAATGTGAGCTTCATGTGGGAGAACCTCCTTTATTTGGGGATGTTGCGGGTGGACCGGGAATGAGAGGCCACGGTCAGTTGCGGGCGGCATATATGCCGCCCCTACAGAGCAGTGATTTAAAGC
>OJRB01000626.1_pt1 | contig 20788 bp, 25 predicted proteins | sample 1599061 | NCBI WGS metagenome assembly OJRB01 (sample SAMN03922522, study PRJEB24848) | human gut metagenome | isolation source: stool sample | host: Homo sapiens | place: Germany | collected 2010-02 | reverse complement strand
GATCTACACACTGCATATCGTCGGCAGCGTCAGATGTGTATAAGAGACAGATCAAATTTCATACATATCACCTCTCTTAATCTTCAAAGCCACTACTGCGGGTATCAAAGACTTTTTTGTTACCAAAATCATCAATCCCTACCACTTCTACTGTGGCTTTGCTTATTTCTTTGCTGGTTCTGGCGATAAATTCCATAATTTTTAACTCAGCCGCCGCTTTTTTCTTGGCATAATGTAGTTGAGTATAGCCGCCTTTTTGATACTGCCCCGCATCGCCACCAGATTTGAAGTGCATCGTGCAGAACAAATAATATTTCATGTTTTCACCTGCCTTTTCTGTTATAATTAGAGGTATTATTACATTCAGGGCTTCGTTTCCTGCCCTTATATGGCTATTATACCACATCCTGAAACTTGTTTCAAGTAATTTACCCTCTATTCTGCCCACAGACATCGCTTGCAGGCAGTAACAAGATAAATTAGAGATTGATACAATCTTGGTTTTTCCAGTCGAATATGGATATTTGCTTAAACAGTCTGCCCACTCGCTTGGCTGTTGTCAGCGTTGGAACATAGACAGAATTGTCAATATATAACGTGCCATTATCTAGCCACAAACCGCAGAACACCTTATGCTGTGTGCTGTCTGATAGTTGCAGGGCATTCTCTACCACATCATCAATTAAGGTTTTAACTTCGTCTGCTCTTTGCGTGAAATTCTGCGTAAATGATACCTGATACCCACTTACCGCCTTAATGATAGTCCCCTGAGCGTCGAATGTAACGCCACCATTCTTGCTAGCATAATCCAGAATTTCCATGATTTGATATTTTCTTAACATAACCTAATCACTCCTTATTGTTTTAAGTGGGCTTCTCTGCCCTTAATCACATGATATCAAACTTGTTTCTGATTGTCAAGCACTTTATTTAATCTTTTCTCACCTTCCCTCTGTATTTCAGCAGTGGCTGTTGCCCTTAACTTCATATTACCACAGTCCTGACAGTAAGTCAAGGCTATTTTCAAACTTGTTTATGTAATCTTTACTCTTTTCTAGGCTTTAATGGAAGAATATCTATCGCCATAGGCGATAAAGCGAAGCGGGAAAGAGAAAAGAAATCTTTCTTTATGAGGTATCTATATATATGAGTAAACTAAAACCTATATCACACCTATCTATGACTAAAAGAGAAAAAGAATTTGTAGCCGCTCACCAACAATGTGGTGGTGTTCAAGAAGATATAGCACAGATGCTTAATATCTCCGTTACCACAGTATTATCATATCTTAACAAGCCAAGAGTTAAAGCGGCTCTCGATAATAATAGCGCCAGAGTAAGAGAATATCTCAATGCCTCTGCTATGTATCAATTAAGAAAACTCGAGGAATTGGCTAACGACGAAAATACGCCTGCTGGCATTCGTGCTGGTATTAGGCAGGATTTGCTTGACAGGGCTGGCTTCTCTCAACCTAAAGCCCCTCAAGTGCAAGTAAATATCAATACCGAAATCGCTGACAGGGCAAGACTTATATTCGCCGAACGCCTCTCTGCCAGCGGCTCTACGACTATCGACGTCGAAGCAGAACAACTACCTTGATACTTTTACTCACTATTATTACTGCTATATCGACACTTATACTATTGCTGACATTACTGCTGTTATATCGACTGTAACGGCTGTTACTGTTGTTGTTATGGTGTCTTGCTGACAACGCTTCCACGTGTATTGCATAATAATGAAGCAAATTCCCTCACAATGTCCGATAATATATGTTATGTAAAGTGTAACTGTACAGTCTGTGTGCTGTCTGGTTGGTTATGGTTGCTGTAGTGTCACTGTTTGTTTTGTTTTTGTATTCTATGGAAGGATTTTGTTCACTGGCTGGCAGGGCAAGGCAGGGGGGGGTGCGCGCCGCACGCAGGGGCCCCCACCCGCAGAATCCTCAGTAACTCTATTCTCCCATATATACCCCATATACATCCCATATACATCCCATCCGCATAGCCACAGCCTATCCACATGCTGTAAGTCATAGCAACGCCCCACAGTGCCCACACAAGCCGATGAATGAGTGAGGGTGGGGGGTAGGGAATGAGTGGTAGGTACCATACGACATAATCTGTGTGCATAATTTAGGGGTATAAATGCGGTAAAACACGGCAAAATACGAGAAAATTATGCATGTAGATTAAATATAAAGACAATTAAGCCCCCACGTGTGTGGGGGCTTTTTTTATTCTACGAACACGAATATGAGGTTACGCAGGGTATTGTAATAATCGAAGGTGTAATGATTAATGTGGTAGTCCTGACAGACTGAGCAATCTCTGAATTTCAGAGGGCAGTCGTGGTTCTGGCAGTTGTTACTAATAGGGATTAGTCTTATCATGGTATAATTCTCCAAGTTTTAAAAGATGGGGTATAGCCGTATTTCTCGCAGATAATGTCATATTCAATATGTTGGTTGATACAGACTTTACACAGGGGACAATGGATACAGCGGATATATGGATAAGATATTAAATTTATATAGAGTATCATAAGGCAATCCACCAGACTTCTGCATATTCGTATAATTTGAGAGTTTTCTCAGGTAGACGGTTCACAAAGAAGCAGGGGATATTACATTTGCATACAGGATAATATTGGAGTTTTCTTGCATCTAGGAGCACATCATTAGAAGAAGTCAGTTGGCAGTCTTGGCAAACGTTGAGAGAAGTTTTAAGGAGTATAAATTTAAGATGATAGTTATTCATATAATCACCACAAGCAAATGCTCGTCCAGTTTTAAACTGTTCCACAGGTCATTCGTTGGTATATTAATCATTTCAAAGCAGGGAGTACATAAGATAAGTGCTGGCCCGAAAGGGCAGTTAGCACATGTATTATTATTTACGAATACTCTATCAATCATAAGACAACAACAATCTCCTTTTCAGATTCACTTAATTCAAAGAAATAGATATTTTTACAAGGGATACGATGGCAATAAGGCTTCTGATAACATGGGCAATGGTGGCATTTAAAATTATCGCTAATAAATGTAAATTTAAGTGTATAGGTCATATTATCATAAATACTTCAAAGAAGTCATATTCCTTTCTTTCTGGATAACCCCATAAACAGGGGCATTTATGTATTACCATACATTCTTTTCCTATTAAGAATGGACATGTTGTGCATATATCTGAGTTATCTATTATTTTCAGTATCATAAATATATCACCCATGTTGTTTGCTGACAATCATACCAAGATATATCAGTTGAATAAATGCAACAGTCTTCACAGCCAGCGCAGTAATTGCTAAGGATACAATGGTCTTGGCAATAGCGTTTCTTATTGCGTGGGGATAGGATAAAGAAACTGGTCATAGCATCACCGTCCAGACTTCTTTATCACTGCGACGATAGTGACGACAGTATTGAGCCATTCTTCGTTGCTCTGCTTTTGTTATATCATAGCAGTTATGCGGAAGATAATCACATATTGCTGGCATATGTTTATGGCACGAGGCACCATTCCATAATGCATAAATTATAATAAACATTTAGATTCTCCTTCTATTGAAATATATAGCATGTACTCATTATTCCAGTCTTCTTTAGGTCGATATTCTTTATAGAGTAGCAATGGTAGAAAGTAGTCCCATGCAGTCTTAAATGACAAATATGACAACGATTAAAGATACAATTCTCACAGTAGTTAGGTAATTGAAGTGTCAGAGGCATGAAGATAATATTTTTCATAATTTCTCCTTAGATAAAGATATATAAGACTGATTTATAGTCTTTATATCTGCAATCTGAGAGAGCATATTCACAACTAGTACACCAATTAGTGGGATAGAACGCACATTGCTCACAATGGATATAATTATATGTATCCAGTATAATAATATTCTTAGGAAAAAACATAAAACAACTCCCCTTTCATGTAATTATTATAACACAAAAGGGGAGTTTTGTCAATAGTTAGTTATGAGGTGGCATGAGTTTCTCTTTGGGGTAATCGTCTTGTTCATCAATAAGGCAACGTCTAGCCGAGTCACAGACTTGTTTAAAGCGGTTAAGTGCTTCATTGCTGGTATTACCGTTCATGGCTCTCATGCAGGTATCACAGTATACGTAGTATTTGTCATTGTGGCTATCGAACTTAATAACGAGTTCTTCGCCACAGAAGTCACAGATATGTTTCATTCTTCTTTATCCCCTCTTAAAAAATCTTTGAAACCCCTTTGTCTTGAAAAATGTAAATTAAAATACAAAGCCCAGCGGTAAGCAAAACTATATCCATGTCGGCGATATAATGCAAAGGCTTTTCTTATCATTTGTTTGCGTTCTGTTCTTGGCATTTCGCTTTCTCCTCCTAAACATCCATTGGGTCACAGTTCTCACAGTCAGGTTCAATGTCTCCATACTGCCAACGACAATATATACAGCAGTATTTACTGTCCCAGTAATCACAGTTAGCACCACAATCATCACAAGGGCATTGTTCTTCTTCCATAGTACACCTCCTTAAAAGACAATCAGCCAATAATTATATGGGGTAAATTCAGGTTTTTGTAGGTATAGATGTGAGATAGAAGTACTTATATATATATTCTCAATTACTTCATCACAAGAATGATATTTTATATTTATGATACGGTTGATGATTTGCTGATTACACATAAAATAAAAAATCCATGAAGTTTTATTCATTGTCTGCATCCTTAAAGAAATAATCTAATAATGACTTCCCGCACATCTGACATATTTTGAGTTTATTAGCACATTCATGGCAATGCTCTAAATGAACATCTATAGGTCGTGCAAAACAAGTTCTGCATACATGAAAATATTCAGGTAGTATATTAGCGGAAACCAGTTTGTGAATACAATCTTTGCATAAAATCATTTAAATATCCTCTTATTTCAGAAATTCGTTTGAGAGACATCCTTAATTTTATAAACAAGTTTGAAATACGCCAAGAATCGAGTTCTACGAGTTTTAAAACCAACTCTTGACAGTATTGCTCTGATACTTGTTTAGAACCGCTATGAAGGTGTTTCTGTGGGTGGACATATGGATTCTGGCTTACAGTAACATCTGGATATTCCGCCTTAAAGCCAATCCAGTGTTCTTTCTCCTCAGATTCGAGAGGTAAGTCTTTAGAGAAGAATTCATATGATATGTCATAACCCAACAATACGTCATGCAAGTCATACATCCAAAGGGAATGTTCGTATGGGACTTTGATGAATCCCATACGATTTCCATTTAATGAATAACCAGTGACACACGTGTAACCTAAGTAAATAAATATAGATTCAATAGTCATTAGTTATCTCCTTTATTTAATAGTCAGTTACATTTGGTGTTCTGTTATTAATTGATTGAGAATATTTCATTACTACATGCGCATAACCATATCCATAAACATTACCACTTACATGTACTTTATAAGTTTTACTAGCAGTTACTCCAACATACTGGATGCGTGTTTCTGTTGCATATTCAAACTGAGGTACAGATAAAGTCAAATCGTTCCAAATTTTACCATTTGTTGCATGTACAACCTCAGCCTCAGTATTGGCTTCTGGGTAGTTCCCATTGCCAGCATAGGCATTGACAATTAAAGTAATTTCTAGTACATTACAACCTGCTGGGATGGTTATTTCTACCGTACCGGGATTTTCCTGTAAATTATTTCTTTGGAACAATATTGTATCAGTATCAGGCAAGGGGGGGGTAGGGGGCTCGATTGCTGTTAATATGGAACGTCTTGTCATTCCTTCACCTCTTATAATTTAAGAGCAGGGGTATTAGTAGTGTGTTATATTCTCTAATACATATGTATTGCCCTGCTCTGATTTCACATTTATTATACCACATAAATATCTTTATGTCAATATATTTATGTAAATATTATGACTTGTTTTTCCATATTAAAATTATTTACATTTAATTTAGTAATCAACAATTTATTTTCACGAATGCTTGACAGTTTATAACATAAGATGCTATCACACAAGTTTCTCTGATTGAATATACACATATGGCAGAGATTATCAGAGATAGGAGTTTTATAATTATCAACAAATAACGTAAATCTATAATGATTCATATGCAAATACTCTATTCGTTTTGCATGCGGCATGGTTGGAAACCATCATAGCACTTATCGCAACGGAATCCACAGTAAACACCAGCAAGTTTTATTGTCTTACTATTCGTACTCTTATTCGTGTCTGAATGAAATATACAGTTAATCTCACCACACCAACCAGCCCTATCTAAGGCGAAACTATTTATAAATACCACATATACATATAGATTATTCATATAATCACCAGCAATAACTCTGAGGTATCTATCTGGCTTTTATAAGTATAAGAAAACGTATCGTTTCTGTATTTATCTGCACGCATACATACTACAGAACAAGGTAATCCTGATATATAGAGTCTGCCATTCATCCTTCTGCGAAGTGATATGAAAGGACAATCGACAGACTGGCAAAACAGGCCATCCTTACATTTAACGCTTGTAAATAATATTCTAATCCTCATAAATACTCTCCTTATAACATTATATATATTGAGTTATCAGTATTGCAAACATATTTAAGCCACACGAATTTCATTGATGGATATGCATATAACTCATAAATCATTTTATCTCTATGGCTACTGGATGTAATGGTAGTCACCTTGAATATAAATTTATGCCTCATGGAAATATTACAACTCCTGTTTTTAGAAATCTATTACCAGAATTTGTCATTAATGTTATCAAATATTTCTCACTTACTGCTGGGATAGTATTATCTATAGGAAGTATTTTATCCCTCAAGAATACACCTTCATGCTTATTAGACCTTTGCATCTGCATTATAACATAAACCATATAGAAACTCCCTTCTCATTTCACGGACTAATTGTAACACAAAATGATGCTTTTGTCAAGGTCAAAAAATGTTACACTTTTGGCGAAAAAGGTTTACACTTTTTGCTAAAAATGGTTTACACTTTTTGAAATTTAAACAAAATTTGTGTAAACTAGGCCCAAAAGGGGTAAAATCGTTAATAGAAAAAGTGAGGAAATCTGCTAAAAGTGAAAGGAATTACTCCCTCATGGGGGGGGTAGGGGGGGGCAACAAGAACAAGATGAACAAGACGAACGCAGTGAGGCTTGTGAGTCTTGTGAAAAGATTTACCTCGTTCAATTCTTTCACGAGGTATTCTTTCACTTCGTTCAAGAATAGAAAAAAGAAATAATATTTCGAGGTAACGAGAAATAACTCGAATGAAATGAGAGTTGAAAGTCTTTAACGGTTTACTTCATCTTACTCACTGCGTTCGTAAGATTCGTAAACCTTATAGAACAAGGTTTAATTAAATAAGAATTTTTCTCTGAGGTATAAATTATGAATCCTTATTCTAACATGGGCTATCCTATTAATACTCCTGTGCGACCTATTCAGACTGCGCAAAATTCTTATATGAATATATCGCCGCAGATGCAGTATCAACAGCCTCTGCCACAACCTGTGCAATACAATGGATTAAAGGGTAGGTATGTTACCTGCGCTGATGAAGTCCGAGCCGCTATGGTCGATTTAGACGGTGTTTCAAACTTGTTTCCATGTCCTGCTGAGCAGGCAGTGTATACCAAGTTTATCGACAACAATGGTAATGCGGTAATCCAGAAGTACAAATTAGAACAAGAGCCTATCCCAGTTGCCTACGCAGATGAAAAGATGTTTGCTCAACTGGATAATAGAATTAAGAGAATCGAAGATTTAATATCGGGGGTAATGTGTAATGCCAATGAATCCCATGCAAATGATGTAACTAATGAACCAGTTAAAATCCAACCCGAATCCAATGCAAGTAATGCAAACAATGTTCGGAGATAATCCTCAATTTAAGAGGGCAATGGAAGTTGCACAAGGCAAAAGCCCAGCAGAGATGCAAAAAACATTTATGAACTTCGCACAGCAGTCTGGTGTTAACCCCAACCAAGTACAGCAAATGCTTTCCCAATTTGGTATTAAAATCTAGTAGCAGGCCACTATTGGACTTTTATACAATATAAGAAAAAAAAGGTGATTTGAGCATAACAGAAAATGGAGTAATGCCAGTCTACAATCTCAACGAACGGAAAGAAGATGGCGACGGTTTTGGTAACGGTGCTTGGATTTGGGTAATCCTGTTGTTCTTCTTATTCGCTGGCGGTAGCAATGGTGGATTTGGTGGTGGGGCAGGTGCGGCTATGGGTGCTATTGGTAACGATTTTCTGTTCACTAATCTGAACAGTACGCTTGACACAGGTTTTGCTTCTCTTAATTCTCAGAATTTTGGGATGCAACGAGACTTAGGGCAATATGCAAGCCAAATGCAATTAGGGATGTGTCAAGGCTTTAACGCTACACAGAACGCTATTGCACAGGCCTCTTTTGCGGCACAGCAATGTTGCTGTGAAACCAACCGTAACATTGAAGCGGTTCGTGCAGAAAACTATCGCAACACCTGTGAAATCACTACTGCTATCCATGCAGAAGGAGAAGCAACTCGTGCTTTGATTAACGCTAACGTAATGCAAGAACTGCGTGACCAGTTACAGGCCGCTCAGTTGCAACTTGGTAACTTGTCTCGAACTCAGGACCTTGTAAGTCAACTGAGACCTGTTCCGATTCCAGCATACATTACTTGCAGTCCGTATGGCAACTGTGCGTGCTCTACGACTACACCAACCACTCCTGCGGCTTAAAGTAGCCATATTTTAGGTGAGGGTTAAATACCCTCACCTTTCTTATTAAGAGGAACTATGAATCAGACTAGAACAGAGACTACACTTTATTCCGCACTCGAGGACTTTAAATCTGCCCTAGAAGAACAGGTGAAATCTTTGGAAAAAATGCAATGGAACTATGAAGCGATATTTAAAGATTTTTGGGGTGCAATGTTAGATGGAAAGAAGTTTATAATAATCAATGAAGCAAATTGTAGATTGTGTTCTAGTTTGAAGATGCATACAGACAAGTTTGGTCAAATGAATCTTACAACTAGCATGCCTTTAAGAACAAAGGATAATAAAACAAAATTCTATATTTTCGAGTAACTTGTTACTCTATGGGGGCTTATGTTCAATAAAAATACGATTCCGTTCAATGCTGTAAAAGTTGGATTATATGAATACAGTATTAAAGAAGCCAGTAACTTTACAGACAGCACCATACCTGATTCGATTGGTGAGTGCGACTTTATCATTAAGCAAATTACAATCCACTCCTATCTGCCGTTACAACAACTACAGCAAACAATGATGCACGAGATTGTACATGCAGTCACTCACACCTTTAATATTCCGCTTCCATCAGATGATATGGAGCGGGTAGTAGATTCTATGGCGACTGGCATTCTGACAGTATTAAAAGATAATCCCGAGATGGTAAAATGGCTACTCAAAAAGAAATAATTGAACAAGAGGCAAAGGCACTAGAGATGGCGTATAATTCTTTGGTAGACTTCCGAAGAATTTATATGCCTGCCCCCGATGAAAGTGACCCTGCCCCATTTCATCATCAATGGAGTGATATATTGCTGAGAGGCAAGAAACACTTCGCAGTAGAGGCTTTCAGAGAAAGCGCAAAGGCACTTGCACTTGATACGCCTATATTAACAACAAACGGCTGGAAAACGATGGGAACAATTCTTGTAGGAGATTATGTATACTCCCCAACAGGCAAGCCTGTTAGAGTTGTGGCTACATCAGAGATTTTCCACAAAGACTGTTATAAAGTCACATTTGACGATAAGACAGAAGTTGTTGCTTGCGAAGACCACTTGTGGACAGTGCATGATAAACATTGTCGCCGTGATAAAACTCATACCACTAAGCATATGGCTGAGAACTTTAAATTAGGTAAGCCACGCAACGGCTATCAAGAGTATACATATCGCATTCCTTGTTCTGCACCGCTGGATATGCCTGAGAGAGTTTTACCAGTACATCCTTACTTGTTAGGGCTGTGGCTGGGTGATGGTGCTAAATCTTCTCCTATTATTAGTGTGGGCAAAGAAGATATAGAGGACACTTTAGCCAATATCAAACAATATTGGGATAGAGTATCTATCAGGCCTGACAATGGTGGCAACTATGTTGTCTCTCTACTTGGTATTATAGACAAGTTTAGAGAACTCAACCTGATTAAAAACAAACATATTCCTGATGAATATTTGCATGCCAGCGTTGAGCAGAGACTAGAGTTATTGCAGGGCCTGATTGACAGTGATGGAACAATTTGCCATGATGGTACTAAGTCAGGGACTGTAACTTTCTGTAACACCAATTCCTTTATTATAGATGGGATTTGTGAACTCATAGGAAGTTTGGGAATAAAATATACTTGTATAGAAAAACCTGCTAAACTCTACGGAAGATTTATCTCCAAGAGTTGGTGTGTAAGTTTTAGTACATCGCAACACAAAAGAAGTTTAGCACGAAGCATTGTATCTATTGAAAAAGTAGAAACAGTTCCCACTAGATGTTTACGTGTTGACTCTGAGGATGGATTATTCTTAATCACTAATCGTTTCATCACTACCCATAACTCGGTCTTGGTTATTAGGGCGCATACAATGTATAGACTTGTGTTCCCAAGTGAGGCTTATAACTTCATTGTTATTATTATGGCTAACCAAACGCTTGCATCTGCAAGACTTAAAGATATTGTAGCAGATTATAAATCTAATCCTAAACTATGTGCTAATCTCGTTGAGGTAAAGAAAGATAATGAGAAAACTTTCGAGGCAGTAGTTAAAGATATATATGGTAAACCTATCAACGTACGTATCGATGCGTATGGTAAAGGTTCTTCCGTCCGTGGCTTGTTACATGGTGAGACCAGACCTAAACTGATTATCATTGACGACCCGCAGGACTTAGAGGACTCTAACTCCGAAGGTGTATTAGAGAAGGATTATAACTGGTTCTTGTCTGATATTATATTCTTGGGGCAAAAGTCCAGAATCTTTATGATTGGCAATAATCTCGGTGAGAGTTGTCTCATTGAACGTGTTATTGCTAACAAGGAGTATCTTGGTTTTGATACCCAAAGGCTACCTATCCTCTATGAAGGTGAGAGCCAGTGGCCCAGTAAATACACACTGGAATTTATTGATAGAGAGAGGGAGACGTTTGAGAAACTAGGTAAGATAGATACTTGGTATCGAGAGCGCATGTGCGAATCTATATCACCTGATAGTCAATTATTCAAAGAAGAATACTTTAAAGTGTTTTCTTGGTCTGACTTAAAAATCCCTCAACTAAACATCTTTATCACAGTCGATTTGGCTATCAGCCAGAAGAAGACTGCTGACTATACATCTATAATGGTAGTTGGTGTCAATCAAGACAATCACTGGTTTCTACTCGATTGTTCGTATGGCAGATATGACCCTACACAAACAATCGAAGAAATATTCCGACTGGTGGGTAAATGGAATCCACAGAAGGTTGGCGTTGAGAAAGTTGCTTATCAAGCCGCTATGAGCCATTTCCTTGAAAAAGAAATGCCTCGCAGAAATATGTTCTTCACGATTGAGCAGTTAAGAGCCGCTCGGCGTAAAGAAGAACGTATAGCCGCTTTACAGCCCCGCTTTGCGGCAGGTGCTATCTGGCGGCCTACTGATGCTGGTGCTTGGTGGGAAGAAATGAAAGGCGAATTACTGGCGTTTCCTAACGGCATCCACGATGACTTAATTGACTCGTTGGCATACGTTGAGCAGATTGCTGTATCGCCTGTCAAGCGTTCGACTAGGAACTTCCATAATTCCTATGCTGGTTCAATGTGAGGTGAGAAATGAATCCCGATGAAGAAGTTGCATTAACTGAGCAGGTTGATTTAATCAATCAGATTCCCGAAGTCACAGGGGCGTTCTCGCCTGATGAAGAAGAACCTGCCGAAGTAGTCCAAGACGATAATTCTATCCATTATGATTATGAAGTCTCTGAGGAAAAACTAGAAGAAATCTTACATAATGTAAAGAATGAAATCGAAAGGGCTGACCGTTATTATGAAGATGAACTAGAATCTGATATCATTAAGCGGCACAAGATTTTTGAGAGCGACAAGGATTACTATAAAAACAAGTTTCCAAAACTGTCTAAAGTTACTGACGTAACGAGTTCTGACTTCCATGATACTGTAGAGTGGGCTATGCCATCACTTATCAAAGTATTCTTTGGTTCTGAGGATATATGTAAACTCCAAGGTGCCAACAGTGAGTCGGATGACAGAGCCGCACAGGTCTTAAATGACCTTATCAAGTATCAATTAGAACGCCACAATGATGGCTTCTTAATCTTCTATGATTGGATTAAAAATGCTCTGATTGATAACCTCGGCATCTGTAAATGTTACTGGGAACGTGAAGAAAACACAGAATTGCTAGAAGTGACATGTAGTTCAGAACAACTTATGGCAATTCAGAATGACCCCAAAAATAGTATTCTTTCTGTAGAACAGGTAAGTCCTGACCCATCTCCTGAGCAATTAGCAATGGGAATTCAGTATCAAGCAGTTTACAGAGTGGAATACGAACGTCTGGACAGTGTGATACGCAACCAACCTAAGTTGGAAGTAGTACCGCCTAACGAGTTTAGGTTTAGCCCTACTGCTCGTACACTGGACGATATAGATTTTGTTGCACACAGAAAAATCGTTACACTTGACTACCTTAAACGGCGTGAGCGTGAAGGATTGTATCAGCGCATCGACGAAGTAGAAGAAAATGCTGGTGACCAGTCTAGCGTATCTCGTACCATGTATGAGACAGACCTGAATCCGAGCATGTATAATCAAGTGGAAAGCGGAAACAAAGAAAAAGCCAAGTCCGAATATCTTCTATATGAGTGTTATGTCAAGACAGATGTGAATGATGATGGTATCTTAGAGGATATTATTGTCACCATTGTTGACGATATAATCATTCGCTTAGAAGAAAACACGATGGGCAGACATCCTTTCTTCGCTATCTCTCCTATTCGTGATACATTACGTTTATTCCCTAAGCGTGGTATTGCTGACTTGGTTGGCGAACTTCAAGACTTGTATACAGTATTACTGAGACAAATTGTATACAACATTGCTAACAATAACGACCGCCAAGCGTTCGTTAATATAGATGCGTTGGTAGACCCTAACGAGTTTATTGACGGTAAGAAGGGTGTCAGGGTAACTGGTAGCCCCAGAGATGTAGTCTATTTTTCTCCACAGGAACAATTAAGTTCTGACACATATACTTTCTTAGAGAGTATTCAGTCCATGAAGGAAAATAGAACAGGTATCACCAGATACAATCAGGGTATGGATTCCAGCAGTTTGAATAAGACTGCCACTGGTATTACTCAGATTATGCAGGCCTCTAATCAACGATTAGAATTGATTGCTCGCACGTTTGCTGAGACAGGTGTTAAGCAGTTGTTTAGACATCTTATCCGCATGAATCAAATGTATATCACAGAAGAAACATTTATTCGTGTAACTGATAAGCCTAAACCTATTGCTCCTGATGACTTGGCAGGTGAGATTGATGTTACTGTCAACGTAGGGGTAGCCGCTGGTACTAAAGACCAGCAGTTCCGTAACTTGCAGTTGCTGTTACAGATGTATCCACAAGTATTACAGACAGGCATCGCAGACAACTCTCACGTTGCATTTTGCTTCCAACGTCTTGTCGAGACTATGGGCTATAAGAATGTCTCAGACTTTTCTTTTAATCCAGACTTAATCAAAGAAGCATCTATGCAGGGCATCCCGCCACAATTATTACAGATGATGCATGTTGCCGAGCAGACTGGCGAAGTACCGCCAGCATTACAGCAAGCGATTGACCAGCAACGTCAACAGCAAGTAGCGGCGGCGGCTGGACAGATGGCACAGGCTAAGATGGCGCAAATGCCGAATGAGGTACAATCTAATGAGCCAAGTAACACTAGACCATATCCCAAGAAAGAACAGTAGTCAGATTATCAGAGAGGGCTTCAATGCCGAAGGTGCTCTGGTATTTCTTACAGACTTGTTTGAAAAAGAGGAAAAAATCCTCATAGACCAGTTGATGTGTTGTGACGAAAGGGAACTACCATTCCGTCGTCAAAACCTCAAATACATGCGGATATTGCACCGCAGAATGAAAGAAAAGGTATTACTTGGCATACAATATGCCGAACAAGAAATCGAACAACCAGATAATGGATTCGAGGGGGAAAATTGAATATGAATGAAAACAACATTAATCAAGAAAGCGCAGAAGTAGAACAACCCGAAGTGGATTCTACCCCTGAGTTCTATCTTGATGAAAACGGCACCTTAGTATGGAAAGAGGCAGAAGATGCTTTAAGAGAAGAACAGGAATCCGAGGAAGAATCTGAGGAACAACCAGAAGAAACTCAAGAAGAAGAATCTGAGGAAACTACTACTGAGGAAGAAGAAACCAGCGAAGAAGAAGCAGACGACCCTAATAAACAGGAATCTGAGGAAACGATGGTTACAGTGCCGATAAATGGCGAGGAAGTGGAAGTCCCGCTGAGTGAACTTGCTCGTGGTTACATGCGACAACAAGATTACACTCGTAAGACCCAAGAACTTGCCAACCAAAGAAAGGCATTGCAGAACCCGCTATACGGTGCTACACAACAGCCCGCACAGCCTGCGCCTACCAGACAGCAACAACCTGACCTGATTGCACTTGCTAAACGCATGGCGACACAGAAACTTGGTTTGCAATCTGAGGAAGAACTTTCTGAGGTAAACCTTGAACATAGTCTTGTTGTGTTCTCTGAATTACAAGCACTGCAACAACAGCAAGCCGCTATGGTTAATAAGCAATATGCTCTTGACAACATGGAGCGTGAACTCGCCGCAGAAGACCCTGCATACAATGAAATCCTTCTCAGGTTCAAGAACAAGATTCCTGACATGCCTGTAGGAGAATATACTAAGTTACAAAGGGCCTATGACCGTGGCGACACTGCAACTATTAAAGAGTATTATGAAAAAGAGCGTAAAGAATTTTACGCTGAGAAAGTAAAGACAAAAACCAAACCCAGTCCCAAAGTACCTAAACTGGAAAAAGCAGGTTCCACACCGATAACCAAACCGACCACTAAAAAGAAAGTGGACTTTAGAGAACTCGGGCACATGAAACCAGAACAGAAAGCACAGTTACTTATGGACATGGGCATTGTTTAAAAATTATTGAGGTGAAATTAATTGGCATCTAAAACTTATACCTCGGTAGGCAATAGGGAAGACCTACTGGACATCATTACGAATAGATAACTGTTCCTATTAGCAGGAATGTTAATAGCAAAGTCTGCTTTATCGGTGAAACCCTAACGTAAAGACGAGGGCAATACCGAGAGGTATGTGGCGAAAGCCAACAGCCTTGTATCGACTAACATTATCCGTACGTGAAGGAGTATATATGGACACTAGAGAACAAGAGTTATATAATTTATATTTTGTAGAAATGAAAAGTTTAAAAGAAATAAAACAAATATTACATATTCACGATAGAACTATAACATCTATTTTTAAGAAAAATAACTGGCAGAAACGACCTAAACACCAAACCCTCAAAACTACGAATAAAGTGCGTTTGTACACAGATAGAGATTGGTTAAACGAACAATATACAACCTTGCATAAGTCTTGTATAGAAATCGCAGAAGAATTAGGAGTTTCTGAAACCACTATAAATTTTTGGTTAAATAGATTAAATATTGAAGCAAGAAAGTCTCCGAATAAAGGTATTAAGATGTCAGATAAATGGCGACAAGCATTAAGTAATTCACACAAAGGTAAATGGTTGGGTGCAAAGAATCCTAACTGGAAAGGTGGAATTACTAAAGTGAATCAAATTGCTAGACATCTACCCGAATATTTCGAGTGGCGTAATGCAGTCTTTATAAGAGACAATTATACTTGCCAGTGTTGCAAGGTTCGTGGTGGGAAATTACATGCACACCATATACTTCCTTTTGCAACATACCCTAAAAATAGATATGACGTGAATAATGGTATAACTTATTGTGCTGAATGTCATCACAAACTTCACAGGAGAGTTGTAAGCCTTGAATCAACTATATTAGTAGAGGCTTAATGCAGACTACCGAGAAACGGTAAAGATATAGTCAGTGCCTATGGAAACATAGGGCGGGAAACGATTTCTCCCGATGAAACTCCGCTTATGAATAAATTCGGTCGTTCTAAGGTAACTGGTATGACCCATTCTTGGTTGACTGACAGCCTTGCTAATCCGCAGGCTAACGCACACCTTGAAGATGCGGCATTTACTTCTACTTTGGCGACCCCTCGTGTGAAACTGGACAACTACATTCAGATTTTCATGCGTGACTGTGTAGTATCTGACTCTCAGGAAGCAGTCCTGAAAGCAGGTGTGCGCTCTGAGATGGCTTATCAACTCCAAAAAACCCTGAAAATGATTGCTTTAGACGTTGAGTACGCAATCGTAAACAACTCTACTAAAGTGTTGGGTGCTACTTCTACAGAAGGTAAATTCGGTGGTGTACCGTATTTCAACAACGTGAACACTGTAGCCGCTACTGGTGGCGACTTCACCGAAGCACAATTCAACGATGCTATTCAAAAAGCATGGGCTAAAGGCGGTATGCCTGATATGGTAGTTGTTTCTGGTAACAACAAACGTAAAGTAAGTATGTTTACTGGTAACGCACAACGTCAGCGCAATGCCGACTCCACCAAAGTTAAACAGATTGTAGATGTTTACGAATCCGATTTTGGCCTTGTAAACCTGCAACTCCATCGCCTGCAACCTGACAACCGCATTGACTTCTTGCAGACTGAATATTGGAAACTTGCTTACCTCATTCCGTTCAAAACCTATGACCGCCCGAAAGACAGTCTGATGAACGGTAAGGTCGTAACTGGTCAGTTGACTTTGGAATGCCGTTCTCCCGAGGCTAACGCAGTTATTACAATCACAGAATAATGCTAACACCAGCAGAAAGTTTTCTAAAAGACCAGAAACTTGAAATCAAAGATGATGGTCAGATAGTATTAACGAACACCTTTAACACTGACGACTTAGAGGCTCAATTAGCCGAAGAACGTAAAGAAAAGCAAACTGGTAAGAACCTGCGTAAACTCGCAAGTATCCCGCAGTTTGAGTTCGATAACGACCCTATGCTGAGAAACTATCTTGCCTTGTGCGAGTTGGGGGATGCAGAAGGTGCAAGGGAGATAATGCGGCAATTCCTTGCCTTGAATCCACAATATAAGGCTACAACTGCAAAGTTTTAAAGAAGGGGGCGAAAGCCCCCTTTTCTTTTTCTGAGGTGAAATATGACAGGTAGAGAAATAGTCGCTATGTGCGATAAGATAATCAAACGTCAAGATTTAGATAAAAGCCTCTTGCTCATGTTTATAAATCAACAGCGTAGAACTATTCTCATGGATAACTACCTGTACAAATTAGATAAATGGATTAAATACCAAGAACCTGAGAATGGTTTTGTGAAGACCACTAATCTGAAACAAGTTCGGTATTTAGAATATCAGTTGAACGAACATCATAAACCTTTAGAGCGAATCAATACATATCAAGAATTACTGGAAATGTATGACAATGTAGACGTGGTAGGCGAACCTAATTATTATTTAATAATGAGTGGTGGGATTAAAATAGTTCCTATGCCCCCAGAAGGAGTCATTAATATTTTCGGTGAATTTTATCCTGCGGACATTAAAGAAGATGACACAGAGGACATTCTTGCAAAAGAACTTTCTGATGTTATTGTATACTTTGGTTGCGCAGAGTATTTTGATATGCTCAACGAACAAGAGCAAGGAGCGTTCTGGCGTGCTAAAGGAAATGCTATGTTTGATAAGTATATAGTATCTGTAAAGAGACAAATGACGGACGATAAAGAACTTATGGCTCGTGACCCATTCGGAAATATCGGATTGGTTCATGGCGAACGCCGTACAGGTGGTGGACAAATTATTATTAAAAACTTGGATGGTGGCATCGTGGATGCTTCGGAAGGTGATATTTAATGGCACTAAGGCCAGAAGATTTGCGCTACTTTATGCGCAGAAGTCTTGCTAAAGACCTTAACACGCTAGATGCAGTGCGTGAGGCCGAGTTAGTTTATGTTACCGATACAGGAGAAATCTATGTCGGCACTAAAACTGGCGTTAGGAACATTGTCACAGAAGCAATCTCTGGTGCAATCATTCCTACCATCGGAGACAACGGAAACTGGTTTATCCAAGGCAATGATACTGGCAGAGCATCTCGTGGCCCTAAAGGTGATGCTTATATCTTGACTGATGCCGATAAGCGAGAGATTGAAGAAATCTCTGGTAACTATGCGGCTATTGCCCAAAGAGCGGCAACTCAGGCAAGTGGTAGTGCAGATGTGGCAACACAAGCATTATCAACAGTGCAAGAGTTAGAGCAAAGAGTTGTTGATTCTACAGTAGAAACATTGCGTTTGGCAAAGCAAGTCGAATCTGCAACAAATACAGTTACCGCAGAAATTCAGAAGTTCTGGCAAGATTGGAATTCTATACAAGATTTAGTTATGTCCGTCAATGAAGATAGTAAAGTATTGCAAGCCTCTGCTTTAAAATTGAAACAAGAAATCAATGGCGTAAAGGAACAAGTCCAGTTAGATATCGCTCAGATAGAACAATTAAAAGCAGATATTCAAGCATTATCTGACGAGATAGACGTTAAGGTAGAGCAAGCGGCACAAGCAGCCGCTGATAAAGTTATTGGCGAAACTAAAGAACAGATAGATGCGGCATTAAGAACAGTTAATGTTGCTAGAGACGAAGTATTGGTCTTGCGTAACGAGACACGTGTATCAGCAACAGCGGCGGCAACCGCACAGTCAGGTTCAGAAGCCGCACGAGATGCTTCTATAGCCGCAAAAAATGCTTCTGAAAAAGCCAAGAACGATGCACAATCGTTAATAACTTCTGCATCTGGTGACTTCAATACAGTATTAACTCAGGCTCAAACTGCCGCTAATAATGCAGATAATTCCGCAGGTAGAGCATCTGCCTCTGCTACAAGTGCATCTAATAGTGCTACTGCGGCAGGAACGAGTGCTACCAATGCCAAGGCAAGCGAAACTGCCGCTGGTGTATCAGAAACTAAGGCCAAGCAATCTGAAACTACTGCGGGAGAAAAAGTTACTTTGGCTACAGAGCAGGCAGACAGAGCAAAGACTGAGGCTGATAGGGCCGCTGAAAATGCGGCATCTATAGACCCCAGTAAGTTAGTTAAATCAGTCAATAACATTAAGCCAGACCCGACTACAGGGAATGTAACTATTGATGTAGGGGTGGCGAAGTGGGAAGACATCCAAAACAAACCTACTTTTGCATCTGTCGCTACTTCTGGTATGTACAACGATTTAATAGGAAAACCAGAAATTCCTGTTGAATATGTAAAGAGTATTCGTAAATCTGCGGATAAAAGTGTTACATTTACCAATTCAGACGGTAGTAATACTCTTATAGACGTTATAAAAAACGCTGTGCAGTTAGATGGAAAGGAAGCAAGTTTGTATCAACTGAAAGCAGATATGCCTACATTGGCTACTGTAGCACAGACAGGCAGATACGCAGACCTGCTTGAAAAACCGTCACTGGATTTCTTGCCTATTACTGGTGGGAAACTTACAGGCGGTCTTACCATCCAATCTGAAACAAGTTCTCAGAAACCATTCACTATCAATAACACAGCAGGGCAATTAGACTTCTCTTTAGAAAAAGTTGTTAATGATGCAGGTTCTTTAGAAACACTCATATTCAAAAATAATGTGAATCACGATGCCTATAAGGGTAGAATACGATTTTACATTAATAATAGTTATATTTCTTTAGAGACTATTAGCGACAGTATGGCCCTTGTGCTAAGTAACATTGCTGTACCGACATCATTACTTGATGCGGCCAATAAGCAATATGTAGACGAGAATAGTTTTACGAATAATATTGCTACCTTAGACGAGGCATTGGCTGGCACGGTAGAGAATAAAGCCATGACTCCTAAGTCTACAGCAGAGGTTGTAAAAGCCAAGGGTAATGTACCTGTAGGATTTATCAAGTACAATCCTTTATCAATTATAGAAGAAGGATGGCTTGATGCTTCTCATGGAGATACAGTAGAACGTGTGGCTTATCCTGACCTTTGGGCTTATGTCGAGGCACACCCTGAGTTATTGAAGACAGAAGAAGAATATACTACTATAGGTAATAATAACGAGGGACATGTTCCGTATTACTCTAGTGGTGATGGAACAACTACTTTCAGATTGCCTAAGATTCTGTGGTATCCATGTGCTACAAACAATTTAACTCTACGTGGCACCTTCGCTACAGACACACAAAGAAACATTACAGGATTAGCAGGTTCTGTTGTAGCAAATCCAGTAAGTGGGGCTTTTGAATTTGGGGAAACGGACCCTCCTTTAGGTTCTGGAGGTTTTGGTTTAAAACGCTTAAACTTTGATGCCTCTCGAGTTGTAGGTGCAGAACACACTGGCGATACAGTTAAGCCTAAGACATGTTATGGCTGTTATGTAGTTAAAGCGTATGGCACTGTATCGAACACTGGCAATGTCGATATCCAAAATGTAGTTAATGCACAAACAGTTTTAGAGAATAGAGTTACTGCTATTGAAGATAGAAAACCTGATTTAGATAATCTCTCAATGCCATCTGATTCAGCAGT
>OJRB01000623.1_pt1 | contig 20811 bp, 13 predicted proteins | sample 1599061 | NCBI WGS metagenome assembly OJRB01 (sample SAMN03922522, study PRJEB24848) | human gut metagenome | isolation source: stool sample | host: Homo sapiens | place: Germany | collected 2010-02 | reverse complement strand
GCGGCACCAAGGACAACCAGCTGATGGACGATCTGACCGACGAGCAGACCAAGCGCTATATCCACCACTATAACTTCCCGCCGTATTCCGTGGGCGAGGCACGCGCACCGCGCAGCCCCGGCCGCCGCGAGATCGGTCACGGTGCACTGGCCGAGCGTGCTCTGGTGCCGGTGCTGCCCTCTCTGGAGGAGTTCCCCTACACCATCCGCTGCGTGTCCGAGGTGCTCAGCTCTAACGGCTCCACCTCTCAGGCTTCCATCTGCGGCTCTACGCTGGCACTGATGGACGCAGGCGTGCCCATCAAGGCTCCGGTTGCGGGCATTTCCTGCGGCCTGATCACCGAGGGCGAGCGCTGGATGACCATGCTGGACATTCAGGGCGTGGAGGACTTCCACGGCGATATGGACTTTAAGGTCGGCGGCACCCGCAAGGGCATTACCGCCATCCAGATGGACATCAAGATCGACGGCCTGACCTACGACATCATTGCCGAGGCCTTCGAGAAGTGCCGCAAGGGTCGGCTGTATATTCTGGACGAGATCATCAAGCCCGTGATCGCACAGCCCCGTCAGGAGCTGAGCCGCTGGGCACCCAAGATGTTCAGCATGATGATCCCCACCGACAAGATCAAGGACGTCATCGGTAAGGGCGGCAAGGTCATTCAGGACATCTGCGCCACCTGCAACTGCAAGATCGACGTGCAGGAGGACGGCCATGTGTTCGTCTCCGCCGTGGATCAGGAGGACGCAAAGCGCGCCATCTTCACCATCAAGACCATTGTGGAGGACCCCGAGATCGGTGCCATCTACAAGGGCAAGGTGACCCGCCTGATGAACTTTGGTGCCTTTGTGGAGATCGCTCCGGGCAAGGAAGGCCTTGTGCATATCTCCAAGCTGGACACCAAGCGCGTGGAGCGGGTAGAGGACGTGGTTGCCGTGGGCGATGCCATCGTGGTCAAGGTGACCGACATCGACCAGCAGGGCCGCATCAACCTGAGCCGCCGCGATGCCATTCTGGCACTGGAAGCCAAAAAGGCTGCCCAGCAGCAGTAAAACATAATACGGACTGCATAAATCAAGAGCCGCTGTACAGAACGTACAGCGGCTCTTTTGCGTGTACCCCCTCAGTCACGGCTTGCGCCGTGCCAGCTCCCCCAAGGGGACGCCTTTGGCAATGCCGTGATCTTTGCCTTCACCGCCAAAAGCCGTCCCCTTGGGGAAGGTGGCAAAGCCGTAGGCTTTGACGGAAGGGGTACTGTGCCCGGCAGGGAAGAGGGCATAAAAAAACTCCCCCTTGCGGGGGAGAGGGCACGGCGCGCCGTGCTGGAAGGGAGTAGGGTTCAGTGTTCCTTTTTGCCCTGACGGTTCAGAACCCAGCCGACGGCAAACAGCAGCACACCGCTGCAGGCCAGCACCGGCACAGGCCAGTTCAGCTGACCGGTCTGGGGCAGAACGGGCTTATCCGGGTTAGAAGGGGAGACCGGGTTATCCGGGTTCTCGGGGCTTACGGGATTGTCCGGGTTGCCGGGACTTACCGGGTTATCCGGTGTGCCGGGGCTCACCGGCGTATCCGGGGTGTCCGGCTGCTCCGGAAGATCGGGGGTGTCCGGCGGCGTGTCCGGCGTATCCGGGGGAGTGTCAGGGGTGTCTGGGGGCGTTTCGGGGGTGTCCGGCGGGGTCTCCGGCGTATCCGGGATGGTAGCGCCTACCTTGGGGGTGGCGTCCACATCGTAGATCCAGCTGTCGCCATCCGACAGGGGAATGGACACAAGGAAGGGCTTGATGGCTTCGTAGCCGTGGGAAGCCTCGGTCTGCATGACCAGATACAGCCCCTGCGGCAGCTTGGTAAAGTCGGCGTAGCCTTCCTCGTCAACGTTCTGCTGGGCGGCAACGGCGGGCACGGTGGGCAGATACTTTGCCAGCTGGTCAGCCAGCGTGCTGTCGGAAAGATCGCCCAGCGGCACGCCGCAGCCCGTAAAATCGCCGGTATAGGCGTAGGACAGGTCGCCGCCGGTGCGCTTGACGGCGGCAACCTGATACAAGGTCAGCTCGCCGCCGCGCAGGGGCACATCGTTGTGGGTGTCGTACAGACGGACGTGGAGCGAGCCCAGCCGCCCGGACACAAGGCTGGCACTGGTGGCAAACGCCGGCAGGGCGCAGCATACCACAAGGCACACAGCCAGCAGCACAGCTGCCAGACGATGACGCAGATCAATGCTTTTCATGTTCTTCACCTCTTGTTTTCTTGCGTTTGCGTGTGGAAAGCAGCATACCGATCAGCAGGATCAGCAGCATGGGCAGCGCCATGACGGGCGCAACGATGATAGGCTCTATCTTGAGCGCTTCGGCAGTAACACGGATGTGCTTGTACTGATCCGGGGTCTCCACGCGGTGGCCGCGTACCAGCAGGCGGTGGGTGTTGATGCCGTAGGGGGTGCAGGTCATCAGGGTGACGTAATCCTTGCCTTCGGCGATCTTCAGCTCATCGGTCTCGGTGGGCAGCACGATGGAAATTTTGTCCACCTCGTAGGTGAGCACCCGATCCAGCACGGTGATGGTAAAGGTATCGCCCACTTCCAGCTGGTCAAGGTTGGTAAACAGCTTTGCGCTGGGCAGGCCGCGGTGCGCCGAGATGACCGCGTGGGTGGACGCGCCGCCCACCGGCAGGCTGGTGCCCTCCAAATGGCCTGCGGCGATCTGCAATACGCTGTCGCTGGTGCCGTGGTAGATGGGCAGCTCCACGCCTATTTTGGAGATGGTGATGTAACCCATAATGCCCGTGCCGGTAATATCCAGCGTGTCGGCGTAGCCAGTAAGCTGATCCGGGCGGTAGAGTGCGTACTCGTTGGCGGCTACCTGTGCGTTAAAGGCATCGGCGGCGTCAAAGTATCCGCTGTAATCCGCATCGGTCATGTTGTCCACGTCCTGCGCGTAGCTTGCCACCGCGCGGGACTGGTTGCGCTGGTTGACATAATCGCTGATGGTGGGGTATAACATCACGGATAGACCCACGAAAAAGACGAGGATCAATATAATGGTGCTTTTGTTCTTTTTCATGGGCTACTCCCTAACGTTATAGTTTCAGGACCAGAGCAGGGGGCTTTACAGCCCCGCTCTGTGCAGGGGAAAAGGAGAGCTTAGTGGTTCTCCATGCGCTTTTTGGTAATGAGCAGGATGGCTGCTGCAACCATCAGGCCGCCGCCGACCACGTAGAAGATGGTGGTGCCAATGCCGCCGGTGCCGGGCAGGGTAGTGCCGATATTATTGATGACATTCGTAGACAGAGAGCCAGCGGTTTTATCAACATCAAAGGTGATTTCGCCAACCTTCTTGTCGCCGGTCAAAGAAGTCAGAACATTATCACGCGTGGAAATAGAATCCCATTCGATTTCATGTGTGGCGTTGACAGTAAAGGTGATGGGGCTGATGGTATTGTAGTTGGCGGGGGTTACAGTCTCGGTCAGCGTGTACTCGCCGTCATCCAGACCGGACAGCGTAAACAGAGACTTGTCGGACCCGTCAATGGTCATAGTCTTGACAACTTCCGTGCCGCCAGCGATCTTTTTGGTCAGAGTGAACTCTGCACCTTCCAGAGGATGATTGTCCTGATCGACCTTGTTCACAACCACCTTGTAGGTAAAGACGATGACGTTATCCCAAGGAGTTTCGCCCTTGCCGTCACCGCGCGGGTTGTTGGAGTACTCCAGCTTTGCCTTGTTGACGTTGCCGTGTGCGCCCAGAACAGCGTTCTCGTTCAGCTGAGACTTGTAGGTAACGGTAATGATAGAATTAGCAGTAACACCAGTGACTTTTTTCAGATCATCAAATACGATCTCAAAGGTGCAGTCATTGTCAGACGTAGTACCGTCTTTTTTGGTAAGGACCTTATAATCGGTATCCGGGATTATCTTACCGTTTTCATCGCCGAGATAGACTTTCACAGTGCTGGGGTCAAAGGTCAGACCCTTTTCTTCCTTATCGTGGAAAGCGTAGTAATACTTGCTATAGGAATCATAGTCTGCGGGAACAGTGCCCTGCAGGCGGAAGGGGATGTCATCGCCGATATCATAGTCGGCAGAATCCTGCCAGTCAGAAACATCGCCGGTAGAATCGTTAGTGTCCTTCAGCTTTTTCTTAAATTCGGGAACAGCACTGCTCTTCGGATTGATGGTAACATTGCCAACAACGGAAACGAGGTAAGTGGTATAAGGCTCAGAGCCAGACAGAGAACCATCCTTATCCTTGATCAGGTAGTAACCGCCAACAACATCAGCAGTACCGCCATTTGTAATAGTCTCTACAGGACTGGTCAGGGTGACATATTTTTCGATAACGTCAAGCTTAGCCTTGTCGCTTGCGCTGGAAGAAACTTTGGAAAGTTCGTCCAGAATAGTCTGGCCAACAGCTTCGCCAGCCGTACCGGTGCCGTTAGCGCCCCACTTGATGTTGGCAAGCTTAGCAGTACCGGCTGCATCGGTACTATAATCACCGGTGAAGATCTGGTAGATCTCGTAGATGTGGGTGGTAGCAGGTGCGGTGATCCTGTACAGGGTGGTAACAGGAGCAGTGCTGGTAGAGCTGCTGCCAGCTGCAAACGCCGGGATCGCCATGGCGCAAACCATAGCAACTGCCAGCAGCGCAGCCATGAGTTTCTTCATTGCTTTTTTCATGGAAAAAGCCCCTTTCTTTTTTCTGCCCCTTGCCGCCCCCTGCATTTTGCACAGGGGGGGAGGGGTGTAGTTTTGTTCGGACTATCGCGTAAACTTTGCGCTGGGCGGGCGGGGTTTAAGCTCCGGGCGTCCGGCAGGGAAGTGCAGTTTAGTCATCTGCCCTCCCTTCGCGTCTGCGCTTGCGGTGGATAAAGCTATATGCCAGCGCAGACAGCATCATTGTGCCGCCCACGGCTGTGTACGGGAGTGTACCGGACCCGCCGGTAGAGGGGAGTTCGTAGTTAGCATCCTCGGGCACCTGATTGTAAAGCAGGATGGTGCCGCCGGTGATGCCGGTGTTGTTCAGGTCGTATTTAAACGTACCGGAACAAGCTGTTTCCTTAACGTAGTACTTGTAGGTGATACTGCTGTCAGCGGGATCAGTCAAAGGAAGATTGTTCCAGCTATAGCTCCAGTTGTTGGAACTATCCAAGGTGACGGTGGTATACAGTTCATCATTCGGCTGCAAGTTGCCCCACTGATAGACCTTGCGCCGCAGCTCTACGGTTGCGGTGTAGGTGGAGTTGACCTTGTTCGGAGCAAGCTCTGTTTTGCCGTCCGTATCCAGCCAATGCTTGGCAACCGTAATGCTGTTAGCGGTGTTGGGCACATATACAGCACTGATATCACCACGGGCAAGGTAGGTCACATCGTTGCAGTTAAGCAATTTATCGTACTCCGAAGCATCATGGATATAAGATTCACCGGTAGCAGCATTAAACGCGTCAGCTCGCTTTGTGTTGGAAAATGCACCCCACAGCAGGTAGATCGGGCTCTTGCTAAGCGCATAGCCGGTGGGGGCATCCGTCTCTACAATACGGTAGAGCGTACTGCAAAGCAGCTGGGCACTGCTCATAGTGGGGATCTCCGCTGTTGCAGAAGAATCCAGCAGACCGAAATTGATCTGACCGGAAGCGTTTGTTTTCAGCGTGCAAACCGCTTCAAACGTACCTGCTGTTTTATTCCACTTTGCAAGCTGGAAGGTTGCACCGGGAAGTGTGACCAGATAATCGTTGGAATCCACCTTGTTCAGGTCAAACTTGCTGAACCGGACGGTAGCCGAAGAATCATAATTCACAACATGAGTATCGACCCATTTCTCCACCAGACCGGAGAGGTTTGCATGGTTTTTAACTGTTACCTCCGTAGAGGAAGGGTAAGAAATCTGATAGGTGTATTCCAGTACACAAGCCAGTTCATCCGGGACGGTGACGGTCATGGTGTGGTTGGGGCTGTCGTAGGTTGCCGTAAACCGGTCATGACCGATCTCATTTGTATGGTCTGCAACAAGGTTGCCGGTGGTAGTATCAAGGGTCACACCATACAGATGGATCGAACTTAGATCCAGATCAGCGGAGGTGTTGTCAGAGGGCTCAAAGCTAAGCGTATCCGTCAGGGTCAGGGTGGTATTGCTGGTGGTCAGCAGCTTATCGCCGGTGGGGTTGATAACAACGCTGTAGTTGATCTTCTTGGTAGCAGTTGGCTTGCCGCTGGCATCGGGATCCTCGGTGACGACAGTGCCGGTCTTATAAAGCTTTTCGTAGCTGCGCTTGACGGTGGTTTCCGTTTCTGCCTTATCGCCGTTCCATTCTGCGCTGTTGCGGTACTTGTTTTCCGTACGAAGATCGTCCCAAGAAGCGTCCTCCGCAACGCTGACCCAGTAGCGGATATAGAAAACCTGCGGTTTATTGGAAACGTTGTAGCCCTTGTTGATCGTAAACGTGATCGTACGGTCAGTGTCGGTTGCGCCAATATGAGTTTTTGATGCACTAAAGTTTTTGGTTGCCGAAATATCATAGTTTGACCTGCCGCCAGAACCATAAATTGTGTTAGCAAACCAAGCTTGATGATTCACAGAACCGTCAGCTTTGTACTCGTTGGCTCCAACCGTGACACTACTTATGTCAAAGGTAACACCAGCCGGCAGGGTATCGGTAATGACCAAATCTTTTGTGGTCAGCGGATCTTTACAAGTAAGTGATGTGGGAATGGTGAGCTCATAGTAGATTTTACCACCGTTGCTGGTATAATCCAGCTCACTGATCTTGCTGCCAGCGTTATTGAAATTGCCGTATTCATAGACCAGCTTTTCAAGCTTTGCTTCCTTGGGCTTTTTATAGGTGTAGCTGGCATCGGAGGTCTTATCACCGGAGGCAGCATTGTTTACAAACAGCCACGGCTCTTCTATGCCTGCATTACTGATATCGGCAACGGTATGGTAGCTGCTCAGCACCATGCTGGTGGCATCCAGCGTTTGGCCATCGGCCAGATTGGCGGTGATGGTAAACTTGGCTACATGGGCATCATTGTTAGTAATCGTATTACCATGTTCGTCATAATAGGTGACGGTAAACGTGACATGATGCTCAGACGCATTAGCCATTGTGACGGTTTCGGAGGAATTGAACAGGGTCAGGTACAAGTTCGCTTTGATCTCATCCCTCAACTCGGACAAGACCGCATAGTGTGTGCCATCCTGCTCAATGCCTTCTACCTCGGCATCGTGAATCGTATCCGTAAGGGTGATCTTGTTCCAACCGGTAGGGATGGAGACCGAGGTTTGCCAAGTCAGCTTTTTCTTGCCGGTTTCCAAGTCCTCCGCCGTCGACAGGCTCTTGCTCAGATAGGAGCTGCGGTCGGTCACTGTAACTTCACCGGAAGCGCTGTTGCCATCAAAATCAGCCGTATTTGTATAGGTAGTACCGACTGCGGTGCCGTCAGGGACTTTCGTCTGGATTTTGATCGTGTAGAATGCTGCGGTTTCCGATTTATCTGTCGGGAAGGTGTAACTACACCCAGCCTTCTTGAAATCCTCGGCAGAGACAGGCTTAATGTCGTCGCTCCAGTAGCCGCGTGTGATCTCAACGTTATTTACGACCTCCAGCCCGGCAGGCAGAAGATCGGTAAATTTTTTGCCGCGGAGATCTTCCCCATAGGGGTTCTTGATTGTGACTGTCCAAGTGATGATGCGGCTATTGGCGTCATAGTTGCCGCTCTTGGTAAGACGCGGCTCGGTGTTTTTGACCTCCTTGCTCGTGGAACTGTCTTTGCCGTCGAACTCAGCCTTTACCTTATTGATGGCTTTATAGGTGTAATCATCATTAACAGGAATGGTGGCGTGATACCGCAGAACGTATTGCTCACCGGCTTTCAGTTCGGGCAGAGCATCGTATTTGAGCTCAGTGCCTACGGTAAGTTTGCTTTGATAGTCCGTTGTGACATCCTTTTCGGTGCCATCCGCAGCAATCTTTATCAGTTTGATCGTATCTTGCCGATAGGTAGCGTTGCTGGGAAGAGAAGAATTTACGGTATCAAAGAAATCGGTAAGATTTACGGTATCACCGGTGCCGTTTGTGGTTTTTGCAACCACTTCATAGGCGATATCAAGCGTTTTCGCCGTCGAATCGTATTTGATCAGCTCTTTACCGCTTGCATCCTTCTGCACATTCTTGGAAAGAGACAGGTCGGAGATCAGATCCTCTTTTTTGATGGTAACAGAACCGGTCGTACCACCAAAATTGATTTTTTGGTTTTCCATGGAGGAATCAGAGGAAGCAGAAGCCTTAAACTCAAAGTCACCGTCAAAGGCTTTGCCGTCGGCAAATGTTTCGTTGTAAGTAAACGTGACGGTGTCACCAACAATATTGTAGGTGCCAACGACAACGTCTTTACCAGTACTGTCACGCCAAGTGATATTGCCGGAGTCTGAAACACTGTCCAACAGCGTAATACCGTTGGGGAGCTTGTAGGTTGCGACGCGGTTGTCTGCGGTGATTTCATTCTCATTAAAGCTGTAATTCAACTGCACCTTAACGGTCTGACCGGGACGCACGATGCCGTTTGCATCTTTCCAAGAGGTTACAACGCCGCTGCCATCCGTGGAGTTGGGAACCTGAACAGAAACGTTCGTGATATGAGTGCCCATATCAACAGGAGTAGCAGACACGGCAGTTACGGCATAGGTGGAGGGTGCAGCGTACCTTGCAGCGCGGGAACGGGAAGGACGCACCGCAGATGCGGATGCAGTTTCGTATACGGTAGTAACGGAGCAGGAGAACACCGGGTCGGTTTCAATAATATCAGAAGCGGTGTCATCGTCCGAATCGGAATCGCCTTCGCTCAGCTCTATCTGCGCATACGCCACAGAAATAACGTTTTCCACCTCGGTGTTGAACAGTGTTACCTCAGCCACCTTGCCGTCCACGTCGCCGGAAATAACGGTCAGCGTGTCGGCGTCGCTGTCCACACTGCTCACGATGCCCACGGTCTCCACGGGCAAAGCGTCGGTCACGGTGGTGGTCTGCGGCTCAGCAGCGGGGGATACCACGCTGGGGGCAAGGGTGTCCGCGCCGGACACGGAGGTCACGGTGCTGGGTGCAGCGGTGTCGGCGCTGTCCACCGGCTTTTCGGCGGGCTGCTCCGTCTGCGGGTCAACGGGATCGGGGGTAAGCACAGTGTCCTGCGTGCCGGATGTGGCTGCGGTATCCTGTGCGCCGGTGCTGTCGTCAGCACTGGGGGCTGCATCCAGCGCAGAAACGCCGGAGCCCTCAAGCTCTGCGCTGTTTTCAAACTCTGTATCCACGCTGAACAGGTCGTCCAGATCCGGCTCTGCACTGTCGGCGCTGCTGTCCACAGCCACGGTGCGGGTGACGTACTTATTATAAATAACGATGTCGCCGGGCTGGGCGGCGCTGCCGTCCTCTTCCAGCAGCCAGTCCATGCCGCTCATGGAGCTGCGCAGGGCAAGCACGCTGGCCTCCTGCGGGATGGCGCTTTGGGGAATCTCGGCGTACTTCAGGCAGTAGGCAAGGAACATCACGTCCCACTCGCCGTAGGCATTGCCGTAGGACTGACCGTAGCGGGAGTAGTAGCGCAGGGTCACGCCGTCCGCCGGGTCGATCTCGAAGTTTTTCTCGCTCTGCTCGTAGCCCAACTGGGTCTTTGCCACGCTGAGCAGATCCTTGTTCCACTCGCCGGTGATCACGGCATCGGCGTTGGCGGCCTGCCACTCCTCGGGGGTCTCAAGGTCGGCAGAGGTATCGCTCAGGCAGCTTACGGTGTGGTGATGCTCCGGCAGGGGGCACACCAGCACTTCCTCGTAGCAGGCGTCGGTGTGGTGGTGGTAGATGGGCTCCACAGTGTCCACCACCGGCTCCAGCGCCACAGGCTCTGCCACCGCCATGGCCACCAGCTCGGCGGTCTGGGTGGGCTCTACCACCTGCTCCACAAGCTCGCCCTCTTCCAGGCCGCAGGTCAGCTCGTACTCGGTGGTGTAGCAGCTTTCATCGTGGGTATGCTCAAATTTTTCACAGATCAGGGTGCCGTCCTCGGGGTCGTAGCAGTCATCATCGTGGACGTGCTCTTCCTCCATGCAGGTCAGGGTCTGCACTTCGGTGTAGCAGTCATCGGTGTGCTCGTGGGGCACAAACTCGATCTGCGGCTCCAGCTCCAGCGGCATGATCTCTTCCTCGGCGCTGCTCTGGGCAGCACTGGCGGCGGCAGCTTCGGCAGCGGCAACTTCGTCCGCATTTTCAAGCTGGCCTTCCGTGTAGCCGCAGATCAGCACCTTGTCGTAGCAATCCGCCGTGTGGGCGTGCTCCACCTCGCCGCACTGGTACTGCGCGGTCATAGAGATGCCAACGCCGTGCAGCTGCCAGTTGACGAACAGGGTGGTGATCATGGCAAGCGCCAGCACAAATGCGGTGTAGCGCCGCAGCGTGTGCCGGTTTTCGCGGAACTGCTCCTTGTAGGTTTTAAGGATGTCGTTCATAACTTAGAGTACCTCCTCCCGGGCTCAATGGATCAACGAGAAACTGGACAGGGGCCATACCCTTAAAAACACCCTGCCAATGATCTGACTTTTTTCCACGCAGCCTATCACGCTGCTGCGGCTGTCGATGGATGTGGAGCGGTGGTCGCCCAGCACGAAGTAGCGGTTTTCCGGCACCTGATAGGGGAACCGGATGTCGCATTCGCCCACGGTCAGCGCGTCCACATAGGGCTCGTCCAGCACCTCGCCGTTTACCGAGACCACGCCGTTCACGTCCATATCGATCACATCACCGGGCTGCCCGATGATGCGCTTGAGCAAAAGCTTGTTCTGCCAGTAAAAGCCGCATAACTCACCGTTTTCAATGTGGTTGGATTTTACCAGCAGGATAATGTCCTTATCCTTTAATGTAGGGTTCATGCTGTCGCCAGAGACCTGAAGCACCGGTAAAAACAGCGTAGCCAGCAGCACGGCCGCTGCGGCCACCACCACCAATATATAGACCGTACTGCGCAGCACCCGCTGGTAGCGGTTCTGGTACGCAAGACGTTCACGTTCTGCGGCTACTTCCTCGGTGGAGGGGATGGAAGCAAACCGGATATCGCGTTTTTTCATGTTTCCTCCGAAGGCTGGCTGTCGGCGCTGCGGTACTGGTCCAGCAGCGCGTTGGCCTTGCGGTCAAATGTCTGCCAGCGCTGCTGCACCTCCTGCTCGGCCTGCTCTACCATGGCGCTGCATTCCTGCCGGGTCTGCGCCTTCAGGCTGTCGGCGTCTGCCTGTGCCTGCTCCAGAATGCGTTTGGCCTCGCTGCGCGCCTGCGAAAGGGTGTTGGCAGCGGCGGCGTCGGTGTCTGCAAGGTTGGCCTGCACCGAGTGCAGATAGTCATCGGCGGCGGCCTGCGCGGCGGCGAACACGTTGTTCAGCTCCAGCGCAGCCTGCGCGATGGAGCCGGCCTTTTCCAGCCGGAGCTGCCGGTCCTGCAGCTGCGCGGTAAGCGCGGCGTTCTGCGCCTTGAGCTGATCCTCGCTCTGCTTCAATGCATAAATAATCTCTATCAGTTCAGCGCGGTGCATCCGCCGCAGTTCACGATCTGCCATGTATGTCCAAACTCCCAAACTATAAAGTACAAGCCAGCGAAAAGGTTTTCGTAAACTACGAAAATACTTAACAAAAACGGCTTAAAATGCGCTTGCCGCCACAGGATTTGCGGGGTGTAAAGGGTGCGGAAGCGCTCCTTTACAAGCTACCTTATCTTACCACATCCCATGTAACAACAATATAACAAAACAGACACAAAATCAAGAGATAACGCCGAAAAAATATCGCATTTTTTTATATTTTGTGTGTATTTTTCCCCAAAAACGACTGCAAGACCCCAAAAACTTAAAAAGTTTGTTCATAATTTTGAGATGTGAAGTTTTGTGCACTACTGTGCTGAACTGCTGCGCACACGAAAAAACGGGAGCCGCACTTTTTCGAAAAAAGCGCGGCTCCCGTATGCAGACTTTGGGGTCAGCCTTTTACTTGCCAAAGCTGGTCAGCAGGCTGTTCAGCGAGACAAAGGACTGGTAGATGACGTTGACGTTGTTGATGATGGAGCTTGCACCGGAGAAGATGCGGGCGATGTAGTTGAACACCTTGCCAACGTCCAGGAAGGACTGGTAGGAGCTGCTTGCACCGCCGTCCAGATAGGTCATCTCCTCGGCGTCGATCACGGCGTAGCTGGCGGGCAGTTTCATGGTAGAAGTAGTCATGGTAAGATCCCTTTCTTCATTGGTATCAATGCGTTTTACAGCGTTGTTCAGAACATGGTGGAGACCAGCAGGGTGGTAAGCAGGGCACCGGCTACCAGTGCTGGCCCTACATACTTCTGCCACTGAATCGCGGCGGGCTGGGTGGCGGGCTGCGGCACGGTGGAAGCACCGGCCTTGGCGATCCAGTGCGCGTAGATGGTAGCGTCGGAGGTGAACACGGTGGAGGTGGTCACCTTGCTGCCGCCTACCGGCTCGGTGTACCAGCCGTCAAAGGTGTAGCCCGTCATGGTAGGCTGCTCGGGCGTGCTCTCCAGTTTGCCGGACAGGTTCGTGTAGGTTACCACAGTAGAGCAGATGCCGCCTTGGGCATCCATGCCAATGGCGAACACGTTCTGTTCCTTTTTGCTCCCTGAAGTGTTGCCGGCAGCAAACGCAGCCGGCAGCGCACAGCACAGCAGGGTGAACAGGCAGATCCCGACCACCAGCGTTTTCAGGAATTTTTTCATGAGATCCCTCGCTTTCCTTCACAAAGATGGAGACCCTGCCCCACCCGGGCGCAGCCCGGACAGCGGAGAAGTTTCTTCAATCTATATTTATCACATCCAGTGTACCAGAACCGCAACAAAAAATACAGCTTTTGGCTGAAAAAATAATAAAAATTATGAAAAAAACGATTTTTACCCTTGCAAGATGAATTTTATGCTCCGATAGACCGCATTTTTTGAAAATCGCATCCTTTAAAACTTGTCTTTCGTAAAAACATGGCAGGAAATGGAAAGCATAAAAACAGCGTCTAAAAGCCCAAAAAATGACAAAAAACGCCGCAAACGCTCTAAGTGCTGCGGGGAAAAGGCTGCAAAAATGCAGCGTCCCTCTTGTGGAACGGTAGAAAATATGCTATACTTAGCTGCACGATGCGCCATCGCCAAGCGGTAAGGCAGGGGACTTTGACTCCCCCATCGTAGGTTCGACTCCTGCTGGCGCAACCAGAATGCCCCGGCGGCCTTTGCGGCTGCCGGGGCATTTTTGCGTCTGTTCAATAGCGGCGGTGGATCTTTTTAGTGGGTTTGCGGCGGTTCCAGTTGGCACACAACAGCCACAGCCCGTAGATCAGGGCGGCGATCAGGCTGAGCACCAGCACCACCTTCAGGTACAGGCTGGTGAAGAACTCCTTCACCTTATCCACCCCGAACAGCAGCGGGTTGCGGGCTACGTCCTGCCCGGCGATCAGATCCACCACGCCGATGGTCTCGCCTGCCAGCTTCAGCTCCACTGTGCCTACCACATCGCCCTGCTGGATGGGGGCGCAGACGTAGTCCGGCAGGTGGAAGTATTTCTGGGTGACGGTGCCGTCGCTGGTGGAGGGCAGCAGGGTCATCATGCTGTCGTTGGGGTACAGCTGCAAGGTGTCTGTATCGGAGGAATACTTTACCGGGATCTCCGCAATGGTCAGGTCGGTGTCCAGCGCAGCCTGAATGGAAAAGCTGTCGAACACCCAGTCCATCAGTTTGACTGTCTCAAACAGGGCGGGACGGCGGTTGGCGTAGCCAAGGGTATCGCAGCTGTCGGGGCTGTCCATCACGCAGAAGATATAGGTGGCACCGTCCTTGTTGCCCCACGAAACATAGCTCTGGGTGCCGGTATCGTTTTTAAAGGCGGTCACATTGCACATACCGCCCTGCATGGCGCTGCGGTAGTAGCTGCCGCCGCTGGCTTTGCTCAGCGCGGCGTTCTGGCTGACCAGCACCGAGGAGGAACGGTGCTTCTCCTTGGCGGGCATGGTAAAGCTGGGTGCACCGGACACCTCTATAAAGGCGTCAAAGCTCATCAGGTAGCGCAGGATCAGGTACATATCCACCGCGCAGGTGGTGTTTCCGCTGTCGATGCCGCAGGCGTCCGTCCAGCTGCTGGCGGTGGTGCCGATGCGCTTGGATAAGGTGTTCATCTGCGCCACCCAGCCGTCCAGATCGCCGCCGGAAAGGGCGTATGCCACACCCATGGCTGCCTCGTTGGCGTTGCGGGTAAGCATGGCGTACATGGCTTCGCGGTAGGTGAAAGTCTCGTTGGAGCGCATATCTGCGTTATTGGTGTTGTAAACGTAGTCCGAGATGGCAAAGGGCATCTGGAAGGTGTTGTCCAGCTGGTCGGCGTAGTTGGTCAGCAGCACGGCAAGGGTCATATATTTGGTCAGACCGCCGGCAGACACCTGCTTTGTGCTGTCCTTATCATAGACGATGATGTTGGTATCGGTGTTGACGATATAGGCGCTTGCAGCCTGCACCTGATACACCGGGCTGGGGTCGAACATGGCCCCGGCAGGCAGCACAAGGCAGCTGAGCAGAAATACAAGCGAGAGAACCAGTGCAAAAATACGTTTCATGTGGACAATTCCTTTAAAAAGCGATAAAATATACTAAATAAGGCTGCGCGGTACGGCGCGCCGGAAGATCAATTTTGCAGCAAGTGTGCTGTGTTCTATAATAATAACAGGTTTGCCGGGGTGTTACAAGAGCCTTGCGGTGTTTTACACCGTTCTTTCGCTCCGGCAGGGAGGGCAGGAATGGTATATCTTACAGGGGATACCCACGGCGATATCCAGCGCTTCAAGCAGGGCAAACTGCGCTGGCTGGGCAAAAAGGACACCGTGGTGGTGCTGGGAGATTTTGGCTTTGTATGGGACGGCAGCGCCGCAGAGCGCAAGCGGCTGGACTGGCTGCGCAAGCGCCCTTACACGGTGCTGTTTCTGGACGGCAGCCACGAAAACTACGACCTGCTGGCACAGTACCCGGAGACCGAGCTGTTCGGCGGCAGGGTGCAGAGCCTTGGCGGCAACGTATACCATGTGTGCCGGGGCAGCGTGCTGGAGCTGGAGGGCAAGACCTATCTCTGCTTCGGCGGCGCGGAAAGTCAGGATAAGGACGACCGGGAGCCGGGCGTGAACTGGTGGAAGCAGGAAATGCCCAGTGACGAGGAGTACGACACCTGCCGCCGCAACTTAGAGAAAGTAGACTACAAGGTAGATTATGTGCTGACCCACGATGCACCAAGCAGATTTTTGGATTTTACCGCTCTTGCCCTTGGCGAAAGCAACCGTCTGCACCTGTTTCTGGACGAGATCTTGCTCAAGCTGACCTACGAAAAATGGTTTTTCGGCTGCTACCACAAGGATGTGCAGCTTTCTACCAAGAGCCGGTGTGTGTTCTGTGATGTCATCCCCATGGGCGAGCGGCGCACCGGGCTGTTCCACCGATAGGAGGGAATATGCAGGTCACAATAAAACTTGCCACCCGGGAGGGTGCGGCGCACGTCAGCGGCATTCTGGCGGGCTTTACCCTGCTGGCAAAGCGCGGGGAGCTGACTTTGCGGGTGCAGGACGAGCGGCAGGGCAGTCCCATTGCCCGGGAGGCGCTGCTGGAAACGGAAATTGACGGCCGCACGGTGGTGTTCGACCTGATGGACGGCTACTTTTACAACGACCCGGCGGCGGTGCTGGCGCTGTTCAGCCGTGCAGAGGTGGTGTTCAAGCGCAGCTTTTCGGCGGAGAAGAACCGGCAGTTCCCGGGCGGTATCCCCGCAAAGCTGCGGCCATTGGGGCTGAACTACTACGTTACCTGCCCGGGCTCGCCGCTGGAAGCGGAGCGCAGCGCAAAGAGCCGCCTGAAGCAGTGGGCGCTTTCCACCCGCTGCTACCCGCAGGACTTTGAAGCCTGCCTGACCCGGGTGCGCAAAAAGCCGCGCATCCTCTTTCTGACCCGTCTGTGGGACCCGGATGAGCCGGCGGTGCGGCAATACCCGGAACTGCAGGCAGAGTGGCGGCAGGTGAACGCCGACCGCATTGAGCTGCTGCACCGGCTGCAAAGCGCCTTCCCGGAGCAGTTCACAGGCGGCGTATCCGACAACGCCTGTGCCCGGCAGCTGTGCCCGGAACTGATCCTGCCGGACAAGCTGACCGGCAAGCGGGCGTATCTGCACCGGATGCAGCACACGGAGATTTGCGTGGCGTCTACCGGACTGCACGGCTCTACCGGCTGGAAGCTGGCCGAGTATGTGGCGGCGGGGCGCGCGATCGTCACCGAGCCGCTGCGGTACACCCTGCCGGGCGGCTTTGAAGAAGGGAAAAACTATAAAACGTATACGTCCCCGGCGGAGTGTGAGACGCAGCTGCGGCAGCTGCTGACAGACCCGGCGGCGATCTTGGCTATGGCGCAGCACAATGCGGCGTACTATCAAGCATGGCTGCGGTCGGAGCAGCAGGTGCGGCAGGCCTTGCGGCAGCTGGAAACAGGGGAGAGATAAGGGGGAAAACGGGGTATGGAAGAACAAAAGCGGCACAGTGGCTTTGAGACGATGCGTATCCTCAGTATGGTGATGATCGTGCTGATGCACGGCATCGGGCACGGCGGGCTAGGCAGTGCGGCACCGCAGGGGACAGCGGCATTCTGGATATACTGGCTGCTGTTTATTCTGGCGCGTGTATCCACCAACTGTTTTGTAATGCTTTCCGGCTATTACCTGTCGGAGCGCAAGGGGCCTGTTCATGCCGGGCGGCTGTTCCGCATCGGGGCACAGGTGTGGTTTTACTCCATGCTCACCTTCTGCGTTGCGGTGAAAGCGGGGGCGGTCCCGCTTTCGGCTGTTGCACTGCTCCGGGCACTTTTACCCCTTACCTCCAACGGCTACTGGTTCGCTTCGGCCTATTTCCTGATGTATCTCTCGGTGCCGGTGCTGAACGCGGTGGTGCAAAGCCTTGACAGGCGGCAGTACAAAACACTGCTGCTGGTGGCGCTGTTGCTGCAAAGCGTGTGGGGCACGCTGTTCTACTGGGCAACGGATGCGACCTTTGTGAATAACGGATACAGCTTTATCTGGTTCTATATCCTGTATTTTATGGCAGCCTATTTCCGCAAATACCGGGTGACCGTGTCCAGCGGGCTGTGTTTGCTGGCATATCTGGCGGCTTCGGCGGCGGGGCTTTTCAACCGGATGCTGGCGCTGCGGGTGGAAAACGTCCTGCACCTGAACGGCTTTGTGAATACCGTCAACGGCTATCAGGCACTGGCTACGGTCATCGCTTCGGCAGCGATATTTCTGCTGTTCCAGAATATCCGTATCCGCTCAGACTACTGGCGGCGCTGGGTCTTTCGGCTGGCACCGCTGTCTTTCGGGGTGTATCTGCTGCACGACAGCGATTTTACCCGGGCGCTGCTGTGGCAGCTGGTAGACCTGCCCCGGTTCGGCGGGGCGCTGCTGCCCTCGCTGGCTTACCTGACCGGTGCGGTGCTGCTGGTTGCCGCTGTGGGCTACGCGGTGGATGCCGTGTATCAGCGGCTCTACCGCCTGCTGCGTCTGTCCGCACTGGAGGAAAAGGTGGACGTTTTTGCAACCCGCATCCTGCAAAGCGTTGTTGGGAGCAAGGAAACGTAAAGAAAAGCGCTGTCGCACGAATTTTTCGTGTGACAGCGCTTTTTCAGTTCATCGGCCCGGCCTTGTCGAACATCTGCTGCACCTGCGCAGCCAGCAAAGCGTGGGCAGGGCTTTCCAGCAGCGGGTCGGCGGCCAGCAGGGCGGCGGCTTCGCTCTGGGCGGCGTGCAGGGTGCGGGTGTCGTTCATCAAATCGGCGATCTGTAAGGTGGGCAGGCCGTGCTGGCGGCTGCCGAAAAAGTCGCCGGGGCCGCGGGTCTCCAAGTCGTACTGCGCCACGGCAAAGCCGTCGGTGGTGGAGCAGAGAAATTTCAGCCGCTTCTGCACGGCTTCGCTGGTGTTGTCGCTGACAAGAAAGCACCAGCTCTCGGCGGCACCGCGTCCTACACGGCCGCGCAGCTGGTGCAGGGCACTCAGACCGTAGCGCTCGGCGTTTTCGATCACCATCACGCTGGCGTTGGGCACGTCCACGCCCACCTCAATGACGGTGGTGGACACCAATGCATCCAGCCGCCCGGCCTTGAAATCCTCCATGACGGCGGCTTTTTCCTTGGGTTTCAGCTTGCCGTGCATCAGCCCCACCCGGCGGTCGGGCAGCAGCGCCTTGGCAATGTCCTCGTAGTAGGTCTTGACGGCGTTCAGCCCGCCGTCCGGCACATCCTCGATGGCGGGGCAGACCAGATACACCTGCCGCCCTTTGTCGATCTCGCTGTCCAGAAAGCGGTACAAGTCCTGCCGCCGCTTGCCGGTGATGCACCGGGTCTTGACCGGGGTGCGTCCGGGGGGCAGCTCGTCCAGAATGGAAATATCCAGATCGCCGTAAATCAGCAATCCCAGCGTGCGGGGGATGGGGGTGGCGCTCATGACCAGCAGGTGCGGGTTTGCGGCCTTTTCGGCCAGCGCGCCGCGCTGACGCACCCCAAAGCGGTGCTGCTCGTCAATGACCGCCAGACCCAGCCGGGCAAACTCCACCCCTTCGCTCATCAGGGCGTGGGTGCCCACCACAAGGTCGGCTTCGTCATTGCGGATAGCGGCCAGTGTGGTGCGGCGGGCAGCGGCTTTCATGCCGCCGGTCAGCAGGGCGACCCGCATCCCGAAGGGGGCAAGCAGCCGGTTCAGCCCCTCAGCGTGCTGTGCGGCCAGAATTTCGGTAGGAGCCAGCAGCGCGGCCTGATATCCCGCCCGGATGCACGCCCAGATGGCGGCAGCAGCTACCAGCGTTTTGCCGCTGCCCACATCGCCCTGCAACAGGCGGTTCATGGCGGTATCGCCCGCCATATCGTTTAAAATTTCCTCCACTGCGCGGCGCTGCGCCCCGGTGGGGGCAAAGGGCAGACTCTGCCAGAAAGGAGCTGGGTCGGCGCGGCGCATGGGTGCGCCGGTGGCCGCAGCGCCACGGCTGCGCATCCGCCCGATGCCCAATTGCAGCACCAGCAATTCCTCGTAAATGAGCCGCCGCCGCGCCGCTGCAGCCTGCTCCTCGGTGGCAGGGCAGTGGATGGCGCACACCGCTTCGGCCTTGGGGAGCAGACGGTATTTTTGCAGCATCTCCGGCGGCAGCGGATCTGGCAGCAGCTCTGCATGGGGCAAAAGCTGCCGGATGCAGCGGGAGATGGCGCTGCTGGTAAGCCCCTCCGTCTGGGGGTAAACGGCTTCAAAGGGTGCGGCCTGGATCTGCTCGGCGGTGCGCACCTGCGGGTTGACCATCTGGCGGCGCAGCATTCCGCCGGTGACGATGCCCTGAAAATAGTATTCCTGTCCCAGCTGCAATTTCTGGGTGGCGTAGGGGTTATTGAACCATGTGATCTCCAGACTGGCTACATCGTCCCCGGCGGTGATGCGCTCCATTCGCCGCCCGCCCGGCAGAATGCGTCCGCCGGGCTTTGCGAATACCTCGGCCTTCACCACGCATTCGGTGTCGGCGGGGGCTTCTGCGATGGAGTAGGGCTTGGAAAAGTCGATATATCGCCGGGGGTAGTGGCACAGCAGGTCTGCCAGCGTTACAATGCCCAGCTTCTCGAACCGTTCTGCGGTCTTGGGACCCACCCCTTTCAGGTAGCGCACCGGGGTGTCCGGCGTTAAGGTAGTGCGGTTTTCGGTGGGCATGGCGTTTCAACTCCCTTCCAAGCGTAGTATAGCCATTGTAACACGGACGGAGAACAGATGCAAACACTTTGCCTTTGCGCGGCAGCTGTGGTACACTGAATAGAAAAAAGAGAAGGGGGAGATACCATGGAGATACGCAACGCAACTACGGAGGATCTGCACGCTATTGCCGCCGTGGAGGCAGCCTGTTTTCCGGCAGCAGAGGCTGCCACGGCCGAGGAATTTGCCGGACGGCTGGCACACTATGCCAGTCATTTCTGGCTGCTGCTTGAGCAGGGGAAACTGGTGGCCTTTGTGGACGGCTTTTGCACCGACACGCCCGACCTGACCGATGAGATGTACGCGGACGCCGCCCTGCATGATGAAAACGGCGCATGGCAGATGATCTTTGGGGTGAACACCCTCCCGGGCTGCCGCCGCCGTGGCTATGCCGGGCTGCTGCTGCAAAGAGCTATCGCAGATGCCCGCGCACAGGGGCGCAAGGGGCTGGTGCTGACCTGCAAGGAGAAACTTTTGCACTATTACGCCAAGTTCGGCTTTGTGAACGAGGGTGTTTCCGCTTCCACCCACGGCGGGGTGGTGTGGTATCAGATGCGGCTGCGGTTCTGAGGTAGCGTTACTTTTATTATAGCAATGCCGGAGCGTCTGCGGACGCTCCGGCATTGCATTTTCACGGGAGGGGGTGCTGCGGCAGACTTTTTTGTTTAATCGCAAAGTGACCGGTTTCGCCAGAGGCTCTCCCTTTGAGGAAAGACTTCCCCCGGCCGGGGGAAGATGTCGCGTAGCGACAAAAAGGGGAATCAGTCACCGCAGGTGACTGAGAGGGCGAGGACGCCGGCAGGGGACAGTGCAAAACAAAAAATCCCGGAAGCCGAAGCTTCCGGGAATCTTTTGGAGGTGACGACCAGATTTGAACTGGTGGATGAGGGTTTTGCAGACCCTTGCCTTACCACTTGGCCACGTCACCATATTTGGAGTGAATATTTCCACTCCATTTGGAGCGGCCGACGAGGCTCGAACTCGCTACCTCCACCTTGGCAAGGTGGCGCTC